>Ga0164310_10000353_pt1 | contig 23871 bp, 31 predicted proteins | sample GuaBasSedimGuay1_FD_121795 | JGI IMG/M metagenome (GOLD analysis project Ga0164310, IMG submission 121795) | Subseafloor sediment microbial communities from Guaymas Basin, Gulf of California, Mexico - Guay1, Core 4569-9, 0-3 cm | ecosystem: Environmental > Aquatic > Marine > Hydrothermal vents... | reverse complement strand
CTCGCGGTAGATATTTGCCGGCAAGGGCAGGGACCGGTGGAAATAAATTTCGGGCCCCTGCCCATATTTTTTTCTTTACTTTGTTTGGTTTGTCATAGTTTTCTTTCCTACATGGGTGGGAGCGTTTCCTTATGGCGCTTCCACCTACTCTTCTTTACTCACCTTCCCCCACTTCGGAGAAAAAAATCATGAAATATTTAATATATACTAGATTAATAATATGTTTCTGTCTGAGCATTATATAAATAGGGGTTTTAAAATGATCTATATAGCAATGTTTTTACTTTTATGTTTGGCCGCACGGAGTTTTTATTATTTAGGATATAACCAAGCTCAAGAACAACTAGTGGTATTGGAAGAAGGAATGTCCTTTTTAGCTAGAGAAGTGGATAAATTACAAAATTGTTTAAATGAACACGGAATAGGCATCGAAGATGAATTTATGGAGGAGGTTGAAAATACTCTACAACAATGATCAGTTAGAAGTATTAAATAAAGCGGAAAGTCTTGGTGAGATTGGGCTGGATCTAGAAATATTTGATAAAGAGTTCAGCAATCTCTAGCAAAATCATAATTTTATTCTATAATAATTAAGAGATACCTCAATGGCAAAAATAGAAGACCATTGTAAAGATTGCGAAAAGTTTCTAAAAGACGATATGTATGAAGTCCATAGTTTTCTGGATCAATATGCTAACATATTTCCAGTGGGTTTCTTTATGGATTATCACCGAACTTTTTTACACAACTCCTATGGCTTAGCAATAATGACAGCTACATATGGTGAGATAGGTAAATATGCTACAATCCTCCATTTAACAAGAGATTATGTAGAAGGAACCATTAACCATTTGTCTTTGGAAGGTATTATTAAAGAGTTTCCTAGACGATTAATGTGGTTTGACACTATGCAACATGTCTATGAGCCGAAACCACATATAATTCGAGGGTGGAATGGGAAAAGTATAATTACGCTAGCTACAGAATAGGAGGAAAAGATATGATACTTTATTTGGTAGGAATCACAGTGTTTTTTATAGCTTTCATCGTTGGATTTATATTCCGCGAGAGTGAATGGTGTAAAAAGGAATTTTTGGTATATTTTGGCCTGGTGATGTTTATAAGTATAATAATTCCCGCTGTTATCCATACAATTGCCTTATGCAGGTCATACACTACCTATGTACAAACTCGTACTCAATACGATGCGGTTATTAATCAATATCGCGGTGCTGTAGAACTTTACTCAGAGTACGCTAGATTAAATTTGGCCAAAGCCGCTCTAACGGATTTCAAACATCAAGGCTATCAGGACAATATGTCTGCTATAATAATTCAACTTCGTGAATCGATAGTAAAATATAACAAAATCATTATTTCTAAGAGAATAATGAAGAAAAACCTATTATTTTCGTGGTTAATAATCGCACCGGACGAAGATATGAAAATTATCAACATTATCGAAGAGGAAAGCGAAAGAAAGCGGCCTAAAGATGGTTATGGTAGTAAGTGGCCAGCATTCAATGAATGGGCTATACTCACAAAATGGGCAAAAAACTAGTACACGTCGAAAACAGATGGCTAGCAGATGCTTGTTCTAAATAAACGGACGGTGTAATTATGGAACAATTACGCAATGCTGTGGATTTATTAAAAAAGATAAATTCATTTGGATATGAATCATATATTGTAGGTGGCGCTCCACGAGATTTATCAATGGGCCTAGAACCTAAAGACATTGATATTGCTACTAATTGCCCAATAGAAATCCTACAAAAAAAATTTGAAACCTATGAAATTGGGCAATCTAAAGCTTTCGGCCTCATCTTGGTAATGTATAAAAGTTTCTTATATGAAGTAGCTCAATTTCGTAAAGAAGCCGAGTATGATGGATTTCGACCAAAAAAAGTAAAATTGGTAAAGTCAATTGAAATTGATGTCTATAGGCGTGATTTCACTGTAAATGCTTTAGTAATGAACGCTGACGGAAACATTATCGACTATGTAGGAAGTCATAAAGATATTTCTAAAAAGATCATCCGCACAGTTGGAGACCCACACCAACGATTTGAGGAAGATTATGTTCGAATGATAAGGGCTGCTCGATTCGCTTCTATGGACGGGTTCTCTATCGAAACTTATACTCGCCGTGCTATACGACAACAATTCCGGAATATTAATTATGTAAAACCAGAACGAATTCGGATTGAATTAATTAAGGCCGCTGAGCATGGTGGAAAACGATTTGCTCAATTTATTCTTCTTTTGGACGACCTAAAATTATTGGCACAAATTTTACCAGAAGTAGCTGCAACGAAGTATTTCCGTCATGATCTACATCATCATCCAGAAGGGCCAACCGTGTTTACCCATTCAATAGAATGTCTAAAAATAATGAAGTATACAAATCCTATAGGATTAATTGCTACACTGTTGCATGACATTGGTAAATGTATAGCTTTTCAAGAAGATAAATATTGGTGGAAATTCACATATCACGGGCATGCGAGTGTTGGTGCTCGAATGGCAGTAGACATTGCACGTAGATTAAAATTTAATGTATGGAATACCAATGAAATAGAATATGCGATAAAAAATCATATGAAGTTTCATAATATATTAGATATGAAGCCATCTAAAATTGCTCGCATAGTAAATAGCCCACACTTTGAAATTTTAAAGGAAGTTGCATGGGCTGATGAATTTTCCCGTGGAGAAGCATTTGCTTATTATGGTGAATTTGACACCAAAATGAAAAGGATAAATGACATCAAGGAAAAGTGGGAAAATAAAAAGATAAATTCCACGGTAAAGATAGTTGATGGAAACCGAATTATGATGTTGCTAAACCTAAAACCAGGGCCAGAAGTAGGTAAAATAAAAAAGGATGTGGAGGATTATATCATTGATAATGGATTAGAGCCTACATCTGATTTAATAGATGAATTAATTTCTAAATTTGGAGAACAGGATGTTACTATTTGAACTTTTATCTGATATACCAAAGTATGTAAAGGAACAGATGGCTAAATCCGGGAACAAAATATGGTATGCAAAGCCTCATCTATACATCGTACTTTTTTTCGTAGCCATGAAATATTGGTTACTGTATAAACGAGCTTTATTATCAATAGCTTATGATAAATATACAGATACGATTATATATCGTGAACGATTGATACATTTTGGTGAAAAGTTCGCAAAGGAATCATTTGTTGATAATCGGGAGTATAATTTCTTTTTGACACATATAACAAAAAAGGAAAAAATAAAAGCCTTTATATTGCCTTTTAATTACATCGGAAAGTTTCAATAAAAGTAAAACCAAAATAGGCACGCGAAGAATATCTAAAAGATCCTTATAAAACGGTTGAAAATAAATATTAAGGAGGGCATTACTATATGAAAATTATGGCAAATGATAATATTACGCTGAACAAAAATGAATCCATACAGATATTTTTTGAAGATCATTCTAATATTCTACAGGTATCAGGTGACTCGAAAGTTCTATGGATCCAGGACAAAGATAGCAAAAAGCTTCAGAAAGGCCGATATCCTATGACTCTGGAGAAATAAAATGCGAATAATAATCGCTGGTTCAAGATCTATCACAAATTATTTAATGGTTAAGGGTATTATAGAGGCTACTCTAAAGCAACATAATCTACCAGTAACAGAAGTAGTTTCTGGAATGGCTAAAGGTGTTGATTCTTTAGCTGTAGATTGGGCCAAAGAGGTAGGAATACCGGTCAAACCATTTCCTGCAAATTGGCAAAATTTCTCAGAACCGTGCGTAATTAAAACTCGTCGAGATGGCAATAAGTATAATGCCCTAGCCGGGTTTAATCGAAATCTACAAATGGCTTTATATGCCGAAGCGTTAATAGCCATATGGACCGGCAGCAGCCACGGCACTGGAAACATGGTAAAGATTGCCAGAGAATACGGCCTAAGAGTATTTTCAAAGGTGATTTGAATAATGGAAGAATTAAAACTTAAAGAAGAATTTCAGTTTGGTCCTCATCGTCTACAAGTAGTTGCAGCAAATGGTAAAAACACGACTGATCTAGAAAGATTGATAACATCTCAGTGCAAGCCTACTTGTTGTTCAATTGAACACGCTGTGGTAATTACCACGCCAGTTGGCGATCTCCAAAGTTTGACAAAAGTGTATAACGATCGATTTGCTACGATGAAGGCGCAAGCCAAAATAAGTGCGATACTTAACTTAAAAAATCTCAAGAAAAATATCAAAATAAACCCATCAAAGAAGCTCCAATAAAAGAACAAAATCGTTCGCCATTCACAGTTCTCAAAGACATGATCGACGACCTAACTAATTAATTTTTAATCTATGGGGGGGAAATTTATCATGGATAAGGTCGTTTATTATAATTATAAAGAGGTGTTAAATCGAATAGAGCAGTTTATGGAGTCTTCTCACATACGTAAATATTGCACTGATATCTGTAAAGGTGATTGTTGCAATGGTTGTTATGAAAGTAATAAAGCTTGTCATAAAAACGAAGGGCGTAGATTAGCTTGCTCATGTTTTCTATGCGCTCAATTAATAACTTTCGTATTTCCTACAGGAAAAGAACGCTATAAATATAATAAATTGAGCGAAGCTATTAGAAATGCATTGAGAAAAGCTGATGACAGGTGGCAATACCACAACGTTTATTTTGAACCCTATACTTCTAAACAAATGGAAAATTTCCGTATACGGAAATCTCTATTTGATCAATACCTACCCACAAAAACTGATACAAAGAAAATAGCTAACATTATGTGTAATTTGATAGAGCTGGGGCACTTAATTCTTCGTTCAAAAATTCGAGAGAACGAAAAGAGAAAGAAGACGAAAGGAAGAAAAAGGCTGTGCTAACTTACAACTTTATTAAACAGCTAACATTGTGTACCGTTGATTTTCGTATGAGAGGAAGTCAAGGTTTCTACAAACATGGTCCGTTTGAAGTAGAGTTCGTATTTGTTGATAATGGTAAATTAGTGTGTGACGTAATAGTTGACTCAATTCAACAAGATCCACGAACCGGTAAATGGCGTCTTATGATAAACATAGGAACCCCTTTTGGACTTCAACTTTCTAAAGCACTGAAAACAACCATACGAAAATATACAAAAGAAGCAACAGAACAACTTTGTGATATGTTTATGGAGGATCTTTGATGGATTCAATTAGATTTATAACACCAGCGGTATTATTAAAATATCGTATATCTGAAATTATGCATCAAGATGGTAGATTTATGATTATGCTTTTTCATCCGGATGAATATTACCCAGGTGTATGTGCTAAAGTAAGATATATTGAATCCACAAGTGGTTTTTTAGCAGCATTTTCAGCTTTTCCGGTTTTTAAAAGTTTTAAAATAACATTACAAGCTTATGAAGATCTTGAGTTCGAAATATTATCAATTGTGGAGAATATGACGAAATGTACGTTTGTAAAGAGTGTCACTATACCGACTGTAATAGTATAGGGTGTACGTACAAATTTAATGTTCACTCTTATTTTATTGGTTCAAAGTTTACTGAACACGAAATATGTGGAAAAAGGATATTTGTGTATTCTGTAACTAATATCAAATAGAGATAATGATAGCGGCCAGAACAAGAAAATGGAGAAAGAGAAATGATAGCAGATATTTATGTGGTTGTTATGGAGTACAGCTATGATATTTCAATATATTTATTTTATGGTGTAGTAACCTTTTTGTCATTGGGGGTATAAATTATGGAAATATGCGAAGCTTGTCATTTGAAAGATGCTGACGTTATCTCCTGCAAACGACCAATAAAAAATCATCATCAAATTGGGTTATCAATTTGTGCTATATGTGGAAAATACCGAGTGATCTATATGTGTCATAAATATTCGTATCATAAAAAAGGGAGTGAAAAATGCACGGTGAGAAAAAAGCATGCGAAAATTGTAAATTCTTTGGAGAATGCTTCTGCCTTTTTGTAAATAACGGTGATTTAAATAAAGCCAAAGATTGTGTAACCTTTATACCAAAGGAGGAAAAAAATGGAAGAAGGGATGAGAAGTGAACCAAATATGCATAGTTCGCATAATAAAAAAAAGTGGTTTATGATATTTTTATGTACCATAATTCTTTCTGTGTTACTCTTTTCCTTTTATTCTTATGTTGAAAGTCTGCTCGATCAGGCAGATACTGAAAAAAGAGCTGCAGTGTTAAAAGCGAATAGAGAAGCAGAAAAATTACGCTTGAATTACATATTAAAAATGAAGGCCGCTTATAGAATAGAAGAGTACAAAAAATTAACAGCCGCAATATTGGAATTACAACCAAAATTAGACAAAATCTTAGCAAAGCGAATTGCGAAAACCATAATAACTGAATGCGATTTTAGTCACCTTGATCCAGCCTTGATAACCGGATTAATAAAAGTAGAATCAAATTTCAACCCTTTTGCTGAAAGTAACCAAGGAGCACTTGGATTGATGCAGGTTCGCTATTCAGCCTGGAAAGAAGAACCGGAATTGCTAGATAATGGAATATCAGCAAAAGGCGCTTTGTTCTGGATAGATCGAAATATAAAATCTGGTACTAACATCCTCCAGAAGTACTATATGGAGGCAGATCGTGATATGGTTCGCGCTCTTTACCGATATAACACAGGTAAAACTCAACTTCCAAAGGACACTAATCGGTGGGATATTCACTATGTAAATAAAGTATTGTACCATGCATATCAAGTGAAAACCATGCTCACCGAAGATAATAAACGCGATCCAGAATCCAATGACCAATAGGCTATTGGGAATGTATCTAAATAAACATGAAGGGAGAATTATTATGATCGTAGAATATGTACGTAAGGGCGGAATCAAAAAAAAGTCTAAAGTCAGCAAAAAGAGGTTAGGTGGCCGACGTATTGGTGTACTAGTAGCGGTTCCCAATGAAGACAGTGTAGGAATTGGATGGTCTTTATGTAATTCAAAAGCTGGTGATAAATTTGACCCCATGTTTGGCCTCAATATCGCCATAGCTCGGGCTACTACTCGTAGTACAAGCCCGATCGCAAGATCAATGGTCAAAAAGGCTAGGAAATTCGTACAGAGAGCTGTCTCATATTACAAGGACAAAAAAGTGGAAGTGGCCTTTGCATATGAGCCAATAAAATCAAAAAATGAGAAAGCGGAGGTAGGATGTTGATAACACCATCTTTCAACCGAGTTGAAGATTATTTACTGGTAAATCAATTGAAGATAAGCTGTTTGACAAAGCTAGGCAATAAGTTTAACGTTGCTTTATCAAATAAATATTCACAACGCTTGATGTACGTATTTATGTTTAATTACTGGCATCCAAATGCAAAACCAACTTTCTCATGGAAATCTATACACACTGACGCCCCACTAGCCTATTTTGAAATAATGAGGCTTCGAGCAAAAATAGAAGCTATGCTGGATGAACATATATTATCAGAATAATCGAGGAGGACAATATTAATGCGTGGGAAGATCACAAAACTCAGAAATTTATCATCTGACCTTATAAGTAAGTTCGCAAAATGTTCAACTGTTAAACCAACGATGGGGTCAGACCCGGAATTTTTTGTAGTAGATAAAAAGAAACGGGTGCTAGCATCAGATCAGTTTTTCCCAGGAAAGAAAGAACCGTGGAAATTTGATCCATTAGAGGATGAGAAACTCACCCTATTCTTTGATGGTATTCAAGCTGAAATGAACGTTCCGGCTTCAACATGCCGTGAAACAATATCATACTATATCCGGGCCTGTTTAAAAGCAGCAGATAGAAAAATCGGTAAAAATAACTCCATAGTTATGCAGCCATCTATTCGAGTACGTCAAAGTACTTTGAACAACGCGGATCCTGAAGCACGAATATTCGGTTGTGCTCCAGATTTCAATGCGTATACACTGCGGCAAAATACTCCTAAAATAGATGCCTCACGACATATTTATCGCTACGCCGGTGGACATATACATCTCGGTGTAAGCTCTCCGTATCTCAAAAAGAGCAGCATTGAATACAAATTGGCCAAAACAGAAGACGGTCATATAAAGGCTATCAAATTCATCGATTATGTCACAGGTGCTATTTTGGTTATGATGGATAAAGGTATCAATGCAAAGAGACGTCGCACAAAATACGGCACAGCTGGATGCTTTCGACCTACTCCATATGGCTTTGAATATCGTACACCAAGTTGCTGGTGGATGAAATCACCAGCAGCTATGTCGTTAATTTTTGGTGTTGTCAGAATAGCCTGGAATATGCTCATTTCGAAACTTGATGAAGATTTTATAAATCAGGTTGGTTATAGCCAAGAAGATCTGCGTGGAATAGTGGATGAGAGTGATCTGGTAGCAGCCAAGAGATTTTGGAAATCTTTGAGACCATATTTGGCCATAGTTGGCAGAAGTCAATATAATCCACTGCATGTACTTTCAGCCCGTACTAGCAAAAACAGTGGATATATTGGTTGTTTTAAACACGACAAAATATCTCAAAATGCCATAAAAAATTCCAAACTCCCTACAATCAATGGTGGTATACCGGTTTTTTCACTGGCGGCCTTCGAATATATGGTCCGCCATGGGTCAGATACTCTGGTCACTGATGACGTAGCAAAGGAATGGCATTTCAATAGCCGACAGAAGTTTCATAATGAGAATGGATTTGTTGATGGATTACATAATCGATTGGTCCGTAATAAAGATTTCCTCGGTTTCCAAAAGGACTTTTTTGCAAAAATAATATAGACTTTAAGGAGGGTAATATGGCAAGAGAGATCATAGTAATAACACTTGAAAGATCGGTCGAATTTGGGAAAGACCGATTTGCAGTAGGAGAGCGCTTTGAGAACAATGAATACACTATCGTGGCTATCGAGAGATCAATTGGTGGCCTAGCAGACATAACCAGTGCTGGGCCAGGTACTCTTGGCCCAAATTGTCCTACCATAATAGTTAAATTGGGAAAACGCGACGGTGAAATTTCTTCTCTGGCAATACCTGAGCGTCTTATAACTTCAATTCTTTTTCAAAAGAAAAATAAGAAAGCTGAGCCAGAAATCCAAATGACAAAAGAGGAGTAACTATTTCGTTATGCCGAAGAAACTTAGATCAATTTACCGAGATAAGCTTTGGATAAATCCAAAAATAGTAAGCGACAAATATAGACATGCAAACAATCACGTGGAATACTACTGCTACCGCGAAGTAGGTAAATCTAAAAGAAATTCTCCATATATTCCAAAAAATCCGGTGGAAGAATTCGGTGCTCGTAAAGTAACGTATGTTTGCTTTAGTAGCTTTTTGGACATCATTGCTCGAAGTGCGAATCAGCCAAAAGCGAATAAAAAGAAATTGATGAATCGAATATTATATCGTATGATAGTTGATCCGTCGGCTTGCATTACTCTTAAACCCAAAGAGCAAAAGAGGTTTATTGAGCTATCAGTTAAACATCGCATGCTGCCGTCCTATGTAACACCGGATACTTTGGCCAAAGATGGTAAAAGTGGAACTCTGGTTATTATGCTTGAAGGAGTTACTCCTTCTCAATCTTATATGTATCTATCTCAATATCGATATTTACGAGAGGATCCAGGGTTTGTGAGATCTATCCTTCATCTTCATGACAAGGTTGGTATGAATTTCTATGCTGCTTTTACTTTAGCCAGTAGAGTATCTATCGATTATACGACCCATCACTTTTTAACTTTGCAACGCTATTATGCAACAGATGCTTCGGTAAATAATGTAACCGTGCCTTTTTCTACTATTGCTGGTTTAAGAAGGTTTACATATCGGCCAAATAAATATGACAACCGTAAAGTTGGGAAATATGCGTATAGTTATGAGGCTGCTTCTCGAATAGAACAGATATGCTCAATAAATCAGGAGCTGAAAGCGCAAGAATTACTTGAGCCATTAGTAATAAAAGCATTTTCAGCATTAACCGACAAAACAGCTAAAAAATATTTGGATCAATATCTTCGAATGAAGGAAAGGATAAAATATCGTGAAAGTAAGAAAAATGGAACGAAAGCACGAACTGCAGCTAGAACTCGATAAAGTATTTATCATTGGTGGTGATTATTTCTACCGGTCTCTATTCGATGAACTCGGTGTAATCATAGTTGAATCTATGACTATGCAAGAACTACGAGAAATAATGCCAGAACTCAAAGCAATACTTTTCACCGGTGGGCCTGACGTAGATCCAGAACTATATGGAGGTATTCATAAAGATATATCGATAATACAACCAATGCGTGATAAACTTGAGCAAACAGTTTTTGAACTTGCATTGGAACATTCAGTGAAAATAACAGGGATATGCCGAGGTTTTCAATTTATAAACGTAATGTGTGGTGGAAGGATGTATCAACACATTAACAACCATGCTGGTTCACTGCATAATGTAACGTATCCAGCCACAGGGAAGCAGACCTTAGTTACTAGTACTCATCATCAATTAGTAATGCTGCCGGAAAACGCAGTACCTGTAGCCTGGTCAAGTAACAATCTATCTGATATATACATCAGCCCGGACGCCGATTCAATCAAAGGCCCAGAACATGAAATAGAATCGGCAATTTTTCCGCAACATAACGCTTTCGGTGTTCAATTTCATCCCGAACTACTAAGAAATGGAAGCGAAGGTCGCAATTACTATTTAACTGTAATAGATGATTTTTTAAATAAATCAATGGAAGATTTTATTTCAATTTATGGTTATAAAGGTGAATATCATGGCAAAGAGGAAGGACGAAGAGAAAACAATCAATTTACAAGAGGAAGAGATAACTGAGAAAGCTGAAGTTGGCCCACTAGATAGTCATTATCCTTTGTGGACCGAATTCCGCGAAAAAGCCCCAGGCAGTTACAAACATACTCAAAGCTTGATAAACATCGTCGATAACGTGGCCTCAGCCATAGAACTAGATTCACCAAATCTACAGTTGGCTGCACGATATCATGATATAGGCAAAATGTGGTTTCCCAAGGCATTTAGCGAAAACCAGGGTAAGGATAGTATACATGATAACCTTGAACCATGGATAAGTTATCAACTTTTAACAAGACACGTATCAGATACAGTTGCTATATTGATATCACATGATTTTCCAGCAGAGGTAATAAAAATAGCTGCTCAACATCATGGCACGATTATATTGAGATCAATATATGATAAAGCTTTGAAAAATGATTCAGAAATACCAGAAGAAATGTTTCGATATCATACGGAAAAGCCTTCGAGTGTCGAGGCCTTGATATTAATGTTATGCGATCAGGTTGAAGCTACGTCAAGGTCTATCTACGTAGATCAACAAAAAGACGTAAAACCAGATGTGTTTATTAGTAATATTTTTAACAAATTAATGCTTGACGGTCAATTTGATAATGTCTCACTTAAACTTGGTAATTTAAGTAAAATTCAAAAAGCCTTGGCTGAAGATGTAGCTGGTAACTATCAAAAGCGTCTTAAATATGAAGAGGATGATGAATTAATGAAAGAGTAAGGGGTAATTATATGTATCTAGATGTCGATATTAATCCAGAACTATTAGCGTTTATAACTAAGGGAGAAATGGATGAAAGTGACCTTGGTGATATCGTTATGTGTATTGGCGACATTAACCAACATCATGACGATGAGTTGGTTTTTCTTCTTGGTAGTCAGCAGGGAGTTATAGAATTGTTTGGTTGCCCAAGTGAAGAAGGTTTAATAGATCTGGCTATATATTGTCAAACTTTTCTACTCACTACACCTTCCATGGTTTTTCGCGGGACTATCCAAAATCCTAAAGAACTTCCGTACGAAGCAGAAGAAGATAATCAAGTACTTATACTCTTTGCTGATCATCAATATCGAATATTTTATCGTATGATGAAAGCAGTGGGATATATTGAGACATGCCTAAAAAAATTCTCTGCTAGTGATATCGATGATTTCGCAGTCATAGTTGGGAAAGAATTGGATTTTGACGTAGAGAGATGGAATCATGCCATAGCAGGAGGTTTAACTACTAATGGATGGACCAACTAAAGAGAAATTTGATGTTGTCAATGCCACTGACTTAAAAATGTATTCGGTTTATGGCAAAGACAATTTACATAATCAACCAATAGGATGTTATCATAGAGCTGTACATGTTTTTGTGGAAGTAGTTCGTGGTCGGTTTTTAATACAGCTTAAAGCACCTGGAACTGAAAACGAAAATAAATGGAGTTCGTCTGTATCAGGTCACGTTAGATCTGGTGAGAGTTATGAAGAAGCTGCCATTCGGGAAGCAAAAGAAGAGCTTGGATTGGAAATTATGGCAGATGAATTGGAAAAAATTGCTAAAATTCATCCTACACCTGAGACCGATGGTGAATTTGTTGTAGTTTTTACTTATCTAATGGATGATGCGACCGAAATTCTGAAAATTGACAAAAGCGAAGTAAAAGGCGTAGTGATCAGCAAGTTGGGTGATATAATAAAGGATATTGAGCAAAATCGGGATAAATATTCACCAGTATTTGTAATGCTATTTAATATGTTTCTAGAACTTTATAGAAAATAGGAGTGTTCTGGGATATGGCCTCACAAAATGATAAAAGAGTTTGGGAAAAGATAGAATTCGTACAGAATCCTCAAGACATGCAGAAACACATAGGCAAAATGCTTTATTTGTTATTTGATACTGAAACTATGGTAGGTTCTACCAGAATATCGAATATAAATACCTATCTGGCTGAAGAAGATATACTCGAAACATGCTCAAACGATCCATCCGAATTGACATTATTATATGGCGTCGTTTTGGACGTAACCTCACTGCCTTTGGAATTACCTGATGGACTTCCTCATGATCAAGATCTATACGTAATTCACATGGATGATTACAATGCTGCCGAATACGAAAAGGTTGACAGCATTGAAGATGTTATAGATTACATAGAAATCGCTGTCTCTGATTTAGACGGTATCTCAGACATAAATGACTTTGGTTTAATATTTGGTGTAGAACTTTCTTTCAAATTACAAGTTGTGCCCAGCGCATTCATTGTGTCATCTCAGTTAAGAGAACAATTAGGAGTGGAATAATATGCCAGAGAACTATGAAGTACATATTAAGAGATATAATGGACATCTTCTGGTCGGAGAAGAAGAATTGGTAAAAGTAAGATTTATAGGATTTATCGACGAGCATGAATGTGAAGCTATTATGAATGTAGAAGATGCTTTTTATAAATTGTCTACAGCTGTCAATGAAAATTTATTCGACTTTCGAGATACATATCGAAAAAGATTTGTACTTGTAATATCACAACCGAGTAAATCTTTTGGAGAGAAGACACCAAATGTTTTTATCTCTTCACCGGTTGAAAGTATATCCTATATACAAGGGCAGCGGGAATTTAAATGCAAAGAAAAGTATGGTTCTCGAAAGTTTCGATTTGTACCAATTTCGTAGAACAAGGACCAGTTAAAATGTCACTAAAAAAGAACAAATTCACGCAAAAAAATAGGGATGGTACTGCCATTGAAATATCGCTCGGATCTATTTATTTCGTTTTTCGTGATTACAAAGCTCTCAACTACGAGGATTTTGAAAAGTCTGATATATTGATAGCCATGCCAACATCTATTGGAGATGACGGTATAATATGGTTTTATACGATCTGTATGAACAATTCAAATGGATTTTTTGTACATAGTCATTCCAAAAATTCGTTGGCAATAACTGCTCCAGAAGGAAACATATTACATATTGACACAGATACTTTAATTAATTTATTTCGTCAAATGCCTGAACATGGATGTTTCAACACAAATTTATTAGACCATGAAATAGAAGCTTATGTATTAACTATGCAATGCTTCCAAAAAGATATAATTAATGTACCGATTATAAATACTGGTTACAAAATTCGCGATTTACGGCATTGGCCAAAGAAAGCTATATATCAATGGGCTAGCCAACACCTTCGATTATCCATAGAACAACTCTCAGTATTACGTGAATTTAAACAGAGATGGAAACAAATAGCATATGCTCAAGAAGTATTTACTCACCAATGCTCCCTATTCAACGTAGTAGCTAAAAGAGTAATAGATAAAAAGAAAGAAGAAATGCTCCAAGTTAATAAAATGATATGTTGTGGCCACATTGATGGATATAATGCCGAACCACATATATCTCAACCTCTGGTAAGGCCAGCGCCACCAGCAAATGCGCCAAATTATATAGATATACCAACGCATAATGCAGAAATAGTCACGATAGGTAATATTGGTTATCTAAATCCATATTATGATGGAGAAGATACAGCAGGTATAAATTTAAAATTTTGTAATCACCTGGATAACCGTATGTCTTATCTTACATTAAGGCGCGAAGTAAAACAAACACAGCAAGGCCTCGACGTACATATTACTGCTAGCATTGATGGGCATGGTTGCGAAGTTTTGGCCTGTAACGATATACGGTCTGATCCAGATGTGGTATGCATTGTGTATATCGATACTTATTTCCTTCATTTGAAGAAAAAAGGGTGTAGATCATCAGCATTTAATAATATTTATTCCACTTTTTTTTAGAACAAAACACCCCAGTCCTAGTTCCTGTTCATCTACGACATATTTCTCAATAAAACTTGAACGGTACGCTAGTGCGGCGTACAGTGCTAAACTTGCGTCTGATCCAGGTGATAATTTATGTGGCGAAATAATAGCTCCACCAGAGTCAAGAAAAGCAAAAAAAGACGACAAATCACAAGAAATTGGATAACGCCTACTTAGAAATATTAAACAAAATGGAGTTTTAGGAGTTAGTAAATGAAATCAAAGAAGCCCAAAATTCTAAAAATAGATTACTTTCCATTACAAAGGGTTGAGGTAATCAAAAGTACAAAAGTCTACAGACCTGGGTCCATTGGTTATATATGTTGGACTGGTTATATGGAGTATCCCATTTATTCCATTACACAACCTCTTCATATAATGTTTATGCGATTTGGAAGGAAGGGCAAACCAAGAGTAATTGGAATTGATTTGTTATATTCATCCATGGATCTGTCCAATTTAACTAAGAAAGAAAATGACATTTTAGTTAAACATGGACATATTCTACGACCAGACAATACAATATTACAAGCTACTGTGCAAAAGACCAAAGATTTAAGAGAATTATCAGGTGTAGAATTTCTGTGCTATATTTCTGCATTCTCAGCATATATAGACCGATTAAATAATTTAAATATTAATCAGCATCATCCTCATATAAATCTTCGCAATTTAGGTACTCAGTTAGATATACTTCCAGATTTCAACGAAGCTAGCTTACATCGCTTTATCACATTGGCCTCGACAATTCGAAAGGATCGTGGAAAAGATCCTGCTGATCATCCGTTTAATCAATTTAAACAGTTTTTCCAATCAAATGAAAATAGACAGATTTGTATGGAAAAATTATACAAAGCACTGTCGACTTTGAAAACAGCTTCTGAACAATATCATCAGAACCAGATTGCCATAGGAAACGTTGTTAAATTACGTATTGAGAAACTTCTAAGAATTTATGGGAAAGATAACAAAAAGAGTAAGATAGCAAAGAAAACCAAATCTAAACACCATTAAATAACACAGTGGGGATTACAATATGTTTTTTAGAGGACGTAAAGTAATAATTACGGAAAGCAATGCTCGAAAACACACACATCCAATAAAAGGTGATGTTGGATATTTGAGCAATATGTTTCTGTTTCCATCTGATAGACTTATTTTGACCGATCTTTTTTTATGTTCGTTAGGGAAAAATAAATCAGCTCGAATAGAGCGTAAAAAATTCGTTATAGATCTAGGAATGTCTTCCAAATTAAAATTCCAAATAAGTCATACTGGTGTTAACAAATCTTTCTTTCTTCAAAAACCATCTTTAAACTTGTTACCAGCTTTTCATCTGTATCGGAGAAAATCAAAAGGAGATAGATCTACCAAAATAATATGCTCTTTTCCACAATTAGTAGGCACCTATGGAGTATGGCCGGGTTATATGAGTAAAGGAAAAAAGCAGAATCGTTATATGGATTCTTCATTCCGTATTCCTTGTGGGCAGATTGCCTGCTTCAATAGAAAAAATAATCGCTTATTAACTGATCTAAACGAACTTAAAGCATGGATAAGATCCATATCGGCAAACATCTCTTCAACACTATCATTTTTCGCTGATTACTATCCATCTAATGGTGGTAATTTGATTAATTATGTTGATAATATTTGGAATCCAATTTGTTGGGCTTTCAATCCCAAAAGACAATATGATAATATTGATTTTTTACATTTTCACGAAAAATTACTAGTGGAAGCTCAACAGGATGACAAAGATAAGCTTGTTCAAGGCCTCAATAAGATGAATTCACTATTTCATGTTGCTATGTGTAAATTAACTTCGAATCTATTAAATGAAAATAGATTGTCTGAAGTGGAAAATGGAGTACGTATGATCCTAGATATGGATCAGCTAGATGATTTTTTAAAAGATAAATGGTTATTTCACGATTCCCATCCAGTGGCAATAGGAAGATTTGTGGTTGAATGCCTATACCGGGCTCTTATGGTTGATTTTGACACCCAATCCTCTTTGGGACTTCTAAGAAGCTATTTTCCTTTAAATTGGGAAATAGATAACTTGATTAAAAGAGCGAACATAATGAAAGAAGCCGCAGATTTAAATAGCGCGGCTCTAAACCACGTATATGAGGTATTATATCTAAAGAAGGGAGTAAAGAGAGGTAGAGAAATAGCGGCAGAATCGCTCAACGTTGATATAGATGGAAATAGAATTGTTGAATACACTATAAATATGTGAATGATGGTTTTTAGGGAAATACTTAAATGAGAGGAGGTCCCCATTGGAGAAAACTATTGAACCTAGCAATTCGGAGTTGATCTCTAAAATAACCAGTGAATTTAACCGATTAGTTCATATATTGGATGTAGATGCTGTTCTGGAAACCCTAGTTCGAGATGATGCACTTTGGGTTACTTTCCGGAACAGCACTATAAGTAAATCACTACGGATACCTCTACCACATATTACGGAGTCCGGGATCAAACTTTTGACCAATAACAGTGTCACCAGAGTATTGTGTGATTATTGGCTAGAAAAGGAGCAGAAACGGTTGAAGTACCACAAGATCATCGAAATGCTATTATGTGATGATATTAATCGCATAATGCCAAAATTTAAAAGCGGCCCTTCTTTTGTCTCGAAGATAGTGAGATCTTTTAAACAAGACGCAGTGGCTTACATGGTAGCAAGTTTACAGAAGTTGGTAAACGAAATCGTCAATAATATGCCTCTTCACGAAACTAATATGAACAGCTGGGCTATGAATCATCGACTTATATTCATTGACCCAGCTTTTGATTTTATATCAGATCCGAACGACCGATTAGAATATCAAGTTCAGAAAAACCAGAAATACTATGAACTATATGGCTGGACAAGTATTGGTCTCTCTGATGGTGTATTGGCCGACAAAAATGTTATTTTAACGACAGATTTGCGGCAGCAAACACCATTTGGATTTTATCACAATCCTCAAAGAAATCTGTATTCCACTTTGAGTATGAAAGGTGACGAACTGCCTCGTATGAGAACCCGGTCCATGCAAAAACTTATAAATCGAGGTATATCTCGAAAAGGATGGAATCTGGTCACCGCTATCTTAGATACTCCTTTGAACTTTGAGGACCAGATATTAGTTGACCGTAGGCATCTGTCTCTAAGTCATACAGTAGAAAAACGTTATACTATCTATGGGAAAACCGTATATGTGAAGAAAGGCGATGAGATTAAAACTGGAGACAAACTTGGTGTATCCAATGATGGGGAAGCCGTGATCATGCGAATGCGGTGTGATGAAGCCCACATTACGTCTGTAAAGAAGAGTGAAACTGATGTTGGCGGCGAAATAGTGGATATACTTGTGGTAACAGTGGAAGGAAAGAGATTTTTGAGGGATGGAAGTAAATTTTCCAATCTTCATGGAAATAAAGGTATTGTCAAATTCTTAGATCTTGGAACAGCTATTAATCCAAGGACTGGACAAGAAGTACCAATTGATGTAATGATTTCGGCCAAATCTGTGAATAAAAGAGCAAATTTCGGTCAAATAATCGAAGCGCTAGCAAACAATGTGACAGCTAAGGAAACTCGAAATAACAACGTCGAAATGCTGGAAGATGAATATGGTGAATATATGGTTTTGGATGATGATTATACAGTAGCTATATCCAAAATCAAAAATTCTCTTAACGAGCATGGTTATCCAGAAGATGGAGTTTGGCATCTCGATACTTACTGTGGGGAATTTAAAGGCGTAGTAGGTGAAATATTTTGGGGCGTTACAAAAGATCCAGAAGATCAACTTTGGGAAGAAGATCGTCCAGTTCTCACTAATAATCGCGAATTAAGAACCTCCGGATTAAAATTCAGTCATGTCGAAATGAAAGCACTGTCAACTCAATTCGGTACTCAAAATCCAATTTTGACTGAAATTTTGTCCTATGCTCAGGGCGGCGAAAATCTGAAAGATGAAATACGAATAATTAAATCAGCTTGTGGCGAAATCGAAGAGAACTACCCAGTTCTTATTGCCAGTCAAGTAAATTTTGTTGATACTACTAATGGTATATTCCATACTATTGACGAAATTAAAGGAACCATAGTGGACGAAGAATTTATGCCTGATGGGTTTGTACTCATGCTTCCAGTACAAATACAAGCCATAGTAGAAAAAGAAGATAGGGACGATTTCGTAATAGGAATTCCACAACCAGTGGATGATCTGGAGAACAAAGAAGTACACGTGTTCGACAAAATCTTCATACCAAATAGTATGCTCCGTAGATGTTGGCACCATCCATCTGGAAAATGGGGTATGAGCACTATTGGTGCTTATGTCAACCAAATTCTGCGTATGATTGATCGCTTTCGAAATACTGGCGGCGTAAATGACCATATAGGAATCATTAGGTCTGTTGCTAGCTATTTCCGAAACGTCGCTCGCATAATGGGTTCCAAAGTTGGTGAACTAAGTACTTATGGCATGGCGGTAAGATATCCCCATTCAAGTCGTGCTACTGCTGCTGGCGCAGATCATTTGCCAGAAAATACTATTGAAATTCATGAAAGTATGGCAAAAATGCTTGGTGTTCAAAGTGGTGACGTAGTTTTAGCCGAACGATTTCCCTGTCTTGGGTTCATGTCCATCCGACCCCAATGGGTTCAGGTCACCGATGATCCGCAGTGTAAATATGTGATACGAGTAAGCGGTAATAGCCTGGTATCTCAAAATTTGGACTTTGATGGAGATACTCTGTTTCTTGCTTCATTTAAAACACCACAAGCTATAGAGGTTTTAAGAAAGGAGATGGTAAATCCTAATCCAATATGCGACCGAGAAATACGTCGTATAAATGCTCGAAAAGTACCAGTATATCGAGAAATGGATCTGGATGATTTCAACGTTCGGATATTTCCCAAACCAACTAATGAAGATCATGCCGAAATAGTAAGAAAAGCCACCGGTGTAAAGAGCCATACCGGGCCGGTCATTGCGCTCGCTTATAATTTGATGCGTATAGTGGAAGCCAACGTAGCATATTCCGACATTCAAGAGCACGTTGAATTAGAACTTCTATTGGATTTCCTCGGTAATACGGTGTTTAAGCAAAAACATGGTATTAAGTCTCTACAAGAGGAGGCCACGAACGCGATTTGCACGGCAGACATTGAGTATATGGTTAAACTTGGATTTAAGCAAGAACCAAGCGAACTTCTTTGTAATCTAATAAGAAAAGAAGCAGCTACAATTGGAATACATGATCTCATCGGTTATCACACATATATTCTGAAAAATGGCGGCAGCAAAATAATTAACCGCATAGTGCGGCTTAAAAACCGGCTATGGTTTGCTACACGGTCTTCTCTTGGTCCGTTTAAACTGAGAGAACATTTGACAGCAGAACCAGTGGATTTGCCAAGCTATATGTTAAGGCATATTTTGAAATCATCTACGGAGAAAACTTCTGAAACGCTCGCAAGACTAGCATTGGAAAAAGAGCAAAAGTGCTCTCCGTTGAAAAACGAAATTATTGCGGAACTTCAGCACCAACTATTTTCTTTTTTAGACTCAGTGCTTGGAGCGGATAAACCAAATTCCGAAGAAATCACGGAAAAATTTTCAAATATAGGCGTTTTAGCCTAGCAAAAGTTAAATTTTATTCTATAATATATATAAAGTTGAGGAGGTTGTACTATGGATTTAAATAAATGGATAGCTGTTGGCAAAGTTCGCGGCGCCCCACAAATAGGTGAAAACAATGGTAAAAGACAGGCGTCGCTTACCATTATTGTTAACCGCAGATCACAGGACGCCAATGAACAATGGGTAGACGTACCGATGGCAGTTCCGGTTTTTGCATTCGATAAAAAAGCTGATCTCATTGAGAAATACGTCGTAGATGGGCAGGAATTAGGATTGGAGTGTTTTCTTCAAACCTGGGATGGTGGTAACGGCCAACTCGCATTTGGCATGGTAATTCAAAATGTCTCATTCGGTTTCAAACCGAGAAAGGATCCAGCACAAGCGGCGCCGGCAGGAGGTATTGGCGGCCCACCAGCCTAAATAATAATATGTGGTTTCAAGCCACATAAATGCAATCATGTTTTGTTCTAAAAGAGGAAATAAATGCTATTGAATAGTGACGACTCCAAGTTTAGAACCATGAAATATCAAGAAAGGAGGACGTCATTATGGCAAATGGTACAGTTAAATGGTTTAACAACCAAAAAGGTTATGGCTTCATTGAACAAGTTAATGGACCTGATGTTTTTGTTCATTTTAGCAACATTAACAGTACTGGATTTAAATCTTTAGATGAAGGTTCTGAAGTGGTCTTTGACATCGAACAAGGTCAAAAAGGCCCAATTGCTACAAATGTTAACCAAATTTAGATAAAAAAGGTACTTTTTGATAAAAAATGTATTTTTTATCTAGCAAAATCGAAAAAATATTCTATAATATGTATTCGTGCAAAGATTGGTGGCGTAAGGATGAGTTTCATCGAACGATAATCGAACAAAGCTGCTCATTCTGAAAGTTCCCCATTTCTTAAAATCATATATCCAGTGGCGTAGTTGAGAGCTTCATCGGTATAATAAAATAACTATGAAAAAATTCTGGTAAAGTCGTAGGCGGACGTTAACCGACCTTCAATTTGCTCTTTACGAACATACCCTGGATTTTTAAAATTTAAATGGGTTCCTTGAAGATTTAGTGGCGTAACTGAGAGTTTCATCGTTGACAATATCAACTATATGGTAACTAACACGTTACAATTCCTTGAGGGTGATACCCTCACCGCTAACAAGTCGTGGGCGGACGTAAACTGACCCATAAATAAAAGCCGAGACGGCATCACTCTCGGTGACTGTTCCCTAAATCTCATTTTTTAAGGAGGATATTACCATGAGCCAATTCAATGCATCCGCAAAGGACAAATCCCTAACTCGCAATTACGAAGGTGAAAAGGCTTGGAAGTTGGATGACGAACTTGCTCTTTACACCCGCGTTTGCACTACCTTCCTGGTAGATCAATTTTATACCCCAAACTTCAATGATGAACTGAATCGAATTCGTACTTTGATCAAGAAAGTGAGCCCTCAGTTTGTCGCTCAGTTAGCCGTTTACGCCCGGGAAGAAATGTATCTACGCTCTATTCCGTTAGTACTAGCGGTTGAGTTGGCCAAAGTACATTCTGGTGATAATCTCGTTCGTAGAATGGTATCTCGTATTATTCAGAGAGCCGACGAACTGACCGAGATCGTAGCCTACTATGCTTCAGCGAACGCTCGCCATAAAAACACAAAGGAAGTTAACGGTAAGAACAAAGTCCTTCATGCTCTTTCAAAGCAGATGGCCAAAGGAATTGCCGATGCTTTTTACAAATTTGATGAATATCAGCTAAAAAAGTATTCAGCGGCTGATAAAGATATCAAATTGCGAGACGTACTTTTTCTGACTCATCCAAAACCTCGGAACAAAGAAGAAAAACTTCTTTTCTCCCGGTTAGCTAACAATGAACTGGCGAAAGCCAATACATGGGAAGCTCAGTCTTCTGATATGGGCCAAAAAGTTGCTCAACAAGCCAGAGAACAGGATTTAAACGCGGAAGAAAAGGAAGATCTGAAAGCTCAATCTGCTAAAGAAATGTGGGAAGCCAAGATAGATACTCGTGGTAAAGGCCAACTTCATTACATGGCTTTGATGCGGAATTTGATGAACTTTCTGAAATATGACGTATCTCTGGATCATATTATGAAAGTGGCGACCAGACTAGCCGACTCCAATGAGGTTGCTCGTTCAAAACAACTTCCATTCCGTTTTGTGACAGCTTATCGTATGCTTCGTAGCATTGAAAACATTCAAACAGGCCGCGGTATCTTTGAGTATGGCTTTGACAGAAAAAGCCAATTCCGTGACAGAAACGTTATTTTTGAAGTACGTGATTTCGAAATCTCACGTAAGACTAAAGATGTAAAGAATCCAAAGATATCAATTCTTTTGGAAGCACTGGAAGAAGCCGTAAAAGCCGCATGTAAAAATATCCCATCTTTTGATTGGGATACCAACGTGTTAATAGCGGCTGATACTTCGGGATCAATGCAGAAGCCAATATCTCCAAAAAGCATGCTTCAATGTTACGACATTGGGATTGCTTTGAGTATGATGTTGCAGCACAAATGTAAAGTGGTTTCAGCTGGTATGTTTGGTGATAGTTTCGCCGTACTACCGCTTCCAAAAGACCAAATTCTCCGTAACGTAGATGAAATGCATCAATTCGAAGGTATGGTTGGATATTCAACCAACGGATATTTAGTTATTGATTACGCTATAAAGGCCGCAAAGGAAGGAATCGTTTTTGACAAAGTATTTCTTTTCTCTGATAATCAGTTGTGGAACAGCAATCAAGATCTGAAACATATTGATTCTGAATGGAGAAAATTCAAAAAATTAGCCCCAAAGGCGAAACTTTACATCTTTGATCTAGAAGGTTACGGAACCTCCCCAATCAATTTGAAGCGAAATGATGTTTACATGGTCGCTGGTTGGTCGGACAAAATATTTGACGTTTTGAAAGCTATCGACGAAGGCCAAGATGCCTTAAAGAAAATCAAAGCGATTGAGGTTTAAGCAAATCTAGTTCTATTTATATGAGGGCGCCGGGTTCCACTCGGTGCCCTCTCTTTTTGATCGGGAGACATTATAACCATGGTGTACTTTACAGCTGATGAGCATTATTATCACGGTAAAATGATAATATACTCAAAAAGACCTTTTAAAAATTGGCGAGATATGAATGAAAAATTGATAGCTAATCACAATGAAGTAGTAAGCCAAAATGATACGGTTTATCATGCTGGTGATTTTGCTTTTGGTTCTCCAAATAAAATAAAAAAAATAATCGACCAACTAAATGGCAAACACATATTTATTCATGGCAGTCATGACAAAGGTCTTGCAAAGTTAGCAAAATGTGGAGAAATAGATTACCGTGGTCGAAGACTTGAAATACAAATAAAAAATAAATTCATCGTTATTGACCACTATTGTTTAAGAGTGTGGGCCCGTTCTCATTATAATTCATGGCATTTATATGGACATTGCTTGGATTATCAAACAGAAATATTAACAAACAATGGCTGGAAATTTAGAGAGCAACTATCAGCTGATGATAAGGTGTTATCTCTTAATACAGAATCTAATTTTTTAGAATATAACAT
>Ga0164310_10000352_pt1 | contig 23975 bp, 21 predicted proteins | sample GuaBasSedimGuay1_FD_121795 | JGI IMG/M metagenome (GOLD analysis project Ga0164310, IMG submission 121795) | Subseafloor sediment microbial communities from Guaymas Basin, Gulf of California, Mexico - Guay1, Core 4569-9, 0-3 cm | ecosystem: Environmental > Aquatic > Marine > Hydrothermal vents... | reverse complement strand
CCCAGTTTTTTTCAGGCTCTATATTTTAGTATTATTACTTTTACTACCGTAGGATTTGGAGATATTGTCCCTTTGGGATTTACCAAGTGTGTGGCTGTATTTGAAGCTTTTTGTGGAGTATTTGTAATTCCTCTTTTGGTTATCAGCCTTTCTCGGAAATATCTAAGAGTATAATATTTTATGCATTCTCTTTTTAAAAAAATTTATTATCACGATACTGATAAAGCAGGGGTAGTCTATTATGCTAATTATCTTAAATACTTTGAAGAAGCAAGAACTGAATTTTTTCTTGTTAAAGGAGTTGATATTAAGGAGCTTGCTGAGGAAGGTATACTTTTTGTAGTGAGGAGAATTGAGGTTGATTATAAATATCCGGCTTTCTACGGCCAAGAGATAGAGGTTGTTACTGAAGCAGAAAAGGTGAAGAATGTCTCTATTTTATTTTCTCAATATGTAAAGGATAAAGATAGTATTTTAGTTGAGTCTAAAGCTTTATTAGTTTGTGTAAATGAAAAATTTAAACCCAGAGCTGTCCCTCCGGGAATAAGAGATAAATTAAGTGGTTTACAGAATAATAAATAAGACAAAAGATAGTGTTTTAGCTTCTCAGGCTAAGATAGCTGATAACTTCTTTAAGAGATTTTTGGGCCTTATGTTCAGAAAGAGCTTATCTAAGGAGGAAGCTTTAATATTTTTTCGGGCACCTTCAATCCATACTTTTTTTATGAGATTTGCTTTAGATATTCTCTTTTTAGATAAAGAAGGTAAAGTTTTGAGGATAGCCAGAAAGATTAAGCCCTGGCGGATGGTATTTTGCAGAAATTCCTCTGTTACTGTGGAGTTTTCTTCCGAGAACAACAATTTAGCAAAAACTTCTCCGGGAGACTTTATAATTATAGAAAATGTGGTAAAATAATATTTATGGAGGAAAACCTTCTTTTAAGTAGAAGCAGAAGGTCTTATCCCAGGTTTAAAGTTGAGTCTTTTGGTTTTTTAAGAAATGAGGGTTGTAACTATACCTATCTTAATAAGAGATATTTCTTCTGGAGGAGTGGGTTTTCTTTCGGGGGTAGGTTTAGAGTCAGGAGCCTCTGCGGAGATTGATGCTGATATTTCTTTTTTCAATCTCTATCTTTCTAAACAAGGAAAAGTAGTTTATTGTTTTAAAGTGACAGAAGGCTTTTTTAGGTTAGGCTTAGATTTTGGATATCAAAAGATAGTATTTAAAAATGAGGGAGAAACAAGCTATCATCAAAAAGGCTGAGAATGGTTATATCGTAAGTGTAGAAGAGCCCCAGGAGTTAAAAGATAAGTATTCTAAAGCCTTTAGAAAGTTATTAGAAACCACAGGAGCTGTAGAAAGCTGGCAGGAAGATAAACTCCATCAAATAGAAGAGCTTTTTAAAGATTCTTTAGGACTACAGGCTTCCTTTACTAAGACCTATATTTTTAAGACCCTTCAGGAAGCAGTTTCTTTTCTTTACACCTATTTTGAAGAGTTAAACCCTCCTTTAAAAATTTAATTATGCTTAAGAAAATAGTTTTTTTAGACAGGGATGGGGTAATTAATATCTATCCCGGAGACAGAGAATACGTTTTAAAGAAGGAAGAATTAAAGATTTTCCCTTTTGTCAAGGACGCTTTAAGGAAACTCAAACAAGCAGGGTTTTTGCTTTACATAATTTCTAATCAAGCTTGCGTATCTAAAGGCTTAATAACCTCTGAACAACTTTTGGATTTGACTTCCTATATGCTAAATCTTATAGAAGATAACTCTCCTCTAATAGATGGGGTTTATTACTGTGTGCATCGAGAGGAAGACAACTGCCCTTTTCGTAAACCTTCTCCAGGTTTAGTCAGAGAGGTCCTTAAAAAATTAGAGATACCCGAGAGAGAAGTCAATAATCATCTTTTGTTCTTCATTGGAGATAGCCTGAGAGATATTAAGTGTGCGCAGGCTGTAGGAGTAAGAAATATCCTAGTTCTTTCCGGGAAAGAAAACTTAGAGAATAAACCTACCTGGGATACTCAGCCTGATTATATATTCTCTAATTTAGAAGAAGCTGTAAACTTTATTTTAACCCAAAAAGCGCCTTAAGAGATTGGAAATTTCTCTTTTAAGATGGCTTGGGTTTTGAGAAAGTAGCAATGGCTAAGATATGGATAGGCTATGTAAGTTGCGGTTTGGGCCATAAAAAGGCAGGGCTTTCTTTAGCTGAAGTCTTTGATAAGGATAGTCCTTATATATTCAATCTCCTTGATTTTTCTTTTTTAAAAATTTTTTATGAAGAAGGTTATAGGTTTTTAGTAGAAAAATTACCCCTGTTATGGCATTTAATTTACAGACTTTATTTTTTAGAACCGTTTAAAACTTGCCTTCTTTATTTTCACCTCTTTGTTTTTAGAAATTTTGTAAAGGAAGTTATAGAGAAAGAGCCGTCAGTTCTAATAAGCACTCACTTTTTTGTTAGTCAGATTATCGCTTATCTTAAATCCCAAAAGAGAATTAGGGCTAAACTTATTACAGTTATTACTGATTATGGTGTTCATCCTTTATGGCTAAATAAGTTTACTGATTATTACATAGTATCTTCTCAGGAACAATTAAATCTTATCTCTAAAAAATTGTCTTTTCCTGAGGAGAGAATAAAGATTTATGGCATCCCTTTAAGAAGAGGTTTTTTCAAACAGCAAGATTTAAAATCCTTAGAGGAAAAATATAGAAAGCCATCTAAGCTTTTTTCTATTCTTCTGTTTTCCAGTGCTTTTGGATTAGGCCCTTTTGTGGAGATAATAAAGAAATTCTATAAAAAATGCGGGATATTCGTAATTTATGGGAGGAACAAAAAGGTTAAAAATTTTTTAAATAGTTTAAAAGAACCTCTTTATCTTCTAAGTTTTGAATACAAAGAAGAAATTTGGGAGTTAGTTGAACTCTCCGATATTATAATTACTAAGCCCGGAGGAATTTCGGTAACTGAAGCCATAATTAAGAAGAAGTCCCTTTTATTTATGCATTATTTCCCTGGTCAGGAATTAGACAACCTTAACTATATTTTAAAGAATAAGCTGGGATTTTATCCTAAAAATACAGAAGAACTCCTAGCCTTAATAGATAATCTTATTAAAGACAGAGATATTTTATTAAAGATAAGAGAAAATTTTAAAAAAGTAGAATTAGGAGATTCTGCCCTAAAGGTTAAAAAATTAGCCTTAAAATTATTAAAAAATGATAGCTGAAGTCTTAGTAGGTTTGGAGATAAATAAAAGTTTTGATTACGAATTTAGAAAGGGGAGTCCTCTTAAGAAAGGGATGCGGGTTTTAGTAGATTTTTCAGGAAAGAAGAGAGTAGGTTTTGTAGTAAAAATAAAAAAGAGTTCCTCTCAAAGAAAACTTAAGCCAGTTTTAAGAGTCTTAGATAATCTGCCTGCTTTTACTCCCAATCTTTTAAAATTTTCTCAGAAAGTATCCCAAATTTATCTCTACAGTCAAGGAGAAATATTAGAAATGATACTTCCCGAGTCTTTGCGCAGAAAGAAGTTTTTAAATATTGAACCTGAAAAGGCAACTCCTCAGAAGGAATATCGGGATAACAAATTTATTTATCTAAGAGAAAATCTTACCGCCAATACCCGTTTTTTTTATTATAAGGAGATAATTCAATCTCAAATAGGAGAAAAAAGAAAGGTTATAATCTGCGTTCCCCAGAAAGAGGATGCTTTTTTTATAAAAGATTTTTTGGAGAAGGAGCTTAAAGGAATTAAGATAGCTCTTCTTTTTGGCTCAGATAAGCCATCTTCTCAGCTTAAAGAGTGGCTGAAGATAAGGAACCAGCAGGCTGATGTCTCTATTGGTACAAGATTTGCAATATTTTCACCTTTTGAGAATTTAGGAGCAATAATCGTAGAGAAAGAAAACTTCTTTGGCTACTTTCAGCCTGAGAAGCCTTTTTACCATTTGAGAGACCTGGCTTTCTTAAGGGCAAAGGTGGAAAAGAGCAATTTAATCTTACATTCGGATTATCCTTCTTTGAAATTATACAGGTTGTTAGAGAAGAAGAAACTTATCTTTGTAGATAAGTTTAAAGAAAGCCAATCTCGAACAAAAATATTTGACCTCGCCGGTTATAAGTTTAAAAGAACCCCTTTATTTTCCGAATTGAGTTTAGAGATAATCAGAAGCAATTTAGAGAAAGGCAGAAGAGTGGTTGTCTTTTGGAATAGGAAAGGGTTTAGTAATATATTGCGCTGTAATTTCTGCAAAGAGATAATTAAGTGTCCCCAATGCGGTAATTTTCTATCTTTTTCTTTGGAAAAAAACTATTTTTGCAGGTATTGTGGATATAAGGATAAAGGAGAGAAAATCCACAAATGTTCTGAAAGGTATATTAGAAAGATAGGCACAGGCATTGAAAGAGTAGAACTTACTCTTAAAAGGTTTTTCCCCGCTAAAAAGATTTTTAAATTCACTAATCGCCTATCTTTTTCTCAGGATTGGGATATTCTTATCTCTACTCAAAAACTCGTCTTTCTTAAAGAATTACCTTCAGCAGAAGTTGTTATTTTAGCCGGGATAGATTCTTTGCTTTCCTGGGGAGATTTTAATTCTTCTCTGGAGTTATATTATTTACTCCAGCGTCTTAAGAGTATAGCTAAAGAGGAATTGATTATATTTACTTTTCACCCTTCTTACTATGTTTTTTTAGCTCTTAAGAAAGAGTGGGGCTGGTTCTATGAGAGAGAGCTTAAAGAAAGAAAAACCTGGAAATTACCTCCTTATGTTTGTTTAGCTAAACTTACTTTGAGAGCTAAAAAAGAAAAGCCTCTTTTAAAAAGAACCGAAACATTAAAAAATTTTTTAGAAGAGCAAGCTTTAAAGATAAAGAAAAAAGTAGAAATTTATGGACCTTTAAAAGAAAAATTATCAGCGAAAAAAACTGTCTATTCTTTGGTTGTAAAAGCTTCTCAATTTACTATAATAAATAAGGTATTAAGGTTGGCTTTACAAAAATTTAAGAAATCTACAGCAAAATTATCTATAATAATAGAGAGATGAAAATAGTATTCTTTGGAAGTACTGATTATTCTTTAGAAGTTTTAAAAGAGCTTTTAGCTAAAAGTTATATCCCTTGTTTGGTAGTAACTTCTCCGGATACTCCTCAGGGAAGAGGTTTAAAGCTTTTACCTTCCCCGGTTAAAAGATTTTCTCAAACAACTGGGTTGGAAGTTTTAACTCCTCACAAACTTGATAAAGAATTCATTTCTTTAATAGAGGAGAGAAAGCCCGACTTATTTATTGTAGTTTCTTATGGCAGGATTTTACCTCCTCAGTTATTAAAGATACCCAAGATTTTACCTTTAGGAGTGCATCCTTCTTTGCTCCCTAGGTATAGAGGGCCTGCTCCTATAAATTGGGTCTTGATTAACGGAGAAAAGGAAACCGGCGTAACTCTATTTAAGCTTTCTAAAGGAGTAGATGAGGGAGAGATAATTGTTCAAGAGAAAATATCTATAGACGAAGACGATGATTTCCTAACTCTTTCAGAAAAAGTTTATTCTTTGAGCAAGAGGCTTCTGGTTAAAACTTTACCTCTTTTAGAGAAGGGGGATTTTTCTCTGGAGGTTCAGCCTTCTCAAGGTATAAGTTTTGCTCCCAAGATAGATAAAACTTTGAGTAAAATCAACTGGCAGCAGCCAGCTCTTAAAATTAGAAACTTAATAAAAGCTTTAGTTCCTAAGCCTTGTGCTTTTTCTTTTTTTAGGGGCAAGAGAATAAAATTCTATTCTGCTGAGGTTGAAAAGTCTGAGGTTAAAGAGAGCCTGCCCGGTGAGATTGTTCAGGTTTTTAAACATACCCTAAAGATTAGTACTTCTCAAGATTTACTCCTCCCTCTTAGACTTCAGCCGGAAGGAAAAAAAGTATTGGAGGTTTCTGAGTTTATAAATGGTTACCACCCTAAACAAGGAGAGGCTTTCACCTGATTTTTATAGTATTTTTAAAGGAGTTACACCAATTGATGATTAAGGTTAGAATAAAAAATTGAAGATTGAGGTAAGAAAGTTTTTGACCTAAAAATTTTTTTAAAAGCCTTTGCCTTTTTTGAAAGAAATACTTTTGGAGAGCTGTTAGCTTAAAATTTTCGTGTTTATTTTCTCCAATAAATACTTGCCTAAAACAGGATAAATTTATATAATAAGCTCTAATGTTTAAGAAGGCTGCTATTTCTGAAGCTTCTCAGATTTATAGGCTTATAGGCCTTTTTGCTAAAAAGAGGCTTATGCTTCCCCGTTCTTTGAATTATATTTACGAGAGGATAAGAGACTTTTGGGTTTGCCAGAAAGGAAGAGAAGTTGTAGGGTGTTGTGCTTTGACTATTGTAGGATGGCAAGAATTAGCTGAGATAAAGTCGTTAGCAGTTAAGGAAAAATACCAGGGTAAGGGGATAGGTAGCGGTTTAGTTAAGAAAGCTTTAGAAGAAGCTAAGTCTTTGGGACTTAAGAAAGTTTTTGTTTTAACTTATGAACCTGAGTTTTTTAAAAGGTTAGGCTTCAAAGAAATAGATAAAGAAAAACTTCCTCATAAGATTTGGTCAGATTGTCTTAATTGTCCGGAGTTTCCTGATTGTAAAGAAATAGCCTTAATCAAGAAGTTATAAACCAGGAGGAGAGATGTTAGATTATGGATTAACTGAAGAGCAATTAATGATTAAAGAATTAGCCCGTAAAGTAGCTGAAGAAAAGATTAAGCCTTTTAGTAAGCAATGGGATGAAGAAGAGAAGTTTCCCCAAGAAGCAATAAAGGCTTTGGCCCAATCGGATTTATTTGCTCTTTGTATTCCTGAAGAATATGGAGGTATGGGAGGAGGTTTATTAGACTTGTGTATTGCTACTGAGGAGATATCCCGTGTTGATGGAGGAGTGGCTGCTTCTTACGCTGCTTCTTTTTTAGGAATGTTTCCTATACTTTTATTTGGGACAGAAGAACAGAAGAAAAAGTATTTACCTCCTATAGCTTCGGGAGAAAAACTTTCAGCTTTTGCCTTAACTGAGCCTGAAGCTGGTTCCGACGCCGGAGCAGTTACTACTAAAGCAGTAAAAGAAGGTGATTTCTATGTACTTAATGGCCTTAAGCACTTTATTACTAACGGAGGAGATGCGGATATTTATACAGTTATTGCCTTAACTGATAAATCTAAAGGTCCTCGAGGGATTTCGGCGTTCATAGTGGAGAAAGGTGATTCTGGTTTTTCCTTTGGCAAGAAAGAAGAGAAAATGGGCATAAGAGCTTCTTCAACCCGAGAACTCGTCTTTCAGGATTGTAAAATTCCTAAAGAAAGACTCTTGGGTGGTAAAGAAGGTATAGGTTTTATTGCTACTATGAAGACTTTTGACCAGTCTCGTCCAGGGGTGGCAGCCCAGGCTGTAGGGATTGCTCAAGGGTCGTTAGAGTTAGCTGTAGAGTATGCCCATCAAAGGGTTCAGTTTGGCCAGAAGATTTCTTCTTTTCAGGGGATTCAGTGGATGTTAGCTGATATGGCTACAAAAGTAGAAGCAGCCCGGAGTTTAGTTTATGCAGTAGCCAGGGCTATAGATAGAGGGGCTAAAAATATTGGAGCTTATTCTGCTCAGGCTAAACTTTTTGCTTCTGACGTGGCTATGGAAGTAACTATTCAGGCAGTTCAAATTTTTGGAGGTTATGGTTATATGCGGGATTATCCAGTTGAGAAATTTATGCGCGATGCTAAGATTACCCAGATTTACGAAGGAACAAATCAAATCCAAAAGAATATAATTGCCTTAAATTTAATAAAAGAGTTTGGTAAATAAGATGCAGATAGTAGTCTGTATAAAACAAGTCCCCGAAACTACTGAAGTTAAGATTGACCCTCAGACTAACACCTTAGTGCGAGAGGGGGTTTCTTCAATTATTAACCCTTTTGATATGTATGCAATTGAGGAGGCAGTAAGATTAAAGGAAAGGTTTCAAGCCAAGACCACAGTTATTACTATGGGGCCTCCTCAGGCAGAGACTGCTTTAAGAGAAGCTTTATCTTTAGGTATTGATAGTGCAGTCCACCTCTGTGATAGGGCTTTTGCTGGTTCAGATACCTGGGCTACCAGTTTAGTTCTGGCTAAAGCTATTGAGAAACTTTCGCCAGTAGACTTAGTTATCTGTGGTAAGCAGGCCTCTGACGGAGATACAGCTCAGGTTGGTCCGGGGATTGCTTCTCATTTGGAACTACCTCAGGCTACCTATGTAAGAAAGATAGATACCATCCATTTAGACACCAATCCTAAGATTATGGTAGTAGAGAGGCTTTTAGAAGATGGCTATGAAATCTTAGAACTTAAATTACCGGCTTTAATTACCGTGGTAAAAGAAATAAACGAGCCCCGCCTTCCTTCTTTAAAGGGGAAACTCCGGGCTAAAAAAGAAGTTATTCCGGTCTGGACTCATAAAGATATAGATTTATCCCAGGAAGCAGTTGGTTTAAAAGGCTCTCCTACCCAGGTAGTTAAGATATTCAGCCCTCCTCCTAAGAAAGGAGGAAAAATCTTTGAGGGAGAACCCCAAAAAGTAGTTTCGGGGTTAATTAAAGAAATCAAGGATTTGTTATGATTAAAGTAATAAAAGATAAGTGTGTAGGTTGTGGGCTTTGTGTTAAGGTTTGTCCTTCCTCAGCTATTAAAATAGTAGATAAGTTAGCTGTAGTAGACTTGGATAAGTGTAATCTTTGTTCAGCCTGTTTAGCTGCTTGTAAATTTGAAGCAATATTAATAGAGAGAGAAGAACTCAAAAAAGATTTATCTTCTTATAAAGGGGTTTGGGTTTTTTCTGAACAAAGGGCTGGAGAAATAGCTCCGGTAGTATTTGAACTCTTAGGAAAAGCCAGGCAGTTAGCTAAAGACTTAAATACCTATGTAGGGGTAGTCTTCTTGGGCTATCAGATAAAGGGGAAAACCCAGGAATTGATAGAAAGAGGAGCAGATAAAGTCTTTTTGGTAGATAATCCCGTTCTAAAAAACTATATTGCTGAAAATTACAGCCGGGTAATCACTCAGCTTATCAGAAAATATAAACCTGAGATTTTCTTAGCTGGAGCCACTACTACCGGCAGGTCCTTAGTTTCCCGGATTGCAGTAAATATTCATACCGGTTTAACTGCTGATTGCACGGGTTTAGATATTGATAAGGAGAAGAAGATTTTAATCCAGACGAGGCCAGCTTTTGGAGGCAATATTATGGCTCAGATAATCACTCCTAACTACCGGCCTCAGATGGCTACAGTCCGCCATAAAGTTATGCCTTCTGCAGAAATTTTACCCCAGAGGAAAGGTGAAGTTATTGAGGAGAAATTTTCTTCAGAGATAGAGGACCCCAGAGTTAAATTTATTGATTTCATAAAAGAAGAATTGTCTACTGTAAATTTAGCTGAGGCAGATATTATAGTATCCGGAGGAAGGGGATTGGGTGGGCCTGAGAATTTTAGATTGATTGAGGAGTTAGCTCAAGTCTTAGGTGGAGCCGTAGGAGCTTCCCGGGCAGCTGTAGATGCAGGATGGATTCCTTATTCTCACCAGGTAGGTCAAACCGGAAGGACAGTCTCTCCTAAAATATATATAGCCTGTGGGATATCCGGCCAAATTCAGCACTTAGTAGGTATGCAGTCCTCAAAATTAATTATAGCCATAAATAAAGACCCTTCTGCTCCTATCTTTAAAGTGGCTAATTACGGTATAGTGGGAGATTTATTTCAAATAGTTCCTCTTTTAACTCAGAAGATAAGAGAACTCAAAAATCTTAAAAAATAATTGACCCTTCCCTACTTCAGCTTTAAAATAAAAAACTAATGAGAAAAATTCTTTTTATTCTTTGGTTTTGGGGAGGGGCAAATTTTTTCGTTTATCCTCTAAGCCCTTCGTTAAATTCTCCTCAGCCAAGCCTTCTTCAACAGAACCTTATCATAGCTCAAAAAAATTCTTCTTTAAAAGAAGAAGCCCCTCTTAAAGGTAAGATTTTGGCTTTTTCGGGAAGAGTAGAGCTAAGAAAGCCTAAGTCTATAATTTGGCAAGAGGCTGAAGCTGGAGAAATTATTTCTGAAGGCTATCAAGTCCGAACTTATAAGGGTGCAAAACTAAAGATAGAAGTAGGCCCAAATATAATTTATCTTAAAGGAGATAGCAAGCTTATTTTTTCCAAGTCGTCTCTGAGCAGGTTTACCGGAAAGTACAGAAACATCTTTGAGTGTCCTTACGGAAAAGCAAAGTTTCATATAAGAGATACTAAAAACTTATCAGAGTTTAAGGTTAAAACGCCTACTGCTGTAGCTGGAGCAAGAGGAACTATTTTTTATCTTATAGTAGAACCTTCTTTCACTCAGGTTATAGTAGAAGAAGGCTTAATTATTTTAGAGAATCTTATTTCAGGAAGAATACAAGAAGTAAAAGAAGGTTTTATGTCTAAGTCTCAAAAGGACGGAAGTATTAGTAAGCCTCAAGAGGCTCCTGAGGAGATTAAGGAGGGGTTTTCTCCAGAAGTTTGGGAGTCTGAAGAGACTAATGAGTCTGAGGAAACCGAAGAAGAAAAAAAGGACTTGAGCGAGGATACAGAAGAGATAAAGGAAAATCAGGAAGAAAAGATAGAAGAGGCCAAAGAGGATAAAACAACTTCTCAAGATGCAGAAAAGCCTCAATTTTCTGAGGTTGATTTTGACGGCGACGGAGTCTCTGACGATAAAGATATTGATGATGATAATGACGGTTTATCCGATAAATGGGAAATTATTGCTGGCACCGACCCTAAAAATGTTGATACCGATGGAGATGGTTTATCTGACTATATAGAACTGGCAATAAAAGGAGACCCCAATAAAGCTGATTCAGATTCTGACGGTCTAAATGATGGTTTTGAACTTAAACATCTTATGAATCCTGAGGATACTGATAATGATAATGATGGCTTCTCTGACGATGAAGAAGTATCAGAAACCACATCTCCTGTATCTTCTTTTTCTTTTCCTTCGGGTTTAACTTATAATAAAGATTTGGATGAAGAGACTGACAATTATGATGAGGACAGCGATGATGATAGGATTCCTGATAGCGTAGAGAATAGAGTAGGTTTAGACCCTTATAAGGTAGATAGTGATAACGATGGCACCTCTGATTATGATGAAGTCACTACTGGAGGTACCGATTCTGATGGGGATGGTTTAAATGATAGTTTTGAGAATTCTTGGGGAAGTGATATTAACAATCCTGATTCTGATGGAGATGGTCTTTCTGATTTAGAGGAGATGCGCAAAGGAACTGATCCTAATTCTTCTGATACCGACGGAGATAATTTAGATGATGATACAGACTCTAAACCTTTACTTAGAGATGCAGACTATGATGGGGTTGATGATAATATTGAGCTAAACAGAGGTACAGATCCTTGTTACCCTACAGATTTTCCTGATAAAGGGGTGAAGGGTAGTTCCTATGATTACGATGGCGATGGCGTGCCTAATGAAGCTGACTGGGACGATGATAACGACGGCTTAGAGGATGATGTTGAGGAAGATTTAGGTCTAAACCCTCAGAATCCCGATACTGATGGTGATGGAGTATCTGATGGAAGGGAATTTAATTTAGGCTTAGACCCCAAGGTAGCTGATTCAGGAAATACCCCTCCGGGAGCTATAGATACTACCTTAGATACTGACGGAGACGGTTTGTCTGACTATTATGAGCATTTCTTAGGGACAGACATAAATAACCCTGATTCTGACGGCGATGGTTTATCCGATGGTTATGAGATTTTTAGTTTCGGTGAAAATATGGCTACAAACCCTTTGAAAAAAGATACTGATGGTGATGGTTTAGACGACAAGCAGGAAATAGACAACAAGACTTGTCCTTTTGCTGCTGATCCTGATGGAGATAAACTGACTGACTTTGATGAACTTAACTATGGAACAAATCCTTCTAAGAAAGATACTGATTCCGACGGTTTATCTGATAGTAGAGAGGTATGGTATGGGTCTAACCCCTTAAATTCTGATACTGATAATGATACTTTAGAAGATTTAGATGACCCTTTCCCTAATGACCCTGATGCTACCTTAACTTTTACCCGAGCTGATATTCGTCAGAAGCGTTATCAGGAACTAGATGAGCTTACCGACCTTAGAACAGAGATTAATGATATGCTTACGGATAATTTTCAAAGAGAAAAAGATTACTTGATAGATAAAATTTGTGATGCCCAGATGCACAAGGTTTTAACTGATAGGCAAGGTTTTAGGGTAAGAGTTGAGGAGTATGTTTTAAGACCTTCTTCTAAAAAGGTTATGCTTCTTAATATCTGCCTGCGCACGGATAATTCAGACCCTCAAAGAGATGGTTTAACTCTTCTTGGTTGGATTACTGAGTTTAACACTTCTTTGAATAGTCTTACTTCTTCTCAAATAAAAAACCTGGCTTGGGATAAGTATTTATCTTCTACCCCTAATTATGGAACTACTAAGCCCAGTTATTATCCAGTAAAAATGGAAGTAAAGCTGGAGAATCCTTCTAATAATTATTTGAGAGAAGAAAGGACCTATTCAGGTCTTTCCCAAGCAGGAAGTAATTGGGTGCAAAATGCCACTTCTCAAATTGATATACAGGGAGCCTCCGAAGGCCTTGAGAACTTCAACATAATAAATATCTCTTCAGGCAATCCAGCGAGGTTTACTTATCAGGCAAGTGGAAGTGGAAGAACGGTGGAGTTTAATATTTATGTAATAGATGAAACAGGCGGTTTAATTGGAGGAGGTTATAATTTTGCAAGCCTCTGGGATGTTTTAGGAACAAACTTGGGAAGCTCAGCTTCAGGAAGTTATGTAGGAGCAAACTTTATAGAGATAGATGCTGGGGTTGATACTGATGGCGGAGGAGAGCCTGATTTTTATATTGATTCTATATATATTCCTTTTCCCGATCTTCGCTGGAAGGATAAATTTAGCTGGAAAGGAGCCCAGCCTTAAAGCCTTTTTAGAAGTTTAAGGAGAAGCCCGCCTCAATTAAGTAGGTGTCATAATTGTAGCGATAGTAAGCTTCATATCTTTGGTTGGAGCGAGCCCAGGTATAAGAATATCTTATAAGCCAATTTAGTTTTTTGGTTATAGGAAAGCTTAAAGCGGCTGAAAGTTCATATTCTAAGTCTCGTTGGTCTTTTTGAGAGTAGGTCCCACTTTCAGTTTGGGCTTTACGGTCAAAGTAGTCTTTATACAGAAAAGAAAAACCTAACTTTAAACTAATTTCTTTTTCTCCTTCTAAAGGATATATATATTCTAAAGAAGGGCTTATTAAGAAGCTTTGGTAGTAATAGTAGCGAGGTATAAATTTATCATCAGTAAGAATTAAGGTATTTTTAGAATCATAATAGCCTAATTTGCTGTAGTTATAGCTGTAGTTATTATCTAAAAAAAATCTTATTTTTTCAGTTAGAGGAAAGCTAATTCCCCAATCTAAGTTAAGCAGGGTATCTTTTCTCTTTTTTGAACTATTAAGGGTTCCATCTTCATTTAATAAGTGCTTATCCAAAAAGAACTTAAGGAGAAGATAAGGTTTTATATAGAATTTTAAGCCTTCCGAAGTAGCCCTCTCCCAGCCAAAAGAGAATTTGTAGCCGTCAAAATCTTTTTCGTTTTTTTCAGGAGCTGAGGGCATCCCTATGGATAAGAGAGACTGGAAATTTGGGTATTTTCTCCGGAAGTATTCAAATCCCCAGGTGTAATTTTCAAAAGTTTTTTCAGTTCTTATCCTATGGCGAAAATCTAAAGAAACTCCCGCATCTCTATAGTCATAAAGACCTTCTCCCCAGTCTTCATCTTTAGTCTCTTTTACATAATTCCAGGTCCCCAAAGTTGAGATTTTTATGAACCAATTCTTTTTAAATTCTTTTCTTAAGCCCAGAGTAAGATTGTGAGTCAGGTAATTAGTGTATTGAACTATACCTTCTTCTTCAGAGATAAACTGGCGCAAGCGTTTATATTCTAAAGTATATAAAGGGATGAGATATAAAGTCGGGTCTATTTTTAGAGATGGGCAGATATAGCCAAAAATATTATATCCCCAGAGAGCTTCTCCTTTCTTAATATCAGAGTAGGTTCCTAAGACCTCTATGTGTCCTGTATTGATAAACTTAAAATTTTGAGAAAAAATATTGGTAGGAAAGACGATAGTAAAAGTGAATAGTAATATTGAAAATAAAGTTTTAACTTTCACTCTCTAATTTTACCAAATTCTTTCAAACAGTCAATTTTTTAAAAAAAATTAAAAAAGTATTTATAAAAAAGAAAAATTATAGTAAAATAAAAATATCATGTATCTTAAAGAAGTAGAAATTTTTGGGTTTAAGTCTTTTCCTGATAAAACCACCCTTAAGTTTGAGTCGGGGATAACTGTTATTGTTGGCCCTAACGGTTGTGGCAAGTCTAATGTCTTAGATGCTATAAGATGGGCCTTGGGAGAACAGAGCCCTAAGTCTCTGCGGGGTACAAAAATGGAGGATGTGATATTTAATGGTACTCAAAATAGGCTTCCTTTAAATTATGCTGAAGTTACTCTTTTATTTTCTAACGAAGACAAAGCCTTAAATTTAGAGTTTGAGGAGATAAGCATAACCCGCCGTTTATTCCGTTCAGGAGAAAGTGAATATCTCATAAACAATAGCCCTGCCCGGCTTAAAGATATTCAAGAGCTCCTGTTGCCTGTAGGCTTAGGAGAAGGGAGCTATTCTTTTATTTCTCAGGGTTCAGTAGAGAATATCTTCAGCTATAAGCCTGAGGAGAAAAGAATTATATTTGATGAAGCTTCAGGCATTTTAAAGTTTAAAGAAAAAAAGAAGGAGGTCTTAAGAAAACTTGAGGAGGTAGACAATAATCTTTTGAGAATAGAAGATATAATAACTGAAGTAAAAAGACAGAAGGATTCTCTCCATAGGCAGGTAGAACGAGCCAGAAAATATCAGGAAATTTACGAAGAACTGAAAGTAACAGAAAGAAAGATTGCTATTTTAAAGATAAAAGAATTGAATAAAGAAAAGGAGGCTCTTTTAAACGAATTAAACAATCTAAATGCTCAAGATAAAGAGAAGGAGAGTCTTCTTAAAGAATTACGAGAGAAAATTCAGATGAAAGAGAAAGAACTGGAGAATTTAAGAAACCAGGTCCAACTGAATAATTCCCAGGTATTTGAAATTTCTTCAGAGATTTCAGGGTTTGAGCACAGAATAGAATCAAATAAGAAGATGATAACCGAATTGCAAAACAGATTAGAAAATATAAAGAGGAGTAGTGCTTTATATTCAGAGAGGAAAGTTCAGCAACAGGAAAGAATTAAGTCCTTAAAGAAAGAATTAGGTTTAATAGATAACAATTTTTTAGAGAAGAAGAATAAGATAGAAGAACTTTCTAAAGAGATAGAGAAAAAATTAGAAGAAAACAGAAGAAAGGCTTTATTTATTAAAGAGGCAAATCAGAAAATTTTAAGTTTAGAGGAAGAAAGAGTTTCTTTCTCTAATAGTCTTATAGATATCCAGAGCCAGGTTACCAGCCTTTCTTCCCGCAAGAAGAGACTTTTAGTAGAAGTAGCTAAGTCGGAGACAGAAGTTAGGGAGTTTGAGGTTAAATTTTCTGAGATTGAGAAGCAAGTTCACGAATTTCAAGTAAAGTTTGAGAGTTTTAAGAAAGATAGAAAAGAACTCTTAAGTAAAATAGAGAATTGTAAGAAAGAAATTGATAAATTAACTGAAGAAAAGTTAGGTAAGGAGAAAGAATTAGCTATTATTTCTTCTCAACTGGAGTTTTTAAAAGAATTAAGAGTAAGGTACGAAGAATTTCCTCAAACTCAGGATATTACTATAATTTTGGATAAAGAAATTTCCTTTTTACCTTCAGTCATTTTGGCTCACGTTGATAAGGATTCTCTTTTAGGAGAGGGCTTTCCTCTTAAAATAAGGACTCAAGCCAGGATTATCCCCCAAAAGGTGGAAGAAATGACCGCCAGACTTTATCAGCTTAAAGAGGAGATAGAAGCTCTTCAGAATCAGTTAGATAATAACTTTAAACAATTATCATTTTTAGAAGAAGAGTTGAGAAGTAAAGAAGAAGCCTTCCGGGAAGAAGAAAAGGAATTTTCAAGAGTTAAAGAGATAGAGAAGAACTCTAAGGAAACTTTAGAAAGATTAAAAGAAGAAAAGTCTTTAGTGGAAATAGAACTTAAAGATACTCAAGAGGAACTAAATACTCTCTTCTCCCGAGAAGAACAACTTAAATCTGCTCTTTCTGAGAGAGATTCCCGACTTAAAGAATTAGAGCATTCGATAGGAGAAGCCCAAGAAATTATAAAGAGAAATGAGATAGAGATTAAAAATTTAGAGATAGAAATAACCCGCCTTAATACTGAGATAATTTCTTTAGAAGAAGATAAGAAGAGTAAACAAAATACCTTAGAAATTTTCTTAAAAGATTTAGAATCTTTGGAATCAGAGATTGCTAATTTAAATAAAGAGAGTTTAGAGATTGAAGATAAGATTACTTCTTCGGAAAATGAGAATCAAGATTTTTTAAAACAGATAGAGAATAAAGAAAAGGAGAGAGATTCTTTAAAGGAAAGTATAGAGAAACTTAAATCTCAGCAGGAAGATTTATTCTCCGAGAAGCAGACTATTTCAGAAGAATCTGAACTTGTTCAGAAAGAATTAGAGGAAATAAGAGAAACAGCCCATCAGTTAAGACTTAAAATCCAGAATCTTGATTTTAACCAGAGTAAGGTAGTTTCAGATTTACAACAACTTTATTCAGTAGAGTTGAACTTAGAAGAATTGGATTCTGTAGAAGAGTCTTTGCCAGAACTTCAAACTCAGGAGGAGACATTGAAGAGAAGGCTTAAATATTTAGGGACTGTAAATTTAGCCAGTTTAGAGGAGTATAAGGAATTAGAGGAAAGATTTAATTTTCTTAATACCCAGCGCCAGGACCTGCTTTCTTCTAAGGAGGCTTTAAAGAAAGCTATGAATAAGATTAAAAAGACTTCTTCGGAGAAGTTTATTGAGGCTTTCCAGAAGATTAGAGAGGAATTTAAAAGTCTTTTTAGATTTCTCTTCGGAGGAGGCAAAGCCGAAATATACCTTTTAGATGAATCTGACCCTTTAGAATCGGGTATCGACATAATAGTTCAGCCCCCTGGTAAGAAACTTCAGAGTGTAAGTTTACTTTCTGGAGGAGAAAAGGCTCTTACAGCCATAGCTTTAATATTTGCCATCTTTAAGTTTAAGCCTTCTGCTCTGTGTATATTAGACGAGATAGATGCTCCCTTAGATGAGGCTAATGTGGATAGATTCAATTACCTTCTTTCTGAATTTGCTGAAAATTCTCAGTTTATAATAATCTCCCACAATAAAAAAACTATAAGTAAAGCCTCTGTTCTTTACGGGGTCACTATGCAGGAGCAGGGAGTATCTAAGATAGTTTCAGTTAAGTTCACTGAAACTCCAGTCTCTCCTTGAAGGTTACATTTCCCGAGAGAAGGTTAGGCTTGATTTTTTAAGAAATATATGTTATTTATTTTGGTATTATGGACGAGAAAAATTTACAAGATTTACAAAGGGAATTAGTTCGTTTAAGAACCCAGTTCAAGATATTTTATGAAATTACCCAGGCTTTGAGGACTACCTTAAAGTTGGATGAAATTCTCTACATCATTCTTACTGCTATAACTGCCCATGAAGGTTTAGGGTTTAATAGAGCAGCTCTCTTTTTTATTGATTATAATCGCAAGAAGATAAAAGGGATTATGGGGATAGGCCATGTTGAGCCGGCGGAAGCTGAGGGGATTTGGAAGTTTATTGAGCAGGAGAGAAAGGACTTATATGATTTAATAGAGGAATATCACCGAATAAAAAAATCCCCAGAAAAGCCTAAATTTTTTGAGTTAGTTCAGAGCTTGGAATTTCCTCTTGATGAGAAAGCCGGGCTCCTCTACGAGACTTTTAGTGAAGGTTTCCTTATTCATTTGAAAAAAGAAAATAGAGAAAAGTTTTCTGAAGACCCTCTCTATAAAGTATTTCTATTTGAAGAAGCAGTCTTTCTTCCTCTCTGGGCTAAGAACCAAATAATTGGAATTTTGTTTGTAGACAATTTTATTACTAAGAAACCAATTCAGGAAGAGGAATTGAATATTCTAAATATGTTTGCTTCTCAGGCAGCTTTAGCTATAGAAAATTCAAAACTTTTTGAAGATACTCTCTTTAGAGCCCATACTGATTCCTTAACTAACCTTTGGAATTACGGATATTTTCAGTATAAATTGGATGAACTCCTTGATCAAGCTCTGAGGTTTAATAAAAGGCTTTCTCTCCTTATGATTGATATAGATGATTTTAAAATGTATAATGACGAATTTGGGCATTTAGAAGGAGATAAGGCTTTGATTAACATAGCTTCTTTAATAAAGAATTCTTGCAGAAAGCGGGATTTGGTCTGTAGATATGGAGGAGAAGAATTCGCAGTGATTCTTCCTGAGGCTTCCCAGGGAGAAGCTTATGAGATTGCGGAAAGAATCAGAGCTTCGGTTGAAGACAATTCTCATCTCTTTAAGAGGAAGTTTACTGTGAGTATCGGGATAGCTTCTTTTCCTGAAGATTGTCAGGATAAGTATTCTCTGGTGGGAGTTGCTGATTCTTTTCTTTATCAGGCAAAAAGAGAGGGAAAAAACAGGGTAAGCTTTAAAACTTCTTGATTTAAAAGCTTTTTTGTGTTAACATAAATTTTCTATGTGGGCAGTAGTAGAGATTGGTTCTAAACAATATAAGGTAAAAGAAGGTCAGGCCCTTTATGTAGAAAGGATTAAAAAGCCTTCTCCTGACAACAAGGTAAGTATAGATAAAGTCTTGCTTTTAGCCAAAGATAATACTTTAGAAGTGGGAAGGCCTTATCTTAAGAATGTAAAAATAACCGCGGAAGTTTTAAAAGAAGAAAAAGATAAAAAAATAATCGTTTTCAAATATAAGAGAAGGAAAAACTATCGGAGAAAAAAGGGACACCGCCAGATTTATACTCTCCTTAAAATCCTCAAAATCGAAGAGAAAAAGTGAATCTCTCCTGTTTAGTTCGGATAAGAAATTAATGAAAACTGCCAAATTTGTTGACGAAGTTGAAATCTTTCTTAGAGCCGGTAGAGGAGGAGAAGGTTCTTCAGCTAAGAAGAGGACCAAAAGAGGTTTTGTTAACTGGGGTGGCGATGGAGGTAAAGGAGCTGATGTCTATATTAAGGGAAACCCTCATCTTTTTGACCTTTCTAAATTTTTAAATAAAAAAGTTTTTTTGGGAGCTTGTGGAGAAAACGGTTTTTCTAACAGGCGCAAAGGCAGAGATGCTCCTTCTTTAGTTATTGAAGTTCCTTTAGGAACTTTGGTAAAGGATGGGCAGGGCAAAGTTCTTTGGGAGATAAGGGATTGTGGGAAAATTCTCTTGGCCAAAGGAGGTAGAGGTGGCAAAGGGAATTTTAAAAGGAAAGAAATTATTCCCCCTCAACCCGGAGAGTCTCGAAAAGTAATTTTAGATTTTAGAATTTGTGCTGATGTGGCCCTTTTAGGTGAGAGCAATTGTGGAAAATCTACTCTTATTTCCAAACTTACAAATCTTAAGCCCAGAATTTCTGATTTCCCTTTTACTACTCAACTGCCTGTTTGGGGGGTTGTAGAAAGAGATTATAGAGTATTTACAATTTTAGAGTTGCCTGCTATTATAGGAGGAAAGGAGGAGAAACTCTTAGGGTTAAGATTCCTTAAGCATACACAGAGAGCTAAGGTTTTAATATTTCTTCTGGATGCAGAAAAACCACCTTATGAAGAAAAAATTTCTTCTATTAAAGGGGTTTTAAATAAACACGGCATAGATTATTCTTCTAAGAAGACTTTGATAGTAATAAATAAAATAGATAAAATAAATGATAAAAATTTGCCTCAAAACTATCTTAAGATATCAGCTAAAGAAAATATGGGGATAAAGGAGTTAGTAGATAAAATATTTTCTTTTTTAAGATGAAGAAAAGAAGAGTGGTGGTCAAAATAGGTTCAAGTGTTTTAGCCAGTGGAAGAAAGATTAATGAGAAGTTTTTAGGTAAAGTAGTTGGGCAGGTGGTAAAATTAGTTAATTCTGGGGTAGAGGTCTGTTTAGTTAGTTCAGGGGCTATTTTGGCTGGGCTTTCGGAGTTAAAGATAGAAAAGATTCCTTCTCAAGTTAATAAACTTCAAGCTACAGCTTCCGTAGGTCAGGTAATTCTTATGGATATATACCACAGATTATTTAAAAAGCACAAAAAATTTTCTGCTCAAATTCTTCTTACCTGGGATGATTTCCAGGATAGAAGAAGATACATAAATGCTAAGAATACCTTTTCTACTCTCCTTAGCCAGGGAATAATCCCCATAGTTAACGAGAATGATACTGTTTCTATTGAGGAGATAAAGTTTGGTGATAATGATAGACTTTCAGCTTTAGTAGCTGGGCTTATTGACGCCGATTTACTTATAATTCTTTCTGATGTAGAAGGTTTTTATTTTAAGGGTAAACTTCTGAATGAAGTGAGGGGTGTAAGACCTGAGTTTTTTAAAGAAGTAAAAAAGAAATGTCTTTCTTTTACTAAAGGAGGTATGGCTTCTAAATTAGAAGCAGTTCAGTTGGCAGTAACTTTCGGGATAAAAACAATTATAGCTGGGGGGAGAAAGGAAGATATCCTTTTAGATATAGTTTTAAAGAAGAAAGACAGGGGAACAGTATTTTTACCTGAGAAGGGTGTTTCAGCCCGAAAGAGATGGATAGCTTACAGTAGAAAGCCTAAGGGAGAATTAATAATTGATAAAGGAGCAGAGAAAGCTTTAATAGAGAAAGGAAGCAGTCTTCTTTCTCAGGGGATAGTGGAAGTAAGGGGAGACTTTTTGAAGAAAGACACTGTCCAGATTTTGAATGAGCAAGGAAGAATTTTGGGCTGGGGATTGGTAAATTATGATTCTCAGGAATTGGTAGTTAATAAGGGAGAAAAACTTGATTCGGAAGTTGTTCATCGCGATAATCTGGTAATTAACCCTCAATTTAGATTCAGGGAGGAGTTATGTTAGATAAAAAAACCCGAGATTACCTTTCCTCAATTTTGGAGAGAGCAAAAAAAGCCTCTTTAAAATTTGACTTAAATACTGAGCTAAAAAATAAACTTCTTTGTAAGATGAGCAAGGCTTTGCTTGCTAATAAGGAATATCTTCTTAAAGAGAATCTTAAAGATGTAGCTAAAGCTAAAAGAGTTAAGTCTAAAAGTTTTGTGGATAGATTGAGACTCACAGAAAAAAGGGTAAAAGAGATGGCTAATTCTTTACAAGAAATAGCTTTGCTTAAGGACCCTGTAGGAGAAGTGATTTCGGGATGGAGAAGGCCTAACGGCTTAGAAATTAGAAAAGTGAGAGTTCCTATTGGGGTTATTTTTATTATTTACGAAGCAAGGCCCAACGTTACTTCTGACTGTATTGGACTTTGCCTTAAATCTTCTAATGTTTCTATTTTAAGAGGAGGCAGTCTTTCTCTAAATTCTAATAGAGCTATATTTAGAGTTCTCAGACAGGTTTTAGAAAGTTTTAAGATAAAGGATTTATTCTTCTTAATAGAGGAATCCTCCTATGAAGCGGTTAATTATCTGCTTAAAAAGGGCTCTAATTTTATAGACTTAGTTATTCCCCGAGGCGGTGAGGAGTTGATAAAGAAAGTAGTTTCTCTTTCTAAAATCCCGGTTATAAAGCATTATAAGGGAGTTTGTCATATCTATGTAGATGAATATGCTGATTTTACCAAGGCTTTAAACATTTTAGTTAATGCTAAAGTTCAGAGGCCTTCAGTCTGTAATGCTGTAGAGACTATTTTAGTCCATAAGAATGTGGCTCAGGATTTTCTCCCTCTTCTTTATCAGGAGTTTTCTAAATTTTCAGTAGAGATGAGAGGCTGTCAGAAAACTTGTAAGATTTTACCTCAGATTAAAAGAGCAACTTCTAAAGACTGGCCTACTGAGTATTTAGATTTGATAGTTTCGGTTAAGGTAGTTGAAACTATTGAAGAAGCTATAGACCATATTAATATCTATGGTTCTGCTCACACCGACAGTATAATAACTCAGAATGTAGATAATATAGATAGGTTTATAAAGGGAGTTCAGTCAGCGTGCGTATTTTCTAATATTTCTACTCGTTTCAGTGATGGAGGACAATTTGGTTTAGGAGCAGAGATTGGTATTTCCACTGATAAACTTCATGCTCGCGGTCCAATGGGTTTGGAAGAACTTACTACTTATAAGTGGATAGTTTGGGGTCAAGGCCAGATTCGTCAATAATAAATTTTAGAGATGAAGATAGGGATATTGGGGGGAAGTTTTAATCCTCCTCACATAGGGCATATGATTTTAGCTGAGTTTGTAAAAGAATATCTTAATTTAGATAAAATTATTTTCGTTCCCTGCAATATTCCTCCCCATAAGAGAAAGAGTGAAATTGTTTCAGGCAAGCACAGGCTTAAAATGTTAGAGTTAGCTCTTAAAGGAAGAAAAGATTATTTAGTAAGTGATGTAGAACTAAAAAGAGGAGGTATTTCTTATACTGTAGATACCCTTAAGATTTTAAAGAAGAGGTATCCCAAAGATAAATTGTTTCTTATAATTGGCTCAGACTTATATCAGAATTTTTCTACTTGGTATAAGCCTGAGGAGATTAAGAAGTTAGTTAAGTTAGCGGTAGTGGTAAGAACTCTTCTTAAAAGAAAAGGAAAAAATGTTATTTTTCTTAAGATGCCTAAGATAGAGATTTCTTCTTCTTTAATCAGAGAGAGGTTAAGAAAGGGACTTTCTGTAAGATGGTTTGTTCCTGAGGAAGTGAGAAAATATATTTTACGAAATAAACTCTATATAAATTAAGGGGGTTGTTGATGAGTATAAAATTTGGCACTGATGGCTGGCGGGCAGTAATAGCCAGGGATTTTACTTTTGCTAACATTAGAGTTCTTTCTCAGGCTATAGCCGATTACTTAAAGACTACTCATAAGAAGAAAAATTTTAAAGTAGCCGTAGGTTATGATTGCCGGTTTCTATCTAAAGAGTTTGCTCAAGAAGTTTGTGGGGTGCTTTCAGCTAACAAGATTAAAGTTATCCTTTCTTCAGAGGCAATACCCACTCCTTTACTCAGTCTTGCTACCAAAAATTATAAGGCAGATTTAGGGATTATGATAACCGCTTCTCATAACCCCTATTATTTCAATGGCCTTAAAATTAAAACCTCCCAGGGAGGGGCAGCTGACAGAGATATAACTGATAAAGTAGAGAAGCTTTTATTTAAAAATAAACCTCTATTTATTTCTCTTTATGAAGCTGAAGAGAAAGGGTTTCTCCAAATTAAGGATTTTTCTTCCGACTATATAAGATTTCTAAAGAGTTATGTAGATACATCTCTAATTAAAAAGAGAAAGCTTAAACTATTGGTAGATTTAATGTATGGTTCAGGAAATTCTTTTTTGGAGAAAGTTCTTGAAGGAGGAAGAGTTTCTTTTAGGTATCTTCGTAAAGAATTTAATCCTTCTTTTGGAGGAAGCCAACCCGAACCTGTTGAAGAGAATCTTAAAGAATTAATAGGAGAGATGAAGAAGGGTGAGTTTGATTTGGGGATAGTTTTAGATGGTGATGCCGATAGAATTGCTTGCGTATTAAAGGGAGGAAGATTTATAAATGCTCAGGTAATTCTTCCTCTCTTAGCCTTACATTTGGCAAAGAATAAGAAGTTTTCCGGGGGGATTGTTAAGACAGTAGTAGGAAGTAATCTTATAGATTCGGTCAGTCTTTCTTTAGGAAGAATTCTTTATGAAACCCCTGTAGGGTTTAAGTATATTTCCAAACTTTTTCAGACTGAGGATATCCTT
>Ga0164310_10000349_pt1 | contig 24110 bp, 14 predicted proteins | sample GuaBasSedimGuay1_FD_121795 | JGI IMG/M metagenome (GOLD analysis project Ga0164310, IMG submission 121795) | Subseafloor sediment microbial communities from Guaymas Basin, Gulf of California, Mexico - Guay1, Core 4569-9, 0-3 cm | ecosystem: Environmental > Aquatic > Marine > Hydrothermal vents... | reverse complement strand
TGCTGAGAATTTAATGTGGGGAATTGTTATGAGTAAAGTAAAATATGTAAATATTTCTATCCCTAAGCCATTATACGAACGTTTAGAAAAAGCTTTAAAGGACTCTGGCTACAGGAGTCCGACCGAATACATTATCTTCCTTATTAGAAAACATCTTGCTGACCTTGAGTCTGACGACCTTGACCGCAGGTTAAAAGCCCTCGGATACAAATAAAATACCTAAAATTTATTAAATCCTGCTTTTCGCTAGAAATTTACAGAAAGGTGAGACTTACTTTTCCATTTTAGATTTGTAGAAGAAAAACAATGAATATTATTCCTCGCTACGAAATAGTATCGTTAAAGCCCCAGCAACCGTACCTATTGCAGCTATTAGAAAATGGAGAAAATATGTCTGAAATGTTATTAAACAAATTACAATGACAAGAGTAGCAGTTAAACTGCCACCCAAAGTATACTTTTTAAATTTCGGTTGTTGTTTAAACCAAGTCCAACCATTTTGTAATGAAATTTTAAGCTGATGAAAACCAAGAAGAATTAGATCGGCAAGAAGATGGGTAAGGTCAAATAGTATGGAACCACCAATGACAACGGCTTTATCGGTACGTGGAGGTGGATTTGTGTATAAATTTCTTGCTCCACAGTTTTCACATTCTATATATAAGTAACCGTTGCTACCATAACCTCTAAGCAAAGTGTAGCCTTCCCAACCACATTCTTTACATTTCACATAGTAGCAACTTTTAGTACGCTTATCCATAATTTTGACCTCAATTAACATTCTAAGCCTATTAACTATTTAAATCAATTGGAATTAACCACAATTTATTTGTAAATAACCGTCATATAATAGAATTATACTTAAAACTAATCGACAAAATATTTTAATACCGTAAAACATACCCCAGCATTAACTACTTAAGCCATAAATGACAATATAATCATGACATTTATATACATACATAAACCTCTATTAGCATACCAAATATAAAATAACGAAGAAATACGATATAAGAACTCCAAGAGTAAACCGAGGGGACTGCATGAGAAAACCAACAATATCACTGATAATACCCACGTATAATGAAAGAGACAACTTACCAGTTCTTGTAAAAAGAATTCATGAATCTTTATCCAACTATTGTAGCTATGAAATCATCGTTGTTGATGATGATAGCCCCGATGAAACCTGGAAAGTTGCGGAAGAACTATCAAAACACTACCCAGTACGAGTAATTAGACGTGAAGGAAAACTAGGATTATCATCCGCAGTAATTGAAGGATTCAAACATGCAAACGGAGAATTCCTCGGCGTAATGGACGCAGACCTACAACACCCACCAGAAATATTGCCAAACCTAATAGAAGAAATAAAAAACGGCAAAGACATCGTAGTTGCAAGCAGATACGCAAAAGGAGGAAAAATAGAAAACTGGGGACTAAGACGAAAAATAGTATCCAAAGGAGCACGATTTCTAACAAAAGTCTTAGTACCACAAGCAAGAAGTATAAAAGATCCCCTCTCAGGCTACTTCATTCTCAGAAGAGAAGTAATCGAAGGAGCAGAGCTAAACCCAGTTGGATACAAAATTCTTTTAGAAATCTTAGTTAAAGGAAGCTACGAAGAGGTAGCAGAAATCCCCTTTACCTTTGGAACAAGAGGAACAGGAAAAAGTAAGTTAACAGTAGGCGAATATACAAACTTCTTAAGACACTTATATAGACTTTCAGAAACCGTAGGAGAAGTCGTAAAACTAGTTAGATACATGGCAATAAGCATAGTATCACTATTTGTAAACATCTTTTTCTTCCTCGCATTAACAAACTATCTTAACCTACATTACCTATATTCCTCCATTCTAAGTTTAGAAGCCATGATACTATTCAGCTTCGCCCTAAGTGAAATATGGATCTTTAAAGGTAAAAAAGCTGCCAAACCCACCAATCCAGTATTAAGAGCTATAAAATATAATGTATTCTGCCTAGGAGGCCTACTAATAAACATAACCATTCTATGGCTATTTACAAATGTCTTCAACGTATACTATCTCATATCAAACTTCTTTGGAGCAACAGGAGCAGTCATATGGAACTACGCAATGAACATCTGGCTAACATGGAAAACACGATAATAACAACTCAATTGCTAATTATTAGAAGTTTTGTTTTAAATAGGAATTTGTTGTAAGTAAGCATAGCGGCTCTTTCATCCAGATTTATTCTTCACAAATATTGAAAAATATGGATGAGTAATTTTCGATGTAAGGCAAAAACCATTACTCGAACATGAAGTTTACAAAAATACAGTTATTGGCTATAAACCAAAAATTCGAGACCAAAATAAACAGCATCAAAAAGCGATACTAAAGTAAAAATCAGATATACTACTATTCAGAACGCATCTTCAATTAGCATTTCAGCTTTTTAAAACAAAAACATTTAACAAAACATATAAAATATTACCTTTTAGCTTACAAAACAGTAATATGTAATGTTTTAGATATATTCTCAATCGTTTAACTTTACTTTTGGGGTTGCAGTCGTTGAAAGAGGAAGCAGAGATAGCGGTTATAAGTACATCACCATCAACAAAATGCGGTATAGGAATATACACAGAAAATCTTTACAGCGCATTACCTAAAGAGAAGAGAGATAAAATAATTATACTTTCCAATGATTTTTATCAAGGGAATGTAAGATACGAGAAGGTTTGGAGCAAGGGTTTAGATCCACTGTCCCCAATTAAAATATTTTATAGAATATTTAAGAAGGACTATAAGGTTATACATCTTCAACATGAATGGCTAATCTTCGGCTCATTACCTGCAAATCTTATTTATGCTCTCGTGCTCTTTTTCCTAAAACTTTTCGGTAAAAAAACTCTAGTAACCTTTCATACAGTTTTTGACCTCAATCGTTTAACAGAAGAAACATTAAAGACCTTCAACATAAAATATCCATTAAAACTGGTTAAAACTGTTATAAAATTTCTAACAAAACTTTATGCCAAAGCAAGCACTTTAGTCATAGTACATAATAAAAATATGAAAAAAACCCTCGTAAAACAGTATAAAATTTTATCCAATAAAGTTGTAGTAATCCCACACTTTGTTAAAAAACTACCAAAAATAAGCCAAAATGAAGCAAAGAGAAAATTAAGTCTCCAAGACAAAAAAGTCATTCTTCTTTTCGGATTAATAAGAAAAGGCAAAGGATATGAAAATGTTATAAAAGCTCTTCAAAAAGTAAAAAAGCTATTTCCAAATAGTGTCCTACTAATAGTTGGAGCGATACAAACGGGAGAACTATATCAGGGAGAACAATATATAAAAGAGTTAGAACAACTTGTAAAAAAGCTTGAATTAAAGGATCACGTAATATTTTTGACAAAATATATTCCAGATCAAGAAGTTCCAACCTTTTTTGGTGCAGCCGACATATTAGTGTTACCTTACGAAAAGGGGAAATCTTATTACTCAGCTAGTGGAATACTGCATCTTGCAATGAACTTTGGAGCTCCTGTAATAGCGGCAAAAACTCTACAATTTTCGGAAGTGAAGAATGAGGAAAACGGAAAATTAGTGGAACCTGAAGATACTGGAAGTCTTGCAAATGCAATAATAGAATTATTAAAAAACGATAAAAAAAGGGTAAGATATTCAGAGAATCTTAGAAAACTTGCAGAAGAAAGAACAGCTGAAAAATGCGCAGAAAAACACTGGAAACTCTATCAAAAACTAATCAGATCCAAAAAGATAGAATATGAAAGAAAAATTACTCAAATTTTACCTCATATACTGGTTCTGTTACCAATTTTACTTATAATACTAAATCTTGACATAGTAAACACAGGGAACGATACCTTAACCCACTTATATAAGGCGTGGATACTTAGACAACAAATAAAAACTATGCCCATATGGCTTTGGGGCCAATGGGACTGGACATGGTATCTCGGTAACCCATTTTTAAGAAGCTATTCACCCCTCTTCTACTATATTCTTGCAACCCTAAGTTTAGTAACACCATTCTGGTTAACAGCAAAAATCTTGTTAAGTTTAATAACACCCTTAGCTTACATATCTACCTATAAAGCTCTAAAATACTTTACTAAGAATAGAACAGTTTCAATAGTTTTTGCTACAGTCTATATATATTCACCAGCTCATATAGTACCTTTTTATCTTTGGGGATCTGTAGGTCAAGCTTTAACAACCATAATAATACCACAATATCTCGTACAACTTCACAAAATAGGTCAAACAAACCAAAACAGAAATGATACTGTAACAGCGTTGATACTAGCTTCAATGATACTCTTAAACATGGCTGTTGGTTTTTGGATGACAATTTTAACATCAATATGGATTCTCTTAAAGAAACAAGTGATGAAACTCTTTAAAATTGGTGTATGTTCAGCGGCTCTCACCGTTTCTTTTCTCCATGCTTACTTAACTGCGGAAGGTACCATTTTGCCAGTGCTTACCCCTTTATCTCATGTTGAACATTTAGTAGAGTGGTTAAGAAATTCTTATGGAGTATCGATATTACAAGTGGAGTTAACTATTATTGCTTATTTAGCGGTGATATTTACATATCTTAAGTTTAGAGGAAAGGAAAAGGAGAAAGCTGAGAAGCCGCATTGGGAAAAATCTTTTGAAATCATGGTCTTAATAATTATAATAACTTTAGTTTTTTCTACCCTTCAAATATATCCCTTCTCAATAATAGGAGGAGATAGAGTTCTCACGGTCTCCGGTTTTGTAATAGTTTTCATAGGAGCATACTATATTTCAAAGTTAAAAAATATCCGCATCCTCAAGATTTTTGCCATAATACTCATAACAATAACATTACTCATAGGAGTTCTTTATCAACCATATAATCCTGTACATCCCGAAACCTATGATGAGTTATATCAAACGATAAGAGAAGATCCTGAATGGTTTAGAGTACTTTTCTTGCCACGAGAACCATGGGGCGCATTAACTCCACTATATACTAATCATCCTACGCTAAATGGCTGGTACCCTCAATGTCTTCCACCAGAAGTATTTAACACTCTTGGAAGCTTAATAACCTATGATAAATACGCCTACCTAGAAAGAAACCTAACAGCAAACCCGAAAGAAACTATAAATCTCATACGGTACTTGGGAGTGAAATATATCATAGTTGACGGAAAAGACCCAGTGTTTCCTGAGTTAACTCAAGAAATACTCAAATCAATGCTCAGAACTGCGAATAGAACAAACCAAGTAACTTTACTAGAAAATTACACACATAGATATCTTTTCAGAATAGAAAACTATACACCCGTCCATGCTCTAACTTACGTACCCAAGAATAAAGAACAAATCCCGTTGAACACGGAAAAAATCAACAAAATACAAGTAATTCAGAAAACAGATATATTAGAAATTCGCATTCAACTACCCCAAGATTACTGGATAGTCATACCAGTAACATACGACAAAAACTTAAAAATAACGTTGGACAATCGATCAGTACAAGTGGAAACCGCCTATCCTCAAATAATTGCGATAAAAACACCAAAAGGGGATCACACCATACGAATACAAATAACTACAACAACGAATAGTAAGCTAACATTGATTATAACATTTACATCATGGACGATAACAGTAGCTTATATGATCATTCAACAATTGCTTAATGTAACAAAAAGGAAAAAGCGATTAAATTTAACAAAAACTAGAAAGATACATCATTAAAATGATTTCGAAGAGTTACATTTTGAGATAAAGAGGTAATAACCAAAAGTATCAATAAAAATTTATCAAAAGATAACCATTAGAAACATATCTATCTCAGGAGGAAAAGTCGGAGTTGAATATAAAAAGTAAGATAAAAACGATGTTTCCCTATAAAATTTTGGAAAATGCCTTAGTCGCTTTTTTGTTTTCTTTAACAATAATACTTTTAGTTGTTGTAATATGGGAATTAGAACCTTTCTACAACTACAGTATGGAGAATGAAGCAATTTTCATATTAACTCGAACAGTTTTGGAAATTCACGAAACCATGTTTCAATTTTCACAAGACCTATACATCGTATACGCATATACTTGGATCGCTTTTGTAATTATCCGTTATATAGTTGGAGTTAAAAATAAACAAAACATGGAAGAAAATGAAGTAGAAAATATAAAGATAGAACAGAAGAATTGGAAAATATACATATTACATCTGTTCCTATTAACAGTTGTAACTTTGATTGTATTTACGTATCGTTACATGATATTGTGGGTTCCACAAGGCTACGACACAGCATGGTATACCTATATACTTAAGAAAATGCAACAAAATCCCATGCAAATATTAAAAAGATACTGGAATAGGTCGCTAGCACTCCTAATAATGTTCAGTATAACTACAATATTCAGAATAGCACCAGAAAATCTGATGGTGCTATTAACACCATTAATAGGAATTTTTTATGTAATTGGCGTATATTTCCTAGTTTTAACTGGAACAAAAAATAGATTATTGTCACTTCTCGCCGCAATATATGCTCCGTTAACTTATGCAACAATAAGGTTATCATTGGACTTATATTCAAACTATATGGCATGGGCTTTAACAATGTATGCTCTCTCACTATATATTAGGACAATAGAACTGACAAAAATAAAGCCAAAATATATTGTGGTAACTTCAATGCTTTTGATGAGTGTTTCGTTGACACATGTATGGGCATTTATGTTTGTAACATCAATTATATTCGTATATAATTTGCTAGAAATTACAATAGATAAGGGTTTTGGAAAAAATTTTCAAAGGACACTTATTATTTACACTCCTACCATCATTTTTGTAATATATAAACCTAGATTAATATTAGGAACACTTAAGATGTTTAGTTTATTTTTGGCCCCAGATAAGTGGGAATATACTTCGCAAGAAAATCCCTACATACTTATATTAGCTATTATTGGAATAATTGCGATCATGCATCAAAAACAAACTTCCTATACGAAACTACTGATTTCATGGTTAATAGTAACATCTACAACAATGATAACCGCCCTATACTATTGGCCCTACAGGTTAATTTGCCTGATGCCCATCGCAATTCTAGCAGCTCATGGAACACAAACAATAATCCACAAAATTAAAACATACTTAAGTATGAAATCGATAGGAAATGTGGTTTTTCCTTTACTAATATTCTTGGCATGTTTTACAGCAATGTTGCCACACGCATATATTCCTGATCATGTATTTAGGCCTCCAAATGATGTAATGCAACAATTATACTGGATAGAACAACACTATGGCTTTGAAAATCGCAATGTAATAGTGTGTATAGATATTTGCCCACTTTCTATAAGTGATGAGGGTTACAGCAATTACTATAAGTGGGCAATAGCGACTGTGGGAAACATAGTGTATGATGCGCCGCTTTTACATTTGCTCCAAAATCTACCCGACGAGTACAACAAAAAATATCGAGACATAGCAGAGAAAATAATAGTGATACCGGATAAATTGTATCAAATGAGCCCACTAGAATATCAAATTACAGAAAAAATTTCAGAACTAGGAATATATAAGGTACAAATTAAAAGTTTAACGCAAATAGAACAAATAATAGAAAATAATAGCATATGGCTAGAGGATAACTTTAGACTAGAGGAATGGAAGGTAGTATCTGGTTATATAGACTTTAAACATCAAATAGTGAATGAAAGCGGTGTATTGAACGTAACATTGACACCATTATACTCAAACAAATGTCTTACTATAGAAAGATGGTTTTCGCAGCCAATATATCAAACAAAATACTTAATAATGAGAGTACAGGGAAACGTAGATTCCTTAGATTTTCTTGTCGAAGTATGGTCAGACACACAATGGTTAGCAGGAACAAACTTTGCAAAATATGTGTCATCGACAAAATATACCTATCTTGTAATAAAACTCTCACCAGATATGCCTATATGGAGAATAAGAATAGCTTTCCAAAATCGGAATACAATTAACACGGAAAGCTACATTCAAATAGATTACATAGCTCTAATCTAAACTTTAATTAATAGTGAGCTAACGTTTTTACATATTTTACTGTAGAAAATCCTAGTTTAGTTACGATGTTATTACTTCAAAAAATATGAACTTAAACTATATATACTTGAATATTTTGTATTCTGTATTAGTGTTTTGGACGAGGGGTTTTAATGTCTACTGAGAACAGGAAAAGAGTGATTGCATGTATACCAGCGTATAACGAAGAGAAAACTATTGCAAAAATAATACTACTTGCGCAAAAATTCGTAGATAGGGTCGTGGTTGTAGACGACGGTTCCGAAGATTTAACTGGTGAGATCGCACGACGTTTAGGAGCTTTTGTTGTAAGACACGATGTGAGGAAAGGTTATGGAGCGGCAATACAAACCTGTTTTAAAACAGCGAGAGAGTTAGGCGCAGATATTATGGTAACATTAGATGCAGATGGTCAACACGATCCCGAAGAGATTCCAAAACTCATTAAGCCAATATTAAATAATGACGCGGATATCGTTATTGGTTCTAGATTCTTAGACTCAAAAAGTGTAAATGAAGTCCCCTTTTATAGACGTTTGGGCATAAAAACCATTACTTTTCTTACGCGTAAAGCTACTGGGAATCAAAAGTTAAGCGACGCTCAGAGCGGCTTTAGAGCATATTCTCGGAGAGCTTTAGAAGAGTTGGAAATAGGAGAGACTGGCATGTCTGTGAGCACAGAGATTCTCCTCAAGGCAGCGGAGAAAAAATTAAGTATTGTAGAGGTTCCCATATTTTGTAGATATAAGGGTATTGAAAGCTCTACTCACCATCCTCTTCGACACGGCTTCAACGTTGTTGCATCAATCCTTAATTTTATAGCCATAAAACATCCCCTTCTCCTATTAGGTGTCCCGGGTATCGTCTCACTAGGTTTTGGACTAACACTTCTATGGCATGTTATCCAAAGATATTATGAAGTAAAACAGCTTGCAGTTGGCACGATGATAATCTCCACCACAGCCATTCTCGCCGGAATTTTTTCTATACTTGTAGCCCTCCTATTATACGCAATGGCTAAGAAAAATAATAAATAATAACAAATATTCTTCCTTCTCTGCGATCAACCATATACAACTACATTAAATACAATTAACTGGATGTTCAATACGTTAGAAACAAGCTGCCATAATAAAATCTATTTGTGGGGAGGGTAATCCCAGTTCCATGGCTTCCCCACACGAGGATCATCTGCTTTACCGTTTATAGATTTAGGGATAATTGTTGGATCATTCCATGGCCTACGCTCTTCGTCAGGATTCTTATAATCGTATAGCCGAGTAACGAAGTATATGAGCCAGACTGGTTCAACTCCCACAGCTTTGAAGCCATGCCAATAATGACCAGGTATTTTCACAATTTGCAAATTGATCCCCGTAGATATAATTTCTGCAAGTTCAGAGGTTTCATCATTGTACGCACAAATTTTCGCCGTACCACGAATCACAAGAAAATAATCAGTTTGACCTCGCCTATGCCTATGCCAAGCCCTAATTATACCTGGATACGTTATTGAAAAATTTGCTTGTACAATTTCATCTTCACCTAACAAATCTTTCCAGTCCACACGCAAAATTTCGGAGAAAAAACCTCTCTCATCAGCAAATCTTTTAATAGGTCTTATGACGATTCCAGGAAGCATTTCTTAAGTTCCCTCCAACTCAAATTTAAGTTTAGTCAACGCTTCACGCAGCATCAAAGGCTTATTCTTCAGAGCTTTAATTGCCTTTGAAACATCAAGAGAAGAATCTCTCGGCCTCTTGGCAACCCAATTCATATCACCCATCTTAGCTGGATGCACAAGCGATTTATTGAGGTTAAAAACTTCAGCTAACTCAAAAGCTAGGTCAAGCCTACTAACTCTAGATGCCCCAGCCAAATGATAAATACCAGTAAGCTTTCTATCAGCAACTTCAAGAAGCATCTCAGCTAAATTCGTATTAAATGTAGGTGAAATAAACTGATCAGAAACTATCTTAACAGATTCGCCTTTTCTAAGCTTATCAATTAACCAGAGGACAAAATTAACTTTACCTCTAGCCGGTTTAGAACCATAAAGCACACTAGTCCTAGCAATACAATACTCATCAAGGATTTCCTTAACAGCTTCTTCACCCTTTAACTTCGAATATCCATAGAAATTTATCGGATCAGTTACATCACATTCTTTATAAAACCCTTTATCACCCTTGAAAACGTAATCAGTTGAAATATATATTAAGAAGGCGCCGACACTTTTAGTTGCACGGGCAATATTAGCCGTTCCTTCATAATTTATTTTTAAAGCTAAATCTTTTTCTAATTCGCACTTATCAACATTCGTCATAGCTGCCGCATGAATAATAACCTCAGGCTTTAACTCATTTATCACTCGTCTTACACTAACTTGATCTGTTATATCCAGTTTTACTGGTTTTCCCAGTAAAGGATGATGCTCATTGTAAGCCGAATAAACTTCACATCCTCTAGTTACAGCTATTTCAACAATTTTAGATCCAAGAAGACCACTAGCTCCAGTAACCAGAAGATTCAACTCCATTTCAACCTCCAAGGCGTTGGATGAAGCACCTTCTCAGTAGCTAAAGGTTTCCACCACCACTCATTCTCAAGATACCATCTAACAGTCTTCTCCAACGCTTCATCAAAACTATACTTCGGCTTCCAGCCAACTTCACTCCTTATCTTAGAAGAATCTAAACTATACCTTATATCATGACCCGGTCTATCCTCTACAAAAGTTATAAGAGATTTAGGCCTATTCAAAATCCTTAGAATTCTTCTAACAACCTCTATATTTGGATACTCGTTCCCAGCCGAAACATTATAAATTTCTCCACTCTTACCCCTTTGTAACAACAAATCTATAGCTTCACAAAAATCTAAAACAAAAATCCAATCCCTAACATTCTCCCCAGTTCCATAAATAGGAACAGACATATTCATTTGAGCTCTTATTATAGTCTTTGGTATAAGCTTCTCAGGAAACTGATAAGGCCCAAAATTATTAGTACAACGCGTTATAACAGTATCAAGACCATAGGTTCTATGATAGGCCAATATAAACATATCCGCTGCAGCCTTGGAAGCAGCATAGGGCGAAGAAGGCTTAAGTCTATCCTCCTCCCTAAAAGACCCAACTTCGATATCACCATAAACCTCATCGGTAGAAATATGCAAAAACCGAATATCATTATTCGTCTTTCTAATCGTTTCTAAAAGAGAAACAACCCCTATCGTATTACTTGATAAAAAGGGAGATGGATCAGCTATACTTCTATCCACATGAGTTTGAGCCGCAAAATTAACCACAACATCAACATCCTTCATTACCTTAGAAAATAGTTTGTCATCATTAATGTCACCTTTAACAAAACTATACCTCTTGTCCTGTTCAATATCCCTCAGATTATCAGGATTAGAGCCAAAAGATAAATTATCAACATTAATAATCTCTATGTCATCATATTTCCCCAACATATGATGTATAAAATTACTTCCAATGAAACCGAGACCCCCGGTAACCAAGATCCTCAAAAAACCACCTCAAACCAACACTTTAAAGCTTTCAGGAAAACCTCATAAGATTACACTAGCTCGTTCACCTAAGACAAATCTATGACCTGTAGGTCTAGTGTTTCCACCAACTATTTTACAATGCGATCCTATCAAACTCTCAGTAATTCTTTCTTTAATATTTATAATTTTAACTTCATCTAAAATCACACTATTTTCAACTTCTGAATTCTCAATTTTACATTTTCTTCCAATACTAGTGTAAGGCCCTATATACGTATTGGGCCCTATAATAGTTCCCTCACCAATACACACAGGCCCTCTAACAACACTATTCTTTTTAATAACAGCATCCTTCTTAATAATCACTCTTCCCTCAACAACTGCACCATCTTCAACAATCCCTTCGATCTTAGCCTCAGCTTTTTCATCGAGAACAAGTCTATTAGCGTCAAGAATATCCTGAAATGTCCCGGTGTCCTTCCACCATCCAGAAACAAAATCATAACCAACATTATACCCATTTTCAAGAAGAAGTTGTATAGCATCAGTTATCTCAAGCTCACCTCTCCAAGAAGGCTTCAACTGCTTAATCATCTCAAAAATAACAGGCTTAAAGAAATATATACCAGTTAAAGCATAATTACTCGGCGGAACCTTAGGCTTCTCAACAAGCCTAACAAGCCTACCTTTCTCATCGAATTGAGCAACACCAAAACGCTGCGGCTCATTAACTTCACATAAAAGAATCATAGCATCCATATTTGAAGACCTAAACTTTTCAACATATCTCCGAATGCCACCCTTCAAAAGATTATCACCTAAATAAACCACAAAAGAATCATCACCTACGAAATCTCTACATAAGCTAACAGCATGAGCAATACCCCTAGGTCTATCCTGATAAATATACGTTATCCCAACGCCAAACTTACTACCGTCACCATAATGCTCCTTAACTTTCTCCGGATAAATATCTCCCAAAATGATAGCAATATCAGTTATACCCGAATTCCTTAAATCCTCTAGTACGTACTGCGAAATAGGCTTATTAGCAACAGGAATGAGCTGCTTAGGACCAGTATGAGTTAAAGGACGAAGTCTAGTACCATGGCCCCCGTGTAAAATAACACCTTTCATGGAAACTCAACCTCCATATATATTTAATTAAAGTTTTTATACATAAGTCTCCACACATCAAGCCTTTCGTTATAAGGATTTCTTTTATTCTTTATTTTGTTTTTCCGTTAATTACATTTAAATTTAAGCTTAAGGGATTTTCCTCTCGAGCTTCATTCTATTAATCTTTTGTCTTAAAATACTAATTTTGCTGTTAGTTTTTTCAAGCCAAGCAATAAACTTTTTAATTTTATCCAACATTCTCACAGCTATTTCAATTTCTTGATCAATTAAGTTGTTTCTCTCATTAAAATCTCTCCTTAAATTATAAAGCTCATCTTTTCCTTCAGCATTATATATATACTTCCAGTTACCCAAGATAAGAGAGATCTTTCGACATCGGGATTCTAGCTTGGCATCAACTCCTCTTTCAGGACCCCATCTACTGTTCCTTCCTTCCTCGCTTATCACCTCTCTCTCCCTGTCCTGATGTATGTAGGTAAACAAGCTTCGTCCATGAAAATGGAATTTTTTCACATTATATTTTAGTATGTCTAAAATAGTGGGTGTAATATCCACCAAGCTTACTGATTTCTCTATACGTTGCTTTTCAACATTAGGGCCGAGTATGATTAAAGGAACATGAATTAATTCATTATAAAGTTGGAGACCGTGGCCGAACGTACCGTGTTCAAAGAACTGTTGACCATGATCACCTAAAAGTATTACATAAGTATTCTCCGAAAGATTAGATTCATTTAAGACATTAATAATGTGACCAATACAGCTATCAATAGCCTTAACTCTCTGTTTATACCATTTCCTTAACTTATCTATATCATGAGCGTTTATAGACCCTTCTTTAGCTTTCTTGTTTATTACCATAATTCTTCTTCGCTTTATAATGTTAAATATGGAAGGAGGAGTTTCGACAGGCATGTACGGTTCATGTGCATCCATAAAGTGTATCCAAACAAAGAATTTTCTCTCCTTATTTTTACTTATCCAGCTAATTGCGTGTTCAGTTAGTTGATTCGCGTCAATGTAGGGAAGCGTATTTTTAAGAGATTTAAACATCCGTATAAGCGTTTTTGGTAATAATCTTCTGGAGCTACTATCTCTACTAAGAAAGTCGTAAAAATCATCAAATCCTCTTTTATAACCAAACCTTTCAGTTAACCAAGGATTTGAATGAAAAGCGGCCGATTTATAACCTAACCACTTCATGATTAAAGGAAGAGTTACATTATTCCTAACATTTAAGCATCCACCATTAGAGAATGGATAAAGAGACGCCAATATTGATTTAAATGCTGGCGGCGTCCATGAACTGGTAGAAAAAGCTCTTGTGAACAACATTCCATTCTTCGCCAACTTATCCATATTTGGAGTTATACTATTTTTTCCACTAATAGATCTTAAACAATCTGCTCTCAGGCAATCTATAGAGATAAGCACGATGTTTGCTTTCATTTCCTTTCACTCTCCAAACGAATGCTGTTTCGATTAGTCTTATAATTAGCCAACTTTACCAATAATGTATTCTGATAAGCCTTCAACATGTTACTTTCTCTACTATTCTTTTAACTTTAATTTAAAACTTCCAAAGTTTTATCATTAACATTTAAGCTAGAAAGTTATCGTTTTTTAAATGTGTTATGATGACTGCCTGAACATTTTAGGGTCATATACATAGGTTATAAGAATTCTTACCTAGGTATTAACATTTTGTTTAATTTTTTTAATCAATTTTTTAATCCTCCTTTCTTCTTTTCCTTCAAAAATTATTGACCTCTTAGCTAGCTCACTATTTTCCTTAAATATAGACTTTATAACTTTTCCATCCATATCACGTGGAATTGACATATTAAACATGTATAGAATCGTTGGAGCGATATCAAACATCTTTAAGTTTTTAATTTCAAAATTTTCCTTAACATCTGGTCCATAAGCAAGGAATATACCATTAAGTCTGTGCGAACCCGTGTGTCTGAAGGAGTATGTTGTGTCTTTATATAGAAAATTAGCGTTAAAATCTTTAACAATCATGCAACTCCAATCATTTATAGTAAAAATGATATCTGGTAATAACTCTATTTTATCCCCTGAGTAGATCTCTTTTACATCAAACACAGTAACCTTTACATCTTTACCTATGTCATCTTTCAAGTTTAAAAGAGAATTAATTATTTCCTTTTTCAATAACTCGTATTCATGACCCTTGTTAACAATTCCTGCCGGATTACGATTTTTTACATTTATGTAAATGGCTCCAAAAGGTATTGTATGTCCAACAACATAAACCTTACTTTTTTTCAGATCAATGTCTGCCATTGTTGTAATAAATTTTCTAGTCTTTTTCTTAATTCTTTCTGGCAGAACAGTTGCTAAAAATCGCTTTGCAAAATTTGGTAGTAAAAGCTTAGCTGCTGATTTAAAACTTCGTTTTCTCACAAGATAACCCTTCATTTTAAGCCACTTTACAAGATTAAAACAACCATATTGTGGCCCGAAGCCGTGATCGGAGACAATAAATACATAATCCCCGTAGTTAATAGACTTACCAATCAAATCATCAATTCTCTTCCAGAAATCAACAAAACTAGATAACCTTCCATCATTTTCACCGCTATACAGAGGGTGGGTATTATCAATATAATGCCACATCCTATGTTGAATCCAATCAGTAAAAGGTATTATATTAACACACAAATCCCAATTATACCGCTTTAAAAGAAACTTCGTAACTTTAATTTTCTTATCCAAAGCTTTATTTAAGTCATGTAAAAACAAATCCACATCATCGTATTTTTCCTCATAGTATCTCACGAATATATCATATTTTCCAACGAGTCTTCTGATGTCTTCCATTACCTTTTTAGGAAAGGTATCAAGTCTCCCTCCCCAAGAAGAAACAATAACCCCATTTATCGGATAAGCTGGATATAACATAGGATAATCAAGCACCATACATTTTTTTTCATTCGTAGATAACAAATCCCAAAAAGCTTTATCTCTAAAATCTAAAGAATTAACGAGTCTCAACTCAAAACGTTTATCAAACTTCAAGAAATCAATAACTCCAGTTTTTCCAGGATTTAAACCGGTAGCAAGCGAAAGCCAAGAACAACCAGTAACTGGAGGGATCGTAGACTCTAAAACGCCGCGAGAACCATTTTTAATCAAGAATTCGAGATTTGGCATACTTCCCTTTTTTACTAAAATGTTCAAAACATCCCAAGTGGCTCCATCTAAACCTAAAATTATAATCTTCATTGTCACCACCATTTGCTACATTAAAACTTTAAATTAAGGTATAATTAACTAGACGCAAAAAAACTTAGTGACAAGAATCTAAGTAACTTATCCTCCCTATACTTTATTAAGGCCAATAAATTATTAGCTTTTATATGCAATTCCTCGTCCTCCTTTTTCTATTTATATTTGACTTACGAAAAGACATACAACAAACCGTTTTTACTAACAAATTATATCCCAAAGAAAATGTCAGAAAGATCATGATAGTAATATACAATTCTTCTAACTGTGTCATATTAATGTGCGGAAACAAAGAAATATTATTATGATATTGAACAAATTCAACCAATTCGTTTCTTACTTCGTCGTGATAAATTGATTGAAAACCATCTGAAGATGTAAGCCGCATGGAGAGATATTTATCATAGGTGTTAAGAATGTTAAAAGAAACAACACCTGAAAGCAACACTTCTCCTTTCGCACCAAATATTTTGATATAAGGCCACGTTAATCGAACGTCGCTAAATGAAACATTGCCTTCAATTATTATCTCAGGGTAACTTGTTAAGATAGTACTAGAATTAATTGTTCCATTAATTGTATACGGTAACTTTATTAATATCTCTGATTTTGTTCCGTTATATAGTCCTCGTAGGAACCCGCTTTTGATCCTTAATTGTACGTTAGTTACCTTTTTTAATTTTAACTCTATCATGTTCGTCAAAGAGGATCGTATAAGAGTTCCTTCGGTTTCGAACAAAATTAGCTTCGAGTTTCCGGCTATTTGAATACTATCTAGCATGGTAGGAGTATTTTCATCGAGCGAAACGCTCATTTCAAAATCATATATTTTAACATATTCCGTATTTATCTCGACTGTTCCACTAAATTTAATTTCTTTATCTGTAAAAATACCGTAATGAAGAGGGTATTGTATGTCAAAATATTTGATTTTATTTTGATAGACACCTGACGTAAAGTTTAGTAAGGATCCTAGTTCGTTCCATATTCTGTTTAGATTCTCATATATTTCTAGATCTCTCGTGACAACTGCATTTTCCATATAGTCTCCAAGATTCACAAAATACAGTACACCTTTCCCTACGGTTTTTCTAAGCAAAACTGGTACATTACTTCCCCCATAAGAAGCATACATAATTATCGTTGTATTCTCAGTTTCAGTTCGATTTAAAATTAAATTTCGAACAGGTATTGGATGGGCTAGGGAAACAGTTCCAAACTGATTCACCCATACCAGAGAATCCGTGTTTGCACCAATTACATTACCAAGAAAGAAGCCTGATTCCGATCCACCCACTACAATAAGAATTGAACCTCTGGTTACAAGTTCTAAAAGGGAATTTAGAAGATTTCCTGCAACATATTGTGAACTTGCAGATAAAGCTATATATCTAATTTTAAAAGTTTCATTTGCTTCATAAACACGAACTGTTATCCTATCGATAACTTCATCAGATCCTATACCTGTAAACTGATCAGAAATACAATCATGGAAACAAGATAGGTTAAAAGAATATTGTTGATAAACGTTAGATGAAGGTAGACTAAGACATACCGTTCGAGATCCCTGACTACTATTTAAGTATAAATAAACATAAACTGTAGCTCTAGGTGAATACCAACTTATATGCAAAAAACTATTTTGCCCCGGGATTTGAAGCCCTTGTGGCGATATGAGATCATGAGCCCCAACAATTTCACTTGTAGTTAGCACAACTTCATCATTGTAAACAGTTGCCGTCAAGTTAACCCTTTGCCAAGAAACGAGATCCTTTTGCCATTCTACCAACGGATAGGGAGGGTCAAACGGTAAAATAAAAAAGGTATCATTAGAAACAATTAATGAATCGACTCTAATTGGATGTAATATTTCATAAGATATTCCATTTTGAGCAAGAACCCCAACTAGGAACGTCGCAGGACGTGTAGGCTCAATCCAGTTTTTATCCGCTATTATCTTTACACTTCCATTCATGATAGGAGGGCGTAGTTCCGGAAGTCTATATATTGCATATCCATTTGTCTCAAAAACAGGATTTGTAAAGTTCAAGAAATGATACAATAAAAAACTACCTTGTTCACAAGTATTTGAAGAATTTTCTACAACAATATAGTTCACATTAAGCGTCTCCCTAAGAACAGAAAAGGATTCAATGCACTCAGTACAGAATAGTACTTCTGCAAGACCCTTTGATATCACCTTAGCACCAGATAAAGATACCAACTGTCCTAACGGACTTCGTAATCCACCCTCCACGGCCACAAACTCGTCTCCACCAATATGATCTCTCAAATAGTCAATGATAAGAAGCCTCTCCTCAGATAGGTTATATTTCTCCGTTAATGCTGGCCAGTTATGCTCCATCCAAAACGAAACCCGAGGTAAGATTGAAACAAACAAAAAACTCAAAATAAAACATAATACAACTAAAGTCTTTATTATTGGCCGATAATTCTTAATCAATAGATACCTGCTATTTATCGCAATTGTACGCATCCTATAAAGGAGAGAACCAGCAAGATAACTCACACCGAGAGCAGCAATTGGAATTAAGCGAAACGAAATGATATATGGATTGAAAAAATTAATTACTTGGTGAACATTATTGTAATCAAGTGAGAAAGATACTAAAAATACTAAAGTAACGAACGTAATAAAGTATTTTTCACTGAAACTAGTTGAACTACTACCGAAAACTATAACACCCAAAAATACCAAAAACAAAAAACCACTGATACCCAAAATATTCGGCCAAACATAAAAAGGAACTATCGGGAAATGTCGTAATTTAAGCATATCATAATTCCAGTAGAGAATTTCAAGAGAATAAATGTACAGTAGCACAATTACCAATAAGACGATTTTAAACAATAAGTTAGATATGTGTATAGTATTTTTCCACTTTTGAAGCCTTAGCCTCAAGCTTTCCATACTAAACTCAAATAACAAAGTTACCAAAAAAATTGCTAATAACATTAAAATCAATAAATTATTGTAATAAATTGGCATAGGAGATAATAAATAATCAAATAAAAGAATAAATCCCCAAGAAGAAGCTAGAGCAATCACTAAGCGTGTAGCTATTTCAGTTTTCACAACCAAAAAGGTAAGCCAAACAAATAAAAATAATAGCAATGCAACTAGTGGGTGAAAAATAATTGCAACAATCATGGTACAAATAGCTAACGTAAATCTTTTCAACGAAATTTTCTCCCTAATTAACATCGATTGCGAATGTAAAGTTCCAGCAAACGAGAAAAGTCTAAGAATATGGCTAAAACTACCTAAGCTTGATGAATAAATTAATCCACTACCCCATCCTAGTTTTACCCTTATCTCTATGGCGAGATCTGGAGGCGGAAAAAACGTGTTGTATTTTAAAAATAAGTAAAGTAGTCCCCATCCAGAAAAGGTAAGCCAAACTAGTGTGGCATATTTAGCTCGATTTGTTGATTTTTCTTCAATTACCGAAAAAAAGTTAAGAACTGCAAGAGTCGAAACACCAGGGATAAGAACTGCAAGAGTCGCTGAAAGATTTAGGAGCGGCAACGAATACATTTCAGCCATCGAAGCAAGAAAATATGGAAAAAGCGAAGGATATAAGAATAAATTCTCTTGTATTTGCACCCTAAAATACTCTGCCAATCCATTTAACTGAATAAATGATGCTAAAGCTGATTGTTTCCAAAGATCACCTTTCACAAAAGAACCATAACTAAAATAAACCGCTGAAAATATTCCTATAGCAAAAATAAACAGAAGCAACGAGTGAGAAGAGATATAGAAAAACTTTGTTTTCCTATATTTATATTCTACACGTATTTCCTTAATAAGTTTAAGCGAAAAAACTATTACAGCCACCAATAACATTCCCAGACCTTTTAATACACCAATAATATCAAATACAAGATAAAATATCAACATCGTCAATACTCCGGTAAAGAAAGAAGTTACAAATAAAGAATAGCTTTGCAAATCTTTCAATGCTATCAAATTCAAAATCATATAACCCATAACAATAGGAAATGATAGTGCTAACATAAGTGTGAAAGGCACATGACTCCATATCGCCATTTCCCATGGAATAAACAAATTAGTGTCCCCATACGAGAAAAATTGGATCCGAATAAAGGTTACCAATAAAAAGAGGCTAATAGCAATATTTTCTAACTTTAAATCCACTGTGATTAAAAAAACACGCATCGACGGGAAGAGAAAGAAAATACACATTACAGCAAAAATAAGTCCTAAAATCACACCCCAAAATAGTCCAATGTATAAACTTGAAGTAGAACATAAAACAGCCATGAAAGCAATGAAAAACAAGTAGTAGTGTTTTACACGCGCTCTTATTTTTTCTTGATGCAAGCAACTCACCCGAAACTATTAAATTATATCAAAGATTGACCATTGAAGCTACCCTACCAACAAATTACACTTTGATGAAATTATCAGTTTTTAATATACTTTTAAATTCACTATCGCTTGGGAACATGGAGTCATCAAATCACAGGGTTTCTTAGTTATACGCAGATTTCACACCTATTAATCTCTTATCTTAAGATAAGAGATATTTAATTTCTTATAAGTTTATAACACATGGCATAAAAGGTACACAAATTTCTTCAAAAATATTTAATCATTAAAGCCTTTTTTATAAAAACTAAAGAAGGGTGTTTAATATAGTTTTTAACTTTTTGCCAATAGATTTGATTGTAAAATGCTTCTTAAATAGTTTATAACCATTTTTTGCTATTTTTTCTCCTAGTTTACGATCTTCATATAATAAAATAATAGAATCTGCAAGTTGTTTAGGATCTCCCATTCTACATAATAAACAGTTTTCTTTGTTTTTCAAGATTTCGCGTACCGCAGGGGAATCACCAGTAATCACAGGTTTTCTCATCGCTAATGCATCAAAAACCTTAAAGGGCACGACTCGTTTAGCCTTATCTGTGTTTCCAAATATTCCTAAACATACATCTGCTTGAGCAATATATTTAGGTAAATCCTCGTATCTTACAGGAGGTAAAAAAGAAATATTTTTAACATTAAGCTGACGTGCTAATTCCGTAGCTTCAACATAAGTTTGCCCATGACCTACAAGATGAAACCTTACATCTTTATACCTTTCTAACATCTTTGCAGCCCTAATAATAAATGATACACCGTGTAGAGGTAAAAATGATCCAACAAACAAAATAAGAAACGTTTCATCTCCACTTTTACGTCTAGGATAAAAAATATCATCATCCGAACCGGGATATACCACTTCAAATTTGCTTTTTTCAATATTAAAAGCTCTAGAAAAGTAAAGTTTATGCTGATATGTATCCGCAATGCATAGATGAGAAAGCTTAAAACTATATTTATCTAAGGTAAATAACATTTTAGCTTTAAATGACCCCTCTTGAACGAGCTTTCTATCAACAACAATAGTTTCATAAAGAGAGTTAAAAATATCAAATACAACAATTTTTCTAGAAATAAGTTTAGCTAAAGGAACCACGTATTGACCGACATGACCTATAAGTAGAATGTCATATTCCAAATATCTATGTTTTTTTACCAGCCTTAGAAGTCTTAGAAGTATTGGTTTGGAACGATCGTTACATTCGACTACGTCTACACCATTCCTTTTTAATCCCTTTTTTAGGATTCTGTATCTTGGCGCTTTTCCATCGTAAGCACCAAATAAAACAACCTTCATATCAATCCTACCCATTAGCTTAGAATAGACAATAATCAAATAATTAATAATCATTACATGATCTTTGTAACGACTATCCATTAACCTTGATTAACAACCTCCTCATAAACTTTTTCAAGTTTTTCTACAACTTTATCCCAGCTAAAGTTCTTAAACACATATTTACGTCCAGTCTCCCCTAAATCTTCAACCAATCTTTCATCACTAAGCACACGTAAAAATACATCGCTAAGTGACTTAATACTACCATATTTAACAGAAAACCCGAATCCTCCTTTTTTAACAACCTCACCCATGTAAGTTCCAGCAGATACAACAACAGGTGTTTTGCACGCTGCTGCCTCTAGTGGAACAAGGCCAAACGGCTCATACGGATTTAAATACGCACAAATCGTTGCATCAACATATGCCTCTAACTTAACCCTTCCATAAAGTGGACCAGTAAGTAAAATTCGATTATCTACTCCAAGACAACTAATTAATGAACTTAATTCACTTAAGTATCCATCATCAGGCCCAGCTATAACAAGCACAGTATTGTCAAGTTTAAATTTCTTAATCAAATAGGCATAAGTCTTAACTAAGAAATCTATACCCTTTATCTTATTTATCCTACCCAAATATAATATTATTTTCTTATCCTTATCTATACCAATTCTTTCTTTAAAAGATCCTTTAGAAGGCAAATCAAAATATTGTGAAAGAGGTATTCCATTAGGTAAAATTTCAATTTTCTCTTTAGATATTCCCATATCCATGTACTGCTTTGCTTCATACTTACTGAGAGCTATAACCCTAGAAGCATTCTTTAGTAATTTGTGTCCGAAAAAAACATCATAAAGATGTTTCAATCTCTGTTTAATAACTTTTCTAGGAAGCGAACCACGAGCTTGTAGCACATATGGAACTCGATATTTATGAGCATAATAACCTACAACAACATTTTGGAAAGTCCTATATCCGTTAAGATGAATTATATCGAATTTTCCTCCTTTTACTTCTTCCCATGCTCTTAAAACTAGTTCAGGAGTGATAAATAATCTTAACCATTTTATAAGTTTTAAAGACAAGTTCCTAAAATAAAAAACCCTCATTCCATCTAACAACTTTAATCTTTCAATATTTAGCCTTGCCGTTAGATCTTTTGCATCAGATGTGAAAACAGTTACCTTATGTCCTCTTTTTACAAGTTCTTTTGACATGAAATAGACAGACCTAACAGGACCACCAAAAGCATAGGCTGGATAAAAGAATGGTACAACCTGTAAGATTCTTAACATCACTAGACCTCTTTAAAACCTTTAAACCCGCTTTAGTATTCCTAAAGTATATATTTTTTATCATTATAAAAACTCTATGATCCAGCAAATCACTACTCTTTGACGTCACTAACTCGAGAACACTCATCCCATCACATTTAATTAAACTTAATAATTCAAGACAACTGCTCAGTATTTTAGCTAAATTAAAATAACGTTAAAATTTTCATATTTTCCTCTTTAAATTTAACATTTTTCTACTAAAAGCAACACGGTCAAGATGTTTTTCAATTAAAGACCTCAAATCGTTATACACATCTACCTCAACACCAACTAAATTCTTTCTCTCCTCAAAATCCATATTAATATCATATAACTCAGTAGTATTTCTTAACTTATTAATTACAAGCTTATAACCATTCCATATACATGAAATTACCTTCTGCCCCAAATTATATCGTAAATTAACTAGATCAGGCTTAGCACTTTCCGAAAAAATCGGTATCACCGGTTCACTACCTTCTATTATAGGTAACAAACTTTCACCCATAAAGTCACGTGGCTTCTTAATTCCAAACACATCCACAACTGTGGGTGGCACATCCAAAAGCTGAACAAAAGTATCCACATTTTTAGAAAATCCAAGTCCATGAAAAATAAGAGGAACATGAAGAACCTCATTATAAAGTATGTCATACGCATGACCAAACCTTCCATGTTCCATGAAGGCGTGACCATGATCTCCCGTCAATAATATCAAGGAATCTTCTAAAAGATTCTTGTCTTCTAAATACTGTAAAAATTCACCAATACACGTATCTACATATCTTACCTCCCCAACATACAATTTTCTTAGAATTTCTACCTCTTCATCCCTTGAAGGATTCTCATAGTCTATAGATAAATTGAATTCAAAAGCCTCTTCACGACTCGAAAAATCCAAAAGATATTCCTCTGGAGGTACGTAAGGATAGTGAGGATCCATGTAATGCATCCAAAGAAAAATCTTTTCATCTCTATTTTTTTCCAACCATCCAACAACCTGCTCATTAAGCCTCCTCCCCTCTAAGTAAGGTATCTGAAGATGAGAAAATTTATAATAGATCTTTTTCAACAAACGTTGCATTCTAACACTACGATTCGCTAACAAAATCTTAGAAAC
>Ga0164310_10000347_pt1 | contig 24150 bp, 39 predicted proteins | sample GuaBasSedimGuay1_FD_121795 | JGI IMG/M metagenome (GOLD analysis project Ga0164310, IMG submission 121795) | Subseafloor sediment microbial communities from Guaymas Basin, Gulf of California, Mexico - Guay1, Core 4569-9, 0-3 cm | ecosystem: Environmental > Aquatic > Marine > Hydrothermal vents... | reverse complement strand
AATGGAGGTGAAGTTGGATTTTGTGAGCAATTTGAATCAATGTCTCAAGAGAATCAAATTAGATCCGATTGCAAAACAAGTTTTGTGTTATTTAGCATCTAGATGTGAAATTGATTTGGAGGTTTGTCGTGATGAATCTTGATGAGGTGATGGAAAAGTTGGAAAGGATAAGAGATGAGATTGAAGAAACGAAAAGGAGAAAATCAGAGTTGCAAGGAAGGCTGGAAGAGTTGAGGAAACAATTGAAGAAATTGGGTTTTGATGATGAAGAACAAGCACGCCAGGCTTTGCCCGAAATGGAAAAAAAGTTGAAGCAATTGGAAGAGCAAATAGCAAAGGAGTTGCGAGAATTGGAGAAGCAATATTATGGGCGATGAATTTCGTCAAAGATTGGAAGTTTTGAAAAGACATTGTTTGGAATTGGAGGCTAAGCTCAAGCTCTTGTCCAAACAGTTGAAGGAGATTCAAGAACACAGGCATTGTGCTGAAGAAAGATTGGAAGCTTTGGTGAGGCTTCGAGGGATAATTCAAAAGGCAGCAGACGTGACTCAAAGTCAAATCAAAAGTCGTATATCCGCTTTGGTTACCAAAGCCCTTTCTATTGTGTTTCCAGATCCTTATCAATTCGAAGTGGATTTCGTTTCCAGAAGGGGGAAGGTTGAATGTGATTTATGGTTTGTGAGAGATGGAGAGAGGATAGCACCAGTGGAAGCTAGTGGGGGAGGACCTGTGGACGTGGCTTCATTTGCTTTGAGGTTGGCTTTTTGGACTTTGGTGAGGGCTAGGCCTGTTTTGATTTTGGATGAAACTTTTCGTTTTGTTTCTGCTGATTTGCAACCCAAGTGTAGTGAGATGTTGAAAACGTTGAGCCAAAAGCTGGGAATCCAAATTTTGATAGTAAGCCATTCATCTCATATAGCTGATTTTGCTGACAAAGTTTTTGTCGTGCAAAAAGTGAGGGGTGTGTCTAAGGTGACTCAAAAATGATGAAAATTTTTTTCATTGTTTTCAAAAATCAAGTTATAATAAAAACAGAGGGGGAAGGGATGAAACAAACAAATCATTATTTTGAAAAGTCTTTGGAATTTATATTCAAATGGGAAGGTGAAATTAGCAATGATCCTAACGACCCTGGTGGGCTTACTGTTTTTGGATTAAGCTCTAGATATTTTCCAGTAGAACAGTGGGTCAAAGCGGGTTTGAGCAAAGAGGAAATGAAAAGAAAGGCTAAAGAGATTTATTATGAGAATTTTTGGACAAAGTGTGGGGAAGGGTTGAATTTTCCTTTGTGTTTGTTTGTGTTCGATACTGCTGTTCAATTTTCGTGTCACAAGGCAGCCAAACTGTTGCAAACTGTGATAAATGAAATTTTTGATCGCCTGATTGGGTATGAGCAAATTAAAGTTGACGGCATAATCGGACCCAAAACAAAGGAAGCAGCTGCTCGTTGTTTCATTGACGCCTATTACACATTGCATTACAAGTATTTGATTAAACGCATTCAGGAATATCTTGAGTTGTCTCATTTCAAGCATTTTGGTAGAGGTTGGATAAGAAGGGTGATCGATTTATCGAATTACATATGAGGAGGTGATGTATGATGAAAAAGGTTTTTGTTTTAGTTTTAGCAATTTCGTTCGTTGGTATTTCAGTAGCAGTGGCAATGGATTTTCACGATTATTATGGCAAGTATGTGGACGTGATTTACGTGAAGAAGCTTCCTGGTGAGTCTAGCCGATTGGTATCTTTGCAATTCGCTCGTCGCAACGTTAATGCGATGAGCGTGGATAAAATTTATTGTGTTATCATTACAGATTTGAGCGGTCGCAATTATGATCCTCAAGCTTTGTATTGTTATCAAAAGTTGCCTAGTGGCCACGTGGCTGGTGTGGAGGCATTGAGGTCGATTCATGCCGACATTATTGTTTTGGGAAGTGGCTATACAAGAGGCTGGGATTTGGATAGGGAAAGGAAAGTTTATTATTTCATTATGAGATCTGTGCTCAACAATACAGCAGACATAATACCAGTGAGGTAGCAAAGATGAGAGTAACTGGAGAAGCCTTGGAAAGATTGAAGAGACAATTTAAAAGGAGAAAGCCAGTATTGATTCATAAACTCAATAACCATCGTTGTATCTTGTGCGGAGCTGAGGCTAATAGTTATCACCACCTGGTTCCATTATCATATTCGGCTGCTTATTTGGAAGGAGTGAATTCCAGTTGCAATTTGGTTCCTTGTTGTTTGGGTCCCGAACGCTGGTGCCATTTCAGATTGAATGGCGTTAGTTATTGTTTTTTGAGTGTGAATAGGAATTTGTATGGTAAATTGCCTTTGAAAGTGTTGGCTGGTTTGATTAGGCAGTGGATTGAATTGCATCGTGACGAATTGAAGGAAAAAAAAGCGGCAGAGCTCAAGCCTTATATGAAAGTGAAGAAATTGATTTTATGTGGGAATGAAATTTTGGCTCAGTTTGAAAGGAGGTGAAATCATGGCAAAGAAGGGATGTCCTGGATCAAAGATTAGAAGTGGAGGCAAAGGCAGAGGTTTAGGCAGAGGCCAAGGCAAAGGACCTATGGGTGTGCCTATAGGTCAAAGCAAAACAACGAAAACTAAAAAATAAGGAGGTGATAAGATGAGAAAATTTGTCGCTTTATTTGTTTGTTTGGCATTGATTTTGTGGGCGGTTTGTGCAATAGCAAAGGTGACGGGTCCTTGTGCTGATTGCCATACGATGCATTATAGCCAGAATGGTAAAAGCGATAATTATCCAGCAGGTGGGCCCTTTCCGTCTTTAACTATTGGGGATTGTATTGGCTGTCATACTGGTGATGTTCCTGTTAAAGGAACCAACGATGAAATTCCTGTCGTGTTAAGAAATAGCGAACCAACTGGAACGGGTCCCAATATGAGTCTAGCTGGAGGAGATTTCTATTGGGTTGGGACAGGAGATGATGCTAAAGGTCACAATGTGACTGGTATAAGTGGCGAGGATCAAATGGGTCGTACTCCACCTGGATGGGATCCAACAGACAACGCTGCTAAGGCTTACGGCGTCATTGCTAATGGCGAAACAATTTGGAGCAAACAGCTCACCTGTGCGGGTACGTATGGTTGTCATGGTTATCATGATGAAGAAAATGATTATCGAGCTATCAAAGGAGCTCATCATGGAAATGACGATTGTCTCAAAGCAGACACTTTGGATGTAAGCGAACAAGGTACTTCAACAGCCACTAGCTATCGATTTCTATATGGTATCAAGGGGATTGAAGACAAAGATTGGGAATACACAGCTCAGGATGGTTCAACAGACCACAACCAGTATTACGGAGTGGATGGAAACACGAATCAAACTGCTCCCACAATTAGCTTTCTTTGTGCCGAGTGTCACGGTGATTTTCATGCGGATATTCAGGACGGAAGCGTGTGGATTAGACATCCCACAGATATAGTTTTGCCAGCTAAGGGTGAATATGAAAAGTATAATGGTGGAACAGGTTCAGCTAATCCTTACAGCGTGTTAGCACCTGTGGGAAGCGATTTGAGCACAGGAATAAGAGACACAATCAATCCAGGTAGTGCAGATGCAATTGTTCTTTGCGTTTCTTGTCACAGAGCTCACGGTTCTGAGTATGACGACATTTTGAGATGGAATTACACTGGTGAATGTGAGGCTGGTCAAGGTGATATGACTAAGTGTGGTTGTAAAGTATGCCATACTGAAAAGTAAACGCAAGCCGTGGCTGGAGATGGGTAGCCCTTCCCACCCCATCCCTTCACCTCCTTTCTCCACTCCAGCCACGGTTGTGATGGAGGAAAAAATGATAACCATTAACGATTTTATGTATGAGCTAGAACCACACGAGCTTTATGAGGTTTTGGAAATCACACAGGAGGATTGGGCTGTTTTTATGGAGGATTTTTGTGAAGCTGCTTCATCTTCAACCAGATTGCATGAATTCCTTGAGCGATGCGGGAAATTTCCAACTGTTCTGTTGGCGATGTTGTTGGCTCAGTTTTTTGCTGGGAGAGGTTATTTGATTTTGCGGGATGTTTACCCAGACGTTTGGATTTTGCTCATGAGTTGTTGGATTGAGAAAGTGGAAAAAAGTTTGGAAGAAGAGGGAGATGGGATTATAGATCCTTTGTTTTATTTTGAGGACCTTCAGTATTTTCCCAAACCACTTTTGATATTGTTTTTGTGGTTTGTTTGCGCTGTTATCGAAAAACATGTCAGGTCTAATGAACAGAAACATGGGCGCAAAGTACATCGTTGGAATAGATCCAGGTAAAACATCAGGCTTAGCCATCCTTGCTCAATCGGGGGTTTTGTTGTATCACACTCAAGGATCTCCTGTTATGATTTGGGAAGTACTAGAGACATATCATCCAGATTATGCGGTGTTGGAAAAAGCAACAGCCAGACCCAAGCAGGGAGTGGTTAGCACTTGTAGCTTTTGCAAAACGTTTGGTTTTTGGGAAGGAGTATTGACGGCTTTGAGAATACCTTATGTTTTGGTGTCTCCCAGTCGGTGGAAGAGGATTTTGGACAGTGGAAAAAGGGACAAGGCTCATGTGGTGGATTGGGTTAATCGGATGTTTGGTTTGAAATTGAAGAAATCTTACCACCATGAAGCTGAAGCTGTTGCTATGGCTTGGTGGGGTTTGGGAGAGTTGAAAAAGACAGGAGTGATTTGAAATATTTGGTTGGAAAAATTTTTTAAAATTTTTTTAAAAAAGGGTATTGACTTTTTCTAAAAAAGGTATTATATTATATTCAGAACAAAACAAGAGGAGGAGCAAGGATGAGAAAAGGTTTGGAAAGATGGTTGAAAGAGGCTAAGGCTATATTGGTGAACCCTCACACTGGGGAAGTGAAAATTAGGATTGCGAATGATCACCAATTAGTCTTGAGCAGGAAACAAGCTTTGGAATGTCATGATTTGTTGAAGCGGTATGGATACAAGACTTACAATGAAATCCTTTATGCTTTGGGGGCTTGCCATGATCTTGCAGATGTGGAATTGAGAGATGTAGCAGAACAAATAAATGAAGATAAAGTTGAGGCTTTTATTGAAGGGCTTGGTAATCTTTACAAGATTGTGGGAGTGAGTCCTGCTTATGTGGTACGGGTGAGAGCCAAAGGAGGTATTACCAGAAGTTTCCTTTGCACTCCAGGAACAAAAGTTTATGTGAAAAAGTAATGGAGATGAAAAGTAATGGAAAAAATTATGTAGTATTTGGTCCTGTGAGTGATTGTTTTGGAAAAAATTTTAGGAGGTGAAACGATGCTTTGTTTAGTAGCTTACGATGGATCCACTTATGGATGGGATTCTACAATAAAAGTGGCATATGGAAATGTAAAAAAATGGACATGGGAACCTGGAATGCCATCAAAATTTGTGGATAATAGTCGAGAAATTCTTAAAAAGATAGTAAGGCTAATGAATTATAAGGTTACAAAAATAAGGGAAGGAAATCTTACAACTATTATAGAGTTTGCATATGTAAGAAACCAAGAAAAATTATGGGATGATTTCTTAACAGCATTGGAGTTACTAGACCCAGGGGATAAAAAATGAGAGCTGGTTGGTATATTTTGTTGTTTTTAGCTTTTTTGTATGGTGGGAAAACAGAGGAGAAAGGTGTTCTCATTTCAGAGGTATGTATCAGGGTTATGGTTGCGAGGCGGTGGTGCTTTTGAATCATGCGTCTTTGGGAGGATGAGATGAAAGAAGCCAAAGATAAGTATTTCAAGGAAATGGAGATGAAAAAGTGAAAAGACTGAGAGATGAATATGGGTGGGAAGGACTTTTTCCCACCATGTGTATTGCGATCGTTGTTATAGATTAAGAGATTGCGTCGCTTTCTTTGATAAGTCGGATAAGTTTCCTTATGGTTTTGTATGCAAAGATTGTTTGAACTAAATAAAGTCAGTTTTGGGAGGACGGGATGAAAGGAGTCAAAAATAGATCCAGTGTTAGTCATTTGTTGGTTGGTTGTCTAGCTCCAATGTTGGTTAGGTTTGATTTGGATGTGGAGGATGAATTCTTTTCCATTGATGACTGGATGTATGTGGCGGAGGCTCAAAGAATAGGAGATTTGGTTGTGGTCAAGAGTCAGTTTTTCATAGAGGAGGATAAAAGATGAGAGAGTATCGAGTTGTGTGTAATAATCCAAATTGTATTGTTGTGTAAAATTTCGGCGGAGTTGTTGAGACTTCCTGTTGGCCAGCAGCATGGTGTTGTTCTGAATGTCAGATGGTCGAAATTGAAAATAAAGACAAAAAGAAAGGAGGTGAAAAAAATGAGAAAGCTTAGTGTTTTTGTTTTGATTTTGTCTTTGGTTTTTGGTTGTGTTGTTTGCAAATCTCCTAGAAGTCTGAGGATGGAACAGAGCTTTCAGATTTTGAGGGGTCGTCCTTACCTCGATGCTGTGCAATTCTTTGAGTCTCGAGGTTGGAAAGTTATAAAGCCCAAGATTGGTAAGCTTCGTTTGTTGGACTTCAAAGCTAAAGGGTTGCAGATTTATGCAGCTGTGAAGCCAGGCAGACGTTATGCTCGTCGCCATGTTTATTTCGACAAATTTGGGCTTCAAGCAACCACGTTTTATTACCAAAGATATTTTGTGGTTTGGATTGGAGTTGACAGCCAGGGGATTGTCAGGAAGTTAGCAGTAGATGAAAGGGAGAAACTTTTCAGATTCAGAGATTATAACACAGGGTTGGATTTGGTTTTTTAAAATATTTTGAAGGAGGAGAAAAGAATGATGAGAAAAGTGATTAGGTTTTTGTTAGGAATTATCTTTTTCATCAGCTTTTTCACTTGCATTGGTTGCACAGTGTCTTTGTTTGCTATGTTCAATTGTTGGTTGGTGGAAAAATTAGAGCTGGATTTGATTCACTTGATTTCAGGAGCGACTTTGACTTTTTTGGTTTGCGGAGGATCTCTTTTACTAGATGAAGTTTTGAGAAAATAAAAGAGGACCCAATTTGGGTCCTCTAATTTTAGATGGAGGGAAGGCAATGTGGAGCTATTTGTGTGCTTTGCAAGCGATGAACCCTTGCAATTATGTACCAGCTGAGGAAGTGGAGGAAGCTTTGCCATACCATCTGAATCCTGAGAAGGAACTTATTGCCAAAGAAATTGCTTTGGGTAAGGGTTTAAGCGAGGAAGCCAAGTTCGTGGTTAGGCTGGTTTTGGAGTCACCTCAGGAGATGGGGCTGGTTACCAAGAAGGCAATCACCGAGCATTTGAGAAGCCTAGGCTGGCCATACAAAAAGATATGGCTGACCTTCAATGAAATTAGAGAATGGTTAAAGGAGGTGTGAGAAAGATGCAAAGAAGAGATCCTCAAAATGAAAAGACAATTTGCGTAGTGGTTAAAGCTCAAAATTGGAACAAGCTCAAGGCATATGCTAGCTTAAAAGGATTGAAAATGAGGGAAGTGTTAGACATAGTGATTGAGGAGTTTTTCAAAAACAGGGATGTTCGGGTGTCCGAAATGCCGAAGTTGAAAATCAAGTCAAATTGATGAAATTTATAATAGTTTTAGAACAATTCAGGAGGAGAAAAATTTGAAAATTCCTGACGATGTTGTCAAAGCTCTGAAAAAAGCGGGGTTATATTCTGATTTTGAGAAATTTTTGAATATGAAGATGGTAGAACAAGAGTTGTGTTCTCATGGTGGCGCTTTGTCTCGTGCTGTGCATCCTTGGTATGGTGCTTATAATCCTGACAAAATCTCTATCGACATTTACGACAAGATGAAAACCAATCCTCAAGTGGCAGCGGGTCTGAAATGCATCAAATATCCCGTTTTGGCTTTGAATTGGCATGTGAAAAGTGACTCTCAAGAAGTCAGAGAGTTTGTGGTCGAAAATTTGAAACCATTGTGGAGAGGGCTTATTGAATCTAGTTTGACTGCTGTTGAATATGGTTTCTCGACTCACGAGATTGTTTATGAAAAAAGAGACGGAAAAGCATTTTTAAAGAAAATAAAATCTCTCCATCCCAAATGGATTAATATAAATTTGGATGAGCACGATAATTTTTTGGGGTTTACTCAAACCTGGATGGGACGATTTATTCAGGTACCGAGAGTGAAAGCCTTTATTTTTACACATGGCAAAGGAGAGAGCTTTGGCAATTTGTTTGGCGAATCTCGGTTGAAGCCTGCTTATGAGCCTTGGTATTGGTGGTCAACTTTGATTCAATTCATGATGAAATATTTTGAGAGAAGAGGAATCCCTCCGACCAAAGTTAGGTTTCCACCTGGCAAAACTAAGGAAGGCAAGAGCACAGCTGAAGTTGCAGTGGAAATGGGCAGGGCTTTACAAAGTGAGTCTGTGGTGGCTATTCCTAGCAGTGTGTGGGAGGTAGGGGGAAAGGTGCTTTATAAATGGGATGTGGAGTATTTGGATGAACAGAGAAGAGGGGATATGTTTCAATCTGCATTGGTAAGTCTAGAAGCTAAAATATTGAGAGCAATGTTTGTACCTGAAAGGGTTATCACACAAGACACATTGTCCAAGGCTGGTTCTTATTCATTGAGTAAAGTGCATGCAGATATGTTTTTGTTGGGTGAAGAAGGATTGACAGTGAGTTTGGAGGATCAAATCAACAAATATTTGATTTCGAAATTGGTGGAAATCAATTTTGGTAAAAAGGCTTGGGCTAGGGTGGAGATGGAAAGAATTACAGAAGCCAGAAAGCAGTTTTTAAAAGATGTGTTCATGGAAATGTTGAAATCTGGAGATGCTAAGCCTGCAGCAGATGCCATTGCTGATTATCTCGGATTGCCTATGGAAGGCAAACAACCAGAAGCTCAGGAGGCTGAAGAGAAATCAGAGACCAGCATAAGCTTAGAGGAAAGTCAGTCAGCAGGACGTTGGTGGAGGGAACTCGCTGAATTCGAGGATGAGAAAATGTTGGCAGATATCGAGGACAAAGTGGATATCGAGAAGGAGGCTTTGGCTAATGAGCTTATTTCCATTCTGGACGATGTAGAAGAAAAAGTTGTTTCCAAGTTGGATTCTTTGCTCAGGCGAAATGAAGACTTGGGGGATCTTTGGTACAGAAACGTTAGGACAATCACGCCCGAAGGAATGAGAAAGATTGAAAAGGTGGTTTGGGAACCAAGAAGGTCAGATGTGAGAAAAGCCTTTTTGAACAAGATGAAGGAAATGTATTTTTATGGACAAAAGACAGCTTTCGACGAGTTGGGAATGGCTGAAGATCCTAAAGTTGACAAAAGATATTGGGATAAATTGCAAATGAGAGTCCAAACCATTTTGGATGAATTTTATAGCAATTTGAGATATAAAGTGAATTTGGCTATTACAGAGACAGCGGCTTCACAAGAAGCGCCAATTCCCAAGGTGAGAGCTGTTTTTAGTGTGTACAGAAATAAAAAGATCCCCACCATGTGTGACACTGAATTGATGATGGCTTTTAACATAGGTAGAAAACAAGTGGCTGATTACTATGGCACGGGTTAGACCGTTGAAAATTAAGACCCAGCGAGGTGTTCGCAAAGTGGTCAGGTTTGTGTGGAGTGCTATATTGGACAAAAAGACTTGTCCCTTGTGCAGAGCTTTGGATGGGAAAGTTGTGACTCCAGACAGCCCTGAATATCAAAGATTTCAACCACCGTTGCACCAAGGGTGTAGATGCATTTGGATTGGGATTTGCCAGGATGATCCCCATATTCCCGAGCCTGACTGGCCAGACATCCCTCCTGATCTATTAACTCAATATGCTACCATTGCCACTAAAAGAACATTGATTTCAGCTGAAAAAATAGGTTTTATGACAGATGAAATAGAAAAGCTGGCTTCTGAAGTAGATGACAAAACCTTTACGAATCTTTTGAGTGATGTAGGAGCTAAAGCATGGGTCGAGGATTCTTGGTATCCTGAGTGCGAGGCTTTGAAACAAGCTACAGCCAATGTGATTCTTAAGAAAAAATATGTTCCAGATGATTTTATAGACCTTGGGTTTGGTTACAAATGGAAAGGTTCAAATGGCGAGTGGATATATGAAAGGAATAAAGATTTATTTCACAGGTTTGCTGCTAGGTTGTATAAGGAGACCCAAGAAACTTTGGGAAAAGGTCGTATTAGATTGTTCAGAGGAACGGTTCGCTCTAAATTAGTGCCCACCGTACTTACATCTTGGACAGAAAGTCCTGATTTTGCTACTGCTTTTGGTATGTTTAGAGGAGAGGATGTTGCTCATGTGATAGAAATAGAAGTGGACAAAAAGCATATTCTCACATGTTACAGATCCCATCCCAGATTTTTTCGCAATATCAAGTATGCTAAAGAAATGGTTTTGATGGATAGTGCTTTTGAGGACCCAACGACCAAGATTAAAATTTATCCTTTTGATGTGAATAAGACTTGGGAAAGCTGGAGCAAGAAAATGAAATTCAAAGAAGAAGAGGACATAGCTAAGCAAGCTCAGAAAGTGAAGTGGAGAGGACTGTTTGAGAGTTTGGTGAGACCTGAGTGGGCTGGGTTTGAATTGGCTCCAACCAGAGAAATTAGCGAAAAAGAATGGGCAAAGTTTGTTGAAGAGTATGGTCAATCTGGTTGGGTTGGTTCAGCTAAGTCTGGCAAATCTCTTGTTTTGAAAAAAGCAGCTAACGAGGTAATATTGAAGAAGAAATGGGAACCTGTCAATATATTTGACGTGGATGAAGATGTTTTTGAAGTTCACACCAAGAAATACCGTGAGCTTTATAAACATGAAGGAGATTTGGTCAAAGCAGGGGTCAGAAGGTTGTACGAAGAGACTCAATCGAAATTGGAAGGAAAACGTTTCAAGTTGTATCGAGGTATGGGACATAAGGATGTGGTGGTAGATAGCATTTCATCTTGGACTGAGCGCAAATCGATAGCTAGAAAATTCGCCAAAGGTGCAGCGACAAAAGAAACAGGTTACAAGGGTTATGTGTTAGAGATGGAAGTGGATGCAAAATATATATTGACTTGTTACAAAACCCATCCTGACTTCTTTGGAAAGTATCAAAAGGAGAAGGAATTCATTGTTTTGGATGAGGCAATAAAAGATCCTCGTACAAAAATTAGGGTGGTGGAGGAAGTGGAATTGTGAAAAAGTTAAGGAAAGATGGGATAAGTTTTTATTTTTTGGAGAGCAAGGACGATCTTCAAAGGTTACCAAAGCAGCGTGAAATATGTAGTAGTTTCGCCGAGTTTGGCAAGATGAGAGAAAAAATACGTCGAGGTTTATCCAAAATGATGTATAAAGTTAGAGGAAGAAAATGAAGGTGTTTTTCAAGCCAAAGGAAGTTCGCAAAGGTGAGGTTGAAGTTTTGGCTGGTTTTTCAGATTTTGATGTTTTTAAAAAGATGATTAGAGGACTGAAAAGAGTAGATCTCTCATCCAGAATTTACAAATACAAAGAGTTAAAGCGAGGTGGCAAAAAATGAAAAAATATTATTATTTGTCTTCACTGAGCGATGAGGAAAGGAAGCTAGCCGAAAAAGATTGCAAAGCATGGATAGAAATATTCAGAATTGGCAAATGGAAGCACCCCCAATATGGATGGATTGTAGCCACTAGAGAAATGTTTGAGTCTTTTATACGCAATTGGAAAAACAAAGTTATTGGCAGAGAATTGAGCTTTGATTTTCATCATCGTCCAGAATGGGGAGCAGCTGCTTGGGTGAAGGATATGAAAATAGAAGGGGACAGATTGAAAGCATATGTGGAGTTTACGCCTAGAGGATGTGAGGCAGTGAAAAACAAAGAGTTTATTTATTTTTCACCTGAATATGTCGATGATTATGTGGACAAGGAGAATCCATCCATTCATTACGGACCCACGTTGTTAGGGGGAGGACTGACCAACACTCCATTCCTTACCAATCTGGCACCCATTGTGTTGTCAGAATGCGTGGAAAACCAAATGTATGAATTTCAAGCATGCGTGGGTCCCGAGTGTGAGAAGGCTTTGATTTCAGCTCAAACAGCAAACATCCACACACCACAATATTTGCCAAATTTGGAGATTGACTATTCAGACCCAACTTCAATAGAAACAGCTTGGGAATCATTGGAACGTCAATACAAATCTGAAACAGATGAAAAGAAAAGGAAAGAGCTTTTAAAACTGGCTCGTGAGGTTTTTGACAAAGCTCAATCAATGGGAGTCAAATTGAAAGGTCGTTTGGCTCAAGCAATAGCCAAAGTTTCAAAATTGCAGGACATTTTGAAACATCTCCCTCCCTTTATTGAATCAAGAGCTGTCATATCATTGATTGGTTCTCATACCAAAGGAGATCTAAGCTCTGATTTGGATTTGCACTGTCGTTGGGAGTTTTTGAGAAAGAGATTTGAGGAAGCAATTTGCAAATCTTTACCAGTTGAAATGGGTCCTGTTCACTTCGTGGACGAAAAAATGTTGGGATTTGAAGAACCATTCACACAAGGCATTCCTCTTTATCACGTGCAATTGGTACGCTGCGACCCTGTTGATTGGGCGAGTGAAAGGAGGCTCATTCCTTTACCCCATGACAAAGTGTTGAGATTTGAATTGGAGTTTCGGGCAGGCAAATTGCTGGATGATAAAGGTTTCAAGGGTTTGAAGAGATTGGAGGGAGTTTTGGAGGATGGGAAAGTGAAAGCATTTTGGAGTGCAGAAACTGGATTTGTTTTTTATGAAGTGCAAAAACTGGATGGCAAAAGATTGATGGAAGTGGCGGACGTCCAATCTCGATATTTAGAGGAAATGGCTGATGCTCATCCTTTGGTGAATCAAGCCAAATTTTATTCAATCTCTCAAGCTAAAGAATTGTGGAACAAAGGATATGATTGGGTATTAGTGTGGCCAGATGATGAGATTGAGCCTGTTCACAAGTTTCTTTTTCATCCCGAAAATTACAATCCAGCCAAGGTGAGAGATGACCAATTGAGAGACGATTTGAGGATAGCCATCGCTCATTTGAGTAATTTGGACAAAGGTCGCAAATCAATGTTCAAATCGAGAGAAGAGGGAATTTCATTTTTGGAAAAAATTGTGGATGAATTGTTGAAAAGAAAAGCAATCACTTTTCATCCCGAAGAATGGAGCAAAGCAGCTGAAAAATATCTGAAACCGATTTTGCAAAAAAGAGGTTTCAAGTTTGAAGACAACCCTAAACAATTGTCTCAGTTTCCATCAAATTTCAAAGTTGATTTGGGATGCGGTCCCAACAAAGCTGAAGGTTATTTCGGAATAGATAAAGTATATTATCCTGGCGTGGATTTGGTTTATGATTGCAACCAAGGGATTCCTTTGCCTGATAATTGTGCAGATGAGGTGAGGGCTATCCATTCATTAGAACATTTTGATGACCAAACAGCCATTATGTGGGAAATTTGGAGAATTTTGAAGCCTGGGGGAAGATTGGTGTTTGAAGTGCCTTCTACCAAGGGTGAAGGGGCTTACATTCCCGATCATCGCAATTTTTGGAACAAAACTGTGGTAATGTTTTACACCCAACCACATCTGGCTCAAGGACGTCCATTGTTCGAATTGGAGGAGCTGGAAGAGCAAGTGAAAGGAGATTATTGCTATTTGAAAGGAGTTATGAAGGCAGTGAAAGGATCTACTTCGGGAACTAGGAGATGCATAGATTCTCCACAAAGCTGTAAACTTTATGAACCAATTCAAAAGGGGATGCAATTACCTAAGCCACAAATGAAGGTTTACACAGAATTTTTCAATGTAGATGAATTGTGGGACAATTGGGCAAAGAAGCGTATTGAAGCTGGTCACAAGATAGCAGTGGAGAACAAGCTGAATGGTTTTCGTTGTTTTATACAGAAAAAAGGGAATCGAATTTCTTGCTTTTTTGAAGACAGCCAAAAGGAAAGAGATTTTCCTGATTTGATTGAGCCTTTGAAAAAGATTCCTGATGATTTTGCTTTGGACACTAATGTAGGCATAAATGAAAAAGGAAAGCCTTTGCCCAGAATCATGCTCATGAAACTGATAGGAGGAAATCCTAAGTTGGAAGAAGGGGAGGTGTTGGTTGCCACCATTTTTGATTTGCCTTATTGGAAGGAGGATTTGACCTCTCAGCCTTTGGGCATCAGAAGGAAAAGGCTGGAGGAATTTTACAATCGTTATTTGAAAGGCAATCCTCATTTTGAATTGTCTCAGCAAATGATAGTGGATTCTAAACCCGAGTTGGAAAGGGCCTTCAAAAAGTTAGGCTTTCTACCTATGAGCGAGGGAATTGTGGCCAAGAATTTGGACAGCGGTTACCAATTTGGTCCCATGGCTGAGTGGGCTAAGATAAAACACATGGTGGAATTTAAGGCTATGGTTTACAAAGTGCAGCGCAATGCAAATGGTACATATTCATTTTGGTGTGGATTGTTGAAAGGGGACAGTCCTTATGTGAATACTATTGAATTTCAAGGTCAAGAATTGGTTGATATGGGCAAAACTTACAATGCTAAGTTTAGAGCAGAACCAGGAGACATTATCACTGTGGAAGTGGAGGAGCTGATTCCAAAAGACACTCCCGAAGGTCCTGTTTTGGATTGGCTAGGGGCATTACCCGTAGACATCGATAAAGAGAGAACCAAACCTTACTTTGCCAACCAATGTGTGGATTTGGCTAAGAGAGGTCACATATGGCAAGGGAAGGAAACCTAGATTATGCTTTCGGGGATTCGGGCAGGTTTGTAGTACAAACACATGAAAGGTTTTTATTGGAGTATCAAATCAAATACACTCACGACTTGGGATGGAAGCGGGTGTTTTTGTCTCCTTCCCAATTGAACATTCTGAGAACAATAGCTGATTTCAATTGGGATAGAATCAATGATCCTAAGGTTCATGAAGACAAATCGTTTATTCAAAGATTGAACAAGTTTGTGGAGGGTTTGAACATAGGGGATCTGAATGTACAGCAACTCAAGGTTTTGGCTTTGGTCAATCCTGTGAGCATTCATACTGATATCAGATTTCATCGTTTGCGACCAAAGCGAGATGATTATTTTGAAGGAGGAGAAATCTTCAAACCAGGCAACCAATTTCATGACAATCCATTGTTGGTGTTTGAAGAGGAGCAGCCTTTTCTTTTTGATTTCAAAAAAGGCAGAGAGAAGGAATTGGAGGCTGAGGGATCTAAAGAGTTGGTTGAGGTGGTGAAGGGACCTTTGGATTGGATGAAAATAGGCAAGGACAAGCCTTACATAGCCAGACCGGGCACTCCTGGAGCTGATGAAAAACGTTGGGGCAGATTGACTATGAGAGATGAAGGCAGATGGTGGGCAGGAACTCAAGACCGTCACCACAAGGAATTTTGGCTGGAGGGTAAATGGTTGAAGGGTTGTTACCAGTTCAATTACGTGCCCACAGGTCCTGGAGTGAGGCAATGGATGATGATAAAAGTGAAAAATCGAACCAAGGAACAAGTATTGAGCAAACAAAAATGAAATCCAAAATCAATTCTCCCCGTCTGAGTTTCACTCATCATCTTTTGGGTCATCCCTGCTTGGTTTTGCCCAATGTGGGCACTTTTTGTTTGGCTGTTTATCATGAAATTCGTTGTGAAAGGTGTCATAAGTGTTTGGCTAAACCCAGTGTCAGAGGAGTAGCAGGAGAAATCAAGTGTCCACGTTGCGGTCACATCAATAAATTCTAATCTATTCATTTCTTTTCGTTTCATTTCATTTCATTTCATTTCACGATTGACCATCATTTTGTGTTCGGTCAATTTGTGTTTTGATTTTGTACGTCTTCCATTCATTTATAATATTTAATGTAGAGGTTCAATGAAACCCAAATTCAAATGGAAGGAGGTGCGAAGTATGGCTCATAATTTGAAAGATATGCCAGTTTGCAAAAAGGCAGGAACTGATGAATGTCCTATTGTGATCGAGTTGGGAGAAGAGGCAAAGGTGGAGTATGGCAAATATCCCGAAGTCATCAAAAAGAAGAAAGGTGAAGAACGCCAAAAGTTGAGAGAGCTGGCTAAAAAGTGTGAGCAGATGTTGAGCGGTCACGCATGTCCATATTTGTTTGCTGAAAAAGGATATCAATATCCAGAGGAAGAGGAGAAGAAGAGGAAGAAGGAGGCTGCTGAGAAAGAAGGGTATCAGTATCCAGAAGACAAAAAGAAAAAAGCAGAGGAGGCGATTGATATGAAGAGATTAGAGGAAATGGAAGAAAGAGTCAAAAAACTAGAAGAGCTCAACAAAGCATTAGCCGAAGCCAATAAACAACTTCAAGAGAAAATCAAAGAATCAGAGCGCAAGTTATTCGAGGAGCAAGTGAACAAAAAGTGCCAAGAATACCTGGACAAAGGTTATTGGCCAGCGATGGTAGACAAAGTGAAAGAGATATTGCTCAACTCTCGTGATATGGTTATCAAACTTGAAGACAATGGTGAAGGTAAGCCTATGATGGATGTGATTGATGAATTACTTCAAACCATTCCTGAAAGCGTGTTGCTCAGCTATGACGAAAGGACCCATTCTGAAACCACGAAGCCTGGCGAACCGGCTGGAATGACTTTGGAAGAAGTTGAAGAGTGGGCAAAGAAAAATGGATTGAGTTTTGAAGAGGCTTGTGCCAGATTAGCCAAAGAAGGCAAAATTCAAGTTTAGGAAGGAGGTGATATGAATGAGCGGATTTGGGTATGGAGAAAATCCTGAGATTTTGAGAAGTCTAAAATGGATTGATGCTACAAACAAAGCCTTCAAACACCACGTGGTCAGGATGGCTATTGGGACAGCTGATGCCTGTGAATATCTCCACAGTGCAAATGATTTGATTTTCGGAGTGCTTCAGGATGAAGGCACATTGAACAATTGGGTTGTGGTGGCTTGTGGAGGGGTGGCAAAGGTCATTTGCTCCAAGGCAGGAACAGTGAACAAAGGAGATCCCGTCATCTATGATCACGCAAACAGTGGTGGAACAGTGGGTAAGGTAAGAAGTGCATTTGTTTCTGGTGAGCATGTGTCTGGTACAGCTGCTGGTTATGCAAGCTTATCTTACAAAGCTGTTCCAGGCTCAGTCAAAAAGGCTTCGGGCACAGGCACTCCAATTTATCTGACAGCTGAAGGTACATCTGTTTATTTCAGTGGTGCTTATGATTGCACTTTGGCTTACCAGATTGATCAGCCCGTGATTGGTTATGCTTTAGAGGATGCTACCACACCAAATCAGGAATTTCGGGTATTAATTGCAAGAGAAAGACATATCAAAAATTCTAGTGTAGTGTAAAGGAGGTGAGAAAGTAATGGCAATCACTGTACAGACAGGCAATATTCATACCAATGTATATTTGTCCAAAATTGCAATTCAATACGGACAAGACCAATTCTATTGGGACAGGTTGTTGCCACCTTTTCTCGTGCAAAGAGAGAGTGACAAGATAAAGGTTTACAAAAAGGACGGTTACTTCAAAGGTGCTCCAATTCGTGCTGATGGTGCTCCAGCTGAAGAAGCAAGCCTCAGCTATAGCTATGATACCTATACATGCAAAGAAAGGGCACTGAAGGATATCGTCACAGACCGTGCTGTAGCTAATGCAGACAATGTGTTTAATCTCAAAGCTGATGTTACAAAGTTTCTCACTTCTCGAATCAAGCTTGGGATGGAAATTGACGTGAAAGATGTAGTCACATCCAAAATCACCAATTCATCCACTCCTAGTACCAAATGGGACGATGCTGCTAATGCAGACCCTCAAGGTGATATTAGAACAGCTAAAATGACCATTGCCAAAGCAATTGGTCGCATGCCCAATGTCATTTATATGACTCCTGAAGTTGAAACTGCATTAGCAAAAACCAACCAAGTCAAAGAACTCATCAAGTATACTAGCCGAGAATTGTTAACCAAAGGTGGTTTACCTGCTCAGCTTTGGGATTTACAGGTGGTTGTATGTCCAGCTGTTTACAACAAAGCAAAGGAAGGCTTGAGCGTGGATATGGACTTTGTTTGGGGCGACACAGTGGTAGTGGCTTATGTCAATCCTGCTGACACCGTAACATTAGGGCGTACGTTCATCCATTCCAAGAGAAACTTTTTGGTACAGACCTGGAGGGACGAAGAGAGAGAGGGTGAGTGGATTCGCTGCTTGTGCAATTACGATCCCAAAATTCTTTGTCCTGATGCAGGTTATCTCTTAACCAACGTGTTGAGCTAATGCATTTGATTGAGCTCCAAGAGAGCCTTTTGGAGGTCGTGTATGTATGTGGAAGTGCTAAAATATTCGGTCACTTATCCTACAGGTCCCCAACGCCCAGGGGACATTATCGAATTGACGAGAAAAGAAGCTCGATATTATATGGAATTGGGATGGGTACGTCCCATTCATCGCAAGGATTTGAAGTTTAAAAAATCCAGACATATTTTAGAGGACAGAAATTTGGTCAAAGATTTAAGTGTGGCTAGAATGAGGAGAAGGTGATGAGTCGTCAATATTGGCAAATCATAATGAGCAAAGAAGATGGATGGTGTTTGACCCTCAGAGGATCTGGAACATTGACTGTAACCAAACCAGCCAATTCTCCATTTCACCATTTTGTTTCCAAAATTGATGCAGTTAGCAGCGAAAACTTTGAAGTAGAGATTTTGAATGGCACTGCTTATTTGTGGCAAATAAACTCCTCTGCCAACCAGCGAGTGTCTGAGCCTTTTGACCCAGCGTTGAAAGGATCTGTGGGCACGGCTGTTTCGGCTAAAGTGAAAGCACCCAACACGGGAACCAGCTTCATCAATTTGATTGGCTGGAGTGGTTGATCTGGCTTAATGAGGCTCATCCTCACAAAGAAAGAAAATGTTTGGAAGTTGTATATGGAATACACTTATGTAAAAATAAAAGATCTCAAAGAAAAGAAAGCTTTAGGACTTATTACTGAAGGAAGTAAAGGAGATTGTGAAAATACTATATCTTTATTGAAAAAATATTTCCATGTGGAGGTGATAAAAGATGGCATATCAAATCGTAAACCCAAGGGTTTCAAAACATAACAATATCGTAACCATAACTTTGACACTTCAGTATGTCGACGACGTTACAAATGAGGTTGTAGAAAAGAGAGATTTTTCTGCTCGCATCAATTGGAAAAGAGAAGATGCCAAGACTCTTATTTTGGAAATGCTTAAATCTGAAGCAGCTATTGCGAAAGCAGAAATAGACGAATACATCCAATTAAAAACTGTTGCTGCCTCTATGATTGAGGAGATTAAAAAAGACTTGGGGGTATAATAGATGGCTTTTAAAGTAGAATGGGGAACAGAACAGATTGTTTATCAGACTGATGCTTATGGTGGTTCGGATGCTGATATAAGTGGAACTACAGGAGTAGATTCTGATGTCATCGATTTGGCCACAAACGGCTATCACGGTGCAATGGTGACGATAAAAGCTACTTTTCCAGCATCTCCCACTGATGATTTAAACTTCAGCACAAAATATTCTAACTCCTCTACTTTCGATGGTGATGAAGAAGAGCAACAACCAGCTGGACAGATTGAAAAAAAGGATGGTGGAGAAAGAATTTATACTTACTTTGTAGGCTTATGTAAGTATTTTAAGGTTCATTTAGAAGCAAGTGGTTCGACAGATAGTATAGATGTAGAAGTAAGAGTAACACCATATAGATTAACGACAGCTTAACCATGAGATTTGCGTTACCATTTAGCAATCCATTTCCTTGGCAAAAACCCCCAATGGGGGCGGGAATAGATTGGAGTCATCCGATTACCCGTAGGCTGATTGGGTGTTGGGTAATGAATGAGAATATGGGAACTTTAGTGAATAATCTTGCTTTGTCTGTGGATAAAATAGGAAATGTAAATGGAGCTATATGGAACGCAGGAATGCTTGATTTTGATGGAACTGATGATTATGTCGATTTAGGTCCTTTTGATATAATTAATGGTTTGACAGAACTTTCTATTTTTACTGTTTGCAGTTTTAAGAAAGCTACAGCAGATGAAGCACTTTTTTGTAAATGTATTAACAGTTCAACTTGGTATGATGAAACTGTTTTGTTATTTGGTGATTATCAAGGCGTATCAAGAGATAATTGTATTAGCTGGTATATAGCAGTAAATTCAACACAATATCGTCTTGAAGCTAGCACAGATAGCAAAAAATTAGGAGTTAAACAGACAATTGCAGCAACTTTAGGCAATTCTATGATGAGATTATATATAAATGGTATCGAGGATTCTAATAGCCCTATTTCTGGACCTTCTAGTTTGAGTACAAGTATGAATATGAATGCTCATTTAGGAATTGTTCCTTATGATTTAACAAAAGATTTAGGAGGAGAAATGATAATTTTTTATCTTTGGAAAAGAGAATTAAAAAAGGAAGAAATAGAGTTTTTACATATATACCCTTATGCCTTTTTCCTTTGGCCAGGACTGGAGTGGTGGGCGAGTGAGGCGGCTGGTCAAATTTACGAATTGTCTTGTAGCGAGGTCTTTAATCCTGAGTTGGTTTCTAAGCCTCAAATTGAAATGGGAGTCGAGATGCGAGAGGTAATAAGACCAGATGACTTGGGCGCAGGTCCTTTGTCTCTTCACCATCAAACGATAAGTGATCTTTTGTTGAAAGATCGAAACAAATTATTTTTGATCTTAAATTTAGCTAACGAAGATTTTTCTAGACATGGGGTTAAAAGCCAACATTCTCTTGTTTTAAACCAAAAGAATTCCGAATTCATTAAAATCAGCTCGTCCAATACAATTGTGTTGTCTATTAACAATGTTTTGAAAAACACGCTAAAAGCTTTGGGTTTCTTCCAAACACTAAATTACATAGATGAGTCTATTGTAAACACACTGAAAATATTAGAAAATATAAGAACTTATTCAGTTTTGTCTGAAAAAATATTGAGCAGATTTGAAATGTCAGAGTTTGAAATTTTTGCTTTTGAATTTATAAAGCAAGTCAAATCAGCTTTAAGCAATATATCTTGCTCCAACTATTTAAGTTACATAGATGTTGATATTTCTTCAGTAGCAATTTTGGCAGAAGAGAAGCTAAGCTATTTAGAGCAAATTTTGCAATCTTACAATTTGTTGAAACTAGATAAGACGGCTTCAGCGAATTTCAATATTTTGCAAAGTATTATGGAAATGGCTTCCCTCTTTGCTTTTACCAAATTTTTTAGTCTTTTAGATGCGTCTCTTACTGGGAAGTTTGGTGTCGAATCTGAAGATCGGCTACATCCAATAATAAGACCAAGAGTTATGAATCTTTTGGTGGGAGAAGAAAAAATTGTTGGAACATTTTAGATATCATCGCAATTGGGCCAAGCCGTTTCATTTTTGGAGAAAAATGGGATTAATTTGGTTTTGGCTTTAGAAATAATAGCTCGCTCTTATTACTTAAGCATTTTATCCTATGCCGTTACAGAACTAGGAATAGAGGAATTTGATTTCACAATCAAAGTGAGAGACAGAATCTGTGAGGTGAAAGTGTCTAAAAACGAATTGACAGTGAAAGTGTCTAGAGAGCAATGATTTATAATATTACTAAGCGAGATTCAAGGAGGAAAAAATGAACAAAAAAGTTTTTGGTGTAGGAGGCGCTTTCACTGTTTGCATATATAGAAAAAAGGGTGAAAATTTGGATTTGGTTGCTGAATCTGAATTTCATAACCTCTATCCAAGCGAAGGGCTGGATTATATATTATCTTCAATTTTCAAAGGCCATACACCGAGCGATCCTCTTTATGTGGGTTTGTTAGGAGGCACTGTAACCCCTTCTCCCAGCATGGATTGGAAAATGGCAAACCAGGGATCTTTGTGGGATGAGTTCACATCCTATTCGGAAGGTACTAGACAAGAGTTTATCGATGGACCTATCGATTCAGCTCATCAAATATCTAACACAGATAACAAAGCTCAATTCACCATAACTGGTGCTGGAACGATATATGGGGCATTTTTATGCACAGATCCTACATTGGATGGCACTATGGGTACTCTTGTTTGCATTGGTACTTTCGTGGGGACAGCTAGAGTAGTACAACCAGACGACATAGTTAGAGTGACTTACACTGTCGCAGGAACTAACGCTTAAAGATGGGAAAGACTTATTTGGGTATAAAGCAACCATACGAAACCTATAAAATCAAAATAGATCTTACTGAATTCTTGGGACAGGAATCTTTGGGAGGATATGAAGTTTCAATATATGATTTGAAAGGAACTGAAATACATTCGATGCTAAAGGATGCCACCTACTCTTCAGGAACGCTGGTGTTGACAATTGGAGGTGGAGAGGATGGTCGCTCTTACAAAGTCACTGTTAAAGGTTATACAAGCTCTTCTCCTGCTAGAAAATTTGAAGAGGATATATTTTTAACAGTAAAGGATTATTGAGATGTATGGTGGGACTAGCGAAGTAGAAAGAATTTTGGGAGCTTATAGAGGAAAGCTGACAATAGGAATTTCAGATGAAGACACATTGGGTACTAATGACATACAAAAAACTATGGAACAAGTGGATAAATATATAAACGCTCGGCTTTCTCCATATTTTGATGATTTGCCAATCGAACCCACTCCTGATGCTTTAGAATTTTGTTCAAACTATCTGACGGCTTATCTTGTTTATACACAATTGTTAAGTGCTGATACGCAAGAACCACCAGACAACGTGAATGCTTGGAAAGAGATGGCTTTGCAAGCATTGGATTCCTATATTCAGTCTCGATTATCCACAAGAGCATATCCCACTTACACCAAGCAAGACCGTTTGTATGTGTTGAAAGGAGTTAAGGGAGTGGGTGAAGGTTTGATTGAAGATGAGGATGAAACTATTGTGAGGTGATTGATATGGCTTTGCCTGCAGTTTTAGTACCAGCAGCTGTTTCAGTCGCAAAAGCAGCAATAGGTTTTTTCAAAAAGAAAAATCGTTCAGACAAAGTGTCCAAATTGCAATCAGCTATCGAGACTATCAATGAGTTGATGAATGATGCCGAGACAGACCCAGAGCTGAAAAAGTTGTTACTTGAAAAGGAAATTGAGTTTGAAAGACTTTACACAGAAAGAGTGAAAGCCAGTCTAGAAGTAATCAAAGCAGAAGCCACGTCTGAAGACCCATATGTGAGAAGAGCTAGACCTACGTGGCTTTATGCTTCAATTTTGATTTTTGTAATGTTGTTTTGCGTGTTTCCTATTTTGAGAATAGAGGTTACAAAATATGTACCTTTGGACATATTGGATGTGTTTTTGAAGGCTGTGACGGCAGGGTTTTTGGGCTATGGGGCTTTTCGCACCATTGACAAGAAACGTTTTTCATTTTCTCGTTGGGGAAGGTGATGCAAATGAATGATGTTTTGCTTTGGGCTTTAGGTATATTGGTGGGAGCTTGTGGGGCTATGATTGGTTATTTGTGGAAAGTGAAAGTGAATGAGAAGTTTTGCAATTTGAGACACAAAGAGTTGAATATGAGGTTGGATATGATAGTCACTGAAATTCGTAATGATATCAGAGACTTGAAAGAACAACAAAACCATATTGTAAATCTGATAATGGATTTGAAAGGAGTGTTGGGTTGTGGAAGGGTTGATAAAAGAAAATGAAAATTGGAGAGTGAGAAAGAGAGGGGATGATTTTGCTGTGACCAGTCGAAAAGGTCGTTTCACCTTTTATTTGCATGGGTCCATTGAAAAGGTAATTTTTGTTCGAGGGTTGAAGGCAGCTTATCAACATTCTCAGCTCACAGGACGTGAGTTTTATTTCTTTTCGTTAAATGCTTTTTTTGGAATGTGGTTGAGTGTAGAGGATATCAAATTTTTACTGGATGCATTTCCATTGTCTGAATCCGAAAAACAGCTGGCAATCGAAGAGGAAACTTTGTCCCAAGGCACTGCCTCTTTGCATTGATGTCAAAAAATTTTTGACTTCTTTTTTAAATCAGGTATAATAAGACAAGGTGAAAAAAGTTGGTGTAATTTCAGTTTGGTTTGAGAGAGGAGCTGGCTACATAGCCTATCAAATTGCTTCCTGCCTTCAGGAATGGGGATGGGATGTTCGAATTTTGGCTCGACCCACCAATGTGAAAGGTCTGTCCAAAAGAACCTGGGAAAGAGAATCATTTGAATTTCCAGTAGTGGTTTCTCCCTCCTATGAAATACCCCAAAGCCTT
>Ga0164310_10000346_pt1 | contig 24174 bp, 26 predicted proteins | sample GuaBasSedimGuay1_FD_121795 | JGI IMG/M metagenome (GOLD analysis project Ga0164310, IMG submission 121795) | Subseafloor sediment microbial communities from Guaymas Basin, Gulf of California, Mexico - Guay1, Core 4569-9, 0-3 cm | ecosystem: Environmental > Aquatic > Marine > Hydrothermal vents... | reverse complement strand
TCCTGTAGGAGGTCGAGAACATCCTCTTCAGGAATTCTTCAGCTATCAAGGCGAGGATGGTTATCACAACTAGTAGGAGGACTACCCAGTACACCCAATCAAAACTGGGGGCTTGAAAAGGAACCTGCATAATCAACGCCTCCACCACTTCTTTTTCTTCTCCCTCTTCCACCTTCTTATGTATCCTTCCTTCTTCCTGGGCTTCCTATCCTTCGAGCCGGGAGGTCTTCCCGGACCTCTCGATCTCTTCATCGATGAGGCCGCCGCTATGGCTCCAAGCAGGGTTAGGGTTCCGAGCATCGCATTTATCCCCGTAAAGAACTCGGTAACCTCCTCAAACGTCGGGAGTTCAAATTCAAATCCAAAGTCAGAGAAGAAGGACTTGAAGCGATCCTTCCAATCGCTTATGGTGTCTATTATCTCTTCAGTAGGCGTAGGAGTCTCTTCTGTTGTAGTCGAGGAGGAGGTCGTGCCGCCACCAGTTGATGTGCTCTGAGAAACCTCAACGACCTCGCTGAATTCTCTCGTGGTCGTTCCAGAATCCGAATCCTCTGCCTCTATCTTAACGTCGTAAACCCCAACATCCGTTATGGAGAAAGCCCATTTGAACTTGCCAAGGGAGGAGTCGTAGGTCATGAAGCCAGAGGTCTTGAGCTGTGCCCCTGCGTATATGTAAATCGTAACGTTAAGTTCGGACTCGAGATCCTCAAAATCTGTTACCGAAGCATAGATCCACGTGCTTTCTCCAACAACAAGGTCGCTCTTAACAGCGTAGCAGGATGAAATCGTCGGCGGTGAGTTCTGCACGACGAAGGTTTTGTTTGCCTGAGTTTGATCCCCGTCTGGATCCGTAACGGTTACCATCGCATTGTAGGTACCGAGAACCGCTGTTGCAGAGGGCGTCCAGGTCTTTATGTGATCGGAGCCATCCCAGGTTGCAGTCCCAAGAACGATATCGGATCCCGTTGGAGGATCTAAAGTTATTGATACGTCAAGCTGGCTCTCTGGATGTTCTGGATCCGAGGCATCGACCGTGATGGTTAGCTGAGTCCCCCTCTCGCAGGGATCTGGATCTATGGCTATGGAAACGACGGTTGGGGCGACGTTATCAACCCTGAACACGTTTTCAAACTCCTTCTCATCGCTTGCATCGCTCTCAGTAGCATTAACAGTAACGTTGTAGTACCCAACGGGATCTGTTTGGGATACCGAAACGGAGGCATGCCACAAATCATCTGTTGCGTTGTAGGTCATGCCCCCAGAATCGAACACAGCCCCAGAAGGGTTCTTTACCGTGTAATTAACGGTCGTTTGGGATGGATCGTTGCAGGTAACGTTCGCCTTAAGGTGGAAGGTCGCAGGCCTCGTGCTGTTGTAAGGAACAGAGGCAACGGAGTTCACGCTTATTGTAACGACTGAGAAAGTAGTAGATCCCGTGTCCGTGCCCGAATCTGTATCCTGACAGGTTACTGTGGCCGTCCACGTTCCCTCTGCATCCAGCGATGGAGTTGTGTAGTAGAACTTGGAATCGGAGTCGTTGTAAGTCATCGTAGCATCATTAACGACAATCGTTCCGTTTGGAGCCTCCAAATCGAGGGTTACAGTTAGAGAGGTATTGGCGTCCTCAAAGTCATCACAGACAGCTATTATCTGCGTATTCTGATTCAGCTGTACCGTAGAGGGGTTTGCAGAGACACTATGCACGGTTGGATTTACGTTTTGAACCGTGAATGCGTTAGCTAGAAGGTCTGTTGCCGTCTGACTCTCATTATCGACTGCCTTCGCTGAAACATTATAGCTTCCTAGCTCTGCGGAGGCTGGAGCAGACCAAGCGTAGTAATAGTAGCCATCGCTCGAATTGTAGGTTGCGATTCCATTTGTAACCGCATTAGAGCCAGAAGGAGCCGTTATATTAACGTAGACATTGCTTAGATTTCCTTCTGGATCTGTAGCGTTTATTTTAACCTGGATGCTCTGGCCTCTGTAAATCGAGGATGGCGATACTGAAAGAATATCGACAGTAGGAGGCTCGTTAGTTGAACCAGAACCAGCAATAAAGACCTTAAAAACAAAATCGTAAGTAGTAGAGGATGACCAGCTACTATCGTCAGTACTCCATAAAACATTCCCATCAGGATAACCAGCGTTATAATCCCATTTCATACGATAATATGCCTCAGTTCCAGAGGTCTTCTTTATTACAAAAGCATAGGTTGTTCCCTGCGTTATCTCTCCGTCATTAGAAACAGGGGACAGCGTTATGTCCTTCCATTCAAAAGTAGTCCCCACCTCAGAGGGTGCTAAGCTACCGTTTGCTATTACTGTCGATGTAGGGAGTCCTCCAGAAGTTGTTCTTATCTCAACTACAAAATCTTCTGTAATAGAGCCTTCTTTACACATATAAAGAGAAACTTTTGAAACAGTTCCTGACTGATTTGGGATAAACGTCTGTCCGTAGTAATATGCGTAACTGTTCCTGATTCCTGTGTTCGATAAGTCTGTGTTAGAAGCTACTGGGATGTCAGTATCAGCTAGTAAAACTAAAGGAGATACTAATGTTAGAACCAACAAAAAACAGAACAGTAGTTTTCTCATTCAGACCTCCTCCTCGCCCTGGCCGAAACCAGCATGAACCCGAACACGACTATCAAGAAGAAAAACATAACAACCGAGATGTTCATCCCCTCCTTAACGACTTCCGCTTCCTCTTCCTCGGTAGCGGTTATCGCCCGATAGATATAAAGTGTTGCAGTTTCCTTTCCAGATAAGCTCGAGTAATAGATTGAGGTCGAGTTTATTTCAATCCATCCAGAGCCCTCCCATCCCAAATCATCGCTTCCAAGGCTGTATATCACCTTGTAAATCTCGTACGGGTGCTGGTTCTTTATATCGACCTTTATCTTCTTTGCGAGCACTCCTCCATAGCTGACGGATTCATCAACAACCGTTTCAGTCACGGTAAGCTCTGGAAGGAAGGCATAGATCGCATAGGTCTTGCTCCCGCCAGCGGCCAACGATTGGGCAGTAAAGGTTATCTGGTTTGTTAATGCCTCTGCGGCTATCTCCGTAGTCCTGTGAAAGGTCGAGTTTAACAGCCAGACGTAGGCTGAAGAGGGCCTCCCAGTTATTGAAAGGGAAACTTGGTGAGCTGTTTGACCAGATTCAGAGTACTCGAAGTAAAGCCTTGAGAAGTTCACCTCTTTGCCGACTATGTTTTCATCGCAAGCCCATTGCGTCCAATCCCTCGAGTAGGAGCCAATCTGCCCAGAGGCAACCAGAAACCAAGTTTCATTGGTCTTTTTGGAGCCAGACTCATCTGTAATTGCTACCTTTAGCTTGTAAATTGCTGGAGCCAGAGTTGCAGACCAGTAGCCAGTTATCCTTGTGCGAGAGTTGGCAGATATTGAGAAGGAGCCAGAGACGGTATCGACCAATGTTCCATCCTGCCTGTACGCATAAGCGGTGTATGTTGCTGTCTGAGCAGATCCAGAATGCTCAACAGCGTCAAATGCAAATCCACTTGCCGTTCCAGATAGATTCTCTGGAGTTATTGAGCCTATGACCACGTAGAATATGTAGTGAGATGTAGTTACGGAGTTTCCAACCCAGTCGATTGATTCAACCCACCACTCGTACTGCCCCTCTGCTGGAAACACTATATCGTGAGTTTTCAGACCAAATCCTCTTTTAGTTACGTTTAAGGTGTATCCTCCCTCGGTCCTCGTTACGTATAGGCGAGAGACGTTCACATCATAGTCCGTTATGTTGTACTGAATCGTTAAGGTGTCCGTTGTTATCCAAGAGTTGTTTGCTGGATAAATTAGGTCTGCCTGATTTGGAAGCCTCGTATCTATGAACAAAGTCCAATTAGAGCTTATACCTCGATTAGAGGCATTGTCCCATGCGTAAAGCCACCAATGTATTGGGCCATCATCACTCGTTATGTCGTACGAGCCAGTAACGTTCGACAGAAGAGAAGAGTTCGATTTCGTGCCATTCGGATATATGTAGAAGACTTTCTGCACGTCCAGGTAAAGGTTGTCGCTTGAAGACCATTGCAGGGTTGCAGTAGCCAAGCTAACCTCAGATCCATTTGAAGGCGAGCTTAGTGTTACCACAGGGGCTATTGTATCGACCCAGAAGTTCGAGGAATTCCAGTTCGAGGGGTTGAAATCGGAGGCTATTGCTCTTACCCTCCAATACCATTTCCCGTTTGATGGGGCACTAAAAGTCAGGCTCGTTGTCGTTACGGTAGTATTCACAGCAAGGGTGCTGAAATCTGATTGATCGCTGACCTGGACGTGGTATTCATCAGCATTCGTTACAGAACTCCAGCTCAATTGCACGTTGCTCTCGTTAGTCCACGATCCCTCGGCTGGGGCTGTAATTGATGGGGTATCGAGCTTTGATAGGTCCCAGAAGATCGTTTTATCGACCCACCAGGCGGCCTTGTAATCATTGAGGGCGTCCACCTCAAGATAGAAGTAAAGCTCGACTGAATCGACCTGCAGAATCGTTGAAGTGTAGTGGTAGAAGACCTCTACCCCTGGATTGTTGAACTCAAGATAGACTTGGGAGCTTCCTATGTCCCTCTTTACGGTGAATGTTGCGTATGAGCTTATCCCAGAAATTGCTGAATGGGATCCCAGCAGGGTTGTTCCGGCATAAAAATCGACGAATTTGCCGGAGGAATTTATGATCCACGCAATCTTGTAGGAGCCCACCCTGAACTCAAACTTTCCCTCTGGTGAAAAGGTCGATAGATAGCTGAACCTGACGTTGTCTGCCGTGGCATTGAAATAGTACGTGCTTATCGAGGCCCCTATCCAAGAGACCGTAGCTTCTCCAGAGTGGTATGTATCGGAAGACCTGTTCACGCACAGGTATGTCGTTGAGGAGTACGTTATCTCGTAATGCGTGAGGTTCGTGCCCGAGAAGCTCCACGAGTTGGTATCGAAGGAATCCCACTCTTCATTTATTATCTGCTGAGCAGAAGCAAGAACCTTAATGCTGGGGAATGGCGAGATCACAACTGCAATAAGAGCGAAAACAAAGATCTTTTTCACAATTCCCAGTTTCATAATAACTACCTCTCAACTCCATTCTTATGTAGCACGTGCTACAATGATAAAAGAAAAAATAGGGTAGGGATTGCTTTCGCCTTTACTTCTTCTTGGGTTTTGGCTTTTTCCACTTTGTTTTCATAGTTATCGCTAATTTTATTGCCCTTTTCAGGGATTCATCCTTGGCTTCCTTCAACGCCTTTCTCAGATAGCTGATCTTCAGCCTTCCCCTTGAATCGAACGCCTCCTTCCCATACTTCCTTTTAATGTAAGATCTAACCCTCCCCTCTTTGAGATTTGAAAGGAAATTTGGAGTCCTTCCTTTCTTCCTTCCCATAAAATCACCCCTCTAATACTCCACTACCTTCGTCCTTACCCTGACCTTCTTGGGCTTCGGTGGACCTCTCTTAGATATGGCTATTATTCCGAAGAGCAACGAGATGAAGAAGTTCAGTATTACAAGCACGGTGAACAGCGAGAACGAGCCGGATGATGAGAAGCCGAAGCTCTGTGCTGGTATGTGCGAGTTTATTGTCCCCCAGCTCCAATCAACGAGCACGATGACTATTGGAGCAGTTCTTGATGAAGAAGAGGATGAAGAGGACGAGCTTGAGCCCGTACTAGCTCCTGACATCAATTTGAACTTGCAGATTCCAGAGACGTGCTCCTGCTTCCAGACCTCCTTCCAGTCCCATTGCCCCATAGTTTTATCGAGCTTGTGACCTATGAACCTGACCTTGAACTTTATCTCATAGCCCCCCTGCTCTGCGAGCCATTTCTCCACCTGCGACTTTGTGTATGCGGAAGGGCGATAATATACTGTTGCTGGCATCTGATCCCGCAGTATGTTGTACAGAACATCCTCCAGCTCATCGCCTTCAAGTGTTCCTATCTTTATCGATTTCTTCTTGTCCGTTTCAAAGACCTCGATTTCCTCCTCCCAGTAGGTCTTGTCCGGCATCATCCTCAGCGGGTGGAAGACCTCAACTTCGAATTTGTCCACATCGACTTCTCCCATCCAAGTTACATAGAAATCGATTGAAGTTACGTTCTTTCCGCTGTTTGTTATGAAGAGCTGTGTTACTGCCCCTGGAGGGAAGACCTCCGAGGTGTTGTCGCTGAAGTGGACCACGATGTAGCCGTGGGTGTCTCCCCCTCTGAGGAGCCCCATCACCGTGCTGATTATGGAGCCACCGAAAGCGGCAAAGAGGATTAAAATCATTCCCAGTATGAAGTAGCTTATCCCGCTCTTCGCTTTGCCAGTAAGAAGTCCGACGAATCCGAACAGGAGGCAGATTATTCCTATGAAAGTTACCACCCCGACGATCTTCGTCATCGGATCGCTGGCATCCCCGCTTGTTAGTGCCCTGATGTCCGCGACGGTCTTCCATCCTATTATGCCGGTGGATATCAGAACGATTATTGCGATTACAGCGATAACTATGGTCATTAACGAGCCGAACAAAAGCTCGGTAACTGACTTGCTCCCGCTGGATTTCCTTCCCATATCAGCCACCCCTCATCAAGAAGAACGTGAAATCCCCTAGGCAATGTCCCAAAAGACCGCCGATTATTCCGCCCTCGAATTCCATTAGGTAGAGGGAGAAGAACATCGTGAGCATTGGGGTGAAGATTAGTATGGGATCTGGATATGCTACCAAGTGCAACAATCAGAAGCCAACAGCAGTTATTAGTGCTTTGAATCCCTTTTCAGACATCCACCTTGAGAAGGACGGTGGTTTCTTTGGTATTCTAACTCTTTCACCGTACGGTGGATTTAAGACGCCGTAGAACCCTCCCTGTATCAAAGATCTCTCGCTCCAAGCAACAAGACCGGCCATCAAAGCCGATTTCAGCCCAACATTTATGACCAGGTCGAATATGCTTAGCGTTGTCGGAAGGTATTGGTGCCCTTCCGGGCTGTAGGACGTGGCAATGCTTGAGAAGAGAAATCCAAAGCCGATTACCATTCCCCACACCATCACCGCATTCAGAACGGTCATTAGCCCACGAAACTCGAGCCAGTTTGGGTGCGTCGCATAGGTTATCGCAGATCCTATTATAGCAAGGGACATATAGCTGAGGACGGCTATTTTCATCTTGGTGGTCGAAGAAAGAAGGAGGAGGGCTGAGAGCCCGAAGGTTACGAAGGTTACTGCTACCAAGGAAGTCCATTTCGGCATTCCAGGAGCCTTTCTTCTGGGTCTAGGTCTTGTTCCGCGTCTAGTCATTGGAGATTACCTCTACCTCCTCTTTCTCGCTATCTTCGGTAGCTTAATCTTCTTTTTGTTTATTATTAGGACCGAGATTCCGACTATTAGAAACACCAAGCCTAGCAGGAACAGGGGGTTCCAGACATAGGTCGTTGGCTCAGCTTCCAATAGCTTCGCTTGGAATACCATGTTTGCTATTCCGCCACCAGAGACGTCAAGTCCAGTTATCATTATGCTTTGCGATCCAGAGCCAGATCCAGAGAAGGTTATTGTGATCTCTGGCCCTTCGTAGGGGAGAGCCAGAACCTCATCGCTTGAATCCGTTAGAGATTTGCCTTCCGCTGTTTCAAGAACGTACATAAAGTAGAATCTAACTTTCATCGTAACCTCGGCGTTCTCAAGGCTCTCGCCAGTCGCCGTTTCAAACCAATCCTCCAAGTTGTGGTTGCTGTAAGTTCCTCCCTGAGAGTGGACTATGTTAAGCCCGCTGTGTAGCGGAAAGAATACTCCAGCAGTACCGTCTGGAGTTTTTGCCCATTGACCAGAGATCGGGTCCTGCACGGAGTAAGGGAAGACAGCTAAAGAAACATATTCCCCTCCCTTCTTAGCAGATGTAAATCTTTTACCCTCTGAAAAGCCAGCGTATTGCCCAAAAAGACTGCTTATAGTGCCTGGTATTGTCCCACCTTGGACTGTCTTTCCTTTGTATTTTATGAATGCTGGCGTTATCCACTTCTTCTCGTCTATGGCGTGTAATCCCCTGTATCCCAGAGCGTCCACATAGATTGCGTAAGCTCCCTTGAACGGCTGATTTATGTCCTTCTCAACTTTATAGCGGACAGTAGCCCAAACTACGTCTGCCTTCTGTCCTTCGACAAATACTGCCTGGGGAAATATCATGCTCAGAGGCGTGAACTTTACCTCGTTTGCAATGAAGTTTCCATCATCATCGAAGTAGCCGACTCCAAAAGATTGGATGGGGCTGGAGGCCGTGAACCCGAAGAAGCTCAGGATCATCACGGCTCCTGCAAGCCCCAAAACAATGGAAAAAATGTCGGATGCTGTGAGCTTTAGGGATGCTTTCATTCATAGCACCTACTTCTTCTTTCCCCCTTTCTTTCTGCCTTTGAGGACGTTTGCCACCATGCTTCCATCAGATCTTCGGTAGATCTTGATGACTCTTAAAGCCCCCTTGACGCGGGCCCGTATGGTTTGGACGAGCCCGCTTCTCTGTCTCCTTCTCTTCGGTGTGCTCTTTCCTCTGCCTTTTCCTTTACTCTTTGACTTGGTCATTACAGTCCCTCCTAGGTTTCAGCTACCAGGGGTGTTGAAGCCAGTCTGAGTTGCAGATGCGTTCCTTATGATCTGGAACTGCGCTCCCTGGAAGTCGTAGTAGCGAGACTCCCAGAGGTGGACGATCTTCATCGTTATGGTCGTGTCGGCCGTGAAGGTTATCTCAAGGTAAAGCTCCACCTTGTTGTCTTCCCAGTCGGAACCGCTTATTCCCTCAGCACTTATCTCTCCAAAGTAGTCGTAGGCTGAAGAGGGCCTGTTTCTTACCCTCACGTCCGTTGAACCGAGGAGTCCGAGCTTGGCCAGATCGACTTCATTTCCGTTTGCCTTTATCTCCTCTATCGTCGCCTTGGTCTCATCTATATCTATGTAGAGGGCCATAGGACCAGTTTCCTTGCTCTTATCGTTGCTGGAGAGGTTGCAATGCACCCAGAAGGTCTGCTTGAATGTCGTTCCGGTCAGGGTGTAGTTGTAGACCTGATCGCTTCCAGACATGAACTTGCTGTCTACGGCGAGAGGAACCTTTATCGTGCTTCCCCTGAGCTTGTTGTTCCCTGCTCCAACCCATTCCTCGTAGACCGTGAAGGTCTTTATGACGGGGATTATCCCACCGGATCCAGCACTTGATGGGAGCAACAGGGCGTTGTAGGTTCCGGGGCTTATATCATCGATCGTTACCTTTCCAGAAGAGATGCTGTAGTACTCGTAGTCCTCGAGTTCTCCCTTGTAGTACTTGTCCGCAAGATCGTAGGGATCGCCTTCCTCAGTTCCGAGGATTACGAAGATTCCAGACGAGATGTTGTTTCCAAGAAGATCCTTAATCAAGATGTCTGTTGGACCAGAGATCTCCGAGGTCGGACCGGTCGCCTGTGGCTCAACGAAGTAGGCAACTACTGCTGGGCCGACGAAAACGGCTCCAAGGATTCCAGATGCGAGCACAATTGCGGCTCCAAAGAAGCCGAGGCCCTGCTTAACCTTTGGTGATTTCTTGCCGTATATCGCTTTCTTTAGAAGGTCGAGTATCATGTAGCCGATGGTCGCTGTGAGCAAGAAGACCAGAGAATACAGACCTATGGTTTTCAGGAGGGACGAGTCCACTCCTGCTTCCACCAGAGCCCCAAGAAGGGGCACACCGACGTTTTCATACATGGTTCATACCTCCGCCAGCCCCAAGTGTCTATGGGGTGGCTTGTCCATTTTCAAGCTGAAACAAGATATAAAGACAGACCTCTCGGAAAAGTGAGATAGTAGTGGAACACTATCTCGGAAAAGTGAGAGTTCAAAATTTTAACTTGAAACGATCTCCAATTCCTTTGGAAAAACGGTTTTTATGATCTCTTCTCCCTTTGGAGTCAGGGAAAACTCATCCGAAGGGCTGACGAGCCCTATCTTTATCAACTTCTCTATTCTCTTTGAGGTTGTGCTCCAGCTGAAGTTCGTTTCAAGGGATATCGACCTTATGGTTCTAGCTCCCCTGTATATTGCCTTCAGTATCTCAGCGTCTTTTTCATCCATCTTCAGCAGGGTTCTTGCTGGGGGCTTCGATTGAGAAAGCAGAACCAGGAGGAGAAGGGCCATAGATGGTATCAAAGCCATGGCTGGGAAGGTAATAACGCAGATGAGCGTTGCAAAAAAAGATAGGAAGGAGAGGACGAGGACGTGCGACGCTTTCATGCTAGGCACCTCTCGTTACGTAGAGAAGGACGCCAAGACCGCCAGCAACGACCAGAAGGATGAGCCCAATGAACTTCTTCATGAAGCCCAGAGAGCGGGAGAAGACGAAGACGACGCCAAACAGAGAGCCGAGACCCATTGCAATGCCCAATAACCATCGTAATAGCGGATCGTCGATCAAAACAAGCAGATGTTCCTTGATAAGCCTAAGTCCCTCTACGAGCCAATTCCATCCTTGTTCAAGCCATTCTGACAACGATAGGTTTCCATTTTGTTGTAGAAAGCCCATCTGGAAAAACGGAGGCACAAGAGCCATTCTTAGGTATCCCGATTTACGATTGTCATACCCCCTATTTTCGCTGTTTTTAACTAAGCAATCTTGATATTTTAATGATAAAGTTAAAGATTTTGATGTCTTGCTAGAGAGAGATTCTTTTTGAGAAAAGGGAGAAGAAGAGTGATTGAAGTCAGAGGGAGGGGAAGAAAGAGCGGGAAATGGCTCCAGCTTTCGTATTTTTTTACTTTTGCCGTAGGGTACGCCAAGACCCTCAGCAGGGTTTGCGTCTCTGGCAAGGTTCATCGCCGTTAGAATATCGTTTGGAGAATTCCATTTTATTCTGAATTCCTCACCGTCCTTGAAGATAACGAACCAAGAGCGACCTACGTAGGGAGGATCTGGATCGCCAACGACGACAACGTAGATGATGGGCGAAAGAGGGACTACGTTGCTGTTGTCGAGCAATCGGGCAGATTTTCTAGCGTGAGACAGACCGTCCTCTAAATCAGAGCAGAGTTTCACATTAATTAGGTAGCACGTGCTACCTTGTTTTTGATTATCCCAGACAAAGATTTTTGAATCCCAAAACTTTTCTCTATGCCCGTATTTTATCTTCGCTCCTATCTGCCTAGCTATCTCTAAAGAAACCTTTATCTCAGCCCGTTTCCAAGGCAAAAAAGAAGATCTAACCATTTTCTCCACCCTTCTCCTTCTTCTTTTTCTTCTTTATCTGTTGTAATAACTTATATTCCTCATAAAGTCGTCGCTTAGTCGCTAACCTTTTACCTATCTTGGCTTCAGCAAATTTCCTGAATCCACCAAAATAATCATCTATTATGGAAACTATCCTACTAGCGTGCTTCATGAAATCGGGTTGAGGGACAAACAGCCAATCCTGCTCCATCTTATCGTAGTAGAGAGGGATTCCAAGAGCTTCGAGATTTCCTAAAAGGACGTGAGATGGTTTTTTGAATCTCTCCCTTCCCATATATTCGTTAGGAATACCATATTTGCTCCTTGCTCTTCTCGCAATTGCCAATCGAGATATCGCCTTTATCTTTCTCCCTTCCTCCTCTGCCTCTCTTAGTATCTCGTAGCACATATAGATTATTATGAACAGGTGCATTGGGTATTTCCTGCTCAACATGGCCTTAGGATCTGCAACTGGTATCGGATATCCTATCTTGTAGATCTCCTCGCCTTCCAATGCCTGAGCCTTTCTAAGCATTCTAGCTTCTATTTCTTCAAGTATTGTCTGTTTGTATCCGTAGAACTCCAGATACTCCCTTTCAACAGGTCTCATCTTAAGCATTGTATCCCTGAGCCTCTTCATTTTCACCTGCTCTTCTGTAGTGGATGGCTCCGGCCAAAGCATTGAGGCTGGTGGTGGAAATGGAGGTAAATAGCGGTGGTTCCACCTTATTGGCTTCGGAGGAATGTATATGATATCTGGTTCCCTCGAGTCCCAAAGCAAGAACTGTCCAGGGATCAGCATTTTGTTTCCATATCTCATTATCCTATTTATCGCCAAATCTATCGTTCTTGGCTCAACATCAAAGAGATCGCAGAACTTCTTCCTCTGCCTCTTGCCTATCAAAGCTGTTGGATGAATCCACATCAGCCTTATATTTGAAGCGAGATCCTCTGGTATCGAAAGGTTCTGGGACTCGAACCACATCCTCGTAACTACTGTTCCCTGTTGCCTGAATTGAGTCGCCGTTTCCGCAAGATCAAGCTTTGCGTGATAGTCTGCGGCTCCTCTAACCTGCGGTGGAGCCATGACCTTAAGCTCTGAGACTCCAAGAACGGTTCTTATGGATGGCTCATATACTTGAATGTACTTCTTATAGGCACGGAAGTGAGTTATCAGGAAGAAGAGCTTTACCATCGGATTTGCCAGCTTCGAGGTTACTAAGAAAATGTTCTTATCAAGCTTATGACTGAAAATCTCGTTTGGATGCGTCGGACTCTTATCGTTCAGTAGTCCACCAAGAAGAAAATCAAGAAAGCCATCTGATACATTAACAGCTCTCTTCAGGATATAATCGACGATATCCTCAACCCTGGCATATCTGGGGCCACCACTTAGAGTTATTGCTTTCTCCAGAAAATCAATTTCCTTTGGCTTTATCAAACCACCAGATTGTCCACCAGAGAGAAGCCTAAGCTCCATCCTCCCGAACATATCGAAGGTTACATATCCCCTATCGAGAGCCATTGGAAAGGCTGGCATATCTGGCAGGTAAAGGGGATGAAAGATTTTGCAAGGAAGAGCACGAGGCTTTATGTTCCAAACTTTCTCAAGTATATTAACGAGTTTTGGTATGAGCATTGGCTTAAATCTCGTGTCGTCATCCCCCGGTTTAGTCGATAGATAGACGAACAGCCATTTGAACTTGTAGTAGATATACTCCTGCAGAAAAGCCCTCCACCACGATTTTCCAGCACCTATTCTACCTATTATCGCAAAAAGGCCAGTAACTCCCTTTAATGCCTCATCTATCCTCTTAGCCATCGTTTCAAATGCTTCTCTGGCTGGTCTTGGAGAAGTAAAAGCTTGATCTATCGGGCTTTCTGGTTCATCAACGCTACTCATGTTTCCTCACCCATTCCAGCATATTCTGCCAAATCTAAGCCCCAAGACCTGATTCCCTTCTCCATTATGCTCTCAACGCTCTGATACAGCCTGGGAGGTATATTTTCTGGCGTGAGAAGTTCAAGAAGCAACTTCTCTATGGACATCATCAATTCCTTCGTCTTAACGCTCTTAGCCCTCCCTGGAAGGAACAGCCACTTGTTAAATTCTCCAACTTTTGAAACTAGCTTCAAATAGAGATCATCTGGAAAACTCCCTCCCTCCTTGAGCTTGTGCAGTCTGGCGATCTTGAGTATCATTAGGATGGCTGTGTACTGCGACGACAGGCTACTTAAGGGAAGGGATAATAAGGGAGGGACGTTTTGAGATTTTCTAGGCATCTAATCACCTCAATATTCTGTTCTGGACGGTGGTGGTGTGCCCAAGGATATATCACGCCTCCAAGCCATCCATATCTTGTAGAAGGTTTCAGAGCTTTTTATCCCTTTGTTAATACTATCTATTTTACAGCAAAGCTCCTTTAGTTTTGAGATTACAAGCCTCTTTCTCTTTATGTTTGGCATTGTTATGGATATTATCCTATCTGACCTGAGTTTTTGAACGTCATCGCTGTTTCCATCAAGCAAGGAAACCCCACTTTTCAGATTTTCACTAAGCTCCATTGCCTCGTTAAGCAAATAGAAGGTCTGTGCCGCCAGGAAGTCGTACCTGTCTCTTATATCCTCGAGTATCTGCTGATGTATCCTTCCAGGAAGGAGGGTTATGAAGTCCCTGATTGGATTGGCTTGTCCTATTATTGAATCGACTATTTCCTTTGCTTTAAGCATGAAATCTATGTCATCAAGCTTGTTATCGTTTACTAAAGCGGATAGGGCACGTATGCTCTCTTTGATGTCCTTCAAATCTATTATGTCCGGTTCCGATAGCAGGACTTCGTTTAAATCCCCATCCAAGCTAATTTCTTCATCATCCAACTTCCATCGCCTCCTCTGCCTCTTCAATCACCCTTCTAGTTTTCTCCCTCATTCTCTCCGATGGAGCCATTTCTCCCTTCAATCTGCCGAGGGTTCCTGGCTCAAGCCCCATCTGGCTTTCTATTTGCCTCAGAGAAGCCCATCCCATCTCTTCTGCCAAGTAGCTCATGGCCTCTTGGTAAGTTACCCTCTTCTGCTGAGCTATATATCTAGTTGCCCACGATATAAGGGCATCAAGCTGATTCGTGAGGTTTGCTATCGTTTCATTTCCTTTTCTGACTTCCTCTTTAAGCTTTGTTATCTCCTCAACCTTCTGTGCTAGCTTATGTCTCCAGGCAACTATTTCCTTTGCATAGTTGTTCATCTTCGCTATTACAGAGTCTTTTAGTGCCTTTCTAACCTCGATTATCTTCTTTCCAAGCTCTGAGTCTTTCGGAACATCTATCTCAACCAGCGGATTGGGACCATCATCAAGAACAGCTTCTGCCGCAATTGCGGCCAGATCTATTAAATCCAAGGATCTAAACACCAGAACCAGGGTTTTCTTCTGCTCCCACGTTGTGAAGAAGAAAAATCTTCGTTTCTGCACCTCTTCTTCTCTAACCTCGAAGTCCACCGTGCCCCTTAAGTGAAGGACACGGCCAGAATAGTCTGGATCTTTCGCCTTTGCAATGTCTTCCTTTGGAGCCCAAATCCCATACCTGTCAAACCAGAAGTCCTCTGGCTTGATTCCAACATCCGCTGGCTCTATGCCCAAGAGATATTTTGTCCAGACGCCCCATCCTCTTTCTCCCGTCTTTTCCCTTACTATTTCCTCGTGCGGCGTCGTTGATAGGGAGTAGGCGTAGTATGTCTTCTCCCTGAGAAGATCGTCTATGATGAGCATATCGTACCTTACCCCTAAAGTTGAGACGTAGTGATAGAACTTATACAAAAACCAGAGAAGGGGGACTGAGGCTCCCAGAATGACGAAGGCTGTTAGGGGATCCAGTATCATGGCATTACCTCCTCAACCCCAGCGGTTCTCCTCCTTATCCATATCACCATTGCGGCTATTATAAAGATCCACAGCGGAACGGCATAAAGCGAGAAGAAGAAGCCGAATACTTTTCCAAGTCCTCTTCGCAGGAAGTACAGCAGACCAGCGTCGCTCTTTGATGTAAAGAAGTATTTGAAGGTTATTTTGGCTCCCTGTGGGTATCGAGACCAGGACTGCTTCAACGGTGCGGTTACCTCAACAACGTATGTCTTCCCTGGCTCTGTTGGTGTGAACTTTATTCCCCTATCCGTTACAACTAGGTCCTCGTATCCGTAGTTTATATCGACGACAGCATTAGTTGAATCGATCATAGCGTCCTGCGGATAGCTTAACTGCTGTTCCCTCCCTACAATTGGCGTTTCTGGAACCTCTATCGTGTAAATGAAAGGATCAACCGTGAACTCTGTTTCTGAATTCTCATAGAAGCCAACGAAGCCAGGAGTTGGAAGCATAAACCCGTATGTCCCTGGGATCAGAGGTCTGTATTCCGCTCTTCCAGCAACAAATTCTATCATATCTGTGGTCCCGTCTGGCCTTCTTACCATCATCGTGCCATCAAACCTCGAATCCCTGAAGGTCCCATCCTTGTAGACTTCTCTTTCTGTGGCGTAGATTACGATTTCCTCTCCCACCATCGGTCTTGGAGTTTCCCCAAGCCTTATATCGAGTATTATGTATTTTTGCGGCTGTGCTGGTACCGAAACAGAGAAGCGGTACACGCCAAGCTGTGGCAGGGAATCCGTGTCCTTTATCACGATTCCGAGCTGTGGCGAGAAAAGCTCCCTGTAAATCAATATATCCCCTTTGTCAGTAACCTGATATTTCAGAACCCTTCCCTGAATCGTATCAGCTCTTCCAGCAAAGGCAACGCCACCAGTCGAATTTACCCTTATAGATTCGTATGGATCGTTTTCTATCTTGACGTAGACTATTGTAAGCTCTGGAACCTTGTAATTCTTGCCTGGATTACACGATATCATATTCCCGTCCTCGTCTTGATACTGCACAACTATAACTGGCTCCCCGTATGGATAGACCTCCTGTGGAGTCTGAGGTGTAGGAGTTGGCGACGGCGTTGGCGTCCCGTTAGTTTGATTCTCGTATGGGTTAGAGACCGTTACTATTACAAGGAGGGTTGCTGGGTTCTTTCCACCAGTTATGGTGAACTGCCTCGAGTATGTCCCTGGCTTCTGCCCCGATGGAACATCTATCTTTAAGAAGGCAGGTTTGCTTTCTCCCTTCTTTATATATGTAGCATTAAGCTCCAGCCTTATCCAGTTGAAGTAAGAACTATCTGGCCAAATCTCTATTGGACCTACGGGGCCTCCCTCTGCCGTTATCAGTATCGTGTATTCGACGCTGTCTCCAGGATAAAGATCTGGCTCTCCAAATCGTGGAACCTCTATTTTGTCTGTTGGAAGACCTATGAGCCCCCTTTCTTCTCCAGAAGGTGGCTCTTCTGGCTCTTCCTCTTGCTCTTTTACAAGCTCATACACTTTGGATATGTTAGAGTCCAAGAAAATGGAGGTTACAAGCGTTTGATATCCTGACTTCCTGATTTTCACCTGATAACTGCCTCCAGGAACGTTTTGGAAGGTTGCTGTTCCAGATTCCCCCGTTATCAGGGTGTAATCGTATTTGTCGCCGGTTATTCTGACTGACGCCTGGGGTATTGGATCGCCAGTATCGTAATCTATCACGGTTATTTGAAATCTGTAAACGCCAAGCTGTGGCTGTACTTGTTCTGTAACTGCCATCCTTATCGGAAGATCTGTGCTCATCTGCGAAGAGTACCCCTCAACCGTATAGGAGAAGAGGACGAAATCAGAGAAGTTGCCTCCCGGAGGCTTATTTTTAGCGTCGAAAGTTAGCACTATTGAGGTCGTTGCTCCAGGGTTTAACGAAAATGAGCTTGGTGAGACCGAGCACCAATCTGGCGAGTAAAAGACAGAAACGGTCGCCAGACCAGGATGTTCGTTTGTAACGCTCACTACTGCTTCCGCTGTCTTTCCTGTTTCAACAGATTTGGAGACGTGCGGTGGCGAGAACGATAGTTTTCCTGGAGGTGTTGGCTCCTTCAGCTCGATCCTCAATAGGTAGGCAACGGAATCGTTCACGCTGGGATCATCGGCTCTCGTCCAGTTGAACCATAGAACCCAAGAGCCAGAGTATATTCCGTGAGCCTTCATATAAGAGACGTTTATCGTTATGTTCAGCGGATACTCTTCTGTTGCGGATAAGCTGATGTTTCTCGTTAAGTTTAGCTCACAGCCAGCAGGATAGACTATGCTGTTCCCCCCAACCGATAGGTTCATATCGAAGCCCTTCGTGTTAGTAACGTTTATCAGGTCGAAATGAAGAGCCTCGTTGGTGTAAACGATCCAAAGGGAGTTGTTATCTGGAATAAACGATAGGTCTTCAGCACATATCGCTGGCTGAACAACGGGCATTATAATCAAAGGCAATACTATCGACAGGAGCTTCCTTATCAGAGACTTCCTTTTATCAGAAGGAAGAGGCAGGAAGCGGTATCTTTCCCTTTTCTTAAACTTCTTTTCCCACTCAATATGACTCATATACCTCGACCTCCTCTTTATCCAGCACGAAAGTCTTAACACAGACATCCAACTTCCAGAGAAAGCGGGAGAGACCTTTCAGAAAAATTCTTGTAGCACGTGCTTCATTTTCTGATTCAATGTATTTTATGTCGAAGGAGCAACAGAAAGTTCCGTCGTCAATGTCCTCTATTTCTGGTATCGTTGCGACAAGCCCCATATTGTTTACGAACATTTCTATTCTACCCAGGAAGTCCCAGATGTCGAAGCCGTCGCTAAAATACGCTTTTATCGAGAAAACCTTCAATACTGGCCCCTCGTCCCTTTCCAAATCGATGTCTGGTGATTCCTTAACCTGCATTTATCCACCACCCCATCTATCTGAAGCTGAAATCGATAGATTGACTTTATCAACAAAATCTATGAAAATTCTAAGGTTGTCATCGGAATACCAGACCTCTATCATTGCTGGAATCGATATATTGCCCTCCTCTATTATTTCTCCTGTTTCTGGATCTCTGATTGTGATTTCTATTAGTCCTTGTTCTATCTTCTTATACTGTGCCTTTTGATCTAGAACTATTGTTTTTGGATCGCATTCCCTGTAATAGACGAATTGAGTTCCCTCAGCCTTCTTTATCACGTATGAGGTTTTCAGGAGTACCCATTTGTTGGCATATTTCTCATTTGATGGGACGATGTAAAGCAGAAAGCCATCTCTATCAAAATCTATCGCTCCGACCCCGTTTTCTATTACAATGATCTCTGTTGAAGGTAAAAGCCCAAAGGAAACCTGCTCTTCTATTTCCTTCTTCTCGGTATCTGAAAGGTATGGTTGAAAGACATAGGCTATTGCGTCTATTGGGTTTCCTTCCTTATCCTCAACCTTGAAAACAGCCTTTATGTCTCTGTGCGGATTCCATTCCTCGTTTTCTCCGAGAGGGGGGTCCAGGATAAAGACATCAACAACCCTCTCCTTCACACCCATCGCTCCGCTTATGGTTAGTTGCTCAACATACGCTCTCATATCAACAATGAACCCAGTTTTCTCTCCTTCTTTGTATATTTCAAATATCAGAGGTAAATCTATGTTTCTGAACGGAATTTTTGCTATGCAGTTGTAAAAAGCATACCTAGTTCTAATACCTGGGAGTTCAACTATTTCAAGATTCCCGCAATCGTATGGCTCTACATTTCCGAAATGATCCACTTTTGAGACTCTCACGACAAGATACCGCTTCCTTAGCATATATCTTTGATTTTCAACGTGCGTTATTACAGCATAGACTGAGAGAAGGGAAATCGCCACGATAATGGAGACAGCTACAACGTACTTATTCTTCAATTTCACCACCCATAAATAGCGATACTAAGGCACTCATAGGCACCGAAATCAAGAAGAACAGGGGCTGGGGCATTAAATCGCCAATAACTAGAGAGATCAAGTACATTGATAGGAAGAATATTAAAGCCATGAAAAGGGGGGTTCCTTCGTTGAAGTCTCCTGCTAAAAACCTTCTCTGGACTTGCATCATTACTGAGGCACCGCTTGCAAGGAGAAGTGCGTCCTGTGCTATCAAGATCCAAGATATGAACTTGTAGCCTAGATAGAGCTTCCAGACGAGAGCCGCAAGCATATACCCGGAATATATGAACACGAAGTCCAGAAACCAAACAGCCAGAATATCTGCTTTGTTATCTATCTTCCTTGCCAACCTCTACCAACCTCCCTCTGAATTTGAAAGCCCCAGTCTCCTCCAGAATAACGAGAAAGCGGTTCTTCAGCCTCGCAACAACGTCTTCCGCAGGTTCTCCTGCCCTTATGAGACCCCACGCCTTCAGAAGATCTATTGGGAAAGTTATCGTGCATTGAACTGCCGTTTTGTTCCTTCCTGCAAGCCTTACTTGGAGCCGAACCGGATCTGGTTTCGCTGGCATGAAGACCACCGACCATTGAGAACACCCGATATATGTATCGGTATGAATATAGTTAGCGATATCATATATAAAGGAGCCCAAGAACATTTCGTTTTAGCACAATAAAACGAAAGTCTTAATAGCGAGCCATGTGAGAAAACAGGAATGTTGAAGCTTAAGGGGATAATCGAATCGAGACCAGCTAGGGCTATGGTGAATATATTTACCGTGATCTCGGTTCTCGTTTTGCTAATTATGGAGATATCCTTTTTCCCGAACAAAGGTATTGCAATATTTGCGACCTCCTTTTCTTTAATGCGTATGGCGTATTTAGTTGTGAATAACCCGTTCACCAAAAAGAAATTTGTCCCAGAGGTGATTCTTATTGTAACAGGGAACCTTGAGATCTTTGGGCGTTTTAAGGAGTTCATTATTCTGTTCGCATACCTGGCCTGTGGCCTCTCTTTAGACCTTCCTTTCATAAGGCAGAGGATGAGCGACAGGCAGAGGCTTGTTGCGGTCGTTGCCCTGGGATTTATCTGTGCTTATGCCATCTTCTTTCTGGATAGGGTTCGGTTCATAGGTGAGATCAATGTCTGCAGGTGAAGAAGAGGAAAAGATAGAGATAACTGAAGAAGATCTCAGAGCTTTTGAGTGGGAAGAAATCTTCAACGAGTTCATAGACTACGTTGAGCCAGAAGTCTCTGAAACAACGTTAAGGTATTATGGAAATTTCATAAAAAGATGGCTTCTATGGCTTCTTTTAGACGGAAAGGACCCAGCAAAGGCAACTGTTGAAGACCTAAAGAAGTTCTTAGAGAGATATTCCGACGTCTCCAAGAGAACAGTTACCATAGCCATAGGCAGGTTTTACGCCTATCTAATAGAGAAGGGGATTGCGTCAAACAATCCAGCAGGAGAAATAAAACTCAGGAGAACGCCGAAGAAATTGCCCGAGGTTCTGACGGTAGAGGAGTGCTCGAAATTAATTACTGCCGCCAGCAGGATGGTCAAGGAGGGCAAGATTCCATATACTGGAATGAGCCCAAAGGAGCTGTACGAATACAAGAGGGATAGAAACCGCCTTCTGATCTTATTGATGGTGCTTACTGGTCTCAGAGCAAGCGAGGTCTCAAACCTTGCCGTGAAGAACATAGATTTCGAGTCCAAGGTAATAAGAGTGCTTGGTAAAGGGAGAAAAGAGCGCATAGTCCCCATGACTGATGGATTGGTAAAAGAGCTAAAGAGGTTCATAAAGAAGCACAAGATAAAGGACAGGCTGTTTAACGTTGGAGTTAGGCAGATAGAGAACATAGTTAAGAACGCCGCAAAGGTCGCTGGAATACAGAAGAAGGTAACTCCACATACGCTTAGACACACGGCCGCAACCCTTATGATAATGAATGGAGTTGATATATCGACCGTTCAGCAGGTATTGGGGCACGAGTCCCTTGCAACAACGCAGATATACATTACTCTTAGTGCTGAGCACATAAAAGAAGAGCACAGAAAGGGGATGGAGCCGGTTTCAAGGGCTTTGCCCGGATAGTTATTTTCTTCCCTTTTTCATAAGTATTTTAGCCCATTCATTATCTAGAAACTCCTCCATACCTCCTATGTTCTTTGGTATCTTTATCTCAACAGGCTCTTCAAAATCATCTTCATCTTCTTGAAGAACGGTTGGAGCGGGTTCTTTCTTGAGTATTGCCACGTCTGGAACCTCAACGTTTGGCAATTTAACGCCAGCGAGTATGGACTGCATTGCCTGAACCGTTGCTTCCAATCTGATTATCTTCTCCCTCAGCTCATCAACCTCGGTTCGTGGTTTCTCTTCGAGAATCCTGCCCTCCACCAATGCGATAACCGCCCTTCTTATCTCCATGCTCTTTGACGTTGGTATTCCCCTTTCTCTCTTTCGTTTAACTATTTCCTCAAGCTTTCTGTCCACCCATGGTGGAATCTTTGCGGCAACGGTGATTATTGAACCCTTACGCTTTGGCATTCTGGATCAATAGGAAGGACCTATCTAAAAAAGGAAATCCATATATTGGTAGCACGTGCTACAAGAATTAGATCGAAAATAAATTGAATCTTCGAGGAAATTGATTTTCTGGATTCATTTATTTGAAGCACGTGCTACAAATAAAAAAGAAGACCTTCTGAGAGGGAATTTTATGATAAAAAGGGGTAGACCAAAACAAAGGAAAAATACCAGTTAGGTTATGTTAAATATGCCCCTTCTCAGCCTCCTTCTTGATTATCGACAATAGACGCCTCTTCAGCGGCTCACGCTTGGCGTCTATCGCCACCATCTCCTGTATCATCTCTAAAATTCTTTTATCCTCTTCTCTTTGCATACACAAGCACCGACCTAGTTTGATGTCGGCACATCAGGCACATGGCATCAAAGTGTCCGCGCCTCATTTCTCTGGTGCACACGACTATGGGTTCAACGCCCTCTTTAACTGGAATCAGCTCTTCTCCCTCCCTTCTCAGAACTCTTAGACAGTAAATGCACCAAGGAAATCGTCTAACTTCCTCTTCCTCCTTTAGGAGACCAGAAACCTTCAGCCAGTAGGAGGTTTTGAACCTGCCGAATTTCAGAACCAAGCACCCGCTTGCGAAGTCCAGAAACTCCTCTTTTGATATTCTGCCGTACTCTTCGCCAAGACCGCACGGCAGTTCTATGTAGACGTATCCAGACCTCTTCTTCACCACTTTGTAAGCTCCCTTCTCCCTAGGATAGATTTTCATAGCTGTCGAACTCATTATGATGTCAGCCCTGCCTTTCTTTGCTACGAAGGAAGAAATCGGTGGCGATATTATCAGCTTCCTTCCCTTTATCTTAGCCTTTCCAGGAGGCATTCTATCCGTTTTCTTCTCGAATAGAACCATAAAAGGAAATATGTCCCTCAGAAACTCCCTGCTCGGCAGTTCCTTTTGGGAAAAGAAGGTTATGCCAGTTTCCTCATCGTGGTAGTAAAAGATGTCTCCTGGCTTGAGATCAAGTACTTTTGATAGCTCCTTCACGCTGAATCCAGTCTTTCCACTTATCTTGAAGGTATTTTTCCAGACGTAGGAGTCCGTCTCCCTTATTGCCAATATGCCTAGTGCTCTATCTATCCACACATTTACCATATTGGTCTTCGGCCTTATCTTCTTTGGAACGTACAGCTGACCGCCAGAAGAAGTTATCTTTGTTTTGCCAAACATCTTACTTCGCCTGGCAAAGCATTTTTACGAATATCTCGTCTGGATCTAAACCTTGATTCAGTAAAGAATCGTATTTTTTGGAGCACGTGCTACATAAAAAAAGGATGGTCGAATCTTCGAGTATTATGAAGGACTCTGGTGCACCTTCAAATTTACGCCCACAGAAACCGCAGATCATTAAACCCCCATACAATCTACCCTTCCTCCCTATAAATCATCCCAATCAACCTATCCAAGACAATTAGTAGTTCCTTACCTTTCTCAGTTAAAGAGAAAAAATTCTCAGGGTTTTTCTTCGGTAGCCTCATCTTCTCCACTTTTATGAACCCGTGCTCCTCCAGAAGCAGGATCTCTGAAATCCTCTTGCTTGATGGAGGAAGTCCTTTCTCAGCCATCAACAGAACCTCCAAGACGCCAGGCTTCAAAAAAGACCGTATGAACCTCATCTTAGGTATGTCGTTTAACGTCAAGCTGTGAAAGTGAATCTCCTCTACCTCCAGAAAGTCATTCATCTAAATGCACCTCGAGCGAGGACAGGTCCCATATCGGCGTTGATTTGAACCTGAACTCCATCGTCTCGCTATCCCTGAGCAGGACCCTAACTCTTCTCACGCTGAGTACTCCAGCCCCCCTAAGCTCTGATAGCCTTCCAGAAATTGAGTTTCCAGACACCTTCATCCCTTTTTGATGGAGCCAGTAGCTTATCTCTCTCTTGGTTAGACCTGTTACGTAGAAGCCACCCTCTGCCTTGTACTGCCTCCTGTGCTCTCTTATCACTTCTATTATGGCTTTGTGCAGGGGGCCGAACCTCTTTATTCTGTGCCCGTAGTGTGCCCCAGCACCCTTTGGGTTCTCTCTAACAATCTTTACTGGAACTTCAACGGTAAAAGTCCTCCCGCAATATGGACATTTAACAACTTTCTCCATGAGATCACCCTTTCACGACTCCTCTTTCTTCAGAACTTCAATCCACGTTTTCCAAGCTTTCATTGTTTCTTCATATCTGTCTGGTGGATATTCTGGCTCTTTTCCTCTAAGAATTTGTAAAAGGCAATAAGTTAGTTGCTCCATCATTTTTCCAATTTGGTTTAGCCTTATTTTACCAATCCTATCACTCGTGATACCTTCAGCGTGCCTTAGCTTTGTGGCAATCCCATCTAATCTCCAAGCAATTTCTTTAGCATCCTTCCACCACTCCTTAGAATTTCGTGGAACAGTCATTCTGCCTCCAGCCTCCACCAAACCTCCCTCTCAGCCATCAGCCTCTCAACGCGCTCGTTCTCATAATAAACATCCTCAGGACCCCAAACAGTAAAGCCAAGCTCCTCAAGTTTTTCTCTTATAGCCAAGAGAGCGTGGG
>Ga0164310_10000345_pt1 | contig 24202 bp, 23 predicted proteins | sample GuaBasSedimGuay1_FD_121795 | JGI IMG/M metagenome (GOLD analysis project Ga0164310, IMG submission 121795) | Subseafloor sediment microbial communities from Guaymas Basin, Gulf of California, Mexico - Guay1, Core 4569-9, 0-3 cm | ecosystem: Environmental > Aquatic > Marine > Hydrothermal vents... | reverse complement strand
GAGGAGATAGATGTTGAAAAATATCTTGAAATGATGCGGTCCACGTTTGAGCAAATTCTAGACGTGTTAAACATTGATTTCAGCTTATTAACAGATAAAAGAAAACAGACGGGACTCCTCGATTTTGTTTAATGACAAGACATCTGAAATGCAATTTCACTGCTTTTTGTATCAAGTGACACTCAGTGCAACAACTACCAGCCCTTAAGTAGAGAGCTTACTCAAACGGGAACCAACAAGTATTCTGAGCACATGCAAAAATAGGTACGTAAGGGTGAAAATTATAGCGAATAACTCTAAAATACTGTCGTCTTCCCCCATACATCTAAATATTTCCCTTATGCGGTTGATAAATTCTCGTAATTAAATGTCATACGAAATGTTACGTTAGTAGTGCTTATTATCACTTTTTAGTTAAAAGTCGAAAACGAGGGCTTTGTATTCGACGTTAAATATTAAAAATTTATAGAATGTTTGTCCTACGTGGAAAGGCTAATGTTGAAGGGAACTGTGGTCTTATTCCTTTACATTATTTCTGTGTTTATTACATTACCAGTCAGCTGCCAGGACAGCTATGAAGTTAATATTTTCATTAATAGGGATCTTACAGCAACTATAGATATGAAATTGAGTTCTATGATGTTCTTCTTTGAAAGGAGTAAGCCTAACTGGTTGGTACCTGATTGTGTATATAGTGGCACATTTAATCTCTCGATGTCTGGGGATTATCTTGTTGGCATTTATGAAATCACCATTGCACCGGAAACCATGGGAAATATGAGCTTAATGCAAGTTAGAATGTTTTTATCCAGCTTCGATGAACTTGCTTTCTTTGAGCTTATGAAGTTGCTTTACATGCCTGAAGGGGGTCTTATTTCAAATATTAATGTTAATATTATAGAGATGAATAACAGTGTAAGTGTAAGGGGGGCTGCGGATTTCAAACTTAGAAGTATATATATTAAAAAGCTTAAAGGAGAGTTCACGGGTTACTCAAGCCGGAACGGCCTTTTTATAACATATAGGATAGAGGCTGAACTGGAGAACATAGAGGAAACTAGGGGGGGCTCTGTTATTATAAATCTGGAACCAATCATCGGCCTTATACCCCCAAATGCCTTATGTAGTATAAGGCTATGGTATCCACCGGACATGCTAAGCGTTGAAGAGGTTTATCCTAGTAGCTGTTTAAACTCTTATGGAATGATAGAGTGGTTCTACGTCTTTACAGAGAATAATAGACAGTACTCCGTACGGTTTAAGCTCATTAGAAGTGGAATAACTCTGGTGTACACATTAGCCCCAATAGCCCTAGTCGCTATTACGGCACTAATAACCCTAAAACCGTGGAAACTTGACCGAAAGCTCACCCGAAAGCTCACCCGATGAACTCCTCTTCGATATTCACTCTACGCCTTTTTAACAGTTTTCTAGCCTTATCCTCCAGCAAGGCTACCTCCTTGTCGAGCTTTGTCTTTCGAGGTGCCGCCGGACGCTTCACTTCTATTTTAAGATTGCATCTTTTATCTGCCAAGAGGGCGTGAACCTTGCAAGCTGCGTATTTACAATTCGCCCCCATGCAAACGTCTTTAAACCATATGCAATATGGTTTATCTTTAGATCTCCCAGGCCTTAACGCCCTTTTGAGGCAAATGAAGTTTGAACAAGAAGGGGTGCAAAGGACATTCGAGTTATCTTTAACCATTCTTTTCAGTTTGGAATAGGTTCTTTTACTTTCTTAATTTTTACCATCTGCAAGTTTTTCAAAGCTCCTTAAAATATTAAAATCAGCCCCTGGATAGGCACTCCCTAACGCTTCGGTGGCTTCCGTGAACCATTTAGGAGGGTCTAAAACGCAATATGCATTGGTTTCCGACTTAGGTGATAGCACTTCCCATATGTCCTTACTGGTCTCCATAAATGGTGAGATTATCTCGTTTGAGTTAATGAGTTTTAAGAGTTTCACCGGGTTTATTTGGTTAAAGGTATGCCATAAAAGTAAATTTGATATATCTGTTATGGTAAGAGGTAGCGCCAGTTTAGTGGTATGGAGTATTCTTGACGTTTTATGGAGACTCTTTATTGCATGTATGATTGATATTGAGGATATATCCACCCTTGAAAGCTTGATGTTGTATTCATTACATATTCTTTCCAAATCATTTATGGAAGTACTTATAATAGCCTCCAGTTTTGCAGCCGGAAACTCCTTCTCTATCCTGTTTAATGTTAAGAGTTTTGCTATATCTTCCCTCCTACAAAGATATAAGATTGTATGATCTGTTTCGGTAAGTTGTCTATATTTTCCTATAGTTCTCCTAATTCTACATTCTGTGTATTGCCTAAGATGGGACGTGCATAATTTTATTCCAGAATGCTTATCCACATACACTGATTTAGCCCCGCATTTTGAACATTTTTCAGCCATTACTTTTATTCAGCTGCTGGGTTACATATTAGGGTTATGGTTAATAAGCCTTCACGGATCGGTATGGAAAGAGAAGTTATCTATGATAAAAATCAATGGAGGCTTCTGGAGAATTTTAGGAGGAGAGCACTTAAGGTTATAGAGATCCTTAATGCCGCCGGATTTAAATCTTTTATCTATGGCAGCGTCGCGAGAGGAGATGTTAATGAAAACAGTGATCTAGATATTTTGGTTACATCCAGATTACCATCTATGGTAGAGTTTATCCTAGAAAAAAGTTTTGGCGAATTATACGAGAGATTAATTGTACAAGCCACTCCTGTAAGTGTTCCAAAAGCGCATCTTTATGTAGAGCCGTTACTTACCGTTACCATCCCGCTTGGTAGTACAAGCCCTAGAGAGGAGGAATTTTACAAATTAGCCGGTAGATTAGACTTGAGTGGATTAAAAAAAGACATTAGAGTTCCAGGTATGAGTAAAGAGCTTTTGCTCATCATCCCAACAGAAAAGGGACATATCGAAAAGCCTGTCTTCGGAATTGAAAGCTACGTAGCTAAAATTACAGATGTTTCTATTGAAACCGTGATCGAAAGGGAGAGAGTATTGCTTAAGAGGGATCTCCATGGTAGAACAGGGGTTTTTATAAAGTATAAGCTCTCAAAAGGTGAAAGTATAGAAGCAGCTGTTAGGAGACTAATGAAAAACCCCTATTTTAGGAAGAAAATGACTATTCCCTAAGTTACGAGTTGATTAAATATGCTCAAATTTGACCATCACTAAATGACATGGGGAGGGTTGGCATAACATTCACACTAATGTTTCTCCTAATGCTTCGGAGCATGACTGTATTTTGCGATCCTAGAGGTTTAAGTAATATTGAAAATATGATAGCAGAGTTCAGCGATGCGATAAAAAATTTTCTTGATATTTTGATGGAGAAAGCTATTGAGGTAGGGGAAGTTTTAGCGGTAACATCAATAGTTGTGGGGTTTGTGTTATACGGTACGCACTTATTCGCATATCATGGTAGAAGGCTTATAATGTCGGGATTAGTCCTATGGATCTTTTTACAATTAGTGAGGTAAAGAAAACCTGAGTTTAGCTATAACTCCGCCAAAGGACGTGATTGTCTTCCCGATTTCGTTGTCAGAACTGACAATGTATAGCTTTCCACCGAGTCTAAGCCACATATCCTTAAAATCTTCCAATCTTGATTGATCGAGTTCAGTTAGCTTTTCAGTCGTAATGATAACCCATTCCAGTGCTCCATAATCTTTAGCTTTCACAACTTCATCAAGACCATAAGTAAAGAGCGGGCTCTCCCTGGAAATTCCAATAAGGAAATCCTCTAAAAGGCGTTGCTGCTCGATGATACTTAACCTCTTCTCGACGTTTAATAGGAACCCGCGTTTAATAATCTCATAAACTCCTGAAATACTCACATTAGAAGCTGGATACACGGATAGCTTCTCAGAGGATAATATTCCTCTAGACAGAACCATTTTAGCTAAGTAGTCCTTCACAAACCCTGGGCCACCTATTATAACGTGGGAATATTTTTCTCCATCATATTTTTGGATGATCTTGCATGCATTATCCAAAAACCGTTTCAAAGCAGCCGTTCTGTTAGTTGGAAGATTTTTACCAGGAAGATTTGATTCTAGTGACACTAGGGGTTTTATTCTCAAACCAGTTAGTTCAAAAATGTTTGCTTCATCATAGTCTATCAAAGTAACAAGTATAGAATGTTCTTCCCTGCTTTTCAACATTTCTAAGATCTTGAAATCAAATTCTCTGAATTTTTTATAGAGTTTAAATCTGCTCCCAACCTTAAGATTAATTGTATGGAATTTACCCTGAATCCCATATCGTTCCGGTGCTTCGATAATTTTTCCTTTTACTCTGGTCACACCCATCGCAGGATTATACGACGTCTCATATACTTCAATCTTAATATTTAGGGAGATTCTCCTACTTTCAGCTTTGAGAGATTTGCCTTTAACACGTCTCGTTGTTCTAGCCTTTATAACGTCTCCTTTACCTATGATAAGTGGAGCGAATAATAAATCTAGCTCATTATCTATCATTAATTCAGCAAATGTTTTTCCATCGGTATCAATTACCTTCAATTTTTACTCCATAGTTACGATTCTAACGTCCGGCGGGTATCTGATAACTTCATGAACCTTCTTTGCAACAATGGTTTTGATACCTTTGCTACTTGCAAGATCTAAGACTCTTTGAGTTATGTTACCGTCATATATTAGATAAAATCCACCCTGAACTTGCTGTAAGCTACTTAAAAGATCTTTTATGGTTGTCTCTATTAGCACTTTCATGTCTTTATTTAAAATCAACACTTTATCCGTCCCCTTAACTTTGTCATATGCTTGCTTCACTTTATCGGGTTGGGATTGGATTTTAACCTGTTGTTCCATGCTCTTTCTTTTGTATTCATCAGCAGAGACAGCATTTCTAAGGCTAGATAATATCTCCTTAGCCGTTAACTCTTCTACACCCTTATTTTCTGGTGCTCGAGCTACATAATCGATATCAGCGCTATCAAGAAGGGCATTAAGCAGTAGTTCTCCTCCTCTATCCCCATCTACGAATGCAATAGTTACTTTCTTCTTTGAAAGCTCGATTATGCTCTTGGGGACCTTGGCTCCGCCAGTTGCAATAGCATTTCTCCACCCATATCTAAGTAGGTTGAGTACATCTGCCCGCCCTTCAACAATAATAATCTCATCTGACTTCAAAAGGTCAGGCCCGCATACAAGCCTTTCAGGACCGTAGTAAGTCACTTCAGACGATGCAAGCATTTCGTTAAGCCTGTTTACCATCTCCTGAAAGCTAACTTCCGACTTAACCTGCCACTGCTTCAAAATATCCATAGCTCGTTGAACAATCCATTTTCTCCTCTCTTCCCTTAAGTCGCGCATGTCTTTTAACTTTACTTCAGCATCGTATGGTCCAATCTTAATCACAGTTTCAAATGCAGCAGCTAGTAAAGCGGTCTCAGCTTTGTTCAACCCGCTTTCAAACCTAATAATACCTTGAACCCCATTCCTGCTTCTTTTAATGTCGACCTCAATTCTACCAATCTTCCCGGTTTTCTGGAGTTCTCTGAGCTCTAACTCTGGTCCAAGCAGACCCTCTAGCTGTCCAAATATAGCCCCTATTACATCGCTCCTTTCAACAACCCCGGAAACGAAAAGATCAAAAACGCATTCATATTTCAATACCGTTGGCTTCGTAGTTTCATCCCTCTTAGAATTCATCATCGATCAACCTCCAATATTAAGAGCGTCAGCCCTGTACCTCCTCCGACTAATCCGAGAGGGTCATAGATCAGCCCACGCTATCCTCTCTACCCTCCGGTCATAACAGAGGAGGATAAACTGGGCTGACGCCAATATTCTAAGGTATCTCGCTATTATTAAAGCTTTCTCTTAACTGATTTAAATGCTAACTCTTTAAGGAACTCTACAAATTCTGTAGTTAACTCTGGAACGGTGTCTAAGACTTTAATCCCCTCCCGTACATACGTCTCTGCCTTGGCTTCCACGTAGTTTAACGCCCCAGTTTCTACCATTATCCTACGTATTTTCTTTATATCTTCAATCGAAATATCGTCTGAACCAATCTTACTCTTAATAAACCTCTTTTCTGATGGCTGAGCGAGCTGGAGAGTTTTATAGAGGAGTAGAGTTTTCTTTCCCTCCCTGAGGTCATCTATAACGGATTTCCCTGTTATCTCAGGGTCCCCAAATACCCCTAAGATATCATCCCTTATCTGGAATGCTATGCCAACGTTTTCTCCGTATTTTCTGAGAACATCAAGGACATTGGATTTACATCCCCCTAATCTTGCACCCATTAGCAAAGAGCAAATGAAAAGTGAAGAAGTTTTAAGTCTCATCATGTTCACAATTTGCTCCTCACTCATAAGAGAAATTGTAGGGTAAGACATATCAAGTGTCTGTCCTTCTATTAACCGTCTATAAAAGTAAAGATACATCGAAACTGCATCTATCTTAGCTTCTATTTGAAAATTAGATGATACTATGACCTCAAGTCCAAGCTCTAGGAGGCTGTCTCCACCAAGAATTCCTAAAGCTTCACCTAGAACTTGATTTCCGCTGCCAATCTCATCGGCGTACCTTACATGCAGCGCTGGCTTGCCCCTCCTTATAAGGCTTTTATCCATAATATCATCTTGAGCAAGAGATGAGTTATGGAGAAATTCGATAGATATGCTTGTCTTAATAGCCTCTTCCTCTTCTCGCCCTCCAACCCCCTTATAGGCCATTATAAAACTAATGGGCCTCCACCTCTTCCCCCCAGACAGGATATAGTCCTTCATTACTGAGTAATACCTTTTTACCAGTTCATCGCTCTGTTTTCTGATTATATCGTCTAAGTATTTTTCTATCTCCCTGTTTATCCGTGGCAAATAACGTGACACAACATCCTGAAGCATGTAACCTCTACATTAATATCGCTAAGATACTAATAACTCTTTAACACCTAGCAACGAATTAAAATTATATGAAAGGGATATATCTGTTCCAGCAGTTGAAATAATGGTGATAACTTAAAGTTGGGAGGCGACACCAAGGTTAGACTACACAGATTAGAAAGACTCATTCTTAAAGCGCTTTTGGAGATGGGTGACTCAACAACTTTCGAAATAGCACAGAAAATTGGGGTTAAAAGGGATGCGATTGAAGTGGCTTCATTGTGGGCTGCTGAGAAAGGCTTGGTGACTATCCACACAGAGAGCCGTATGTTGGCAGAACTTACCAAGGAAGGCTGGGATACGTTGAATAACGGCCTGCCTGAGAGAAGACTTCAACATATCTTGGAAAAGGGGCCTATCAATATCTCTAAGTTAAAGAAGAGGTTAGAGAGGTTAGATATAGCTATCGGGTGGGCTAGAAGGAGAGGCTGGATTATAATAGAAGGTGATAGCGTTCAGCTAACGGAGAAGGGTTTTAAAGAGATTAGCATCGAACTTCCTGAGGAACAGATCATTAAAAACGCTGCAACAGCACCCGTGCCGATAACGAAGGAGAATAAGCGTGTAATAGATGAACTTGTTAGGAGAAAAATTTTACGACTACATACTGAGAAAAAGAAGATTTTGAGCCTCACTGAGAAAGGTAGAGAAGTTGCTACAAAGGTAGGTGTCTCAGTGGAAGTTTCAAAACTTACTCCTGAACTTATAGTATCTGGAAAATGGCGTGATGTTGTTTTAACCCCATACGATATCAGTGTTAAAGCACCTACCATTTATCCTGGGAAGAAACATTTCATGCGACAAGTCATTGACTATATTAGGAGAATCTGGCTTGATATGGGATTCAAGGAAATGAAGGGACCCATCCTCGATGTCGCTTTTTGGGTCTTCGACGCTTTGTATCAACCTCAAGACCACCCTGCTAGAGATCTAGCTGATACGTTCTATGCTGAAACTCCAAGTCACGGAGAACTTCCGAGCCCTGAGATTGTTGATGCTGTCAGGATGACACATGAAGACGGGTGGACAACCGGATCGACAGGGTGGGGATACAAGTGGGATGAAAATGAAGCGAGAAAGTGTGTACTTAGAACCCATACAACATCGCTATCGGCTAGAACTCTTGCAAAACTACGTGATGACATAGAAAATGGGAATATTCCAGCTAAATACTTCTCTGTTGGGAGAGTTTTTAGGAATGAGACTCTAACGTGGAAAAATCTTGCCGAGTTCTACCAGACAGATGGTATAGTAGTGGGAAATGTCAGCTTTAGACATCTCCTAGGCTATCTTAAAGAGTTTTACAACAAGCTCGGCATCAGAAAATGCCGATTCAGACCAGCCTACTTCCCTTACACAGAAATGTCGGTTGAGATAGAGGTCTTTGACGAAAGGAAGGGCGTATGGGTTGAATTAGGAGGGGCAGGTATTTTTAGACCAGAAGTTGTTAAACCATTACTAGGAAAGGACATTCCAGTCCTTGCATGGGGGCCGGGACTTGAGAGAACTGTTATGAACAGGTATAATATCGAGGATATAAGAATCCTTTATATGAATGATCTGGAGATTCTTAGATCCGCTAGGCTATGGATCGGTTAGAGGTGTTAAACCTTGCCCGTTATAAGTGTAAACCTCCAGGAATTCGTGAAATTCGTAGGGACTGATTTGTCAATTACAGAAATCGCAGAAGCTCTTCCAATGCTCGGAGTAGCATGGGAGGGATACCATGATGGAGAATTCTCAGTAGAGGTTTTTCCCAATAGACCTGATATGCTTTCCGTTGAAGGCCTAGCACGGGCTTTCTCATCGTTTATAGGTGTGAGGCCTGGTTTACGGAGATTCGAGGTTGAATCGCCGGGGGGGAGAGTAACAAGAGTAGAGGGAAAGGTATCCCCTATAAGGCCTTACATTGGTATGGCTGTCATCTTAGACTTTCCGATGGAGGAAAATGCTCTATTATCCATGATGCAACTCCAAGAAAAACTACATATCACACATTGTAGGAGGAGAAGAAAGGCTTCCATAGGAATATATGATTTAGACACCATAGTTTTTCCCATAACTTATACCACTAAACCTGTGGATTTTAGGTTCAGGCCGCTAGAATGGGATAGTAAAATTACGTTGAGAGATATACTCCTTAAACATCCGAAAGGTATAGAATATGCCTATATCCTTGAAGGGTTAGATCGTTACCCTATCCTGCTTGACAATAATGGAACGGTCCTATCGATGCCCCCTATTATTAACTCTGAGGATACAAAGGTAACTTTAAACACTACAAACCTTTTAATTGACGTTACAGGAACCCATCTTAAAACGGTACTTGAAGTTCTAAACATAGTAACCAGTAGCATAGCAGAAAGAGGAGGAAGAATCGGAGCTGTCAGGATTCTCTATCCGAATAAGGAACTTGTCACCCCTGATATGAACCCAAGGTCTATGGTCTTAAACATAAAATATGCAACAAAACTTCTAGGAATAGACCTCACAGTAAAAGACGTTAAGATGCACCTTAGGAAAATGGGATATGAAGTTGAAGGTAAAGGAAACTGTGATGAAGTAGAAGTCTTGATACCATGCTATCGGACAGATATAATGCACCAGATAGATCTGGTTGAAGATATCGCGATAGCATATGGATACGGCAATTTTGAACCTGAATTACCTTCTATATCTACTATTGGCGAAGAGGACGATATTGAGAAGTTTTCTCATGTACTTAGAGATTTAATGGTGGGATTCAATATGCAGGAGGTTATTACATTCTATCTATCTAATGAAGACAAGCTTTTTAGGAGAATGGAGGTTCCGGCTGAACCATTAGTAAAAACAGCCAACCCGAAGACAGAAGAGTACACTGTATTAAGGACATGGCTCCTGCCATCCCTTATGGAAGTATTATCGAGAAACCAGCACAATGAGTATCCGCAACGGATCTTTGAAGTAGACGATGTTGTCATACTCGATGAAAAAACGGATACTGGAGCCAGAACGGAGAGAAAGCTAGCAGCGGCTGTATGTCATGCAGATACCGGATTCCATGAAATAAAAGGGCTTGTTGAAAGTTTCCTAAAGAATATCGGAATAAGAGGCTACAAGTTCGAAGAGTTGGAGAAAGGGTGCTTCATAACAGGGAGGGCGGCTAAAGTGCTTGTAGAACAAGATGAAATAGGATACTTTGGAGAGATTCACCCTAAAGTCCTAGAGAACTGGGGGCTAAAAATGCCAGTTTCAGCCATGGAATTCTCCGTCAACAAGATATACAGATATGTGAAGGAAATTTAAATTGACCTTATGAAATTAAAAGTTTGAGATGCCAACAAACCTAACTGTTGAAGCGCTAAAAAAGAAGGAAGAAGTCGAAAAAGCAAGAACTCCAGAAGAAAAACTCATCAAACTTAGAGAATTCCTTTCTCTCATCCCAAAGCATAAAGGAACTGAGAAGCTTGTTAAACAGGTAAGAAGACAGATCGCTACGCTTGAAAAAGAACTCAGAAGAAAAGGAAAAACGAGGACGGGATTCTCATACTTAGTAGAGAAGACAGGGGATATCCAAGTAGCCTTAATATCAACCGAATATCGCATCAAATCAGAACTTATGGAACTATTAACAGAAGTAAAGCCTAGTTACACTGAGATTACGCCCTCAGGGAAGATGTACGCCGGAATCTTTAAGTATAAAGGCGTGTACATGCAGATTGTTAATATACCCGTATTGAACAAGTGGCAAGACGAGAAAATCGTCAGGAGGGGGATGGCGCAAATAAGGAATAGCGACATAGCGTTGATAGTCCTCAGCGGAAGAGATTATAGAGAGGATTTGGAAAAAATAGACAACTTACTGTTTACCCAAGGCAATATTTACCTTGCAACCCACCTACAAGTAGAGATCGAAAAGCTACCTCCTAAGTCAGGATTAAAACTTATTATAGAACCAAAACCTGACCAAAACACCATAGGCGAAGCACTCAACAGTCTTAGAAATAGCGGCGTAAGAGATCTCCTAGTTAACATAAGAGGAAAAGTCTCTATAGCAGATATCGTGGACTTAGTAAAATGTAAGCCCACTATAAAACCAGCCGTAGCACTTTTACCCAACATTAATGGTTTAGACAAATACTACTCAAGAATAACAATGATAGAAAAACCAAAAACCACAGATCAAATAGGAGAGGCTATAATAAAATCCCTAGGATTAATTCGTGTATATACAAAAAAGATAGGAATCAAAGAACCAAGCACAAGGCCATTACTACTGAGAGAAGGAGCCACAGTCATCGAAGCCGCGAAAATGATACATAAACGGTTCGCTGAAAGATTCTCATATGCCAAAATATGGTCAAAAAAGATTAGGCCTAGTCCACAGCGTGTAGGCCCATTATATACACTTAATGATGAAGATATTATAGAAATTCACATGAAATGATTTTAAAAAGTTAAAGTATCTTTATGTATATTATTGTAAACCTAAACCGTGGGACGTTTCTATAGGAATGGTAAATGAAGCATTCTAGACATAATCAATAGGACTAAAACCAAAAATATTTTATAGTAAACCGTCCATTCCATGGTTGATGGAGCTACCCCTAGCACCCGTTGACAGGATACTTAGAAAGGCAGGTGCAAGAAGAGTTTCAGAAAGTGCAGTCAAGGCACTAGCCAAGTTCATAGAAGACGAAGGCATGAGAATCGCAAAAAGGGCTAACGAACTTGCAAGGCATGCTGGAAGAAAAACAGTAACAGAAGAGGATATAAGAGCCGCACTAAGAACATGAAACCCCCTTTCTTTACTTGAAAAACAGTATCGTAATACGGAAGTGCTCTATTTAAAAACATGATCCCCTTCTAGCGAAGGGAATGCCGGGGGCGGGCTTCGAACCCGCGGCCTCCGGATTTCACCGAGCCTTAACAATTAGGGATTATGAGTCCGGCGCTCTAACCAGGCTGAGCTACCCCGGCACTCTATAGTACCAGGGTAAGTTTTAAAATGTAACTGCAAAAGTTAAGAATACTTTGAACCCATGTAATATGGGGGACGTGGTCTAGCTTGGTGGGATGCCGGCCTTGGGAGCCGGAGGTCAGGGGTTCAAATCCCCTCGTCCCCACTAGGTTGTTAGTGTAAAGCCCCGGTAGCTCAGCTGGCAGAGCGACAGACGTGGGGTCGAGCCTTGTAAGCTGTTGGTCGAGGGTTCGAATCCCTCCCGGGGCTTTCCTCAATACTCTTCTTACATAGTATTTGACCAGTCATGCTCTATTCTTGAAGAGAAGAGCCCCGGGCGGGATTTGAACCCGCGGCCTACGGCTTTCAAGAGGGTTTACCGGGCCGTCGCACTACCTGGCTGTGCTACCGGGGCTTCATTAATAGTTAGTTTCAACATTTTTTGAATATTTCTATATCGAATGCTCCATGGCAAATCTTAGTATATATTTATCCAGCTCATCTTCTTGAATTTCTTCGTTAAAGTACTCCTCCAAGTATCTTAATAGTCCTTCCTCAGGCGGTAGCCTCGTTTTAAAGTACATCTGATGGTTCTTAATCCAGCTTATGACCTTTGATCTAAGATCATCAATGCTTTCGTCTCCAGGTAGCATTAACGGTTCTGCGTGTGTTATATGTTTCCGCTGTCTGAACTTCAAAAACAGGGCTGTTAGTGTTATAGAAACTGTTAGAGCCGATATTGATGCGATTATTATTCTATATTTGTTCGGGTTTATAGCTTCGATTGTGAATTGTTCCCCTGGCTTTAGATCTCCGATTCCCCAGCTTGCAAGCTCTCTCGTTAACAGTAGATGTAACGTTGGTTTATCATCTTCAAGTTCTATATAGGAAACTGTCGAAAGGTGAAGTCGTGATTCATTGCCTATAACTATTTGAGAATCTAAGCTTGGCAATGGTATTGCTATGTGAATTGAAGCTGTATCAGCTTTTATTATGACTTTATACTTACGTCTGTAACTTATGTTTTCGATAATGTAGGGCAGTTTTCCTCTGTTCTTTATGGTTAATAACGGATCACCTATTAGGATTAGTTTGGGGGCTCGCTTGCCCTGTGCTATTTTAACATTGTTTATTATCCTAGTAACTTCGCCTAAGGGTAACCCTTGAATGAGAAGCATATGAACCATATGCTCTGGGTAAGTGCTCCCATACTCTTCTCCCCCATATTCTAAACTTGTAGAGCCGATGTAGGCTGCAGCACCGTTATCTATGAATCTGTAGGCTATGCTTTCATTTGGATTACTTAATTGTGAGAACGCACAAGTTTCACATGAAAGTGTCAATACGATGGTTGGAAATATATATGGAATATCTGTGAAATCCAGTAGCGGCTTCCCATGCTGCCACGGAGAGAGTGCATAAATATTTCCATGGAGATTTATATATGTTATGAGCCCGCCTTGGACTAACGTACTCAGAAACGTCTGATATGAGAGGTTTTGGGCGTCTTCACTGTCGCTTAGATATAAGGTTTTGAGGCCTACTCTTTTCATCTCACGGACAATTTTCCATGCAAGTGCGGATCCAGATTCCATGCTTGCTACTAATCCTCTGTTAGTCCAGGTTCCTCCTAACTCGGGAAAAGCCAGGGATACGGCTACGAGTCTTGAGGTTGAGTAAATATTTGTAGATGTTAATAGTCCTATTTTTATATCAATGTACTTATCACTATCTATACTAGTAGAATAATTAAACAGTTTTATTACTTTCGAATAGTTTTCACGTGTTATTGGAGGTGATACTACTGCAAGCCATTCAGGTTTAAACATGTGAATAGCTTCAGGGTCATAGGAAACGAGGACTCCTCCTCGAACTCCTGCATAGTGAGCTGCAATAAGCAGGTAGGAAGTATCGTTTGTTAAAGTCATTATAAGATAATTCTTCATCCAAGCTTGCGTATATGCATAGTTTATGACGTCTCTAACCGTCTCTAACTTTAATATCGAACCAGTAGTCTCTACGCTGGTTCGCCCATAGATTATGAATTTGTTCACACCCATTGAGGAAAGACGGGAAAGAACGTCATAGCTGGTACTAGGAACTACTATACTTCTCGTTAAAGTTGCGAGATAACAGATATACGGCATTACATCGGGCGAAAGAACGTCTTCGCCTATTATTGCTGAGTTAAAAGATATCTCGTATTCTAGAGCTATGTCGAGTAAACCACTGGCAGAAAGATTCCCGTTAAAATATAGAATCCTAAACGTAGATGAGAAGGGAAGGCTACGTATCTCATCTTTACCATTAAGAACGAGTAGTCTGAGAGGGCTTGTATAAGAGGTTAGGGGAGATAATAGAAGATAATCTGTAAGGCTATTAGCAACGAAGATAACGTTAGGTTTTAACTGAGCGGTTGTGGAACCTGAGGTTATTGTTACTATCGTGACCCCCATGAGTAGTAGAGAAAACAGCCTTCTCAGAGATCCTATCATACGATAGTATTTAAGGTGAAGGCTAACTATAAATTATACGAGCTTAGCACGAGGTGTTTATGTTGATTTGCAGGTCGAAAGCTTTAAGCAAGTACACAAAGTACAAATTCATCTTTATTAATGGAATACACACCGAAAAACACCAATCCAGACAGAAATTGATCGATGTGACACGTAAGGTTGACGGAAAGTATGGTGTTTGCTGTCTACTTGTAGACAGTAAAATGGTCTTTTCCCCGTTACATGTAATATCGGCTATCGAACATGCAGCTCGGGCATCCGTGGATGGTAAGAGAGATTTAAAGGTTGAAATTAGTCTTTATCTTCTTGCAACAACACAGATATCCGAGGCTCTAGAAAAAGTTCTTTCTGAAGGTTCCCGTGATTTTTGTGTGTTAATTCTGGCTGAAGATGAGAATTCAGCTCATGCGGCATTTAGGGAGATCACTGAAATTTTAGAAGGGTCGGTTCATCCAGATCTTGTAGAAACGCACACGAGAGATAAGCTGAGATGCCAGGAGGAAGCATATGGCATAAAATTAGATGCGAGCCATAATGAAGTAGAGAGGACCTTACTTGAAAAGATAGCTATTTCAAGGTTGTAGCAGGAGCGGGCCCGGCGGGACTCGAACCCGCGACAACTGGCTTAGGAGGCCAGCGCTCTAATCCTAGCTGAGCTACGGGCCCTCCTCCTTCTTGAATATTGTGAAGCCACAGTATCCACACGTCCATCTATTACTATGTTCAGCCATGAATCTTCCGCATCTAGGACATTGTCTTTTTAGTCTTATTAGTTTTTCGCCTTCAATCTTGTAGTATTTAGCTATGGTATTGCTCATAATTATTCACCTTTCTGTTCTGCGGGGGTATTTCTTTTAATTATATGTTTTGGCTCTATTCTCTGAGCGTACTCTATAGTGTCATATACCCTTGCTTTCACCTCGATATCCCGTGTACCAGGTATGTATCTCATCTTTACCACCAATGTTTTAGAGGGGTCGGCTTTTAAATGTTCTACGACTAACTTTTTGGCATCAATCCTCTTTAATGGTGATTCAACGTTTTTTAGGAGTAATATGTATTGCGTCCTATGTAGTAGTTCTTGCCTCTCACTCTTAACTATTTCCAACTCCATCAGCCTTTACCCACCTCTCATTAGACTTAAATTTTATCTGACTTGGAGTGCGTACACTCCCTCATCGTCGATATTGAGCAGCTTTGCGGCTTTCGATTCTTTAGGGTTAAGAATTATTATTATCCCCCTCCAGTTGGGGGTTAGCTCCTTAGATCCACATTTAGGACACGTATCGTCAAAAGTCAGAGTTTTACATTTCCTACACGCTTTCAGCTTCACCTTCGGTCTCCTCCTTAATCCTTCCCAGCCCCGGCTGCCTACATGTCAGTATTATTTTCATAAAGGCTCTTTCCTCCTCTTCAGTTATTTCACCAACTTTCTCAGGAAATATCTTCTGAGGCTTACTCACAGATATAACCCTAGCCCTTATTAGATCATTTCTACGGAAGGTTATACCAGTTTTTCTGCCGGTGAGCATGCCATCACTATATGAAAAATAGTCGTCCGCCAGTTGGGAAATATGAACCATCCCATCAAAAGGTCCAACTCTTACAAAAACCCCAAAGCTTTCAACATGAGTAATCGGGCCCTCCACTATCTCCTGTACCCTGGGGAGATATGCCAAGACATCAAACTCTACTTCTATGTGTAGACTCGAGGAGGTAGGGGGAATCCTAGCTATTCCCTGGCTTTTTACATTCAGTATTTCCAGCACTAAACCCACATCAGGTATGTAAGTATCAATAAATCTGGACCTAAGGTCTTCAAGAATTACTTCAGCTAGGTTATCTGAAATTTTATAGGGTGGGACAACGGATACGTCTCTCAACCTTACTTTGTGAAACATTAATAACACCTACCTCATACCTTCAACGATAAGCCGACCATCAGACCCCACGTAGACAACCGGGATGGACGCTTCTCTTAGTTTAACTACTAACTCATGGTCGCAAGTTCCTACAATGATTTTTCTATTTTCCCTCGCAAAATCTATTATTGCCATGTCTGCTTTGCTCTCTACTCCACAGTATCTTAAAACTTTAATGCCTAACCTGTCTAGAGATTCCAATACCTTTTCGGCTAATTTAGATTTGAACCCCTTCTTACGATACGCAATAGATTTAAGCTCATCTACACAAATACTGAGTGTTACCATCTCAGATGCTTGAGCCACCTCTAGGATCTCATCTATCGAAAATCCTGTTCTTTGAAATATCATAATCATGAAACTACTGTCAATAAGCAACTTCATTGTAACTTTCACCATTAAAACCGAGAAAGTATTGATAATAAATGGGCCCGGTGGGATTCGAACCCACGACCTCTCGGTTATCAGCTTCGCCCAAGGTCGAGCGCTCCAACCAGGCTAAGCTACGGGCCCATGTGGACCGAGAGGGATTCGAACCCTCGACCTCCGCCTTGCGAAGGCGGCGCGCTCCCAGGCTGCGCTACCGGCCCACTAATATGTAGGGGATAATTCTAATTAAAATTTTGGCATGGTTATTGTCCTTCAATTTTATATCTTAGTAATCCAATTATACCGCCAAAGGCTTCAACCTGTTTTCCCCACTCGGTCTCCGATGTTATTACTTCGATTTTCGTGCCGTAATTTTCAGCTAACTCTCCCATGTACTCTACGATGTCCTTAGGCTCACTTATCTCAAAAGTCGTACTGCCACACTGGGGACATGGCTCTGACGATAGGTTTTCGATGAGTAGTTCTATGTCTACTGCTTTTACCCATTCGGTCTCGCTATACCCGCAATTTAGACATTTTCTACCTACAAGGTAAAGGTTCAGATTGTCAAGTATTAGAATTTTTTCGACAGCACCCATCTTTAAGGCATTTTCTACACTTTCTCTGCCGTAAACAACGGTGTCGGGGTCGTTAATTATAGCTTTCAGGAAATCCTCGACAACTTGCTTTTCTCTTGCGAGAATTGTATCGGATATTATGCTCGATGCTTTCCAAACAAGTTCCCTTACACCTGATTCTCCAGTATAGGACAGATTAACCAGTGCTATTACCTTCTTCTTCAAGCTATAATGAACATAATCACCCTCTATAAATTCCCTTTTGGCATCTCCAGGCCCACCAACTATTATTCCTTTTAGATCTTGCAAGGGTAGGAATGCCTTATTCACATGCTCCCCAAGTTTTTTGTAGAATTCTATCACCGATACTTCTCGTAACCTTTCAAACCTTCTCTGAGATTGTCCTCCAGCGCTGTGTTTAGGCGGCACCAGCGATGCTACCTTATCGAGTATCTTATAGTTGGATCCTCTGATCAAAGCTATATGACCACCACCTCTATCCATAACTATTAGCCCGTACGATTCCTTTTCCTTGGTCATCTCCATAAGAGGTTCGAGAAAAAACTTTTGATCACACCTGTAAATGAAAGACCTTATAGGCTCTGGAGGGATTACCTCGTATAGTTCGATTTTTTCAGTACCACGAATCTTATTTCTAGGGATTGCACCACAAAATAACGCTATTCCATTTTCAGGGGGAACTCTATATAATTTTAGGCGTTGAAGAAGTGACTCTAGAGCGGCCTGGACATTCTTCCTAGTAGACTTATCCTTTATGTTCCCTGCCTGATCGTATTCCTTCCTGAGGTATCGGGTAACTTCGAAAATGTTTCTGTTAGGGGGGATATATAGGCTTATGAGTTCTGTCCCCCTCCCTTCTTTACTCCTGAGAACCGATAGTTTCTTTTTGAATATGTAACGACTATATGAGTCTTCCTGCAAGTTTGACACCACAATGTTGCGATATATTTATAGTGTGAGCTAATATTTGAGTTTGCTGTGAGGCTGTGCATTTTCGAAGACTATAGGTATAGATACTTTCTACCATTAACGTATACAAGACCAGTCTTTCAGCTTAGATACGGCTCTATAACAATGCTCCAATACGTCGCAAAGGCTTTAGGAATGAAGCCGGAAATGGTTATTTGCAGAGAATTGGTTGCCAAGAAGGCGAGCTGGCTATATCCTGAGATACAAGTTAACAGAGCAATCCAGGATGACGTAAGAGAATTCCTATTTGTAAATTGCAGAGTAATCCCCTCTAAGAGGGATTTATACCAGATTTTAGACTTGGGACCGGGGGAGTTCCTCCAAGCAGAGGATACGATTTATGCCTTCAGGCCAAAAAATAAGGAAGAACTAGACAGAGTAAGGAAAAGCATGTTCAAACCTTTAGAATGCAAGCCTAATGCAAATATGAGAGAGATCAAGTACTACTGGGACTTAATCGCGGTTTTTGAAAATGCCCTAAAGGAAACAGTTAAATGCAAGGAGGTAGAGTTTAAAGAGGCAAACGTTATCGCTGAAGGAACCAGCGGCTTACATGTCGGTAAAGATACAAAATTTTACGGTCATATATTCATCGACTGCACAAAGGGTCCAGTTTTCATTGGACGCAACGTAAGATTGGGGCATGGCACTACAATTGAGGGGCCTGCATATATTGGAAGTAATACGTATATTATGCCATCAACCCGGTTGTCTACGTGTTATATAGGTAGCGTATGTAGAGTCGGAGGAGAGGTTGAATGCTCAATTGTAGAGGCTTATACCAACAAATATCATTATGGATTTTTAGGCCATAGCTATGTTGGTTCATGGGTTAACATAGGCGCCGGAACGACAACTTCAGATTTAAAAAACACGTATGGTACTATTAGAGTTTATTTAGGCTCCAAAAGAGTAGAAACGGGCCTGATAAAGCTTGGAGCATGTATTGGAGATCATTCCAAAACGTCGATCGGATGTTTAATATATTCAGGCATCTCCATAGGAACAGCGTCACACGTTCATGGAATTGTTACGAGAAATGTACCACCGTTCACGATGTTTTTAGAAGGCATAGGAGCTAAGAATATTGAACTTAACCTTAAAAGCGCCATACTTACATATAGAAGAATGTGTAAAAGGAGAGATGTTGAACCATCAACTGCAGAAGAGGAAATCTTATGGAATGTTTTTGAGATGACCAGCACTGAAAGGAGAAAAATGGGCATCATGAAGGGAAAGATAACTTTGCCATAGATAGAGGCAAGAGCAACATTAATAAATAACTCACACGATGGTAAATGTGGAGTGAATATGGATATCGTTTCAGTATCAGGATGGGTACTAGCAGGGGTCCTTGCAACCGATAGAATCAGGCTAACTCTTAAACATAAACCGAGGTTAAGCCAAAAGGACCTTGAAATAATGCTCAATAACCTTCAATCTGTGAAAATGGAGCTGAGAAGGCAGCTCGAGGAGATCTGATGAAAGCAATAAGTTGGGTCTCAGGCAAGGGTGGAACCGGTAAAACAACGATAGTGGGAAACATAGGTTACATACTTTCAAAGAGCGGCTTTAAGACTATTTTAGTGGATGCTGATCACGGGCTTTCCTGTCTCACCAGACTGTTCAAAATAAATGCTAGAGTCGACTTAATAGACCTGCTCAAGTCCAATTATGTTGACTTAAAGGACATAGTATATCCAACAGGCATAGAAAATCTATTTATCATACCAAGTAAGGACAGGATAAAAGTATCTGAAATAAGGGGATTTAGCAGACTAAAAGGCATGTTTAACTCACTGAATAGCTTCGATTACATCCTTATAGATGCACCAGCCGGCCTCGGCGAAACCATCGTTAACCTAATGGCTGTCACAGGATACTATGTAATTGTAGCACAACCTACGCCATGGAGTATTGATGCTGCACTTAAGCTTAAGCTGATAGGAGACAAGATAGGAGCAAAACCTGAAGGTTTCATATTGAACGATGTAGAGGGTAAGATAAGCATGTTTAAGGACGCTGTTCCTAAATTCGAAAAGCTACTGGGCGTCAGGTGCATAGGACTAATTCCACACGACAAAAAGGTTAAACTAAGCTCGATAAAGCTTGAAATAATGGCCGAGAATTCAACGAATAGAGCTGTTAGAGAGTATTATAGGATAGCATCTGCCATAGCAGGATTAAATATTAAACCTCCAAAGAGGAGACTGTTACCATTCTTCGGGTAAAGGATTTGAGCTTAGAACTTGAGGGCAAAGTAAACCATAGACAATTTTTATCGATGTTAGAGACGACCGTATGGAGTTCCAGACTAACAGGAATAGTAAACGTGGTAGGTAGGGAAGGAATAGGTAAGATATATTTATCAGACGGCTGCCCAGTAACGGCATCGTACACATCAGCAGGAAGAGCTCACCATGGAATGCCTGCCTTAAAATCGATTCTAGGGCTGAAAGAGGAAAAGCTAGCTTTCAGAGTGGAATCGTCTGTAGATCACGTTTTAGACCATGTTAGAAAAATTATTGGAAAAGTCTTAAAGAGCAAACGGCCAGGAATAAGAGCCACATGGATTAAAAATGTCGATTCATTCGCAGCAGATTTGTCTGATAGGTTTGAGAATTTTATCATTAGAGGAGTTTCTGGGAATATACAGTCAATAGCATTATTTAAAGAAAGGAAATTATACACTGTCATAGTTCTATATCCGGATAGTATAAGGGTTTCTGGACTTATTTTAGATGGGATCTCGCACGAACATGGTTTAGTAGACTATGAGGCTACAGATTCTAGCAAAGTAGAGTTGTTTGTAGAATATAAGAGTGAAGGTATTAGGGAATACGTGTTAGAATCAATGTATAGGAGTGGGCCGAGAGGGAGTTGAACCCTCGACCTCCGCCTCGTGAGGGCTCATTGGAGGATGGAGAAATTGGAAATTTCTATCTGAGAACTGAGAATGATGAGAATGAGAAATTGAACGATTCATTTTTGCGCGCGCGCCATTTTTAGGGTTTAAAGCCATTTCCCACGCTTTATCTCTGTCTTGAGGTTCTAAAATTAAACGAGACTTGCCAACTTCTTCCGGATAAAGATACTCAGCTTGAGTTCCATCGCAAAATGTAATGTTTGGTAATTCTTTTTTATCTTTGAAATTGTTTTCCTTAAATGCTCGTAACTATAACCAGATAGCTTACATCTTTCTTGCTGAAGGAAATCAGATAAATTAGAATATTTATCCGGGCAAGGTTTTTGGGTCATCCATCCTTGAAATATAAAATCTGCTTTTTGATTTCTTCTGAGCAAGTTCCTTATATTATAATCCTCAAGAGGCTTGCCTGGAGTGAAGCATCTTCCAAGTTCAAGAAAACTATAGCCATTCAGTCTCATACTGCTATTTCTCTTTATCACTTTTCCTTCAACAAGCATGTAAGGATGTTTTATTATCCATCCGGGTGATTGGAGATAGTAAGATTTCATTGTAATTTCAAACTCTCCCTCCTCGAATTTCCCCTTAAGTTTTATAATTCTTGGATAATCTAAATCTACGACTTCAAATTCATCTGCCCTAAAGGATTCGTTGGTTAAAGTAAACCCTATCCGCCCATTTTTTCCAAATATCGTTTTTTTATCGCAAGAAGCTGTTAAGAGGAATATACCATAAAACTCTGGTGTATTAACACATATCCAAGTTTCATAGGATTCTGTTCTTGGTAAGTCAGCCCAGCTATGTTCATAATCTCCATATCCATCGAATTCATAAATTCTTCTTCCATCTTTTTCTATGATTCCCTTTATCTCAACTGGATCATCAAAACCTCCAAAGTGCATATAATCAGCAAATCCCACCATCTGACCTTTTTCCTTGCCATGCCAGAGTGGAATTCCTCTTGATGTTGTATTTAGAATTATCTTATAGGCAGTATAGGAAAACTCCAAGTTCCTCTTATCTTGATAAATCCTCATCCTAAGAAAACCATCCTGAAAATTACTTGAAATTATAATAGTATTATCATCCTCAATCTCTACTTCTCTTTTAGCTTCTTTTTTAAAGTCAAATAATGTTTCATTATTAATCCCAACAAAAACAATAGCCTGCCTTTGCTTCTGCGAAAACCAAAAACTGAAATGATTTCCTTTCTCATCTTTGGCATTTCCTCCTATGAAATACCATTCTTGGAGGGTTGGATATTCTCTTGGTAGTTCATCCTCAAATTTCGGTCTATCATTTATATGGGAATGAGATAATGCTAAATCTAACTTATCTGCATTTTTCAAAGCCTCAAACGCTTTATCCACCGTAAATTCAGCCTTCTTATAATCTCCTTTCAAGTAAAAATTCTTGGCTTGCTTGTAAAGTAAATAAGTCTCTGTAAGATATAATTTGTTTGCTTTGGCTCTAATCTCTCTTTCTAAATTCAAAAGTCTTTCTCTTACTTTTTCTTTAATTGTCTCAGGTTTAATAATTAGTTTGTGGGAGTTTACATGCTCTACCCAGCCAAAGCCGTTTGTAAGTTCTCTGCCATTAAGTTTACCGGTGCTCGTCGCTAAATATTCAGCCCCTATATTGCCAAATATATGATGTGTGATGTCCAGAGTTCCCTTAGGAGTATCTGCAACAATACGTATACTCCTCTTTTTATTATCCACAAAATAATCAAAACTTGAAGGTATGATGTATTCACCATTTATGAGTAATCCCGCATCCTTATAGTCTCCGAAAACAACAAATATTCCCTGAACTTCGTCAAATCTAAAAGGCATCCACCATTCGTTTCCATATTCTTTTATTTTCTGAACTATATTCCCTTTATTAAAGAAGTGTTCACTATGCCCTAATCCTGTTAGATTTATCCTTTTACCCTTTATTAAGATATATCCAGTAGCTTTGGATGTTTCTTCGATTCCAGCAATTTCACAATTAGGATAGACTTCAGCGACTCTTGCCTTATTGTACCAGAAAGAAATTTCTTTCTGAAAAACTAGGTAGATATGCGTACTTCCACAGTTAGCTTCCAACTCGTAACTGTCATCATGTATGGTATACTTTATGTAGTCTTCATCCAAAGCAAAAGATGAGGGCGCCCAGTAAATTATCTTCTCTCCATCAAATCTTCTTCCAGATTCCTTTCTCCAATCAAATAATAGATGACAAATAATTTCATTCTCAGGAAAACGCTTTATGATTATACTAGCTTTCTTCCCGTAATGGTATTGAAAATTTCCATACAATCCATAGAGATTCTGGTCATCACCCTTTCCAACAAAGCTAAACCAGTTGTTATGTCTCGGGATTCCGAATAATTCCTCTAAGGCAAGCTCATCGATACTAGGGTCGTGTATATTGCCTACTTTTGATTTTTGCAGGCATCCTCCCAATAAGATAACTGCAATTACCACGATTCCGACTATGATTAAGATTTTCTTGTTCATAATTATCTACCTCATTTTAGTGCTAATATTCTTGAACCATATCTTGGAACAGAAATCTTAAAATTGCTCGGCTCATTGACATTAAAAGTTTCGCCGCTTAGCTCATCATACAAAACACTTCCTCTTGGTAAAAAAGACAAATCAGGATAAGATGTCGCCTCTCTATCTAAGAGGTTTATCACTATAACAACTTTCTTATCTTCGTATTCTTGCAAATAAGCATAAGTGTTATCCCCAGATTCCCAGACATTTGAGATTGAGCCGTATTTGATGGCTTTATGCTTTTCCCTTATTTTCAGTATTTTTATAAAAGTTGAACATTTCTTGATTAATTGGGCTGATATCTCCTTCTGGAAAAATCTCTCTGGTAAGTGCGGAGAAAGCCCGGGATGATTGTAATTAAAACAGCACCTGATTTGTGAAGCTTTTGATTTTTCATGGAACTGATAGCCAAAGTCATGGGTCATTAAAAATCTACCCCCTGGTTTTTCCATAGTATAAACAT
>Ga0164310_10000344_pt1 | contig 24205 bp, 27 predicted proteins | sample GuaBasSedimGuay1_FD_121795 | JGI IMG/M metagenome (GOLD analysis project Ga0164310, IMG submission 121795) | Subseafloor sediment microbial communities from Guaymas Basin, Gulf of California, Mexico - Guay1, Core 4569-9, 0-3 cm | ecosystem: Environmental > Aquatic > Marine > Hydrothermal vents... | reverse complement strand
GACATAGGCTCCGAACACCCTCTCAGGCATCAGTGAATCGTCCGCCCTTGATTCAGGTTTCAGATGTTAGTCCGGACTCCCAACCATGAATTCAAGACCACCAATGTATCTCTCAAGTGCCAGCATCTTGCTGCCTACGTCCTGCTTAGTTTGGACTCCAACTCCAACAACTGCTAGCGCATGTGATTCTCTCAAAGAATCCCGGCACTTGACTTCATTCCATCTGAGATGTCTTTCACACGGTGAGCGTAGATAGCCCTACACACCTGACCCAGACATTGGGAGAGAAACCGCCCGGTGATAGCATTTCGACGAACTCACGATTCCGACGATGGACAACCCCGACAGGCGATACATCTCTTCGATATCTTTTAAAGCAGAACTCGTTTGAAGCGCAAAGTGACTCGGTGGAGACGTGACTGCAATGCCCAGTACATTCCTGAAAGCCCTATCACCTTTCGTCAGGGTCATGCCAGAAGTAAAGGCGCCTGATAGAGAGGTTAGCTTCAAAGAGAAGCTAACCTGGACTGCTGTCGTTCTGATAATCTTCCTGATAATGTCACACATGCCGCTCTTCGGCGTTGACAAGAACGTGGGGCTTGACTATCTATGGGCGATGAGAGTGATTCTAGCCAGTACGCGAGGCACACTGATGGAGTTGGGGATTGGGCCAATAGTCACTGCAGGGTTGGTCATGCAATTGCTCTCGGGGTCGAAGATCATCAACGTGGACTTTGGAGACCCGGAGGACCGTGCTCTGTTCACTGGTGGGCAGAAGGTGCTGGCCCTGTTCATGACAGCATTTCAGGCCATCGCCTACATCATGGGAAACGCCTATGGGACGTTGACTCCCGAGACGGCCCTGATGGTCTTCGCGCAGCTCTTCACATCGGGTCTAGTGATTGTCCTGATGGACGAGCTCGTCCAGAAGGGATGGGGTCTGGGCTCAGGAGTGTCACTGTTCATCATGACCAACGTGGCCGGTCAGGTCATCTACAACTCGCTCAACTTCATTCAGACAGAGCAGGCAGGGCCCATTGGGTACATGGGCAGCACCATTGACAACATCATTCCGACGAACCTTCCCAAGGGCATCATCGCAGCGATGATCTCCAACATCATGCGGACCTTTGGTGTTGGCACGAGTCAGGGAGACCCCGTTGACGCAGGATGGTTGTTCATAAGGGATGGGTTCGAACCCAGTGTGTTCTCCCTCACCATCACGTTTGCGATATTCTTTGCAGTCATCTGGATGGAGTCTGTCAGGGTTGAGATACCGTTACAGTACGCCAAGTACAGAGGTATGAAGGCAAGGTATCCCATCAAGCTGCTGTATACCTCAAACATCCCGGTCATCCTGGCTCAGGCGCTGTACGCCAACATACTCTTCTTCGGACAGATGATATGGGGGGCGTTCAACGTCGACGGGACGAATCCGTTTCTATCGTGGATAGGAGTCTTTGAACGGGACGAGGCTTCCGGGAGAATGATTGCGACCTCAGGGTTAGCAAAATACATCACTCCGCCGCAGGGCATCTTCTCCCTGCTATTGGAGTCTGACGGCCTACTACATGTCATCATCTACGCGTCCTTGATGGTACTCCTCTGTTGGGGATTCTCCAGGATCTGGGTCGACATCTCGGGCATTGCACCGCGCGATGTCTCACGCCAGCTTCTCAACTCAGGTTATATCGTGCCCGGATTCCGGCGCAGTGAGAAGGTCCTGGAACGCCTTCTCGACCGCTACATCCCCATCGTCGCTGGACTCGGAGGGTTCCTCATCGGAATACTCGCAGCCGCGGCAGATGTCATGGGAGCGCTGGCGAGCGGCACGGGAATACTGCTGATGGTGAGTATTATCAAACAGTACTACGAGCAGATTGCCAAGGAACAGCTGGCAGGAATGGGTGGAGAAGGGGTCCAAGGACTGCTGGGCATCCTCTAGAAGGATGCATCAGTTGGAACGGAAGGAATTATAACCACCACGGTCAACCGACCGGCCAAATCAGGCAGAGGAGTGCATCTTCCATGACTGAATCGAGGAATGTAGTGATCGTCACAGGAATACCCGGAGTGGGCAAGACTACTGTCATCAACACAGCTGTAGACATCGTTAAGGAGAAACATAACGAGACTGTGCTTGTGCTGAACTTCGGGACTGAGATGTTTGAGGTGGCATCAAGGGCGGGCTTGGTGAAGGACCGTGATGAGATGCGCAGGCTTCCCACGGGTGTACAGCGTGAGTACCAGAAGAAGGCGGGCGAGGCCATCGCAGAGAAGGCACAGAAGGCCAGAGTGATTGTGGATACTCACACTCTCATCCAGACTGGGAATGGGTACCTCATAGGACTGCCCGAGTGGGTTGTGAGAGTCATCGCCCCCAAGACCGTAGTCCTCGTGGAGGCAGACCCTGAGAAGATTGCGGACCGGAGAAGTAACGACCCAACAAGAGCGAGAGATGCACAGTCCGCAGAGGACATTCAGATCCATCAGGAGATGTGCCGGGCTGCCGCGGTGGCCGTAGGAACGCTGACCGGGTCCACGGTGCGGATCATCAAGAACCGTGAGGGCAATGTTGAAGAGGCCGCTGTACAACTGGCTGAAACACTGATGGAGTAATCGAACATGCAGGACCTCGTAGCAGACTTCATGGCGTGGCTTGTGTCGACCTTTGGTATCCTCCGATACCCGCCCTATGCTGCATTATTCATCATGATGGTATCGGTGTCAGTTTCTACCACAAGCAATCTGGCCATGAGGAAGTTCTCTGATATGAGGCAACTGCAGAGACATCAGACGGAGATCAAGCAGTTTCGCGAGATGGAGAAAGAGGCCCAACGGACACAGAATGAGAAACTCTTGAGAAAGGTCAAGCGCAGGAAGGCCTACATCGACAAGATCCAACGCGACCAGCTGGGTGCACGTTTCAAGCCCTCTCTCATCTTCATGATCCCGTTCATGGTCATCTTCTCAGTGCTCCGAGGGTTCTACAGTGAGGCGGGTACCGACCTCATCGTAGCAGTCCTGCCTTTCAATGCTCACTACCTCCTGCCGTTTCTCGATGGGATGCTCGGCACTCCGGTACCCGGCGGATTTGGTTTGACATATTGGAGCTTCTATTTCCTCGTGGGATTGGGGCTCTCAAGTATTCTTCAAAGGATAATGGGAACACAGGTCATGACCGCGTAGAGTCATAGACTCACCGCTTTGCTTAAAAGCAAAGGTCAACGGGTGCCACAGAGAACACAGTAATGGGTGGAAAGATATGCCACGACCAGGCCAACTCACAAGAAGCAGAGCGAACAGGACTGTCAAAACACCTGGGGGACGCAGAGTCGTACACAGACAGAAGTTCTACAAGACAAAGGGGACTTGCGCAATCACAGGGACCAAGCTCCAGATGCCGCGTAAGTCACGACAGGGTCTGAGCAGGAAGGCCAGCCGTTCGGCAAAGAGACCAAATCGCCCCTACGGCGGTGTGGTGTGCTCGCGAGTGGTCCGCCGTGGGATTACCCGAGCATCTCGAGCATGAAACAATGAAACGCGTCATCACTATCGGGGGACTTCACGGCACAGGCAAGAGCTCTGTCGCCGATGCTATCGCTGAGAGGTTTGACCTCAGACGCGTTTCGGCCGGTGTCATTTTCCGTCAGCTTGCCGCAGAGAGGGGGCTCTCACTTGAGGAGTTCTCAAGGATTGCTGAGAAAGACAAGGAGATTGACAGGCTAATCGATGACAGACTCAAGTCCTCTGCGGAGGAGGGAGGAGTGGTCATTGATGGACAACTGGCAGGTTGGATGGCGGGCGATAACGCAGACTTGAAGATCATGCTCACGGCACCAGTCGAGGTCCGCGTCAAGAGAATCGCAGACCGTGACGGCACTGACTATGAAGATGCCCTCCAAGAGACCCTCGCCAGAGAGGCCAGTGAGAGAGAGAGGTACTCTGAGTACTATGGCGTCGATATTTCCGACCTCTCAATCTATGATATGATTCTGGACACGACTGATCGTACTCTGCGTGAGGTCATCGAGATAGTGTGTGAGGCCGTGAGGAGAGCACTCTCTGGTAGGTAACAAGCGGAAGCCTCTTATTGGGAACACGCAAGAAAGCGGCATTCTCATGGTCCACGAGGATGAGGCTTTGAGGCGACTCAATCGCCGGACCACGGACTGTGTGAGGTGTACGAATCATGTCATTGTATCAGGTAGGCAGAGTATGTGTCAAAACTATGGGCCGCGAGGCCGGATCATACTGTGTCATTGTGGAAGAGAAGGGTCACAGCTTTGTTGTTGTCACGGGGCCGAAGCACATCAGCGGTGTGAGAAGACGCTCCTGCAACATCAGACATCTCGAGCCATTGGAGCAGACCATCTCGATCTCCAAGGGAGCTGATGACGAGACTGTCGAGAAGGCCATTCAAGAGGCTGGTCTCTCTGAGAAGTTCAGAGAGAAGATCCGCATAGTTCAGTGATGCTCACTGGAGTGAGGGGCTTCTGCTCATGGCGGGTATCTTGCCTGCAGATCAACCACGCGAACTGATTGTACGCACAACAAGTGCAACTGATCCAGATCTTGGCTTTTCCTCACTGGACAATCTGCCAATCGAGTATCTCTTGAAAAACGGGGTCATTGTGCTTGACAAACCTGCAGGGCCGACAAGCCATGAAGTGGCCACATGGGTCAGGAGAATCATCGAGGCTGACAGAGTCGGACATGGAGGCACCCTGGACCCCGGAGTGACCGGGATCCTTCCTACTGGTGTTGGAAATGCGACAAGAGCGATGCAGGCACTTCTTCCTGCGGGGAAAGAGTATGTATGCATACTTGAGTTACATCACCCAGTACCAGAGGAAGACATTCGAGAGACCATCAATGAGTTCACTGGAAAGTTATATCAGAGACCGCCTCTGAGGTCTTCAGTGAAACGAGTGTTACGTGTGAGAGAGATATACTACAACGAGATTCTTGAGATAAAGGGCCGGCTGGTCCTGTTCAGGGTTGGTTGCCAGGCGGGAACATACATTCGAAAGCTCTGTTTTGATCTGGGAGAGGCTCTTGGTGTCGGCGGGCACATGAGGGAACTGAGAAGAACGAGGGTCGGTCCCTTCAGAGAAGATGAACACATGTGCTCTCTTGTTGACCTGCAGGATGCATACATCTTCTGGAAGGAGGACTGGGATGACAGGCTCCTGAGAAGGTATCTCCTCCCTGTCGAGTTTGCCATGGGGCACCTGCCATTTCTATCACTGAGGGACTCGGCGGTAGACGCCGTATGTCATGGAGCAGATCTTGCTGCAAGTGGCGTTGTCAACCTCACAAGCGGTATCAAGAGGGGGGACCTTGTCGTGCTAAAGACTTTGAAGGGTGAAGCGATTGCCATCGCCAGGGCAACCGAGAGTAGCGAGAGGATTGCCAAGTTGAACAGTGGCATTGTCGGAAAGACAGAGCGTGTCCTCATGGAACGAGGGCGATATCCACCCATGTGGAAGAAAAAGTCTGATTGAAGATGCAACGTATTCCTTTTATTCTGACAACGTGTACAGACCTTGTGGCTCTGGAGCAGAAGCGCGACTGACGGTACTCGCCCTTGTGGTGAGAGCTGAGGAAACTCCCGACTCGATGTCGACGGTGGTCCTGTGAGAGCAGGGAGGCGAGAGCTTCGCTCTGGGAACAGAAACGACACCTCCAGACTGGGTATGACAATGATACAGAGATTGAATCTGTTGAGGACCAGTCTGGACAGGTTGAAACGGCCCATCACCAATCGAGCAAGTCCAAGAATACACCGTTGAAGTGTCGACCTGAGGTGTAGGGTAGGATGCTTAGTTTGATGTCGCAAGATGCGTTCAGGGTGACTTGAGCGCATGGAACAGAATTGGGGTTACTCTCTGCACCAGAGCCACACCATGTTGAAACCTCACTTCTCACGAGTCTGCTCAGCCATTATCTCTGTCTGGACTTCGACCACTTCTCCACTTGTGCTGCATGCAGCATATGCATCCAGAAGCTCTCGATTGAGTGCAAAGAAGGCGTCACCCCACTTGAACACGGATAGAAGGTCCTGAGCAGTCTCTGAGAGACCTGTAATGTACAGAGCAGCAGCTATGGCCTCTGCGGTGGACAGTTTGAGAGGTTTGTACGTGTTGATCGGGTTAGCCGCCAACAAGTATGGCAGGGCTCTCTGGGCACCTCCTCGGGACGCAGCGAAGATGGATTCAGCGCGCTTCCACGAGCAGTCGAGCGCGGCCAATCCGAACCTCTCAATGAGAGGCCTGTCTGCGGGTGAGAGGGCGGTCTTGGACACAGGATTGAGAATGACAGCACCGCGAGGAATCCTTCTCATCTCTCTCAGTATGGTGGCCCTCTTCATCCTGGCAAGCCTGATTCCAGTGCACTTCTTTGGGTCACACTGGTCGGCATGATAGATGAGTATTCGAGGGATATCCTTCAATCTCGGTGCACCGCAGTCTGAGTAGTGCCAAGGCAAAGGATTTCTGTGTTGTCATACACCCAGCCGATAGGAAGCACTACTGATGGAAGAGCGTGAGGGAATCCCGTGTGAGATCTGTGGGCAGGTTGTGAGTGCGACCTCCGTGTGCAGCATGTGCAAGTCTGCAGTCTGTAGTGAGTGCTTCAACACAGAACTTGGCATCTGCTACAGTTGTGATGAGGCAAGGTGTACGATCTGTGGTGACTATCTCTCATCGAGGGCCTGCAACTCTTGTGGGAGACTGGTCTGTGAGGACCACGGAACAAAGATTGGAGAGGCGACACTCTGTGACATCTGTGGGACGGATGAGCCATGAGCGACACAGTACTCCACCTGGGGTTTGACGACATCGATAGCCCGACAGGAGGATGCACCACTCACTTCACCAGTCTTCTCGTTGAAGATCTGGAGGGGTTTGGAGTCCGGTGGCTGGACTACCCGGGTCTCGTCAGACTCAATCCGGGAATCCCATATCGAACCAGAGGGAACGGCGCAGTAGTTCTGAGGTTGTCTGTCGATGGAGCACGCCTGGAAGAGATTGTAGACCTGGTCAAGACACGAGTTGAGAGTTATGCGAACTTGGAGTACCCCAACACTAATCCCGGATTCGTCATGGTCCGAGGAGATGTGCCTGAGCGAGTCAGGCGATTCTCAGAACGGGCTCTGTGGCGGTCTCTTCCCATTGAGCTGGCCAGCAGAATCATCCAGAGAGAGAAGTTAGTCCATCATGGCTTTGGAAATCGGAGGGGCTTGATCGGCGCCCTTGCATCCGTTGGCAACAAGCTGACTGAGGACTACACCTTCGAATTCATTGCCTATAGGTCTCCCGAGGCCTGCGGTCATGAGAGAGGGGTGGACTGGGATTCTGTCGCAAGAATGGACTCTGTCCTGAGACCTCAAGTATTCGCAAACATCGACTCCTCCAATAGTCAAGTCCTGGTCGAGCCACACGGCCCAGACCCAGTCCTCTTCGGCGTGCGTGGTGAGAACCCGGATGCTGTGAAGAGGGGAGGACTCATGGTAAGATCCCATCAGGCAGTTGAGCGTTGGATGATCTTCAGGACCAATCAGGCAACAGGCGCTCATCTGACCCATGAGATGACAATTGACACGCTTCGACCATATATGGCAGCGAAAGTGAGAGCCTCCGTGAGTAAGAGAGCCAGAATCATTGAGGGAGGTCATGTGATCTTTGGGATTGCAGACGATACTGGCGAGGTGGACTGTGCAGTGTATGAACCGACAGGCGAGTTCAGAGACACTGCGAACCGTCTGATGGTCGGTGACCGAGTTGTCATCCATGGAAGTGTTAGGCCGGCGTCAAGAACACATCCCATGACCCTGAATGTGGAGGGTGTCGAGGTTGTGGCACTGACTCCCAAGATCAGGGTGTCGAACCCCTTGTGTGCAAGATGTGGAAAACGGATGAAGAGTGCTGGGAGAGGGAAGGGTTTCAAGTGTGACAACTGTGGACATAGAGAGAGGAATGGAGAGAAAGTCCGTACCACCCTTGAGAGGACTCTGACTGTAGGGTTGTATCTCCCACCTCCGAGAGCACAGAGACATCTCACCAGACCCTTCGAGCGGCCAGAGAAGGGGAATATGGGAGTACCTGTGAAAATGATCGACGAATGGCACCGTCCCTAGTGCATGGGAGAATATACAACATAGAACAGAGACCGAGTGACTACACACGTCTTCCGCGACGACCACCAGGCTTTCGTGTACCATCGTGAGGCATCGGTGTCACTTCATCAATGATACCAATCCGTAGACCGGCTCTGCTCAGTGCACGAATCGCAGCCTGTGCGCCGGGACCCGGAGTCTTTGGTCCATGACCACCGGGAGCCCGCACTCGAATGTGGATACCATAGATGCCCTTATCCTTTGCTTCACGAGCAGCCTGAAACGCGGCCTGCATCGCTGCATGAGGAGACGACTCGTTGCGATCGGCCTTCACCATCATACCACCGGTGTATCGGGCAATCGTTTCAGAACCAGTGATGTCAGTGATATGAACGAATGTATCGTTGTAGGATGCGAATATGTGGGCAATACCCCATCTGCGTGGCTCGTCACTACTCAAACTTCTCTCCTCCGTCAGGTACAATCTCCTCATTGGTCACAGGCTCGAACTTGTCGTCAGGTTTCACATGAGGGGTATAAGAGGGAGCAGCTTCGACGGCGTCGATATGCTCAGAAACCTCCGGACTCCTGCTTGCTACAGATGATGCAGCGATTCTTGCCGGGTGTGAACTGTCATTGAGAGGGGACTTTGCATCATATGTGATTCTGTCAGCCTCGCCCACAGTGATGAGACGAGACGGTGTTGTCACGCGGGCCCCATCCAGCGCGATATGACCATGAGTGACCAGTTGACGAGCGTGGTGCATGGATGCAGCCATTCCCTTCCTGAACACGATTGTCTGCAACCTCCGATCCAGTATGTTCTCAAGTGTGAGGTCTAGTACGTTGTCCAGTGTTGGCTCTTCTCTCAGGACACCAAGACGGGACAGCTTCTCAACCAGCTCCCGTTCTTGAACCATGCGTTCGGATGCGGGCAGGGCAAGCAGGTTTCGTGCGGTACGTCGGTAGTTTGACAGCTCGGTCTTGTGCTTCCATAGCTCTCTCTTGTTCCGCAGACCGTACCCTCCGACCAACTGGAGTTCTTGCTCAAACCTCTCACTGTCAAAGGGTCGCTTCGGTGCGACGTACTTTTTCTTCTGTCTGCGCGGATCACCCATCATTCATTACCTCAGACTACAGTTTCTTTCTTGATACACCTACAGCCATTCCACCGCGTCCGGTCGTCCTAGTGTGCTGTCCACGGACCTTCAGACCCAGTGAGTGTCGGTGACCTCGCCATGACTTGATTCTGCGAAGTCTGTCAACATCATTCCTTTGAGCAAAGTCAAGATCCGACCCGATGAGATGCAACATCCTGCCACTCATTCTATCCCTTGGGCGGTTCACATACCAGTCAGGAAAACCAGAACCTACAGGATCCTTGATCACGGCCTCGATCTTCTTGATGTCATCGTCAGTCAAGAAACCCAGTCTGTTTGATGGGTTCAGTTCCAACTGCCTGACGATGGCCTTTGATATTCTGAGGCCTACCCCGCGAATCCGTGTAAGCCCCTGAATCAGGCTCTCTTGGCCATCGATATCGGATCCAGCGATACGTACAATGTGTTTGTATTCTTCGGACATGGTCTATGACCTCATTCTGACTGGCCTGAGGCTTTGTTCGCCTCTTGTGAGAACCTTATAACAGTTGTCATCAAGCCGCCTTGTCAGCAATGAGAATAGTGCTTCTCCATTAAATCAGGCAACGCTAAGGACCTCTTCGATTGGACCGTCGGGAACCGGTATGTCGAACTTCGTGCAGATGTGCTTGAGAAGGAGAAGAAGCAGTTCCTGCCGATGGGCGAGGTCTATGGCCACCATCGCATAAACTGGGGCTCCAATCACCTGGCCTATTGCAGAAGGGTCTAGGGCATTGGGAAGGTCCTGCTTGTTTGCAATGAGAAGGATTGGTAGGTCCGGATACGCTGAGTGCATGTTGTCCAAGATACGCTTGAAGGCGATCACATCACCCAAGGTGGAGTCTGTGAGAAGCAGGACCAGGTCAGTTCTTCCCAACTCTCCGATTCTGCTTATGCCCTCACCTCCGGCATAGTCTATCACTACCATCTTGTAATTCCCAAAACGAAGTCCCTCAATGGTCGTTGTGCTCAGGCCGATGGTCGGATTGATGGACTCATCGCCCTCCTGCTGTCGGCCCATAATCAGATGAAGCAGCGATGTCTTTCCGACACCCCTCATCCCGACCAGTGCAACCGCAAACCGATCTGAGACAATGGGATCTATCATCGACTGATAGTTCACCTTCAGTCCCGTCAGTGTGCCATTCTTCAGGGCGAAACGAATCACCCGAGCACTTCGATTGATCATCTTCATGACGGTACTCGGGTTGGCCAGACTACATGATATGAATACCAGAAGAGCCTCCTCACCACACTCTCGGCTCAAGAACATGTAGTCGTCAATAATCATGGGTCTGTACTTTGCACGTCCTGACAGATTTGCACTCTTCAGTCGAAAGTCCAGGTATTTCTTGAGGACTGAGGAGGGAGGCGAGATGGGCCAGTATGCAGTGGATGCAATCTTGCGCCGACTTGGTACCTCCAACAAGACGGTGCTGTAGATCAATGGCATACCTCACTCTATGTGACAGAACTTGTTGCCAGTTTGAGGTCTTAAGTCGTTGTCATACGCATGTCAAACACTATTCATCTGCTTCCTCGTCATCATCGAACCTGAGCAACACCTCTGGAGGCAAATCTGGAACAGCGATATTCACATGCTTGGCCGCCGTGTCAAGCAATAGCTTGAGTATGTCATCACGGTAGGCCAGGTCGATTGCAACAAGGGGGTGGGTTTCGGCACCAATGATTCGCTCGATGATGGAGGGGTCTAGAGCGTTGGGTTGGTCCTGCTTGTTGGCGATCACAACAATGGGAACATTCGGGGCATCTCTGCGTATCATCGAGTACATGTCCTTGGAGATCAGGATGTTCCGCAGGGTGGAGTCTGTCAGCAGAAAGACGATGTCAGCCCCCTGGAAATAGAGCTTCCAGAGCTTTCTGAATCGCTCCTGTCCCGCAAAATCCCAGATGACGAGCGAGTAAGCAGCGAACTTGATGTTCTCTATGACCTCCATTCCCAGAGCGATGGTGGGTATGTACTGCTCCGGAGGTCTCTTGCCCATGAGGAGGTGGAGTGTGGTGGTCTTGCCAACACCACCTTCCCCGACCAATGCAATCTTCAGTTGTGAATGGACGTAGGGGCTGATGAGCTTCTTGTAGTGTGTCTTCAGGTAAGTGATGTTCTTACCATTCAGGACCTCTAGCAGGGCATCCTTTGCAGCATCCATCTTCTCGTTGACTGTTCGATCGATCTCATCAACATCCGTGATGAAGATGAGGAGATAGTCCTTTCCGATGTCTCGACTGAAGTACTTGTTGCCCTCAACAATCAGAGAGATACCCTCGCGACCCTCTGACACCTCTTTCAGTTTCGTGAGGGAATCGAGATACTCCAGAATGTCCTTCCGGGGGACTTTCACTGTCCAATACTGCGACGCCGCGACCGAACGCTTGCTCTTCTTCCTGAGCAGTATTGTGCTGTGAATCATATCTCTCATCTCTTCATGCAGGGAATCCTCAGGATCACGGATCCGACCGACATGTCAGAGCATGAACTAGGGCTTGGACAATTTAAGAGAAACTCGGACATACTTGCCGATGAGGAGAGCGAATTGATGACCTCAACAGTGTGATTAGCAGGGTTCTTGGCACCGTGGGAAGACTAGCTACGCGCGATGGCAGAGATTGAAGTACCACCACCGAGTCCACCGGACCGCCCTCCGCACAGAGAACCAACATCCGGAGAGGAGGCCACTCCCGAGTCACTCTGTGCTAGTGCATTGGGCATCTGTTGCGGTGCATGCTCCTGCATACTTGGTCTTGTGTTCTCCATGTCTATCTTCATGCCATCAGTCGTTGGAATCACGTTTGGATTCCTGGCCTTCGTGGTCAGCATAGGAGGCATACTACTGCTCAAGTGGGGATGCCAGAACGCCCAGAACACAACAAGGTAGTCTACAGATAACGAGTGTGACTCAGTGCAAGAGAAAAGATGAAAAGGAAATGTTAGGCCTTCACTGACTGGGCCCAGGTAGCCAAGCGGCGACGGCGGCAGCCTGGAGCTGGACCACCGGTTCACCGGGCAGCTGCTCTCCCTTTGGGAGGCATGAGAACCGATCAATTCGGTCGGTTCGGTCAGAGTTCGAATCTCATCCTGGGCGCCATCAACTCTAGTTCCTGAAGCAGTCGAAGGGAGAGAGCTAGGAGTCAGTCTTCTGAACATACGTCATCTCGTCAACATAGTTGATGCCCATCATCTCTCGAACTCTATCTGGGTCGTGAGTGTGTCCTAGAATCCAGGCAAGCTTGACCAGAGCGGCCTCTGAGGTCATGTCCAGTGCAGACATAGCACCGATCTCCATGGCGGCTCTTCCCACCTCGTAGACTGACAGGTCGGCCTGACCAAAGGCACATTGAGAGCTGATGACGACAGCACAGCCCTGGTCGATGGCCTGCAGAATCCCTCCTGTCAATGCGTTCTCATCAGTAGGAATGTTCCCAGAGCCGAATCCCTCAATCACTATGCCCCTGTAACCCAGGTCCACAATGCGAGTCAAGACCTGAGGCGGAAGACCGGGAAAGACCTTGAGAAGAAAGACGCGATCATCAAGACGCGTGTCAAAACGAGGGATGGCACCGAGGTCTCGTCTCCGACGGCGTTCATACAGCACTATGTCTCGAGCGAGAAGGCCAATGGGAGAGGGGTCCATAGAGTCAAAGGCATCATAAGAGTTGACCCGGACCTTCTTTGCTCTTGTTGCACGATGAACCTCACCATTGAACACGATGCAGGTCTCTCCGACATCTCCAAAGGCTGCCAGACGAAGGGCGTCAAGAAGATTGCGTGGACCGTCGCTCCAAGGGATTGTGGCTGAAACTTGGGCCCCGGTGAATACGATTGGTCTTCCAAAGTTCTGAACCATGAAACTTACCGCTGCTGATGAATAGGTCATGGTGTCAGTACCATGGGTGATCACGACCCCCTGCAGGTCATCTATCTCTTCGTCCACTTCTTTCACCGCAGCAGCAATCGCCCGCCAGTGATGTGGTTGAGCATTGGCAGAGTCCATCTCGAACAGTTCCTTCTTGATGACCTCGATGTTGCCCATGCCGGATGGGAGGCGAGCCAAGAGAGCATCAACCTCAAGACCCGGTCGAAGGGCTCGCGTGTCAGGATCATAGATACTGGCGATGGTCCCACCTGTCGTGATCAGGCACACTCTTGCAGGACTGTCATTGACCATTGTCATCTACCAAGGTTCGATTACCCAACTGTCCATATCGGTGTTCCGGAATTCATAATCTGAAACCTGTGACACACTGTATGCTCCATTCAGGGAGAGAGACACTTCCATCATATCCCGTGCAAGTATTGAATTGGGAAACACTCTTCGAGCCTCATTGATTATGACTGACCCGTCGTGGTATCGAGGACTGTAGTGAGTCAGTATCAGTAGACCGACCCCTGCATCCTTGGCAATCTGCGCGGCATCCTTGGCTGTAGAGTGCCCTCGTTCGGCTGCCAGGTCTGCATGCTCCGAGGTGTACATGGCCTCGCATATGAGAATGTTTGCACCCTTCGATGCCCTACGGAGTGATTCGCACGGCTTCGTGTCACCTGAGTACACGATCTTGATCGGGGCGAGCGGTTCCATGGTGACTTCACCGGGTTCCACAACTCTTCCATCATCGAGGGATACTGATTGACCTGATGCCAGCTTGTTCCATAAGGGACCCTTTGGAACTCCGAGCGCCTCGGCCTTGTCAGGAAGAAACTTCCCAGTACGACGCTGCCAACAGATCTCATATCCAAGAGCGAAACCCCTGTGTTCGACCTCGAAAGCCGTGACCGTAATGTCGTCCTGACTAAAGACCGGTCCTGAATCGATTCCGTAGACTGTTGTCTCAAAGGTGGTTCCAAGATTGATTGTGGACTGAGCAACCTTGACGAAGTCAATCAGCTCCTTCGGACCATAGATTGACAGAGGCTTCACACGACCCAGCAGCGAGAAGCGAAGCAAGAGACCCGGAAGACCTAGTACATGGTCGGCATGGACATGGCTGACGAAGCAGGCCATATTCTTGTTGAGCCCCAATCTTGCCCTCTCAAACGCTCGTTGAACATCCTCGCCGCAGTCAAAGAGGAGATTCCAACCTTCGTATCTGATGGCGATGGCAGGATGGTTGCGTCCCGCTTCTGGAATGGATCCCCCAGTCCCCAAGAATACAATGTCCAACATGCTCAGGTCACGCGTATGCAGACCCTATCCTTTCTGATATGGATTGTGTCTAGGCAAGATCAAGAGGAATGTTGTATTCTGACGCTTCTCTACGAAGTATTCCGTAGGACAGTACATCGGTCAGATTGGAGTCCCAGTTCCACGTGGAGCGTCTGATGTCATATAGCGTGGACACCCGGGGGTAGTTCTGCATCCCTGCGGATACAGCGAAGACCATGAAGTCATCGGCCTCGTGCACCTTAGAAACCTCTTCCTTCAGGATTCGGATGATATCTCTTCCGCTGCCCGCAGGAAGAGCCGACACCAGCAGCACCTTGGCATCTTTATGCTTGGGTCGATCCAACCGCTCAATCCGGCTCAGGTAGCTCAGGGGAAGACAGGCCCATGCGTGAACAATATCGCCAGCACATCTGGGGCTCAGAATGCAGCACACCCTATCACTAAGACGCGGAATTGACACGCGGGCACGGGGCAAAACAAGTCGGTTCTTGATTATCAGCGAACGCCTTCTGAACACTGTGGACTTTGAGACCCCTGTGATATCCCCGATACTGTTGGCCGCGACGTCAAAGCGGTCCACGAGAGCATCAATAATCTTCGTGTCCAGACCGTTCAGAAGGGTAGGAGCTGGCCCCGCCCTATCATGTGTGTCAGCAATGGTCAGAGGATCACCATCGCGTCGAAGCATCAACCGGAAGTGAAGTAGATTAATGTTCCAACCCATCTCGGAGGAGTGGTATGTTCCACTCATCCGGGAGTGCCCAGCGGACAGACGCCAGACCACTGCGCTCTCTGCGGAGTCTCGAATACTTCTCACGACCTCAGAGATCTCGTCGATGCGTTCGTGAGGGACAATCGCAGAGTGTAGAACAGTGGGGGAGTGACTGTCACTGAACAAGACTGCGGAGACGTAGGGTCCACCTAGAACAAATGACGGGTTCTGGGATAGGATTAGTATCCGCTCCAATCCTAGAGCATGCGTGTTCAGCATCCCGCCGATGCGAAGGACACCCGATGTCCGCAGCCGCTTCTCCGCTCGTCTGGCTTTTGCATAACTCAGGGATGCATTCTTGGCCATCTCTGTGAGCGTACGACCGGGGCTTCTCAGTGCTGCTTCAAGAAAGGGCAGTTCAGTACGTGAGAGCCGTGAGATATTGTCCTGCCACAATTCTCGGATGAGACTCGTGAGATCTCGTTGACTACAGAGGGTCACATCACCAAGTTGCACAACCTCTCTCAGACGCTGGAGAAGGACTGAATGAAGAGACCCCCTGAAGGTCGAAACCATCTGCCGAAGATGCCTTGATTCATCATCTTCTTGGAAGAGGTTGACCGCTACGCCTTCCTCAATGTCCTTTGCTGCAGTCAATAGCGCCTTGGCACTCGGACTCAGTTTGCGCATTGCCAAGTCAGCATCGTCTTCCGACATGACCGGCTCATCATCCTTTGAGATGTCATCAGGTTCTGACTCTGTCATGATGCCACCATCTACTGCGATTAGAAAGGCGTGTGTTACTCACGATGGAGAATCTGAGAGGCACGATTTAAGGTCAGAGAGGCTGTGAATCTTTCCAGAGCGACTCAAAGTACGCCGCGCCCATTGCTGCAAAAATCACATGGGACGAGTATACCCCGAGAAACTCAGACTCATCCCCTGCTAACATGATCAATGTGTCTCTCTTGTCGACCACCAGTCCTGCGCCGAACACACGCTCACGCGTCCGGACTTCAAAGTCACTGGGGATGAGAGCCTGGAGTGTGTCTGGGACTGCAGAAGTGAGAACTCGTATGTGAGCATTGATTTCGAGGACACGTTCCACCACGGTGGTGATGTCATCCGCGTCAAAATCAAAGGAGGGGAGGGACAATAGAACCTCCTCCTTGGCCGAGTCAAGCATCTCGATGGCTTTCGCCAGAATGGCGGCCCGACCGTGAATCACATAGACATCACGAGCAGACACCTGAACCTCCTTCTCATAGAGAGGCTGGAGTTCCTCCACAACATGTCTTGCGGACTTGTCAATGCGCTCTTCCCAGTTTATGCGTATCAGCCTGACAACTTCGGTGGGAGCCTTTGCGATATAGGCAGTGGGCCGCCCTCGCTTTATCTGAATGAACTGCTTCTCCTCCAGCTTTCCGAGAACATCATAGATCCTTGAGTAGGGAACCCCAGACTTGCTTGATATCTCAGAGGCACCCATGAAACCCCCACTCACCAATGCAATGTAGGCCTGCGTCTCGTACTCTGTGAGCCCCAGCTGTTTCAGGGCCTTAATAGCTGCCTCGCTGACTGACATGATGGGCACAACAGGAACGAGTCATGTCTTAAGACTTGTCAACTGCACCTGAATACCACTGGAGCAAAGCGGTGAATGCATGCGTCCGATGTGAGATGCGGACCTTCTCTTCAAGACCCATTTCGGCGTAGGTCTTCTGTGAGCCCTCAGGGATGAAGATGGGATCGTATCCAAAGCCTCCACTGCCGGCGGGGCGGTCCGCAATGGTCCCATGCATGGTGCCGACGAACGACTTCATGATTTCATCACTGCAATATGCCACGGCTGTGACAAAACGTGCACTCCGATTCTCCACACCTTTCATCAGGCGCAGAATCCCCTTGTAGCCTATGGTATTCAGGGCAAAGGCCGCATATGAACCGGGAAAGCCGTTCAATGCGTCCAGATAGAACCCCGTGTCATCTACTATCACAGGGCGTCCCAAGGTCTCATGAGCGTGCTTGGCTGCGGCGACAGCAATCACCTCGACATCTTCCGACCTTATCTCCATCTTCTCAATGTCAGTGGTATCAAAGGAAACACCGAACTTGTCAAAGAGAGGGCGCAACTCAGTGATCTTATGCTGATTCTGTGTGACGAGAACAGGTCTATCCCTTGACATATGCTAGAATCTCCTTCAGTACCTTGTACGATGGTCGCGTCTTCTCCAAGTCAAACATGCCTGTCACATTCCAGAGAATGATGTGTTGAAGACCGCGTGATACATAGTCCTCTAACTGGTGCAAGATGTGCTCAGAATCGCCGACCATGTAGAAGGACCGTAGAACGTCCTCGGGAACCTGTTCCGACGCCTCCAGAACTGCCTCCCGCTCATACCGCATTGGTATGTAGTCGGTGAGACTGTGAAAGCCATCACCAAGAGGGTGGTCGTGACCCAGTCGTTTCCACTCGCTGTCTGGCAGTAGTAGTGCCAGTGTCCGGGCGAGAGTAGTGTTCATCAACTCCTCACCGTCTGAAGAATCATCTACGAGAATGCACCAGTTCCAAAGAGCAGGAGTGAAAGGATGAGTCTGCTCCTTCCGCTGCCGATACTGCTCAATGACCTTCAGCTTCTTCCCATACTCTGATGGCGGCAACAGGGTAGGAATCCAGCCGTCCCCGAATTCCGCAGTAATCTCCAACATCTTGGGACCGTGAGCCGCAATCCAGATGGGGGGAAACCGCTCCGAGACAGCCGGTCTCAGAGACATCACAGCGTCTTTGAGGGACCAGAACTTGCCGGTGTAGGTCACAGGTTCGTGGGTGCTCCAGACAAGACGGATTATCTCGAGGGCTTCGCGAAGCCGTCCAACCTGCCCCGAGTACGACAGACCGTAGGGTTCGATGTTCTCAAGCTCTCCCGCGCCAATCCCCATTATCGTACGACCACCACTGATGTGATCCAGGGTCAAGAACGTCTGGGCGAGCAGGACTGGATGACGACGGATTGGCTCTGTGACACCGGACACCAGACGCACTCTCTCGGTGGTCGCGGCGCAGGCACCCATCAGACTCGCAAGTTCGTAGAATGTGTGAGGGGACTGCTGGATGAATGAGAGAGGGGTGATATCTGGAGTCCAGATTGATTCGGGAATGAATCCGGCGAAATGATCAGGAAAGACCATGCTGTCATATCCAAGAGAATCGATGAGTCGAGCGTTCCTTACAGCATTGTCCCAAGGTGGAAGGAACGGCCCGGGGACCCCTATCTCAAGATCATGGATGTCGTTCATGCGTCGCACGTCTCTGCAAAGAGGACAAGTGCCTTCTTCACCTTCTCAAAGTCCTCGAGTCGCATGAACTCGTCGAGACCATGATAGTTGTTGTCGTCAGCCAGAGTGCCGTAGCAGACCGTGGGAATGCCATGGCTTGTGAAGTAGTGTCCGTCGTTACCACCTAGGTCGGCAGATATCGGCACATCAGGACTCACTGCTTTCTGAACGGCGGCATGGAACGACTTGACCATATCATTCTCCATGTCGGTGCCCCATCCAGCGTGCTTCGTCTTGAAGGACAATGACGCCTCGACTCCAGTTTCGTTCACGGCCCTCTTGAGAAATTCCTCTATGTCCTTGGCCACCTCTTCGACATCTTCCTCAGGAATGGTCCTGCAATCAAAGGAGATCTCTGCCTTTCCGGGAATCACATTCGTCTTGCTTCCGGCCCTGAACATAGTCATCGAGAACCGCCCCCACAGGTTCTTGTGAGGGCTTCCAGGTGGTGCAGGAAGGGCCGACTCCACCTTTCTACGGACATCGATGTAGTCAAGCATCACCTGCAAGAGAGGAATGGAGAGATGAATGGCGTTTGCAAACTTGAAGGGATAGCCTGCATGCCCCTGCGTACCTGTCACAGTGATTGTCCCGGCAATGACACCGCTGGCACCGATGCTCACATAGTCGGGACCTGAATCAACAACCACAGCGAAGTCGCCCCGGACCTTTGGAGGACCATTCATCAAATAGTCAATCCCCCACTCGCCCCCCACCTCTTCATTGGGGGAGATGAGTATCTTGTAGTTGACCTTACTCGACCCCTTCTTGAGAAGAGTCTTTGCTGCACTCACGCAGGCTACGATATTGGCCTTGTCATCCGTCACGCCGCGTCCATAGGCCTTGTCCTTCTCAATCGTGAGTTTGAATGGAGGTCGCGTCCATGAGTCTACATCGCCGGCTGGAACAACATCATAGTGGGTGCACAACAGTACCGTCGTCTTGGCCCCTGCTTCAAGAGTGGCTACGACATTGGGCTGGGGTATACCGTCATGTTTTGAATCAAAGACCTCGACCTTGAGACCCACGTCCTTGCAGTGCTTCTCCACAACGGCAGCACACTCAACATAGTTCTTCTTCTCGTCACTGTTCGTGTCCAGTTCTACAAGCTCGCGAAGGAACGACTCTTCCCAATCATCCATGGATACCATCTCCCAGAACCAACACAGGGCGCACAGACTCATTAGCCTTCCGAATCTCTGGTCATGATTGGCATGTCTGACAGTAGCTTGTGATGAATCGATTTGCCTTGACTTCAGAGATTCGGCCACCGCAGAGGGGACAGATACTGCCGCCCCTGTTATGGATCATCAAGAAGTCCCGCCTCTCAGCGGCGATGTCATCCAGACTTCGTTCTGATAGAATGCTCAAGACCTTTGTGAGTACTTTGTGGCAGGACTTGTACAGACTGTCGAGTTCTTTGTCAGAGAAACTGGACCTCTTGCGAAACGGGAGTATCCCGGCATAGAGAAGGATCTCATCAGCATAGGCATTACCAATCCCCTTCATGAAGCTCTGGTTGCGCAGTATGTTCTTGATCTGTCCTCGAAACCTGCGTATGCGTTTCTTGAAGTCTTCTACAGTGAGGGTAGAATCCAAGGGCGAAGGTCCTCGGCCCTCAAAGCCAGCAACTAGACTGAAGTCTCCCTTCTCAACAATATACACACGCCCCATCTTCTTTCGATCACTGTACCATAGAGTATGACTGTCCGTACGCAGAGAGAACATATCGTTCTTTAGAGCCTGTCTACTGCGACGAGAAACAAGAAAACGTCCGGTGAGCATCGGATTCACAACGAGATTGTGGGAGGCCATCTCAGCCACCAAGAACTTGCCATCTGCATAGAACCTCTCAAAGGTGTTCTGAGTCGCTCTTCTAATGAATTCCTCAACAGTGGAACCATGGATCACAATGTGATTATGTACCTGTGCCTTCCTGATGGTCTGTCCCTTTAGAGTCTCATTCAACCGCTCTGCAATCACAATGAGCTCTGGCAGTTCTGGCAACGACAACACCACACTAGATGTACCGGAACGAGAGGACTGTCATTCTCTGAGTTATGAAGATATGCATTCAAAGTTCGACTCGTTGTCAGCATTCAAGCTAGTATCACTTAAGGAACGTTGCGTGTTGTTGTGGATTATGACCGAACCAAGAGTTTTCCACATTCAGAAGGGTCGACTGGTGCGAGTGCCGGACCCGGGAGCCTTTGGTCGTGGTGACTGCTATCTCGTTGATGCAGGCCCGAAGATATTCCTGTGGATTGGACCTCGCTCCACTGTCGATGAGAAATTCCTGACAGCTGCGGCAGCGGTCATGAAGGACACTGAGAGGAAAGGACACGCTGACATCGATCGCATCGAGGGAGGCAACGAGCCTGACGAGTTCAAGAACCTCTTCGATGACTTCAGACTGACTGACGAAGACACTGAGGGAATTCTCAAACAAGTACAGCTGGAAACCCATGAGTACAAGCTCTGGAGTGTCCATCGTGATGGTGATGAGACCTTCTTTGCAGAGGTCCCGTTGAAGAGAGAGTCTCTGAAATCCGATGATGTGTTCCTGCTGGATGCGTGGGATGATATCTTTGTCTGGCGAGGGAAGAATGCCAGCGCCAGAGAGAAGTTCGATGCAACGATACTGGCACGCCGATATGATACAGAGAGAGTAGGCGTACAGGACATTGAACTCATAGAAGAGGGACAGGAACCAGAAGAGTTCCTGAAGGCCTTCAACTAGACAAGTCTGTAGTGACCCGGTTTCGGCTCGTAGAGGACACCACTGTCCTTCATCCGAGCAAGGGTCTCTGCAGCAACATGTGGCTCCACGCCGGCCTCATCAGCCACCTCTTGAAGAGTGGGCCCAAGAGAACCTCGTGTTCCGGGGTCCAGCTTCCGGATTGCACGAAGTACTTTCGTGTTGAAACGATCAAATCGACTCCCCACTCCCCAATCCCTCTCTGAGTCCCTCTTCAACTCGGAGAGCTCAAGGAACTCCTTCAGGGCCGGTTCCAGCACACGATTCCATGCTGTCTTCAGGTCTCTACTTGACACCTTCTCATCCCATGAGGCCCGAGCAGTAGATCGTGCCAGCCGCAGAACGCTCAACGGACGACCCATCGCATCAGCATCCAAGACACCTCCTCGTGCAAGAGCAGAGTCATCCAATCCAAAGCTCTCTCGAAGCGTTTCTAGACGCCCTAGTACGTGCTTCGTCCCGGCATCGATGCTCCGAGAGGTCACCTTTGGAGTCATCAGCTGATAGGTGATTGCGGACTTGAGGATGGGTAATCTCAGTTGGGTGGGGTCCGAGGTCTCAATCCAGAAGTCCTCCGAGGCCAAAGCAAGGGGAACATCAGGGAGGGTTGCCGTGTCTGGCTTGGTCAGCGCTCCCACAGAGACCTCTCTGAAACCAGATGGGTCTCGCCGATTGATGCACAGGGCCTCCAGTCGAGACCGGTGGACAGAGCCTACGTCCATTCGCCAGAGCCGCGGTCCCCGTATGATGAGTCCACCAATCTTTGCGGAGGCGTGGCTCTTGGCTCTCAGGGCTGGAGGCAGTACGTTCCGAACGAAGGACATGAACCGGCGTACCTGCCTCTTGGACGCAATGGCTTGTATTCCCGTTGTGAGACCACCCACACTGTCCTGATAAGGGGGACTTGATACAAATAGGCGAGCAAACACACGCTTGCTGGCCTCGGCCATACCGACATGCTCGAAGAGGAGAGCGGACAAATCGCGCAGTGACATAGGTGGTGTAACTGCTGATGACACGTCGAACCGCATCAACCGCACGTCCTCAGCCAATATTGCCTCACTGACTTTCTTGGAGCGCTGAAGATGAAATGGGGATGCTATGCGCCTCCCGACAATCTCAACAAGTGCACCGTCAGGAGGAGGGGCCAAGTCCTCCGGGAGATAGATTGGTTCTCCATTGAGGAGCCATGGACTTGCTGTCAGGACTATTGTGGAGGGGTCCTGTGTATGGTGAACGAAGCCCCGGAACTGGTACTTTGAACCGGTAAGTCTGGTCTTGAAGCCAGCAATGAGATCGCGTTCCCACTTCGTCATCTCGGCGCCAAACTGACGGGAGAAGACATCGCTTGGACTTGAAGCATCTGCTAGCCGATCTTCTCGTTCCGTGTATTTGGCAAGCAGTTCTTCAGCATCCATGTCTCTCTCACCGGCATGATCCGCTAGCTACTATTTCTCCTCCTGCCTCTTTAGGTATTCTCTGTAAGCCCGCGGGTATCTCTCGGCAAGTTCCTCAAGAGACGGGAGACGGTCTGTGTAGGGTGTGTAGTCCTGGCCTGCGGAAACATGTGCAAGCTCGGTCGCAATGATATGTTTGAGTCGCCTATTCACCTCAAATCCCACAAAGTGGCGGAAGTTGGCCTTGGCTGCCAGTGCAGTGGTCCCATTCCCCATGAAGGGGTCAAGTACCACGTCCCCAGGTCGTGAGGAGAAGTCTATGCAACGAGAAACAACGTCGAGTGGAAGCCTGGTGCTGTTCTTCGACCTCCCTGCCTGATACATCCTCTTGATGACCCACACATCCTGAGGGTAGTTCTCAATCTTGTTGAAGAAGTACTTCTTTGGATTCTTCACCAGGAGGAGGATGTGGTAGTGACTTGTCACGAAACGACGTTTCGTGTAGACTCCGAACGGATAATGCCAGATAATGTGATTGAGGAGGTGGAGCCCAGCACGATCTGCGGCATTCAGGACAGAGCCCAGGTTCGTCCAGCCACTGAAGATGTAGACTGATGACTCGGGCTTCATCAGGCGCGGAATCTCAGCAATCCATTCTTGAGTGAACTGATCATAGGATCCCGTTGCTTCCTTGTAGCCTTCGACGACCAGGGTCTCGTCTCGGTTGTAGACGCTGCTCTTCCCATCGAAGCTGATACCAAAGGGAGGGTCTGCTATGACCAGATCGATAGAGTCTGGCGGCAGGGTCTTCATTCCGGAGATACAGTCCTCGAAGAGAACTTCATCGATTGGAAGGTATTGTGACGATTGCAGTCGCGCATCATACAGCCGGGACGCCTCTTCACGACTCCAGTCATGAGATGGTCTGAATGAGAACTCAGCCAGATTTGGAATGTATGGAGTCTTCCTTCGTCGGGGTCTTCTCTTCTGCACCTTCTCAGAGTCATGCGTCATTGCGGGCGTCAGCAGTAGACACGCGTCGAGGGTTCTTAAGACTAGTCATCAACATCCGTCTGCAACTTAGTCACAGGAGGTCAGAGGGGTCGACGCCGCGATTGGTGGCCTGCTGTACCATCCAGTCCATGAAACTCTCAGGAGATGGGGAGATTTCTGAGGAGTGTCTGACAATCGCAAGAGCACCTTCTGGACATACTATGGCGCACACGCCGCACCCAATGCACCGCTCCTCATTCACTTTGACGGTCTCTTCGCCAAGCAAAAGGGCATCCATCTGACATCGCTCGACACAGGCCCCGCAGGCCACACAGAGCTCCGAATCAACACCGTTGATTGTTTTCTAGACAAACCTAGACAAGCCTAGGTTGTCCGCCCAGCAACGGTACTGGGTCCTGGGTGAACATGCATTATGTTTCTTGCTGCATTGACATCAGCATGAAAGTGCGCATCGCACTCTGCACAGTAGAAATACTCTCCACCCTTCTTCTCGGTGGTGGAAGTCGCATCCTCTACTCGTATCCCTCTCTCCCCGCACACGTGGCAG
>Ga0164310_10000343_pt1 | contig 24206 bp, 30 predicted proteins | sample GuaBasSedimGuay1_FD_121795 | JGI IMG/M metagenome (GOLD analysis project Ga0164310, IMG submission 121795) | Subseafloor sediment microbial communities from Guaymas Basin, Gulf of California, Mexico - Guay1, Core 4569-9, 0-3 cm | ecosystem: Environmental > Aquatic > Marine > Hydrothermal vents... | reverse complement strand
GTTTAGAGCGAGCCATTAAAAGGGTAAATAAAAATGAAAATTTGTGATTTTATAGTGATTTTAGTTAATATATTATTTACAATGGCAATTATAATATTAGGATACACGCATATGTCTTAAAAAGGAGTAATATTCCCACCATCTCTTGGCGCTCTAGTTGTTGGCATTCCCTTCTTATCTGCCTTATGTTGGAACAGATAATCTCTACGTACTAAAACCTGCTGTGGCAATCTTACGGCGGCAAACTGCCCTGTTTGTATATGCAGTGCTTTAGTGGCTCTAAGTTCATGCATCAACTGTACAACCAAAAAGACAGGACGCGCAGTATAAACAATAGTAAACACTTCACCACGCTTATTTAACATATCATAGGTAGGTTGCTTATTAGTTTTCCATTGGATATGACCATCATGATTAATAAAAAAATCTTGGTCAACAAAATATTGTTTTCCAGTTTTACCAGCCAAATATTCAACTGATAAAGCAGGATATCTTAATCTATCAATTCCTGTAGGTGAATGCTCAATAAGTTCTGGCCACCTAAACTCATAATCACAACAAGTAAGTCTATCAAACATTTGTAAGTCTATCGGCTTTCCTTTGCCAGGTTCACCATTTTCACCATCTGTATAAGCAGAAAATGTAACAATAGCTTCACCAATATCCCAACTTCCATTTATCTCATATAAACGCTCTAACTTTTGAGCCTGCATGATGCCATGAATTTCAACATTACCAAAATAAATCATACCATTCTCACAAACATTACAGTTCGAATCATGCTGCATAGTTTCTGCGTTAGTAACATTAGGACAATAAGCAGCTTTTTGTAATTTCCAGCGTAATCCGCGATTCTTAATTAAATGTTCAAAATCGAGTGGCTTCAATGTGGGGTCTGGAAACACTTCAGGCGTAAAGGGTGGAAAGTTACCCTTACTTGGCTTATACCGTTTTTTTGTATCACGCATTTCTTCTTATTCCTTTATATAATTCTCTTAGACGTAAAGATACACGCATAATTGGTCTCTTGGTTCTTTTACATAGCTTAACATGGAAAGGTTTACGTAAATCAAGCATTTTGCTATTTTTACGCTTATTGCGACTTGTACTTATTTTTTCTAATCCCATGTTTTTCTTAGCTCTTTCTTTATAATGTTTATTCCTGTGTATCCTGACATTCTTCGCTATCACTTGTCTTTGTACGATTCGATTTACCCACCCTTTCTAAAGCCTTATAAATACCGTTTTTAAAAAAATCTACACCTTTCCATAATTTACGGTGTTTACCATCTTTTAATTTACACTCAATAAACATTAACTCTTTTGACGTTAATAATTCACCATTCCCTAAGCGCTTTAAAAGATTGCGTAACATTAATTCTTCTTTAGATTCACCATAAAAAAACTTCATTCATTCTCCTATTAAAATTTTATTTTAGGAAAACGAGCTGCTAATTTTTGAACTAATGGTGAGCTTTTTAATTTAGAACTAATAGAACTCATCTTTGGAGCAGCCGTCTGCGGAGCTTTAGTCGATGACATTTTAGGAGCAGATAACTTAGGAGCTGCTATTTTTATACCTTCACTATGCTGTGAAATTTTAGGTTTAGTAGAAATCTTAGACTCATTAGTAATCTTAGGAGATGAAGTCTTAGGAGCAGATAATTTCGAGCCAAATGCCTTAACAAAATCTTTTCCAAATGATGTCAATCGACTATTAAAATCTTTACTTTTACCAACATCTTTACGTTCTTCCTCGGCGCCCATTAATCGACGCTGTTGCCTACTAAGTCTACGTAATCCTTCAGATTTTGGCTTCTTAGTGCCAAGTTGCGGTCTCCACTTTCTCCTTAAAGTTTGCTGGCGCCTTCTATTCTGCTGAGAACCCAAACCTTCTTGCCAAGCAACAGAATATTGTCTACCATAGAGAATTCTTTTCTTCTCTAACTCGACATCTGATTTTCTCATACCAGTATTATAATAAAAACCTTGAAGCTTAATATATAATTCTTTAGCTAATTGCTTATGTAATTCAGGCTCTTTAGTATTGCTATGATATTTAACATCTATAAGCCTACCCATTGTTTTATGAACAACAGAACAATCTCCAATTCTAAATATATGATACTTCATAGTGCCTTCACTTTTAGAAATGAGATTATAAGGTATGTTATAATGTTTAGCGGCTGCTCTAAAAGCATCACTTATATTATATAACCAATGGTCTTCAAATGACTTTTTAAGTTCATAAGTAAACTCATCAGTTTTTTTAACTTTCTTTCCTGCTCTCTCAAATTCACCTACATGAGCCTGAAATTTTCCCATACCAGTTACAGCATATGCCTTTCCAGGTTTTAATTTAGAATGAAATTGTTTTTGCGTTAACGCTGGCTCGTCTTCTCGACCAAATCCAGAAGTATCAACAAAATGAGAACCCGTTTGCTTCCACCCATTAAGTTTATCTGTATTTTCAATCACAGGAAAGGGATATCCACCATGTTTAAATTGTTCTGTATGCTCTTGTTTCCATTCAAAAGGCTCTTTCTTTTCATTAGCTTTTTTAATGTCGAGCTTTCTAACGTTTTCCTCAGGAACACGATATACATCACCCGCATCATCAACTAAATGAAGTTTTCCGCTACGGATATCAGTTATCTTACCTTGAGCTGCCACTTTAGTTTCTGGATTCTTAAACGTAACTACTTCTCCCATCTTCCATTTTTTACGAGATTCACCGAAGATTTCAGGATGTTTAGGTTTCCAATCAGCTATTTTAGCCTTTTCTACTTTAGAATATTTACCACGATATGTCTCAATTATCTCATTAGCCAAATTACCCATAGGTGTAGGTTTTTTAATTTGACCACTCGGCTCAGTCTCAACTTTGCGCTTAGTTTCTGGTTTAATAACTTTAGGCTCAACCTTACCAGAAGCCTCAGGCTTACGACCAAATTTATAACCACGCTCAGATAAAGGCATAGGGCGCCTAAGTTTTCCACCCACTTCAGGCGGTGTCTCACCATGAATTTCAACTTTATTTAATTTCTTCGCAACGCTCTTTAAAAATTTCATAACAGCATCTTGAGGAACTTCATACATAATACCTGTCTGTTGTGCTATGTCACCTTTTTGCTCATGTTGTTTTTTTGCCCTATCTTCCATACCTTTTAAATGAGTATAATAATCAGGCATTTCTTCTAAATGGTCCATCGCAATCTCTTTAGCTTTATCGGGGTCATTGGCGTGCTCCATCTCAATTTCAATTCCCATCTCAAGCTGTTTACGGTCATACTTAGTTGGGTTTTTTTTATCAGCCAAACCGCCTTCAATCTTTTGAGGAATAGCTTTTTTAACATCTTTGGGTTTAAAATATGCAAAAGCAGCTTCAGCTCCAGCTACAGTTTGACCATGCTTCATCTTTATATTTCTTATTCCCTGCTGATATTCTTTAATATCCATAGGCACTTCATAATGCCTTTCTTGCTTTCCAGGCCAGCCTTTAGGTAAATAAGTACCAACAACTTTCTTATTAGTTCTGTCATATAATATATTATAATGAGGGTCACGGTAAGATTTAGGAGTTTTGTTCTTACCATCTTCTGACATAGCAAATCCAGAAGTAGATAACGGAGAATCCTGCTTATCCATCTTCTTATCTTTCTTTTTTTCTTTATCCATAGATTCTATCCTCGCGACAAAGTTTTTATAAGAGCCCTTAGCCTTGCCGCTCTCAAGAAAAGCACCAATACCAATACGCTTTAAAGGCGCATTAGGGTCAGGAACAACAAACTTCTTCTCGCCCTTTATTTTTTTACTTCTCTTATTCATAAGGTTACAATACCCCTTTGTTAATTGTAAAAGAAAATCTTTACCCTCAGCGCTACAATCATTTTTATCTAAACGTACCGCACCAATAATGCCGCCCTTATAGCCTTGTTTACCAGCTTCTTTATGAACCTGAACATTAAACTCAGGTGAGCCCTTTTCGTGGCTACTAACCATTTTAATCTTTACTGATTCGCCTTTAGGTGTATTATACGTAACATAATACAACTTACCCTCAGGGTCTTTTAATAAATCAGGCTTCCAATTTTCAACTCGTTTTTTGTTCATATTATTTATCTTCTTATGATGCTTTAATTTTTCCTGTTTGCTTAAAATGCTCAAATGCTTCAGTGGCCGCATCTTCAGGAGACTTACCAGACGCGTGAATCTTTTCAGCATGAGTATGAAGCGCACCAATATCCATTATATTAATATTATGACCGTACATTTTACTCTGAAGATGGTTACCAATTTCTTCTTTAAGTTTTTTAGCCTGAGCTTGAGCAGATGGTTTTCTTTTGTTTAAATCTTTTTTAGACTTTAAACCACTACCATCAGCTTTTCCTTGACCTGCTCCCATTCCTCTACCATACGGACCTGTACCATCAGGAACTCCCCTAACAATACCTTTTTTAATCTTCTTTTCCTTCTCTTGCTTTGCATGCTCAGGATGCACATAACCAGTTTTTTCCTTCGCGTATTCAGGTGAACCATGCGTGCCAGGTTTTACCTCATGATGAGCAGGAATATGGTTACCCCAATAATCTTTATGGCTCTTAGGGCCTAAAATAAGATGACCAGATTTTATTCCTTCCATTGCTGCGCGACCCATCGAACCTTCCATACGCCATACTTGACCGCTATCAATCATACGCTGAAGATTTTTATGAGAATATGACCAAGGTTCATCACCTTCGTCATCATCAGCTTTAGTAATAGGCTTTTGAGCTCTAATTGCTAAATTAGTATCCTTATGCGCTGACCTTGTTACTTTACCAGCCTTTCCTGGCTTAGCAGCTATCGTAGTTGGTTTAATTCTTGGCTGCTGTTTTGCCATTCCAGCCATACCACACTTAGAACAAGCTTCTTCACCAGCTTTAATCATCGTTCCGCATTTCTCACAAACTGATTCTTTAACCATAGTACCTTCATAGCCATCTTTTTGTATACCATCAGCTGTTTGTTTATCTTGCTTGCAAAGTTCAAATAAATCTTTGCCAGCTTTACGATAAACTATCTTAAGAGCGTCATCTGTGATTTCACCTGTAGCTTCATATCGAGTAATTGTATGTCTATTAATTATGTTAGGTTCCTCATTGTTTTTAAACATATCTAACATGATATGAACAATCTCATCCTTGGCAAGAGCATTTGATTTTTTCACAGGCGTACTGCCAAATTTCTGCCTCGCCATTCCATAAGCCTTACCAACTGCCTGCTTCTGCCCTAAACCTTCTTCATCCATCAAGAATTTTATTTTACCGCTAATCCACTTTTGAGCTTCGTCAGACATCTTTTTAACTAATTTATCTACATCCTCATCTGATTTATTTAAGTCGTTAATATCCATAAATGGTATTTGAAGCTCCTTGGAAACTTTCTCAGCTAGTGATTTTTTAAGCCATCCCGTAGCATCAAAACTATTGATATCAAACGGAGTAACATCAGGGTCGGCCTCTTGGTAAAATTTCCATAATGTATTAAGTATATCTTTCTTCTTCATTGCCATCTCCTTAGCTTTTAATAACTCGCCTTTAATCTCTTTATGCCCCCACATAGCGCCACATTTTGGACACTCTGCGTGAACTTGGTCTTCTTTCTTTAACGAAACAACTTCGTTATCACAATTAGGACATACGGTAATACTTTCCTTAATTGCCTTAGATATTTTTTTAATAAGCACAATAGATTCGTCATACTTTCCATCGGCTATTAAATTCTTAGCTTTTTGAATAAGTTTCTTCATTACTTTTTCTTAGTTAACTTCTTATACATAACTATTAAATCACCAACCGACATAACTACCGATTGAGGTTGATTAATTACACCAGCCTTCATTAACGCAGTCGTGTAATAATGCCTTTTATTTGCAATATCAGATTTCTGAATACCATATTGGTCTAAAGCTTCCATAATATCATATGGATTTTTAGCCAACTCAATTAAAGAAATAGCACTACCCAAAGATTTAAATTCACTGTTGCGATTGTGGTCGATAGCGTCTTTCATTAACACTTGCAACTTTTCGATTATTTCTTGTTTCTTTTTAAAAAAATCATTCATATTAACACCTTATATTGCGGTTAACAGTAACTGTCTATTATAATAACGTTTAATTGTATCCATCAATTCCATCGCTCTTTCATTTGCTTGAACAATACGATTCTCTAAAAGAGCAGGACCAGGCGTTGATACAGACTGAGAAACGCCATCAATTCCAATACCATAGCTACCATAAGGGAATATAACACTTGTTAAAAGTTCTAAGGCTTTAATGGCAGCTAAAGTGGCGATATACTCATTTACAACCGCAGGAATCTTTTCACGTTCAAATCCTGCCACATATGTAACCTGCCAAAGCTGAGGCCACTGTGCGCGAGAGCCTAAAAGCAATGGTATATAAGTAGCATCATTAGTTAAGAAAAACTGTGTAATCTGACCATTTGTAGGAGTAAGCTGAAATATGCCAGTTTCATTATAAACAGATATCCATTCCATAGGGAACTGAATAAAATCAACAGCATTAGGATACTTACCCTTCACCGACTCAACTTGAATTACTGGCCAATGGTTTAACTGTAAATAGTTGTATTTTTGATAATCCCATAAATTATAATCATACCTATCCTTAAACTTAACTGGAGATATAGGAATTTTCAACTTATGCTCAGCATAAGAAACAGAACGAGTAATAAGTGCTTGTAATGTTTTCTCAGATATTTCCTCACCCGTAAGAGAAGATTTTAATGGTATACCAAATAAAAACTGCTCTTTCAAATCTTGAGGCGTTATTAGCGTCTCAAATCGCTTCCAACCAGGTTCTAAATCAATAGAACGCTCAGGAAATGGTGGTAATTTTGGGGTGGGGTCAAAACTCATTTATTTATACTCCATCTTCTTCATTTCCGCTATCTGTAGCGTCTGTTTTATTTTTATCCGTATACTTTCTAAAACCATATATTGCACCAACTGCTCCAATAACTGCGGCATAATCTGCTCCACTAAAAGTTTCAAAAGACATTCCGTAAATAGTAAGAGCTGAAAGTGCTAATTTAGCTGTACCAACAAAAAAACCTATTAAAAACAGCGTTAATGTAACACTTGATTTTCCTGTTTTTGGGTCATTTATCCAGATTTTCATAATTTACTCACAACAATCAATATCATCCGATGACGGACGTTTTCTTATCGTCATACTTGAATATAAAACAGTAGTTTTTTCAGTCGCTCCCGAACCTTCGGTAACAGTAATTCTAAAGCCACCAGTTGTTATCTTACTAACATCATCTTCAGCTAAATCAACATAAAAAATACTAGGGTCTTCACTAAAGGGCTGAGTCAAGTATTTAGTAATAGTTTGCGTTGTATTTGTTTGCCCGACAGTATCAGAGCGCATAAATTCTACTTTAACATTAACATTAGAATCAGGCATATATCGCATACCTCTATCGCTCTGCCAAAGCCTTAAATAAAATTTAACAGGATAAGAGCCAGCGTAGATATGAAGTGTATCAATACTGTCAAAATTGTTCACATCAACTACATTTGATAATATTTTAATTAAATCCAGCAATCTATGCTCCTTCATGATAATTTTAACATATAATGTAGCAGAACCAAGTTTTAGTGCTCTATATTGTACTTATCCGCTAAAGAGTAATCTAACCCATCGACACTGTTATTCATTATATATTCTACTATACTAGGCGGATTATCACGACAATTCTTATGTATTTTAACAACAATTGCCTCCTCAGGGATAGCTTTTAACACATTGGAACCATTTTCCTTGACAAAGTAATTAACTATACCCATTGCCACTACTTCCAATGCCGTTGGACTTATAACAAAAATTCCATCCACCAAATACTTAATTTTCATTCAATTCCCCCAAAATGACGATTATTTATCGTCTAAGTCTTCTTTAAATTCCCTAACTTTACAGTCCTCATCAACACAGATAAATATATTATGTTTTTTATGATGGTTTATTGCAGGACCTAATATATCAGTTAACCGATATACCATGTATTTGAAAGCTATATGCTCGCCATCTTCTTTAGTTTCATCCGCTTCAAAAACTTCAAATACGTCACAATCATTTTCATTCTTATACTTTAAAATATAGCCATTAACGGCTCTTTCTATTTTAATATCAAATCCCATAAAACCTCTTAAGTTAAAAATTTATCTTTCCAGCCCATTATCCATAATTGAACTGCATTAGTTGCATTTCCTAGTACCATTTTTATATAACCAGTTTGAGTTACAGACACAGGAGCCTCAAAATAATTAATATCCCCACCCTGACCGCTATCAAAATTATAAGTAACAGCGTTTTCCATAACTCCATCATGAGAATAAACTGCGTAGCCTTCCACACCACCGCCAGGAAAAGTATAACGAAGTTTTCCTATAGTTTCTACGGCAGTGTCTGGAATTTCTAGGGTTTTGGCTACGAAAGATGTAGTATTATTACTTAACATGGTTGTTTCTTCAAGATACCTAAATGTGCCGCTGCGTTGCATAAACTTTAAAATACTTCCAGCCTTGTTCTGATATGCGCCAAGATAAATATTCTTATCATAAGTCGTGCCGCTTAAATCGGTATTATAGGCAGCCGTTGGAGCAGTCTGAGATGCAACAACCGCAGGTCTATCTCCGTAAAGAAACATATACAAATACCACCAACCATTAGCTTCGCCACCACCAGTATCAACTCCGAAATTTTGACCGCTTGCTGCCCATGTCCAATCAAGGTCAGATTCTAATTCATACCATCCACCATCAACAAAATATCTACCAGCTTTCACTGTAATTGTGTTAACATCTTTCCATTCCATATGAACAACAGGTGCGCCGTACGTAGGCTGAATAGCTTGTCCTTTATCTATAGGCTGCATCCAACCACGAATCGCTATAACTAAATTATCGTAACCAGATGGCACATTATAAGCAATTTGACGTAAATTGTTGCACCTTACCCATGCATCCATACTTTGTGCAGTATTCGCAGCTATTGTGTATAGCCTAGCATTATTAATCCCAGACAGTTCATCGGGGTGAGATAGGCTCCAAGCGGTTCCAACCGAATTATCGTTTCCCTGCATCCTAATATGCAACAATTGATTGGCCGCTGACTCTGGCACAATGGATGACAAATCTAAGTTGTGCCAATTACCATCCTTGGTAAATGAACTAATGTCCCAGCCGCTTAGATTACCCCTTGTCTGGTATTTTGTTCCAGCAACTGCACCGCCATCAGATGTTTTCATCCAACCACGAACGCCAATACCTACAAATGAAGCGGCTCCTCCATAGATTGCATATTCCATCTTTCTATTGTCGTCGCACTTAACCCAAAAATCACCAGAATTGTTCTGCCGTATGTAGGCTGAATTCCCCGAATTTGTTTTTCCTTTTTCCCTTACCTCCATGTATATCGCACCAGAAGAAGCAGAAAAGGTCATTTTTAGTAGAACCAGTTGACCCGTGCTTTCTATTGGTAATAGACTAGACAAATCTAAATCATGCCAAGCGCCGTCTTGTGTGAGGTCGCCTGTGGTAAAGTCGTAAGTAACAGGGTCGCCCCTATCGACATATTCATCGCCACGTACTAAAGTATCTATAGTAGCTTCTCTTTCCCATCCTCGAACGGTAACATTAAACACAGTCCAACCGCCCGATTCAGCAACATACTCTATTTTTCGAGCCGCATCCATAGGAACCCACCAATCGCGAGTAATATAAATATTAGCAATTTCAACAGCCAAATGTTCAGCATTCTCGGTATTGGTATTCCCTAATTCCCTAAATATCACGTTTTTTCCAATGGTCGAATTACTCATGGTAACTCTTAGATGCACTCGTTTACCCGCTGCATCAGACGGAACAATAGAGGATAAGTCAAGCTCGTGAAAGGCGTTATTCAAAGTCAAATCGCCAATACTAAAGTCGGCAACTGCAGGGTCACCTCTATCTATGTATTCATCGCCGCCGACTATACCAGCACCGCCAGAAATATTGATAGTAGTTTTTCCACCACCGTCATCAACTACCGAATCAACACCGCTTCCTTCAAAATTTAAAGCGCTAGTATTAGCATTTACTGAAGCGTCATCTTTTTGTATGTCAATAGTGCCAGAGCTACCAGAACCAGCCTCTATAAAATCACCAATAACCAAACTTTTGGCCACCCAAACAGTATCAGCAGTTGTGTTGATGTAGATTTGCCCTATAAATTCAGGAGTAACCGAAGTTGGGTCAACAGTGCCCGTTAAAGTCGTTTCCTGCTCTTTAAGTTGCGCTATGATATCTTGATTAAATGCCATAATTTCCCTCTTATAAAGCGTGCCAATTAACACCGTCGCAAATAAATCTAACTGCGCCGCGATTAACATTAATTATATAACTAACAGCACCATCAATTGTTTCGGCTCCTTCAGTGACAACTGTTATATTGTTAACTCCAGCACTTCCAAATTCATCTTTAACTTCTATTACTTTTCCACTACTACGTATCGCACTCATTAATCGTATTTGTATTGGTACAGCAGTATTTACTCCCAAGTAATAGTCAGTAGCCAATACGTCATAGTCAGCTGCCACGGCGGTTCTATTAAGCTCCATCCCAGCACTCAAAGTCAACGAAGTAGCTGAAAGACCGCCTGTTGTATTAAGATTTCCATCTTTATCTAAAGAAAGCTTTTCAGCGCCTTGTATTTTAATAGATAATAATTTAGCTGCTGCATTACTTAAAACATTAAAAGTATCTAATTCATAAGCTATTGCTGTAGCACCATCAGCAACCAAAGATTCAAATCTCCATTTTGATGTATCTGTTTTTCCAATAAACGCTCTGTCAGCGTCTATACCTAAACAAGCAGCCTCATCTACATCCCAATAGTGTCTTACATTGCTCTTGCCCGTAAAAATACCAGATTTATTTTGCGCAAATCCTTTATACAGCGCTAATTGATTTAAATTATCAATGCCTGCACTTAGTTCAAATTCAGCAGTAATATCATTAACACGAATACCAAAACTACCGTATCCAGTTTTAACGCCAGCTAAGTATCGCTCAGTAGCAAGAGTAGCTATATTATCACTAAATCCACTTCTTGAAGCTACAATATCTATGAAACCTGCACTGTAATTATCACCATAGGTAAAATCAGTATTAACCTCTGCCCAATATTCGGCATCTTTATTAGTAGCGGCAGCAGGAATTAAATCGACAGACACGTGAGTGTCTCCGTCTAAACCTACCGCAAACTGACGCAATAATGTACCGTCAGGATTAAAATGTTCAACTAATGTTGCGTCAGCTAAAAAAGCAGATAAGTCTTCTCCACGTCTAATTTTTAATGTATCAACCGAATCATTTAATAATTCCAAAATAACAGAACCGTTAGTAGACAGTTCATTTTGCGTATTCAATCTAAAACCAACCGCACCAGCGCCATCAGTTTCTTTTGATTCTATTATTAATGGAGATGAACCACCGATTAATTTACCAGTACCTAAATCTAAATCATCGCCAGCATTTTTAGAAGATATAGTTGTACCAACTCTATTCCATATATCTTCCGTAGTAATTAAATCGTGCAATGTTCCAAGTTCATCATCAATATCTTGAACTGCAGCTTCTAAATCGCCTGCGCCAATGTAAGTATAAACACCCTCCACATCTATTTCATCGGCGTCATGTTTATTGGCGCCGCCATTTAAATGCGAGTCTAAAGCACTTCCGTCCGCCGAAACATCTCTACCGTCCACATTACCTACATTTGTAATGGCATTTGTTCCCATATCCAACCCGCCAGCCATAGCGCGTATACCGTTTACTAATAAGTATTGAAGATGGTCATCATCGCCCCGACCAGTTAAATTGCCGTGGTCAACTGTAGAACCAAATTTTACCCATGCTGCACCGTTATATACATAGAGTACATCTTCGTCTTGCACCCAAGCAGCAAACGTCTCAGTAGGTGTCCATTTATCCCAACTACTACCATTGTATTCCACAATATCATTTATAGCGAAACCAGACCAATCGCCGCCTGTTCCAGCAATAATGTATCTATGACCAGTTACAGGTGGTGGGGAAGTAATCAAATCTTTGTCTAATACGGGTTCCTGCCAGCTTATTCCTTGAACTAGAGCATCAACGTATTCTTTAGTTGTAAGATGAGAAAATAAAGTGGGAGCAACACCTGATACTGCTCCCGTAAAAGCACGACTACCAGTAGCCAAAATATACTGAACATGGTCATCATCGCCACGGCCAAGTAAATTACCATGGTCTATTGCTGTCTGTAAAAAATGGATAGAGCCATCAGTGACATGCGCATCTAAAATACCACCATCCACTGACACGTCCCTACCATCAACAGTACCGCTTAACGTTATATCTGTTATATCTTTTAAACTATCGCCAACATTAACAGGGCTTAAATCAGTACCTGTCCGACTCCAATAAGTTGGAATTCCGCCAAGTGTTATATTACCATCTTTATCTATTGCAAAAACTTTTACATCTTTATTAAATAAAGCAAAAATTTCAGCACCAGCCGCAAGCAATTGATTTTGGGTATTAAATTTAAAGGCACAAGCTGTAACGCCATCAACTTCTCTGGATTGTATTTCAAATGGACTTGAACCACCGATTAATAAACCACTAAGAGTTAAATCAGTGGCTGCAATATCGCCAGCACCCATATCTAAATCATCGCCAGCATTTTGTGGATTAATAACTGTTCCAGTTCTGTCCCATATAGACTCAGCGCTAATTAAACTATATATATCAATCAATGCATCATCAATATCTTTAATAGCTGGCTCTAATCGTCCAGTAGAAATATAAGTATAACTTCCTTCAACATCTATCTCATCAGCGTCATGTTTAATTGCAGCATTATCTATTAAGTGAGCATCTAATAAAGCACCATCATCTGATACATCTCTACCATCAATTAAACCACTGGTATCAATATTACCAGTTCCCATATCTAAATCATCGCCCGTAAATACAGGAGATAAAGTAGTTCCAATTCTTTGCCATAAGCTATCTATGGGAACAATGGGCGCAAAAGAAGTATCGTCTTCTTCGGGAAACATCCAATCAGAGGTAGGATTTTTACGGATTGACATTACAGAGTAAATTTGAGTTACATCTGTTCCTTCTTCGATAACAACTCGAAATCCACCTGTTACTATATTAGCAACATCTACACTCGCTAAATCACAACCCCAAATACTAGGGTCATCAGTAAAAGTTTGTGTAAGAGTTTTTACAACCGTTTGCGAAGCGGGCTCAGTTCCAACGGATTGCATTCTAAGAAATTGAACTTTAACAACAGCGCTTACATCAGGAATAAAACGCTCATTTTTGTCATCCTGCCAAAGTTGAATATGAAATGGCACAGGATAACTACCAGCATAAATATCTCGTGTAGTAACAACATCAAAGACGTTTATATCTACAACATTTATTAGAAGTCTTATACTATTAAGCATTTAAAATCCTTTAACCAATGCAATTAATCGTAGGTACATGAACCTCGCGCCTACACACAGCCCAATATATTCTATTAACATAAACAACAAATACATCGAATCTTTTTATTTCTTTAGTGGTATATTCTCCAACCGACTCTTGTATATACTCAGGCAAATTATGCCATTCAATCCCACTATAATAAAGACCACCCTTTAATTGCTTGGTTGCGTGGTCTTGGCCTTTTATTAAAGGCTCAACGTTAGTATCCGATATTAAATAAAATCTCATTTTTATTATTTATGTATAGGTTTCCACTGACCAGACCCAGCATCATAATACATATGAACCGTAATATGACCATTGTTATCTTTAATTATAAACTCTTGGCCATCTTCTGGATTGTCAGGAAAATCTCGAAAGCTATAATCTTTTTGCCTCTCGCTATATTCACCCATTATTAATCTCCTTTATTATACAAATTGCGTCTTTTTAGCAACGCCACCATCATTAATAACCAAATAAATCTTACTATCATCAGTATCTGTCCAAACCAATATCATATCACTAGATGAGGGTAATGGCGCATTTCCACCACCACCGCCACTAGATGATATCTTTTTAAATTTTACTTCACCATCAGATTTTGCAATAAAATTAACAAGTTCATCAACGCCCAGTGTAGTACCGCCCAATGTTCCACCACCGTCTGCTGTACAATTAGTTAGAGCTTCAGTAAAGACAATAGCATTTCCAGCAGCACCACCAGTTTTCCAAGTAAACTTAACACTATTAACACCATTAGAGAGTGCTTCAACGTTACCTTTCTGAGTACTATAAGTATTAAAATAAAGCTGAATATTATAAACCGTAGTGGCGAGGTCTACGCCAATTACCACTTGGTCATACCACGTCAAATTGCTCACTAACGTAATATTTTGACCATTTATATTAAATGTTTCTCCAACCAATGGCATTCCAGTAAATGAAAGTGTTCCTTCAGCTTTAACAGCAGGAACGCCATTAGAGATATCAGAGTTAAAATTCTTTATGCCTTCCACTTGCGGAAGTTTAGTTGGGGAATTAACATCATCCCCAACAAAAGTTATATACTCAGGATGGTCAATCTTAGTATGCCCATTAGAGTCCGTGTCTAATCCTTGTATAATCACATCAATAGGAGCAGTAAGTTCCATGTCGTTGCCTGTCGTATCATATATCTCAATACCTGACATGACCATGCCTCGCGTATTTGCAATTTTAAATCCAACACCACCTGCGCCACCACTACTACAAGAAGTAAAAACACAGCCAGGAGACATATTAGTGAGACGATAATTATCTCCCAATGAATCTTCTACCCACATATTTTGAACTTGCATTCCATTACAACTAAGAAAGATAGCACCAACAAGCGGAGTATCCTTTATGTATATTTCTGAAAATTTACACATAGTAGACAAAGATACAGATAAAGCACAATCTCTAACTTGCGCGCAATTTTCAATGTAAATGTTTTGCGCGGAGCCACCAGTAACATGAGTCCAATAAAGGCCAGTACCATTCGTATTTTTTATATGAATATTTCTTAAATGTATATTTTGCGGAGTGGTAGTCCAAGGCTTACTTACGTACAGACCCCAATCTTGTGCTCCATCAATAAAAACATTTTCAATTAAAGCATTGACCCAATCGCCTATACCAATACCTGCATTGGCGCAATCATTAACATATATATCATACATTATCAAATTTTGACCATTTTGACCTACCATACCATAGTCAAAATCTTGAACTTTAACACTATATATAAGCATACTATTGGCGGGGTAAGTAGTGTTGCCTAAATTAATGCCTTGAGAGCCACTTAACCTAGCAGGACCTAATAACGTAAATCCACTAAAAGTGTTGTAGTCACCTGGCTGAATAAATGCAGAAGGAGCAGCTAAAGGCATGAAAGTGAAATCCAATATTGTCTTATCTATACCCTCACCAATTATAGCAATATACGAATATTTATTTATATCAATAGTAGATTCAAATTTATAAGTTCCAGCAGGAAATCTTATAATTCCACCACCTGCGGCACCTAAATCATCAACTAACTCTTGCAGTTTTAATGAGTTATCAGTAGTTCCGTCAGCAACTAATCCTTGTTCTACAGCATCAACAACATCTCCGCCCCTACCTTGGTTAATTGTTGAATCCAAAAGACGCTCAATTGCCCGTTGCAATCCACCTAAATTACCAGTAAACATCTGGCTTCTAATTTCTTGCGCAAAGTCCTTAATTGCATCTTGATATACATAACTTCTAACAATAGACATAATGGTACATCTCCTATATTAAATATGACATTATTTTATATACTTATAAAAAAATTATAACACAAGACTAAACGCATGATGGAAACATAAAAAAAGGGATAGGCTATTAACCTATCCCTTCCCGTGTTCCATTTCCACCTCACCGTATCGCTAGGTGGACGGGTCTCCATGAAGTATTTTATTACGCAAGAGCTTTAAATACAAGCAGATTTACAACGTGGTCTGCTGCTGGGTCACCCGAAAACTCAATTGTAACCTTATTGTCATCACATTCCGCTCTCAAAATAGTTACAGGAGCTGCACCCTCTGTATGAAGAATAGCAATTGCTACATCCCCTGAGTCAACACCATCAATCGTAAAATCTTCAGAGGCTGCTCCGCCAACTGTAGTTACGATTCCAGCATACTTAGCGTTGGTAAGACCAATAAGCTCAAGCTGTGCGAGCCTATCAGCAAGAGCGATATCTATTGCTCTTTTTAATCTATCTGTCATTTTATCAGCCATTTCATTACTCCTTTTAAAAGGTTAAACTCTCTCTCTGTAATATATTTTACCATACATTACAGCGAACTCTATTAGATAACTATCTCAGTCATTACTAAGTCCAAGATATCATTAGCTTTATCTATAGCAATGCGCTGCATAATCTTATCAAATGTCTCAAAAGCAACCTTTTCAGCCCTTTTGTAATCGTCAAAAGCGCCAATATGAGACGAATGAAGGCATTCTTCCCCGCGAGAAATTCTGCATTCGACTAAAAAATTAAAAGGCTCCTTATCATTACATTCTGTAACATAAATAAGAATTTTAGAGCCAGATACCAATAACTCAAATTTCTTTTTAATGGTCAAATTATCCATAAATTACTCAGGCTTATTAGCTTTTTTAACATTTTCAAAAGCCTTCTGCGCTGCTACTACTGCTTTCTGAGCTTTCATTGCAGCCTCAACTTCACCTCTCAGATAAGTGACACATTCTACATAAGCAAATGCTTCTTTACCCTTCATCTCTACCCTATCAAGAAACCCAGCCAAATTGGTTAATATCTTAATTTTCAACTCATAATTAGGCATTACGGGGGGCAACATTTCAGTCTTAGGAGTCTTCGGAGCTTTAGTTTCAGCCTTCTTACTCTCACTCTTTTCTTCTGACATATCAATTCTCCTTAAAATAAAAGTTATTTGTACTCATTATTATAATACTAGAAATACAAATGTTTTAGGTGTGAAAGTTAAATATTTAAAAATATTTAGTAAATAATTGGGAGAGAACAAAAGTTACCACACTACCAGCAATAGCGGTAATAATACCGATAACAATTTTTGTTAAGAGTTTAACTTTACCTTCAATGATACCAACACGGCCTTCTAATCGCTCATTATCTTCCTCAGTTTCATCTATTTCTTTTGCGTGATTCTTTAATTTCTCATATAAAACCGCAATATCAATTTCAGATTTATTTTTTACTTGCTTGTTTTTTGGCAACATTAGATTGTATCTCCATTAAATCATCTATAGATTCTTTTAAAATATCCTTGAGCTTATTAATCTTACTTTGCATCGTTTCTTTTGTTTTTTGTTCCATTTTTCTCCTTAACCGTCCTTACTGTTGAGGCTAATACTGATAACATCTTTTCAATGCGCTCAACAGTTCTATAAGCTGATTGCGCACGTCTCCTGTCCTTCTCATCAGCTCTATTTTGGGCCATTAAAATTAGAGGAGACGCATAAGCGGCTTGAAATGATAAAATCAAATTTAATAATATAAATGGATAAGGGTCCCACGATGCCCCCATAGAAAGCCAAGCAACGTTAACCACTATCCAAAACAATAAAATAATACTCTGTATTATTATAAACTTCCAACTACCAATAAAAGACACAACCTTATCAGCCAACCGTTGCCCTAAGGATGGTTTATCTTTTGGGTCACCGTGATGTATAACATCAATTTCATCCAAAATTTTCTTTTGGGTATCTAATATTTGCTTTAAAGTATCATTATCCATTATTGTATTCTTTCAAATATTTCTGGTGATGCTTTCATTATTCTTAATAAATCATCAGGAGCAGTGGTATCTTTATCCAGCTCCATAAATTTATCTAATTGTAATTTTAAAGCTCTCAAATAACTAAGAACCACCTCAGAACAGATAGTGCCCCTTCCTATAGGATTCGTAATTTTAATATTAAATCGTTTAAGTATTGACACTAGCGCAAAGCCCAATAATTGAAAATAACCATATGGCTTTTCAAGATGCTGAGCAATAACCGTATCAATAGCTTTATCAATCATGTAATCACTCGCTTTAGGCTTATATAGCTCTACATACCCTTTTTTATAATGCTTATCATAAGTCGTTATATGTACTTGCCTTTTGCCAGCTTCTAAAACTAACAACCTATCACCACGATTAATTATAATAAACGTATGGCTTACGTGTGATTTCCTAAACCATCGTATAGCTTTACTTATAAAACTGTTACTAGCTGAAAATCCTATTACACCCTTCATTTTATAATGACTCCCCAGGAAGTAATAAAGTTCGGTGTCGATATAACTCTAACTCAGCGCATCCACAGCTTGTGTCATCGTCAGTAAGTGTGGTAATTTCAATCCAAAGCATATAACCATTTTGCTGTTTTGGCATAGCATCATCCATCGCACCTTCGGTGTTTAATTCATCGCCCCAATTACATGAACCAAATATACAATGATAATTAACATAATGAGTAATAGGAGTATCGACAGTAGCCTGCGTATACATGTCATCACTAACTATACCTAAGGCAGAAGCTGGAATAGTACCATTAGGGTCTTTATAGTACCCACCTGCTTTACAGACAACCCAAAAATCAATATAACAACCCTTAGGCGCACTGTCCCAATATAAAGTACCTTCTTTTACCCAAACTGGGTCAGAAAAACCTATTTCTAATCTTTTGCGTTTATAACCATCAGGAATAGGAGTACTTAAAGAATCTGTAATAATATCATCGTCATTAGAAAAATCCCACTTCATGGGTTTACCGTTACCAACTCCCGTAACCAAATCACCGCGCATTGTAAAGTTAGTCGATGCTTCTTTAGGTCTACTATCGGCTCTAATTAATTGCTTTCCGTCAGACGCTTTACGTTTTGATTTTAATTTTTTAATTGCCATTTGTTATAACTCCTTAGCTTTATAACTACCGCCCATCGCTAAATCTGTACCACTTTCATTATGAAAAACTAATGCCAATTTCTTGACTCCATCGCCCACTATCACTTCATTTATTCTATCGCCACCCGATTCATACGTTAAAAATAAAATTTCTTCATTCTCACCTTCGTAATCCCAAACTAAAGCCACCCAACCCTCGGACGAATTAGGAGCTACACCCTTAACACTTTCAATTACCCACTCTTTACCATCAGCAGGAATTTGTTCTTCGCTATGTTCCTCTAATGGCGGAACTATCTTATATACTGATTGGTCTTTACGAATAGACATTATTAATTCTCCTTAGTTAAAACAACATAACCAAATGTCATCTTTCTTTTTGAAGATGAATTATGGTGCGCCTTTAACTCTACTTTAATAGATGTTGCATATACAATAGCACTAGGCGGCTGGAAATTAATCTCATCACCCTCAGCTCTCCATATAAAAATTGAACCACTAATTCCATTACCACTGCTGCCTGGTCCTGCTATAGGAATATCCGAAATAGTAAAATCAGTAACAATGTCTTCTCCGTCTACTGTTATTTTTATTTCCATATCACTATCAGCTACATTTAAATAACATCCAAAGAAATTTCCACTACCGTTATATTCATATATAGTAGTATAAGTATCTTTAGTTAATGATTGATTAGCTACCATTTGTGCGTACCTTAACTTATTACTAACCACGTTAAAACTCGTAACGTCTACTTTTACATTGCTATCTATTTCTGCTTTAACGACTGGCTTCTCTAATGGGTTGCCGTCAGGTTTATAGTTTGCTTCAAATTCCGTTAAATCAGATGTGTTTTGTCCAACATCTAGCCCTTCTGGCTCGTAGCCAAGTTTATAAAGTCTGGTTTCATAAACCATTTGTCCATTTTGAGTACGTACGTCAAAGTAAGCGTCAGTCTCTATAAAATGTATATTTGTGCCTTTAGAGTCAACCAAAGACTTAATAAATAACCAAGTTGTATATATTAAATTAGTTGCCATCTTTATACCTCAAATCCCGACCATTTAGCAAAAGTTTCTGTAGCATTAGAGCAAGTCCTTATAATAGCCAACCGTCTGGTGCCATTTCCAACGTATTCTTCATTTAAGTCAAAGGAAAAGTTTCCGCCACCTTCGGGTATAAATCCTTTTGCGAGTAACACCATCCCAACACCAGTTCCATTTGGGTCTTCGTATAACTCTACCTTTGTATATTTTTTACCTTCACCACCACATATAAATCGCTGAATTGTAGTTGTTTTCGTCGCGTCTAATACGAAAAAAGTGGTAACGGCTCCGCTATGACTTCCATCAACAGTACCACCAACAGGCGTTGATGTGATAGGCGTAACGGGTTGAGTAGAAACCAAAAGCCTACCCGATGTATCAACCGCTGCTTGTTGAGATTGTATATCTGGGTCAGTAATAACCATGTCTTGAGGAGTCCCACCTGCCGACAATTGAGCGTCAACCTTTAATCTATCACTATCAAAAGTAGCACCCTTCAAATCTACACTAAGATAGTACTTAGTATTAGCCGTTGATTTATAGTTAGTTTCAAAGTCTACTCTATCGGCTGTATTCTGAGTTGCATCCAATCCAAAAGGTTCAAATCCAGCTTTAAAAATTTCACAATAATACTTAATGGTGTTTTCGTCTAAAAATACAACATATCTCTCATCAAATTCTACATACTGATATGCCAACTGCTTAGCAACAGCAAAAGATTTAAGCTCTGTCCAAGTTTTCTGTATATTAAATTCAATTGCCATTGTTTAATTAGTCCTTTCATACCAATAAAAATGATAATCCAACCAATGAGTACCAACAGTATCATGTGTAAGTCTAAACAAATATTTAGTATTTTGTTTTCCCATAAACAGACTAACATCGGGTGATTCCCCGCCAATTTGCTTACCACTACCAATCTTACCAGAGTACACCAAAGTGCCAACGTTGGTAACTGTAGGCGCAGAAAAAGCCCCAACCCCAGAAGTATTAGTACTATTTCGATTATTATTAAAAACAGGAACAGGAGTACCATCGCTGCTTGTAGTAGCACCCTCATACATTTCAAAAGTAAATTCCGATTCCGAAGATATGCTCCAAAGGGCATGAGGCCAAGCGGCAGTATCGGCAACGGAAAATATAAATTCTAGTGTTGTGCCTGCGCCACTGACATTCTGCCACCCCTTTATGTAATAATGGTCGCCTTCATGTATAGAGCGCAAGCTGTCAGTAGAAGTGAGTAGTGCTTGAGTATGGTCGCATATTTGCGCAATGGTAATTCCATCTGTTATTTTTACTCGTCCTATAGTGTTGTCCCCAGTTGGAATTGCTGGGAGTGTTAGTACATCAATTTGTAGTTCGCCGTTAGCGTCTACTTTTAAAAATTGATAATCGGTCCCATCCGAGCCTAGTATAACAGTACCTTTATCACCAACTTGAACAGTCTCACCATCTTCATGCTGTTCGCTACCAGTACCGCCAGATACGATATCAACCTGCAAATTACCATTACTATCAACACTTAAAAATCTGTAATTAGTTCCATCTGAACCTATCATTACAGAACCTTTATCTCCTGCTTGAACAATTTCACCATCTGTATGTTCTTCGCCGCCACCACCACCAGTAACTTTTAGCGCACCTGTAGCATCCACAAAAGCTTGATTAGCTGGTGTAATTGGGTCAGTTATAACAGTTGGCAACGGAGAGCCAACATCATCTTTAATTTCAGTTTCTATAGGGTCAAAGCCCATATAACATCTCCATTTTAAAAAGGGGCAAACATAATTGTCTACCCCCTTTTAATTCATTCAATCAACATAGCTAAAATATTATGTTCTTGTGTAACCATTAATTGCAGCAGAAGCGTTTCCATTTGCGCCCTGTGATACAGCAGCTCTAATTTTTAGACTTATATTCGCACCACCAACAACTTCAATAGCTCTCTCAAAGGCTTTATGAATATCAGGTGAACCAGCAGATAAATTACCAACTCTAATCCATTCAGTAGGAGTGCTGTCATCATCTACAATAAGCTCATATCCAGCACCTTTATCACATGACGCATCCAAACCCGTAATATAATAAGTTGTTCCAGCGGGTACAGGAATAGTCACAACATCTGTCATAGTATTACCTATAGCAATAATACCATCATTCGCATCATCTGAACATGCATCAGCCTCTACACCAGATTCAAATACGTCATCAACATTAACATTAAACGAACCCGAAACCTTTAATCTACCAAGCGAATCAACCTGTAGCGGAGCAAAATCTCCATCAGTGCCAACTAACGAAGTATCAGCATCATGGCGAACTGCAAAGGGTAAAATACCTTTTTCAGTTCCAGCAGAAGCAACGTCCCATGTTAAAATATCTAGTAAATCAACGCCATCTCCAATTTTAATACTGTCACTAACATGTGTTAAATCTCTGATATCCAAATCAGAAGCATCAACGGTAACCGTATTATTAATACCGTTAATATCAATTGTACCATCAGCATTAATAGCCAATAAATCTGTTCCATCACCAATCTTTATACTATCTGTAGTGTGAGATAAATCTCTAATGTCAAAATCGGTACCAGTAACAATTACACGACCATTCACATCCAGCGACATGACTCCATAGTCGCCATCTGTTATGGTCTGAATACTGGAGTTATATACTCCTATTAACGTTCCAAAAGCATCAAAACTCATATTATGTCTCCCTTCTTTTAAAAGTGTGCTATAATATATAGCAACTTACGAAATAATTATATCACAAAAAAGTTTGGAATCTAATTAAATTGTTAATTTTATTAGTCTTTTTTCTCTACTTCACTCAATTCAGACGCATCACTCTCAACCTTTTCTTTTGCTTTTTCTGGCACAACCACCATAGATGCCTTATCTTTTTTTAGAGTTTCATCAACTTTAGACGCATAATCAGAATTATGCTTATAATTATAATCCGCAATCATTTGAAGTAATTTTTTAACCATAGGCTCATGTTTTTTAGATAAAAATTCCTGAAGCTGCTGTTTTATCAACTCAGCATATTTTTTAATGGCAATTGTTTGCTCAGAGGGCATAAACCCCATAGACGCATCACACTTAACCACCACATCAAAAGTATCCTTATTGACATAAATTATTGTTTTTTCATTACTCATAAATACTCCTATTATAATAAATATCCATTAATACTACCACCAACATTAGCATTTTTTAGCTTAGCCGTGGCTTTAATTTTAATTATTCTATTGGCTTGCCCTATTATCTTAATAGGCGTAGAAAAATCCATACTACCGCTAGGTATCGCACCAGAGTTACTAGCCAAACGAATTGTTCGTGTAACTACACCTAAGTCTTCAATTACTAAACGAAAATGTGTATCTTTGTCTCCTATCCAAGCCCAATGAGTAAGCTGTAAAGTAAAAGTAGGAAGATTATAAGATAAAATGTCGGTTTCAACACCCTTAACAATAGCAACTGCACCATCACCAGCTTCATTAGCAGTTACATCAACAGGATTATCAGGAGCTCCAATTAATAAATATCCATCTGTATTTACTATAATCTGACGCTGAGTACCACCAATATCTACACCCACCACCCTTACTGAGTCATGATTAGGCGGAAAAGCATCTAAATCTACATTAATAGTAGGATTTTCAATCTTAAGCGTACCGCCAGTAATCCAAACATCCAAAGCTCTCTTTGAAACAGTATTAGTGGTTGTAAGTAAATCCCCATACTCATCTACCAATATAGTTCGGACAGCAACGGTGGGTTCTTCTTCATATACGGCGCGATTAATAGTTTTAGCAGGTATATCAAACCTAAACTGTGTATTAGATTCAATAGAGGGAGCGGTAATTAAAACATAAGTTGATAAATCGGTATAAGAGCTTGAATTATGGTCATCAGGACCAACAGTTAAGACAGTGCTAGATATAATTTTTTTAATTCGTAGCTGTTGAGAAGCTAAACCAATTCCCCTAACTACAACTTGTTGATTGGTTTTAAATCCAGAAGTGGAAACTATAGTGACTTCGCCTCGCTTACCGCCATCAGCAGTAAACGGTTGTGAAGGTACACCTTTCCAGTAATTTACAAACATAAAGTATAAACC
>Ga0164310_10000341_pt1 | contig 24265 bp, 18 predicted proteins | sample GuaBasSedimGuay1_FD_121795 | JGI IMG/M metagenome (GOLD analysis project Ga0164310, IMG submission 121795) | Subseafloor sediment microbial communities from Guaymas Basin, Gulf of California, Mexico - Guay1, Core 4569-9, 0-3 cm | ecosystem: Environmental > Aquatic > Marine > Hydrothermal vents... | reverse complement strand
GTCTACGTAGCCAGTCTTTGTGCTCTGTACATCTTTCAATTCACCGGTTAATTGTTACAGTTGCCTTCTGGCTATGAATGGACCCCTAAATCTGCCGACAGGCGGGTTTGACCACTTAACCTACCGCTTAAGTACAACCAGGCGATAAATACCCCCAGGACAACGAAGCCAACCAATCCCATCAGTGTGCTTGTGGCAGTGTCGTAGTTTCTCAATACAATACGCACCGCCGAGGCTGGACCGTTCAGTGAAGCATGTGCTACAGCAGGCACCAGAACGCTGCCGGATGCAAGGCGTAGCCAGCTTAAGATGATGGAGAATAGCACGCAAAACCCGATCATCAGGGCTACCCCTGAGATGGGATGCCTTGGATAATTGTATCCCATGAGGATTACCGGTGCGTGCCACAGACCCCAGACCACTCCGACCAATACCATTGCCCGCAGTCTCCCGGCGGGAAGAAGACGCATCAGCAGATAGCCCCGCCAACCAAACTCCTCTCCGAATGCAAAGAGAGTGTTTATCATTACGCCTATAGTCAGGGCAGAGAGGAAAATAGACAACAGCAGGGCTTGGGGCGAAGGCAGAGGCTTCTCTGGAGCCCGTTGGACCGCAGCCTTCATCGCTTCAGAGAGGGTGAAATCAAAATGAGCAGGCGTCAGAAGCACAGAGAGCAGACAGGCCAGCACCGAAAGACCCACTGGCAAGAGCCAAGCAACTAAGTAATAACGAGCTGGACCAATACCCAACCCAGCATCATCAAATCCCTCCTTAGTTATAAACTTGCGGACGATGAAGGCAGCTACCCCGGGGACAAACATCACCGCCCCAAGCACAGCCAGCGCATAAGGAGGGACAGGCCCGGCAAGGGAGACTCCCTGGACTAACATACGCACCTCAAAAGGCCAGGTCAATACAAAAGTTAGAATCAAGAAGGCCAAAATCCCCTTTTTAGAATCCATAAACACCCCCTTTTTCTGCCTCCGACCGCCCACTCAGAACGGCCAGAGAGGCGATCAGTTAACCCCCGAACTGTGCAAGTTGAACCTATGTCGCAAAAATTCAACGCTGGAAAAGCTCGAAGGCTTCTGATATTTGGGACTCTGGGTCAAAAGACAGAACTGCAGAAGGTTGCACACCTCAGATGCGGCGTTGAAGGACCCCTTGAGATTCTTCCAGATGTGTCTCAAGGGTCCTTCTCACCTCCTCTGTCGTTATCGAATCCATACATTTGGGCCTGTCACATCTATCCATATTTTCTCTGGTGCAGGGAGAGCAAGGAAGGCTGCTTTTGACGACAGCCGTGTGCTTCCCCTGTGGTCGCCATATCCGGGGATCAGAAGGACCGAAAACAGCCACTGTGGGTATGCCCACAGCAGAGGCGAGGTGAGTAATTCCAGAGTCATTACCCACGAACCCCTGACACTTGAGGAGGATGGCCGCCAGTTTGCTTAAGGAGAAATTTTCCACCACCAGAGCTCTCCTCGGCCTCATCCGCTGTATTACTTGACGGGTTACCTGCTGGTCAGCAGGGCCGGATACTAAAAGCACCTGCATTCCCAGTTTCTCGATGGCCCAGTTGGCCACCTCAGCGAAGCCCTCGGGTTTCCAGATCTTCCGCGGGCTGCCACTGCCAGGGTGGACAGCCAAGACCCTGCCTAGTCCGTGTTCTGTCCAGAATCTAGAAGCGTACTCCTGAACGGGCCCGGTAGGGAAAATCTTTGGCTCGGTTGGCTCAGCTTTCAGCCCCCAGCTACTGAGTTGAGAGAGAAGATAGTGGCTGTAGTGCTCGATATTTGAATGGGGAGGCAGCGGCGCAATGGGAATCACTTTCTTTACCCCTGCCCGGCGCAGGTTAGCAGAGAATAACCCGTCCGGGTCGCTTACAAGGGAGACAACCAGATGAAAATTAGCAAAGTACTGCGCCAGTTTCTCAGGGAGCGGTGCTTCTGGAACAAAGAAGGAAGCCATTCCAGGCTGTTCTATAGAGCAGACCCGGTGAGCATAGTATCCGCCCTCCAGAAGTTCCAAGCGACAGCGCTGCCCCATCACCTCAAGCCAGGCGCGAGGATAGCACCTCCGCAGGGCCATCAGAAGGGGTAACGTGAGAATCAAATCCCCAATGCCGCCGGTGCGGATGACCAGGATACGCTCAATTTCTCTGTCCCTCATCAACCTAAAGAACAATGTCTACATTAGAAATGTGGCAAGCCAGGGAATAGATTCCCTGGCCAGGGGTGGAAAGCCCATTGAAACTTGGCCGAATGTGGCGTCTGACCCAGTGGCTTTCTTGGTCGTAGCATGAGATTTTTTCCAGGTGGCAAAAAATAACCTCCACAAAATTTGGCAGTTTGCAATTCACTTAAGATACCAAATCTCCCCCGGGAAAGCAACACCTATTTTTCGGCTCGAAACGATGCTGCCCCTTGGGTCTCATACTACTCTCAGCCAATTAAAATGGACTTGACCAGGTGAGATTTCTGGATATATTATGAGTAGCACACAGATGGAGGCTGTACGGAAAGCTTCCGGGAGGGCGGTATGGCTTACCGAATCCCAGAAGAGACAATAGAAGAGATAAGAGAGAAGATTGACATTGTAGAGCTTATCTCCGAGTATGTTGCTCTCAAGAAGCGGGGCAGGAACTATTTCGGGCTGTGTCCCTTTCATCCTGAGAAAACGCCCTCTTTCTGTGTCAATCCAGAAAAGCAGATATACCACTGTTTCGGATGTGGGAATGGAGGCAATGCTTTTTCGTTCCTGATGCAGATGCAGAAGATAAGTTTTCTGGAGGCGGTGAGGATTCTGGCGGCAATGGCAGGTGTAAGCCTGCCTGAACCCAGGGGTCAGGGTACTAGGGACAAGACAAATGACCTGCTTTATCAGGCTAATGAATTTGCTCAGAAGTACTTCCACTATGTTCTATTCAAAGACAAGCGAGCAGAGAGGGCCAGGGCTTACCTGAAGGGCCGGGCTATCTCTGAGGAGATCATCCAGAGGTTCGGCTTAGGGTATAGTGTCTCTTCCTGGGATGGGCTGCTGAAGGCAGCCACCCAGCGGTCTATCTCTGCAGAGACTTTGGAGAAAAGTGGTTTGGCAATAAGAAGGGAGAATGGTGGATTCTATGATCGATTTCGTGACCGGATTATGTTCCCCATTCAGAACCACAGTGGCAGAACAGTGGCGTTTGGTGCCCGGGCCTTAGAGGACTCGCAGCAGCCAAAATACTTGAACTCTCCTGAAACTCCCATCTACCAGAAAGGTTTCGTCCTTTATGGGTTGAGGCAGGCCAAGGATGCTATCCGAAAGGCGGAGCGAGCCATCGTGGTGGAGGGCTACATCGACCTGCTTCGGCTGGTGGAGGCGGGGATTGACAATGTGGTAGCCTCCTTGGGAACGGCTTTAACCAAGGGGCAGGCAGAACTTCTCTCGCGCTACACCCGTAAGGTTACCCTGGTTTACGATGGCGACTTGGCCGGCTCTGCCGCTACCTTCAGAGGGATTGATACCCTTTTAGAGGCAGACCTGGGGGTGGATGTTGTCTCACTGCCCGAGGGCTATGACCCGGACAGCTTTGGGCGAGAAAGAGGAGCCGAGGCGTTCCAGAAGCTCCTGAGCCAGGCCAAGGAGGCCCTCGACTATAAATTGGAAGTCATGGGAAAAAACCAGGATCTCACGAGTGTGGAGGGGAAAAGAGAGGCAATTGCCCGGCTTGTGGAGACAGCCTCGAGGATTAAGGACGAGATCAAAAGAGACTTGATGGTGAAAGAGATTGCCGAAAGACTTGCCACTGACGAGGCAGCAGTCCACCGGGAGATGGCAAGACAGAGAAGGCGGCAAAGAGCCGTCGATCGGGACCAACAACCTCTAACAAAGGCAGAGATAGAACCCCAGGGTTCGGTGGCCGAAAGGGAGCTGCTGCGGATTATGTTGGGCAGAAGGGCTGTAGTAGAGAAGGTGATGGAAGAATTGACCCCGAAAGATTTCTCTGCTGGGCCCTTCAGAAAGATTGCCGAGACCATCTTCGAGATATGTCAGGCGGCTGGTGAACCCCAAGCCGCTGTCGTCATAGATCGCTTACAGGAACCATCCCTGGCAGCATTTGTGGCAAAATTGAGCACTGAGGGTTTAGATGAGAAGCACATAGAGGAATGCCTGGCTGACTGCCTTCGTCGGGTGAGAATAGATGCTGTATCCGAGAAATTGAGTCGACTTAGGGCACAGATAGCCAAGGCCCAAAGAGAAGGTGATAATGGTTGGTTAAACAAGTTAAACCAGCAGTACAATAATTTGGTGAAAGAGAAGGCGAAATTGGTGGTGCAAAAAACTTGACCTTTCTGAGGAAATTTATTATAATAATTAGCGACGGGCCCATAGCTCAGTTGGTTAGAGCAGTCGACTCATAATCGACTGGTCCTAGGTTCGAGTCCTAGTGGGCCCACTTACCTATTGTCTTCCTTCGTAACAGTTGAGAGTGTGGAATCCCAAAAAGAGAAAGCCTCGCCTTATGCGGGGCTTTTTTGAAAAATCCTGCAGAGGTGATGTTCACGTTTGAGAGAACCGCATCTCAACACAGTGGTTGTCCGCCCGAACATCTCTTACTTCCCCTTTCCCTGAGGGCCTGTAATCGATGCCCGGAGCCGGATTCCCTCTAAAACAGTTTGGATTCCTCATCTGTTTCTACATCACCAGTGCAGGATATTTCTAATCTAATACATTCTCCCAAGAAATGCAAGTACTTTTTGGCAAAATTTTGGACCTTAGCCTCAACATACCTGCGGTAATGAGTAAGCTTCTACAAAAATCGAAATACCTCTCCAACTCACATTCGGGAAAAAACTCCTCTGAAGATCTTTCTGCCTCCTGCATAGATTCTGCTGAAAAATGGCAATTTCACAGAAAACGTGACCTACTCTACCTTGAAAACAGCTTGTAGAAGGCGTCTCCAGACGCCGATGGAATCGGGCTCTGGAGAGCCCTCCCACAGAAATAGATATCTGAATTGAGCCCATAGTACTGCCAGCAACTCCATTTTTTCCAACGGAATATGCACCTGGGCTAAATAAGCTAGGCTTTGACTCCGTAAGTTGAAAATTACATCTTGGGTCTGTATCAAAAGTAGATCGCTTAAGATAACAGGAGGGAACGGAACGGGGGCACAAGGCAGGCGACGGTTTTATGAATAGGTAATTAGCCCTTTGCCATCTTTGCGATTTCCCGACCAACTTTGGGGTTAAAATGGCTTCTGATAGACCCACTCTTGCCTCTGCCCATAAGGACAAAATGTTTGTTGCAAATAAGACTGGCGAACTATTCGAAGTCCCTTTAGGGACGATATGTGTCTATTGTTTTTTATAAGTTTTCCGAATATGAGTTCAACTCACTCAGATAGAGTGACACGCGAGCCTAAAGTAGTTCTCCGCAAGAACGACTCCCAGTCTGTCAGCAGTTTCAATCTCAACAACGGTCTGCGCTAAGCCTCTGGGCCCGTGAACGGGATTATTATTGTTGGCCAAATTATACTCTGTTTTACCGCAAGTGAGGAGTGAACTTAGCGCCTCTCTGCTCCCCAGAAAAACTGACTTTTCCCCGAGGGCGTGGAAATTTATCCTCGGCGCAGAGGGGAGATTGCGGCTTAGCCCTGCGGCCAACCGAACAGGAGCAATCCTCTGCTCCCTGTGGGTTCGGAACTGGTGCCTGCTTCTGGCTCCCAAATTCTTCCTGTACGGCTCAGCACAACCGGGTAGGGACGTAGCATGCTGTGCTCTCTACTTCTCTTCTCTAAGCATTTCTTTCAGTTTTTTCATATCTTCGGGCATCTCTGCGCAGAATTCCAGATATTTCCCTGTCTGGGGATGGATAAAGCCCAAGCGGGCCGCATGTAGGGCCTGTCGGGAGATGACCCCAAGCATACTCTGGGCTAAGGGACGGAACCGAGGAGAAAGGGACTTGAGCCTTTTGTTTCTCCCACCGTATTGCGGGTCGCCGAAGACAGGATGGCCGATGTGAGAGAGGTGTACCCTGATTTGATGGGTCCGTCCGGTTTCAAGTTTCAAGGAGAGTTGAGAGATGAAATCGAATCTGTCAACCACGGTGAAATGGGTAATGGCGGGCCGGCGGTGTTGCCAGGTGACGGACATCTTCTTTCGGTCGGAGGGGGAACGCCCGACAGGGGCTTGGATGGTGCCGGTCGACTCCGCTACCACTCCCCAGACGAACGCCTGATACAAGCGGAAGACTCTTCTCTCCTGAAGCTGCTTGCTCAGGGACAGATGGGTCTGGTCGTCCTTGGCCACCATCAAAAGGCCGGAGGTATCTTTGTCCAAGCGGTGGACTATCCCCGGTCGCAACACCCCACCCACACCAGAGAGGTCCTTGCAGTGAAAGAGCAGGGCATTAACTAGGGTGCCAGAGTAATTCCCACAGGCTGGGTGGACCACCATGCCGGCGGGTTTGTTCACCACTAATACATGTTCGTCCTCAAATAAAATATCCAGAGGTATCTGCTCTGGATATACACCTGGCTCTCCTGGCTCAGGAATCACTACCACCACATTTTCGATGCCCTTCAGGGCATAGCTGGCCTTTCGGGGTTTTCCATTTACTGTAACATATTCCTGCCGAATTAATTGCTGCAGTCGAGAACGGGAACAGCCGGTCTTTTGACTGGCCAGAAAAACATCTAGCCTTTGTCCCTTGGATTCAGGAGGCACAGAAAGCTCAATTTTTTTCTTGTCATTGCTTGCTTTCATTCCATTTGAGTAGATTCCCCTTTCTTATGGAAAGAAAAACTAGAAAAAATGCGCCAGCAGTCACTGCCAAATCAGCCAAGTTAAACACAGGCCATCTATAGTTTCCTATACCCAGGTTCAGAAAGTCGATCACTTCCCCCCAGCGAATTCTATCGATGAGATTCCCCCAGGCCCCTGCCAAGATGCAGGAGAGAGCAATAGGCACTCCTCCCCTCTGTTGCCGCATTTTCCATAATAACACTGTGAGAAGGACAATAACTATGCTGGAGACAACTATGTGAAAGGGGCCTGCTCCTAAGGAGACTCCGAAAGCGGCCCTGGGGTTGCGCACATAGGTGAGCTGGAAGAAGCTGCCCAGCATTGGAATGGATTCTCCTGGCACCATCAACTTTGCTATTATCTGTTTTGAGATCTGGTCAGCAAGAAGCACTGCCACCAGCGTGAAAAGAATACACATCAGTGTTCAGTGACTCGCTATTTTAGAAGTCCCCTCTCCTCTTTGAACTTACACTCAATGCACATAGTAGCGTGGGGGACCGCCTTCAATCTTTCTACACTTATATCTTTTCCACATATACGACATTTTCCATAAGTACCGTTTTCTATTCTCTCTAAAGCCTTATCCAGGTGATAGAGGTATCTGCCTTCACGAGAAGCAAACAGAAAAGCCTTCTCTCTCTCCTCTGCATCTGTACCCTGGTCAGCCATATGGAAAGGATAGGAGGAGAGTTCCCCTGAGGAATCTTTCGCTGTGGAACTCAAAGTATTCTCCTCCAACAAACCCATCTGTTCCAATATCTTCGCCCTTTTCTTAATTATGAGTTTTTTGAAGAACTCCAACTGTTGCTTCTCCATTCTCTCCTCACCTCCCACTGTGGGCCCTGTTGAGCAATGGCAATCTCGCAGGGCCCACGCACAATCATTTGACCCTTTCTACAGCGATGTCAGCCGACTGGTCATTTATTCGAACCGAGCTTCTTAGCTCGCCTTTCTCCTCTCCCCGTTGAAATTCAAGACATAGGGTCTCGGCTTTGATGTAATCTTCAAAGCTCTTCAGTGCTTTCTCTAATCTCTCGGTAGTCTGGTAGTAGATTTTGATGCGATCGGCGATCTCAAATCCTGCTTCTTTCCTCATATTTTGAACCTTATGCACAAATTCCCGGGCCAGTCCCTCGTCCATCAACTCTTCGGTCAAGGTGGTGTCTAAGGCCACAGTGAGGTTGCCCTGAGATTCCACCACTAGATTCTCCTTTTCAACCTGGATTATTTCGACATCACTTGGAGAAAGCTGCACTTGTTTGCTATCCACTTTCACCTGGACATCTTTACCTTCAGAGAGCAGACAGGCCTGTTCTGGCTCCAAAGAGTTCACTGCTTCCGCTATCCTATAGGTCAGCTTCCCCCACTTTGGGCCCAGGACCTTCAGATTGGGTTTTACCTTCAATGTAGTGAGCTCCGCTGTGTTCTGGACGAAACGAATCTGTTTAACGTTGATCTCCTCTGTGAGGAGGGATTCTAGTCTGCTTATGGCCTTCTTGCTTTTGCCGTCAGGGGCAAGGACAAAAAGGCTGGACAGTGGCTGTCTGATCTTCACTGCGGCTTGGTTTCTGGCTGCCCTGCCTAAGTTGGCGGCCCTGATGACCCAATCCATATCCTCCAGAAGTTCCCCATCGATGAGCTCTGGATCAGAGGCAGGGAAATCGCACAGATGGACGCTCTCCGGGGCAGAAGAGTCGATACTGCGTACCAGGTTCTGGTAAAGCTCCTCGCAGAGGAAGGGAAGTACCGGAGCCATAAGCTTACACAGAGTCACCAGAACATCGTAAAGAGTGAGATAGGCAGAGATCTTATCGAAATCACTCTCGCTCTTCCAGAACCGGCGGCGGCTACGGCGGATATACCAGTTAGAGAGCTGTTCAATGAATTCGTCTATTAGCCTTACGGGGCTGGCTACATCATAGGAGTTCATATATTCTATGGTTCTTTGAATCAGAAGCTGAAGCTCGGCGGTGATCCAGCGATCAAGCAGCGAGCGTTTGGCCACCGGAATGTGCTCTTCTAAGGGGTTCACCTTGTCCAGATTGGCGTAGGTGACAAAGAAGCTATAAGAGTTCCACAGCCTTAGGAACTTGCGTCTAACATCGGTGGCCAAGGAGTAGCCGAAGTTCAGATTATTAGCGGGGTTGTGACTGGCAAAAATCCAGCGCATCACGTCTGCCCCCATACGCTCAACGGCATCATCGAACCAGATGGCGTTGCCCTTGCTTTTGTGCATCTCCTCCCCATTCTCGTCCAGCACCTTGGCATGTCCCAGGACAGTGCGGAAAGGTTCACGACCCTCCAGTACGGTGCTCATAGCCAAAAGGGAATAGAACCAGTTGCGGAACTGGCCGGGAAAGCACTCGGTAATGAAATCGGCAGGGAACCACTTCTCCCAATACTGTCTGTTACGCCGATAGTCTAAGGTGGAAAATGGAACGATGCCCGCGTCCAGCCAGGGATTGCCGACATCGGGGATACGGGATACCAATTTGCCGCACTTTTCACACCTTATCTTTACCGCATCTATCCAGGGGCGATGGGGAGAATGGCCCTCGAACTGCTCCCACCCCTCCACTGCTTTAGCCTTAAGCTCCTCTTCACTGCCGATTACCTGAAAATGGCCGCATTGGCACTCGAAGATGGGCAGGGCTAATCCCCAGTAGCGCTTCTTGGAGATACACCAATCATGCATATTTCGCAGCCAGTCCAGTTCCCGCTCCAGTCCAAATGCTGGTATCCAGGTTATCCGCTTGGCTACATCCATTATCTGGTATCGGAGCTCGTCCATCGAGATAAACCATTCGTCCACCAAGCGAAAGACCAACTCGGTATCACAACGCCAGCAGACAGGATAGCGGTGAGTATACCGCTCGGCCTTGTAAACCAATCGTTTCTTCTTTAGGTCTTCCAGAATAGCTGGAGTAACCTCAAACACATTGCGGCCAGAGAGCCAGTTGAATCCCTGGAGATAATTGCCAGATTCATCCAGAGGGGCAATTACAGCCAGATCAAACTCCTTACCCAGGGTGAAGTCCTCTTTCCCACAACCGGGGGCGATATGTACGATGCCGGTCCCCTCGTGCGGGCTCACCTGTTTCCAGGGGATAACCCGGTGTTTCACTCCCAATTGTGCCTCCAGCTCGTCAAAAGGTCCCCGGTAGACAAGCCCTACTAGTCGTTGTCCAGAGATCTCCTCTCTGATTTCGTACTTGCCCTCCAAGACCTCAAGTCGCTCTTTTGCTAAGTAGTAGTATTGCTCTCCTTGTTTAGCCTTAACATATGTGAATTCAGGATGCACAGCAGCAGCCACATTCGACGTCAACGTCCAGGGGGTGGTAGTCCAAACTAACAAATGCTCGTTCGGCCTTTCTGTTAGAGGAAACTTGAGGAAGACACCTGTGTGAGTCAGCTCCTGGTAGCCTTCGGTCGCGATTTCATGCTCAGAAATGGCTGTCCCGCAGCGGGGGCACCAGGGCATCACATCGTGCCCTTTGTAAATCCAGCCCTTCTGATGGCACCGCTGGAGAAAATGCCAGATGGTGTAGTTGTTCTCCTCGGACATGGTGTAGTAAGAGTTTGCCCAGTCCATCCAATAGCCGAGCCGAACAGATTGTTGTGTCTGAATCTGAGAGAATTTCCTTGCCCGTTCCTTGCACTTCTCCACGAAGCGATCGATGCCATACTTTTCGATGTCCCGTTTAGACTTAAACCCAAGTTCTCTTTCTACCTCTACTTCAACCCAGAGGCCCTGGCAGTCGAAACCATTCTGGTATCGCATCTCGTGGCCTAACATAGCCTTATATCGCTGAAAGATGTCCTTGTAGGTCCGGCCCCAGGCATGGTGCACTCCCATAGGATTGTTGGCTGTGATGGGACCATCAAGGAAGGAGAAGCGCCTCTTACCCTGGTTTTTCTGGCGAAGCTTCTCAAATGGCTTGCTCTGGTCCCAGAACTTCAGAATGCGGTGTTCTATCTGCAGGAAATCAGGTTGACTGGGAACTGGCTTAAACATTTATTAATTCTCCCTTAATGGTGTAGGGCTCCACTGGGTTCTGGCTTACAAATATTTTCCTATGATCAATTCTAACCTCTGTCTTGTGTCAGGGGGAATCATATCCTTAGAGGTTATGATTGCATCTTTCAGGGCAGTAGCACACTGGCAGGTTCTCTGTTGAGGGATAAGCGGCACGGCTTTTTTTATTATTTCTTTGGCCACATCGGCGTTTTTGAGCAGGTTCTTGATAACCTGATCGATGGTGACGATGGAAACATCTTCCCCTTCGTACCAGCAGTCATAGTCGGTCACCATAGCCATAGTGGCGTAACAGATCTCCGCCTCTCGAGCCAGTTTTGCCTCAGTCATATTGGTCATCCCCACCACATCGATGCCCCAGCTTTTGTAAATCAGAGATTCTGCTTTAGTAGAGAAGGCAGGGCCTTCCATATTCAGATAGGTGCCCCCCATATGAACTCTGGCTCCCACCTGGATAGCAACCTGGTAGAGTATCTCTCGCAGGGTAGGGCAGAGGGGCTCAGCAAAGGAGATATGTGCCACGATGCCGTCTCCAAAGAAGGTGCTTTTCCTGGCCTGATTGGTGCGGTCAAAAAACTGGTCGATGATCACAATGTCCAGAGGCCTTATCTCCTCTTTGAAACTTCCCACAGTGGAGACAGCGACAATCCACTCCACGCCCAATTTTTTGAAGCCGTAGATATTAGCTCGGTAATTGAGTTCTGTGGGCAGCAGCCTGTGTCCCCTGCCGTGGCGAGGCAAGAAAACCACTTCCCTGCCTTCTAAGGTTCCCAACCTGTATTGGTCCGAGGGTTCACCAAAGGGGGTTTTCACTTCCACGCTCCGTATGTCCTTTATACCTTCAATGTCGTAAAGTCCGCTGCCACCGATAATTCCTATTCTCCCTTCGCTCATACCTTTTCTCCTCTTGAACCTTTGAAGATTGTGTCTCCAAAATCGATCCAGAAGAAATATTCTGTATTTCCACTCTGCACTGAGTCCCATTGGCTATGGGGATTTTTCTTTCAGCAAGTCTGCAGGTGATTCGGCAATTTCACTGATTTCAATCAATTTATCTCGACTTTTTTCACCGGAAAGGATAGAAATCTGGGATTTGGCTATGCCCAGGCGTTTGGCCAGCAGTTTGATCAAGTGTTTGTTAGCTGCCCCTTTGACCGGAGGAACGCAGACACTGACCTTCAGCCTTCCCCTGCCGTCGAAGCCGAGAATCTCATCTTTAGAAGCGTTTGGGTAAACCCTAACTGAAATCTTAGACATGCTCACCTACTGCAAAGATCCGCTCAATCACGATGAAGCTGAGACTCAGCAGGTTCATCCACAGGTTCTTCAGCTTCTTTGTTTTTTCCAGGGGTGGGTATCTCTCCCGATTCCATGGTTTCCAAAAGATACATCTGGTAGTTGAGCAGCGACTTCAAGCGGGCCAGGAAGGAGTCCCTCTGGGTCTTCAGGTTTGCTATCTCTTGGTTTATTCTGTTTAACTCGGCCCGTGCTCGGTCGACTATCTTTTCGGCTCTGATTTCGGCGTCTCTGACAATGAGATCGGCCTCCCGCTGGGCATTGGCTTTAGTCTCTTCAGTGGTCTTTTGAGCAGCCAAAAGGGTGCTCTGCAGCGTTTTTTCTAAGTTTCTGTATTCGGCGAGGGCGGCTTCAAGCGATTCTATCTTCTCTCTCAGGGATGCGTCCTTTCTGCTGATCTGTTCAAATTCGGCAGCTACTATCTCTAAGAACGCATCCACCTCCTCCGTGTCATATCCCCGAAAAGCCTTCTTAAATTCCTGTTTTCTGAGGTCAAGAGCCGTTATTTTCATAAGAGCTTCCCCCCTTTACTGCAAACTGAGGCCAAGCTGCAGAAGAGTTCTGACCAGAAACTGTTGTAGGAACACAATAATGAGGATTACCACCAGAGGGGAGAAATCTATCCCTGTACGCCATAGGCTCATAGGTAAAGCCCTTCTGGCCCACGACAGGGCTGGCTCGGTAATAGCATAAAGGAATTGGATGACCGAACTGTAAGTATTGGGGACAAACCAGGAAAGCACCACTCGAATGATAATTAGCCACATATAGATCGTTAACCCAACCCCCAGAACCCTGGCCAGAGCTATCAAGAGGTTCCCTAAAATAAACAAAATTCCTCCTTAATAACTGAGCATAAATCAGAGCAAAAGTCGCACCGTTTTTCTTTGAGACTGGCCGAATTCTTATTAAGAATATAATATACACACCTCTTTCTTGATATGCAACAAAAATCTACAATCTTCCTAACTTGCAACATTGATTGGAGAATCTGTTCTGGATAAGGACCGGTAGTCGACCCATCTGGGATTGTTGAAGTACGTTTTACGCCGTCACAATGCGCTGTTCGTTTGGTAAAAATCCACGGCCATTACAGAGATAACCCGTTTGCTTGGGCGGGAAGATAGTCAAACCAACAGACCCGGTCAGGCAGGCAGAAAGCAGAGAAAGATTATATTTTGAAGTTGCTCACGAGTCGAAGTGCCTCAATTTGAGGACTTGTCTGAGACTTCCACGTAGGGAGCTTTCCCATCACAACTTCTCAAAGTCTCCGCACAGCTTCCTCTTTATTGGAGCAGGGGCAGTAAGTCAAAACCCTCCGGTGAGCTCTCGGCTGCAAACTCCGCGAGTTTACACCATCGCAGCTTTGGTCAGCCTATTTGCATCCCTCCGATCAAGATGAGCTTGAATCAGAACCTCATTATTTTGATAGGCTTCACTCAAGATGTCCCCTACTCGATGAATCCAAGAGACCAGCTGTCTTTCTCGGAGAGGTATTCTAAGTTGGACTTCGACCCAGTGTTGGCGAAGGAGTTCTGCTATTGCCATTTTCAGATTGTCAATACCCTGCCCACTAAGGGCGGAAGTGAGAATTCCTCGTGGGTATCTTTGCTGAATCCTAGAGAGCAGTTTCAGTTCTGTCACCATGTCTGATTTGTTCAAAACGAGGATGGTGGGTTTTTCTGCTATTCGAAGCTGATGGAGGATATTCTCCACCGTGGCAATTTGCTCTTCGAGGCAAGGATGGGAAGCATCTGCGACATGCAGGAGCGCATCTGATTCGACGGCCTCTTCTAGGGTGCTATGGAACGAGGCGATTAGATGGGGAGGGAGTTTTCTGATAAAACCCACTGTGTCGGTGAGCAGGATTCTCTGGTGAGAGGGCGTCTCAATTACCCGGGTCATAGGGTCAAGGGTAGCAAACAGGTGGTTCTCTACATATGCAGACGACGTCTTCGAGAGTCTATTTAATAACGTGGACTTACCCGAGTTGGTATAACCGACCAGGGCAAGCCTGAACATACCGTCCCTTCTCTTTCTCTGAGTTTTTCTGCTTCTGGCAATTCGGTTGAGTGCTCGGCAGAGATTAGCAATCTTTTTCTTGACCCGTCTTCGGTCAACTTCCAGTTGGGTCTCTCCCGGGCCCCGCATACCGATTCCGCCTATCTGGCGCGATAGGTGACTCCACTGTCTGGTCAATCGTGGCAGGAGATGTTGCAATTGGGCCAGCTCCACTTGAATTTTCGCCTCTCTACTCCGGGCCCGGCGGGCGAAAATATCGAGAATCAGTCCGCTCCGGTCAACAATTTTGACCTTAGTGACCCGTTCTAAGTTCTTGATCTGAGCTGGGGAAAGATCTTCATCGAATATGATGAGATCCACGCCCAGGCTCCCCGAATCTGAGGCTAAGCTGTGGGCTTTACCCCGGCCAATGTAGAATGCCGGGTCCGGCCGCCCACGTTCCTGCACTATCCTGCGGACAACCTGAGCTCCAGCCGTCTCAGCAAGTAAGGCCAGCTCATCCAAAGACCTCTCCACCTCTCGTCTATCCCTATGAAGGAGGGCAACCCCGACAATGATAGCTCTCTCTACCTTTTCTATCCCGGTCATCTGTTAGAAATCAGCTCCCAAGGAAAAGCAGCACAGAGGCTTTGACGACTCTGACTTCCAGGCGCTATCGAAGCGGAGGATAGCTATGCCCAGGTTGATCCGGACACCAAAGCCCCAGGTTATAAGATACATATCAGAACCAAACTCTTTGGGCCAGCCGTTCCAGGCCGACGCAGCATCGGTGAACAGCACACCCCGGATATTTCGGAATGTCAAGGGCAGAGGCCAGCCGAATGAGAGGTGGGAGATAAAAGGATACCTGAACTCAAAGTTCGCCAGCAGATACCCGGTGCCGGACAGTTGGAAGTAGCTTGCCCCTCGCAGGGGGGTAGGAAAACTGGCAAAATAGAAGTCTTCAATGGTGCTGACCTTTCTGCGGCTGTATCTGGCGTTGATCCAGTTGTCTAACCCTCCCACAAAGAAATGTTGGGGATCCTTGCCTGTGCTGGCTCCCCCTGATAGCCGGAAGGCAAAGGTGTATTTTTTACTCATCCTAAGATATTGCCGATAATCGAAGCAGAAGGTGGTGAATGAAGGGCTTTCCTTGCCCAGATCAAGGCTGTGCTGGACAGAAATTAGGGAACGAGAGCCGTTCACCGGTCCGGTCTCCCCCCAGACCGCTGTGTCATTGACTAAAGAGAACTCTAACAGCAGACAGCGCATAACTGCGGGAGCCTCCGGCATCCAATAGTAGTAGTTCCGCCGCACAGTGAGGGAGAGCAGATCCGCGTCCATTCGACTGAAACGGGTGAAGGGTCGAGAGATGATGAGAGCCCCTCCGTAGAGCCGGTCATAGAACCATCCATACTGCCTCGTCCAGTAGTAGTTGCCAAAGTTGAACAGGGCGGCACCGTAATCTGTGCGTCGTTTAAGATAGTAGTAGACGAACTGCAGGTTGCTGTTTTGTAGAGAGTAAAATAAGTCGCCATAGAAGAACATCCTATGGTTGCCCAGGATATCGCTCACTACCACCAAACCCTGTCCTTCTAATCCCCAGTAGCTGCTGTAGCCAATGCTAACGTTTATGATGTCCGGGGAGAACTTCGCCCTATATGTTTTTTGGACAGAGGTTTTGGGGGAAGGTGGTGCTTTCTGTCCAGTTGTGTCTGCCTGGACTGCGCCAGCCTCAGCAGCCCCAAGCTTCTGTCTTCTCAACCGAAAAGGCGTCGGTTCAAGGTCTGTTCCATGTTCGGGGAATGGACTCTCTAATACGAAGATATCCCAGCCCCCTTGCTGAAAAGCCGAGAAGGCTATTTTCTTGCCGTCTGGCGACCAATCTGGTTGGAAACACCCGGTCAGGGCATTGGTAATGGGCACTATCGCTATGCTGTCTATATTAGTAATATCAGCCAAATAGATATTGTAGATTCCGTTTCGATCCGATGAAAAGGCCAATTTCGTGCCATCTGGTGACCAGGTGGGCGACAGATCATTGAAAGTAGAGGTGGTGATCTGGGTAAACTTGTATCTATTTAGATCCAACACATAGATATCGTAATCACTCCAGGTAGTGGTCGAGCCGGAACAAGCAGGGTATGGTTTTCTGTCGGAAGAGAATGCGATCTTGGTACCGTCGGGTGACCAGCACGGATCAGCCTCGTCGTAAGGGTCGTCAGTCAACTGCGACAGCTCTCCAGTTGATAACTCCACCGAGTAGATATTGGCCGCCCCGTCGGCCAGACCGGTGAAGACAATTTTTCTCCCATCACGAGACCAATGGGGGGAGAAGAGCCCGTCAAGGTTGAACCGATACCGTTTTAGTGTTCTCTTCTCCTTCACCGTCTGCACGTAGAGGACGTCTTGGTCGCCACTCTTGGCAACGAAGGCTATCTTAGTGGCATCTGGCGACCAGGTTATCCCACCACGAAGCCAATGCATCTCTTCGTACTTGCCGCTTTTTTCTCCCCGGACTAACCTCTTGAGAATGGTGCCGTCGATAGCGGACATCAGATAGATATCCTTGTAATCACTCCTGTCAGAGAGAAAGGCAATCTTATCAGCATAGGGAGAAAAAGCAGGAGAGGCATTCAAGTAGGAGCCTTCTTCTTTATGATTGGTCAACCTCTTAGCGAATTCTTCCACCTCCTGCCTTTTCCCAATTTCGGGCCAGTACTGCTTCCGCAGGTCCCTGTGCCATCTCTTGTTTAACTCTTCTATGCCCAAACCTAAGGAAAGTCTGAGGCTTTTGTCAACATTCTTGGTGGTTGCCAGGCTGGAGAGAAACTCACCAATCTTCTCCCGGCCGTAATGTTGGGCGATATTGCAGAAGATCGACTGTCCTGCTTTATAGACCAAGTATCCACCTGTTTGCTGGATGGGAGGAAGATATCCAGAGACCACTGCGTCTCTGATTATCATGTCCGCCTCGGTTTCCCAGCCTAAGGATTCATATTCAGCCAACCCCTCTGCCACCCAAAGGGGCAACCGGAACGTATATCGGCGGCCTAATAGAGATTCAAACAGACCACCGTAAAGCATATCGAAGGTGACGGCATGGGTCAACTCGTGGTGCAGCACATGGCGAAATTTCTCCCAACTGCCCTCAAAAGGGACAACTACCCGGTTCTTGAAAAGCTCAGTAAACCCTCCTGTGGCCTCCCCTATTGGCTCCAACACCACATTGGTCTGCTCGAAATCGTTATGGGAGGCGTAGATAATCACCGGGACCCGGCGGCGAAGTTCATACTGGAAATCCCTCTTAAGCTGCTGATAAGCCTCCTCCAGTATCCGGGCTGCCCGGTTCACAATGGAGCGATTCTGGGTGTAAAAGTAGATGTCAAAGTGTTCGGTCTGGATGTAAGACCAATTGAACTCTCGGTAATTGACCTTATTCTGGCCGAACTGCTGGGCGGAGCCTTTAGCTTCCCACACAAAAAGCAGAAGAGAGGTGACTCCCAGCAGAAGGGCGACCCTTTTGAAAATGCTACCAGAGAAAACGGCCATTTTTACCACCTGAATCTGAGAATGATAAGTGATGGGGGCAGGGGAGAGCAAGAGAGTTGAATACGACTGTTGCTCTTGGCTGTCCCGGCAGGTTGTTTCGATTTGCGCACTATCCGTGCTGCGTCGATAGCGCTGACTATGCGGTTGACCACTGCTGCTCCGATCATATAGGTGGCGTAGCGATAGGAGAGAAGGCTGCTGTTGCGCAACAGGCGGTATCTCTCTCGGGAGTCTTGAGAATCCCATTCCCAGGCGGCGTCGGAGGAATACAAGTTAGCCTTTGGGCCATCTTCCCGGAAGGCAACCTCGTTGTACCGATAGCTGCTGCCATAGAACTTAATGTCGTCAAAATAGGTATCTGGTTTTCCCGTCGGGTTAATTCCAGCGTGGAGACGGGCAAAGGTCCGATAGTCATGTCGTCGCCACCGTCCGTACTCTTTAAATCCTAAATGAGCTGTCCAAATCAGCGCCTCTGCCTCCAGAAAGGATTTCGCTGACTTTATATCACCTGCATAGAATTCCCCAGCACCGGGCAGCAGTAGGGAGAGAAAAAATGCCTTACGGACAGAAAGTTCACCGCGCTCTGCGTCAGAGGGCTCCCCCCCCCAGACTGAGGGAGAAAGGAGAGTAAAGAGTGAAAAATAGAAGGTAAAGAAAACCAGTTTTCCCGCTTTGCTATTCTCTCTCATCTTTCGCTTTTTTCTCCGTCTATCTTCAAAATCTCTTGGAAAGGCAGAACATCGGGACAGCTTCTCCCGTTTCAAACCGCAGTGACATGCTCACCCTTACACGTTTCTCCAGTGAGAGCCCACTTCTCTTAAGCTGAGTACAATGGGCAGCGTCGATAGCGCTGAGGATGTGATTCCCTAGGATCACGCCCACGCACCAGCCTGCCCACTTCAGGTATTTGTTGCTCTCATATCTCATGTCCATATATTTTAGGCGATTTCGAGAACGAACATTCTTTAAGGAATCGGGCGGATACTCTTCCAGGCGTCCCTGGTCCTGAAGTTCCCTCACAGAAGGTTCGCTGTCATCCCATCCGAAGACGAACTGATTGTATTTGCCGATCATCTCGTACTTCTGTTGCTGGCTGGCCTTTTCATAGACGTGGGTCAATTTAGATTCGTCCTCTGGCCTTACATTGTCGCGCCAGAATTTGTATCGCTCAAATTCCCAGTGGATGTCGGCGAATTCCTGGTAGTCCTTCTCCATATCTTTCCCTTTTTGTCTCCAGATAAGATAGGCCGGCCATACAACCGCCTCTAAGGCAGCGAAAACAATGCCTCTTTTCTCACCGGCACACAATTGTCCGCTTCCGGGCACTAACAGCGAAAGCAGAAAAGCCTTTTGGGGGGAAACAATGCTGCCCTTCTGCTCAGCAGCAGGGGGTTTTTCCGCATAAGCCAGGCCAGAGAAGAGTAGGCTGACTAGCAATCCCCAAAGAATGAAGGTCTTAAATCTCATACTCCGCTCCTTTCCCGGTGGCTGATATTGGCTGTATTTTTACCATAGAGCGAATAATGCACCTTTTTCATCCACAGATGCAAGGTTTTTTAATGGTAGAGGAGGTGATCGCGTGGCTTTATGCCTGTGTGGTGGGGGTAGAACCATCCCAAGGCATTTGGTGTACCTTGTAGTTGATTTTCTTCTATGGTCAGTTATAGTCAAAAGAAACAGTTAGATAGACTTTCAGTGGGTCCTTCCCCTCTGCCTCGTCCAGCCCGTAGGCGGCGCTTATGCCTACGCGGGTAGGGAGGGCATACCAGGAGAGCAGATCTAGTCTCAGCTCTGCTCCTACATCTCTTTTAAATCCCCTTGCTTTAAAATTGATCCTGTCCGAGTTCCAGGCCCGGCCCACATCGACAAACACCGCGCCGTAGAGCTTGTCGAAATAGAGGGGAAAGAGGCTCTGTCCGATCTCCCGCAGGATAGGGAATCGATAGACCAGACTTCCCATCAGCACCTTTTGCCCCTCTAAGCTCCAGTATGTATAACCACGCATCTGATCAATCCCACCCAAGTGGAAGGCGAAGAAATCATCCACCATCTTGTCACTCAGAATCAGTCCTGCTTTTATTCTCACACCCAGCGTATTCCTGTCCCAGGGCAGGGCAATATACTCTCTCCAGTCCAGACTGAGACGGTTGTAATAGAACCTCTCGTAGACCTCCTGGATTATGGCTGAGGGCTTGAAGCCTTTGATGAGATAGTTGAACATTTGGTCGTATCGAAAGCTAATCTGCCTTCCCTGGGGGTTGATCTGCTGGTCTCGAAGCCGTCTGAGGTTCTGGTAGGAGTAGGAAAAGGCTATATCTAAGCCCTTAAAGTAAGTGTAGGAGAGATTAAATCGGCTAGGGGTTCCTACAAATCTGCCCGTTACCTCGCTATTGTAAAGACTGTAGACCATGGTGAGAGAGAACTGATGACTGTTCTGGAGCTGATATTTTGCTCCAAGGGCCAGCTCGTTTAAGTCGAAGTTTGTCTGGGTGATCCTGTAGATATTGTTGGGGTCGATTTGATCCTCGTGGATGTACCTCATCTGTTTGTAATACTCTAAGAAGAAAGTGGGGATAAATCGCCGGTACTCAAAGATAGCTACCAGATCCAGGTCTCGATTTCTGCCTACCAGCAATCCTGCCACTACAGACTGTCTGTCCAGAACATCGCTGGAGGTTGTATACAGTCCCAGCTTAAGTTTTCTCTCATCGAGGGCAATTCTGGGCATCAAGGAAAACCCCAGGTATGTGTTCTGATATGGCTTGGGAGAGAAGGTAGTATTGGGAGTTTGGGATCTCGGCTTTTCGGAGGTCTGGCGGAAGAGACCCCAGTCTACCTTCCGCCAACCGGATGTCTGGGAAAGAAGGCGAAGCTGGTAGCCATCCGAGCCGTAGGAAGAGAAAGCAATCCGCCCATCCACAGGCGAGACTGAGGGACAGAAAGCACCTCCTATTACATTGGTCAACTGCCGTACCTCTCTGTCTCCAATAGAGATCCAATAGAGGTTAAAGATCCCAGTCACATCAGAGCTGAAGATGATACCTTTACCGTCCGATGCCCAACAGGGGTCGCGGTCAGTCCCCTTGGAGCTCACCACGTAGTGAAAATCTGTGCCGTCTCGGTTGATGACAGCGATATCTCGTCCTTCACCGTGGGAGATGGCGAAGGCGATCTTCTTCCCATCTGGTGACCATCGAGGAGTGTAGATTTGAGTTCTGTCGCCGAATTGGGTCAGATACCGAACCCCGGTGCCATCGGAGCGACAGAGCCCTAAATTATTGGTTCCTTTCTCATTCTGGACAAAACAGATCCATCTGCCGTCAGGGGAGAAACTGGGGAATTTTGCCCTCAGGCCATAGGTGAGGCGAGTCTCTCTCTTTTTCTCGATATCGCACATGTAGATGTCCCAGTAGGAAGCCCCGTACTGGTTAGGCTTGCTTCTGCGGGTAAAGACCAATGTCTGGCCCTGTGGTGCCCAACTGGGTGAGGAGACAGCACCGGTGGCCACGGCTCTGTCAGCTTTCTCCTCGAGGCAAAGGACATGAAGGCTGGTGATGAGGAAGTCCTGTCCTTGGTTAGAAATATAGGCCAACCGCTTTCCATCTGGTGACCAGACAGGATAGAGATTGTAATAACCACCCTTGCTTAGTCTTTCACCTTCGATCAGATTGGCCTTAATGGAGGTTACCTGAAGTGTATATTTTTCTTGCAGCCACTGCCGCCACTGTTGATAAAGGTCCTCTGGTGAGAACCCGAGGGTCCTCTTTATCGCTCCATCAAAATTGAAATGCTGCCAGCGGGACATGTGGGCCATCAGGGTCCTCAATTTATCCTGCCCGTGGTGTTCAGCTATGAAACGCACCAGGCTGTATCCCTGGTTGTAGACCATCTCATTGCCCAGACTGGTCTTAGCGAATTCCCCCATCTGGTGGTAAGTGAGAAGCTTATTCTCAAGAGTAGCGATTCGCAGGAGCATATCCCGGTGGGAGTCCCAGTGGTCGAAGCGGGCGCCATCGGCCTGATACTGGGCTGTGCCTTCGGCAAACCACATTGGCACCACTGTGCCGGGAACAGGGTAGGAGACCACCCGGTTCGGGTAGCCGGTGAGCACATCTTCCCTTTTCTCTGCCTCGTAGTCGAACAGCTGGAGGTAGAGACCGGGCATCCAACGGGGGCCCTTCCTGGCCACTTGAAGGGAGACAATGTGGGTGAACTCATGGGTGATCACATTCCACAGCCAGTCGTGTGTGCCACGCAGCTCAAAGTCCATAGACGTGGCCCAAACCTCGATCTTGTTGTCATAATAATAGGCCGCTCCGTTGGAATAGTCCTGGTAGTCTTTGAGCACGATGTGAACCTTTCCATCTGGGTGAAACTGGTAGAGCGAGGTGACCGGCCCATAGATCATCTCTGCAATCTCAGAGGCCAGGGCAGCCAGCCTCTCTTCTCCCTGGTGATAAAAGATATTGAAGTGCTCAGTCTCAATCACCTTCCAGCAGAGGAGGGAAGGGTTGTGAGCTTCACAAATTCCTACTAGAGAAACCAAAGCCCAGAGGAGAAGGCCTCCCAGCCACAGCATCTGCCGGCCGCAGTTTACAATTATGTTCTTCAATTCTCCGCTCATAGATTGATTAGGCTTCAGTAGATTTTACACTTTCCAGCCGACCGCTAAGAACCCAAAGAAGCCGCAAAGCCAGCCAAGGGCATATGTGTTCTCTGCGGCCTTTGCGGTTGAATCGTAGACTTGCTAAAGTTCATTTACATATTGCCACCTTCAGGAAGACGACCCTCTTTTCCGAGTCTCCTGTTGCCTCAACTCGGCACAGATAAAGGCCGCTGGCCAATCCGGAGGTGTCCCACTCCAGCTCGTTGTCCGTCTGAGCCCGGGTTTGTGCCGCTGGTTTTTCCAGTTCTGCCACCTGCTGACCCATTATGTCGAATATCTTGATGTTCACATTTGCCTTTTCCCCCAGGTAGAACCTGAATGTGGCTTTGCCACTATGTACAGGGTTGGGATAACAATAGACGCTTGCTGGGGGAAGAAGCATCTTGCTACCCAGAGGCGTACCAGAAAGCAGGGAATCAGGGTAAGAATTGGTATTTTGGGGTGTTGCTCCTCTCATTCCCCAGATAATTCGGGGCGAGGAGAGCTCTGGGTTTACCTTAGAGAGGTCCCAGAGGTGGAGGAACCCCCTGTCCGTTCCTACACCCAGCCCTGGCTTTCCGTCGATGCTTAACAGAATAGGGGAGCAGAGGACAGAACCGACCGTCGTCAGAGGAAAACCGGGAAGTAAGCCACCCTCTTGGTTAACGGCATAAACCTTATCCACCGAGGAACCAAACAGAATCTCTAACTGTCGATCGCCGTCGAGGTCGGCCAGGACAGGTGATGAGAGGATGTGTCCCACTTTGTCCCTGAAAGGCAGTCTGATGGGGAAATTGGCGGCCAAGGCACCGCCACATCCGAGGGCGTAAATTCTGTCAGTACCGGAGACAATGATTTCCAGGTAGCCGTCTCCGTCAACGTCTCCCAGCACGGGCGAACAGAAGATGGTATCATCAACTTGGACCGGAAATCCGGGTTCCAGGCAGCCGTCCGGCTCCACTGCCACCACTTCTCCCTCAGAGGAGAGGGCAACCACCTCTGGGGTTCCGTCCAGATCTATGTCTCCCACCACTGGCCGACGGAGAATCCCACTGGCAGAGGCAAACTGGTAAAGCGGCTTAATCGAAACCTCTCCGTCCGTGTCTTTAGAGATACAGAAAAGCATGCCGCCCTCGGAAGCGCTGCGGGTGGCAAAGATGCAGGGAGAACCGTCTACATGTGCGGCCGCGATTTTGATTAAGGCCGGGCCTTCTCCGGTGGAGACCGTCCAGAGGATCTGTCCGCGTTGAGGACTAATCACGTAGATTTTGCCATCGGTTGCCCCTACTACTGCCTCTGGACCTGGACTCTGGTCAACATCGGTCATCAGCACTGAGGAGCTGGGAGCAGAGGGCAGGTTAGCCCGAGAGAGAAGCTTTCCTTTGGCTGATCTCCAGACGGACACCACCCCTGTGCTGTCTGCCACTATCAGTTCTAGGCGGCTGTCGCCGTCTATATCTGCCAGTGCAGGAGCAGAAAAAACCGAGGTACCGACAGAGAAACTCTGGAGGCATTCCCCCTTGCTGTCCCACACGTATGCCTTCCCTCTGCAGGTTAGGGCAAGGATTTCAGGTCTGCCGTCCCCATCCACATCACCGTAAAGGGGTGGATTTTTCTCAAAAGAGGCTTCTGCCCTCTGGGGCCAGCCCGGCAGATCACGCTCAAAGCTGATTCGGACACTCATCGTGTCAGCCGGGGGGCTTTCCACTACCACCTTTATCCCTGTATCAGTTCCCAGGTTGCTCTGGGAGCCGGGAACAGTGACAGGAGAAAACTCCGTCTGGTTGCCTACATAGAAAGGGTCCTCTTCTGAGCCGTTGATATGATTTTCCCGGCTGTAGTAGTTGCCTATATCCTGGAAGCCTCCAGCCTCTTCCAGGTCGATCCCGCGTTGGAAATAGTCGTTGTTAATCCCGCCTTTGGTACGTTTCTCTGCTATGATCG
>Ga0164310_10000340_pt1 | contig 24272 bp, 17 predicted proteins | sample GuaBasSedimGuay1_FD_121795 | JGI IMG/M metagenome (GOLD analysis project Ga0164310, IMG submission 121795) | Subseafloor sediment microbial communities from Guaymas Basin, Gulf of California, Mexico - Guay1, Core 4569-9, 0-3 cm | ecosystem: Environmental > Aquatic > Marine > Hydrothermal vents... | reverse complement strand
CACCTCCCTTATCCTCCTCCTAGCCTCATCGGCGTCTACCTCCTTTTTCACCCTCCAGACTTCTACATTATATCTTCCGTCCCCGGGGGGAGCAGGAACCCCTGCTGCAAGTAGAAGTCCCGCCCTTCCTAATATCTCCCCCAAAGCGACAGCATTCATTTCGTCGATCTGGATGGTGAGATATACCCCTTTTGAGAATCTGAGTATGCATCTCACCCCGAATAGCTCAAGGAGGGATAGGACCTCATCTCTGGCAAGTTCTGGATGGTCCCCCGAGACCCTAACCACAAGCCTCAGCTTCCATCTCCTCCATGGCCTTTAGATTTCTACCTCTATCCCGAGCTTCTCCGTGAGCTCTTTGTAGCGATTCCTGATGGTGACTTCCGTCACCCCGGCGACGTCCGCTACCTCTCTTTGTGTCCTCCTCTCGTTGCAGAGTATGGAGGCGATGTATATGGCAGCGGCGGCCACCCCTGTGGGTCCTCTCCCGGAGGTGAGCTCCTGCTCCTCTGCCTGCTTAAGTATCTCCACGGCCTTGGTCTGAACCTCGCCGGAGAGCTTAAGCTCCGAACAGAAGCGGGAGATGTAATCCTTCGGAGAGGTGGGCATGAGCTTTAGGTTGAGCTCTCTGGTCATGAAGCGATAGGTCCTGCCGATCTCCTTTCGACCCACCCTGGAGGCCTCGGCTATCTCATCCAGCGTGCGGGGGACACCGCACTGCCTGCAGGCGGCGTAGAGAGATGCAGCCACTACCCCCTCTATAGACCTTCCCCTTATCAGGTTCTTGTTGACCGCCTTTCTGTAAATCATAGCGGCGGTCTCCCTGACGTTTCTGGGGAGCCCTATCCCCGAGGCCATCCTCTCCAGTTCTGAGAGGGCAAAGGCTAGATTCCTTTCGGTTGCGTTGGAGACCCTTATTCTCCTCTGCCACTTCCTCAGCCTGTATAGCTGTGCCCGGTTCTTGGTGGGGATGGATTTCCCGTAGGAGTCCTTGTTTTTCCAGCCGATCTCGGTGGAAAGTCCCTTGTCGTGTATTGTGAAGGTCATGGGGGCGCCCGTGCGTGCCCTCTTCTCACCCTGTTCGGAATCGAAGGCCCTCCACTCGGGGCCCATATCAATGTAATTGTCATCGATAACTATTCCGCAGTCTCCGCATATCAGCTCTCCTCTTTGATAGTCCCTTATCAGATGAGTGCTTCCGCACTCGGGACACGAGGTTATCTCCTCCAGCTGTACCTTTTTCTTATTTTCATACTCTTCTTCTGCCATCTCTCTCACTCTCCTTGAGCTTCCTTCTCACTCTCCGCCTTTTCACGCTCTCTGGCCCCAGGAAAAGCTCCCTCCCCAGAAGCCTGTTCAGCTGATTAGGGTCTTTGAGGAGGCACCTCAGAATCAAATACGGACTATTCACAGGGCCGGTGACCCTTCTCACCTCTCCCACAGGAGATCCTCGGAAGTCGAAAGCCACCTTCTCCCCCCGGTACTCCTCTTTAAGCTTTACAATAAGTTCCCCTCTGCGGGAGATAGCCGTAAGGACACCAACGGTCTTCATGGGGCCTCCTCAAAAAGCTTATTAACCCCTATCCCATACCACTATATAAGGCTTTCCACGAAAAAGCGTATAGAGGGGGTGGAATATTTAAGAATTGCGAAAATAGAGGTATTAGTTTTTATACCTCAATCCACCCGCTGATAGTAGGCGTACTCATAGGATATTGTAAAGTCGTTACCATCATCCTGGAATCCTATCACCCCTACCCGAGGTCTGTAATCTCCCGCAAATACCATCTGTACCTCAATTATGTAATCCCCCGTGGCATTATAATATGGAGGTCTCTCTCCCCCGTCATATACATAGGTTACCCTTAGCTCTCCCTCTCCTCCTATGGGGTTCGGATTTGTGACCTCTTCGAAGGGAATCCTTGTACCATTAGGTGGGGTTAGATATGCGGCAAAGTAATCTGGTTGGTTCTGATATTCCCTCCCAAACCTTCTCATGTCAGGCTCGTCAACCCACTTTATAGTGATGTTCAGGCTCTTAACACTAGGCGTGTACAGGTTCAATGTATAGGTGGCGCTCTGCCCCTCTAAAAGTCGGTTACCCTCCATTTCGTCGGATTCTACCCTCGTAAGAACGTATTCTCCCTCCTCCTTCCACGCCCCTTCCCCCTCCACTCCGAAATAGGTCACGCTTCCAAGGCTGAAGGAGGATATGAGCACCACAGGAATCAATAGCAAGAAGGGAAGGGTTGCGCTCTTGTTGGGAAGTATGGCTGGGACACCTGCCGAAGGTCTTACAGCGCCGAAACGGGTGTTGTAAAGAACGAAGTTGAAAATGGTCAGAAGGCCTATGGATATGAACACTGCCCAGAAGGCCCGCGGCATATGCATCTCAACCGCTAGGAACCTATACAGGAAGCCGCCCACCGTGGAGCCGAAGACCAGTCCAATGGCCGAGGGCAGGAAGGCGTACCCCATGTACAGGGCAACCTTCTCCGAAGGAGCTATTTTTGAAACATAGGAGATGAAATTTGGATGGGTAATGAACTCTCCGACCGAGAATATAATGATGCCCACAATGAGGGCCGGGCCCAGCGGGAAAAATCCCAGGATAAAGAGGCCAAGGGTGAATATAGACATACCAGTGATCATCAATTTGAGAGAGTCCTTCTTGCTTGAGAATTTGCTCAAAATAGGACCTGCCACGAGAATGGTTAACGGGTTTATAGTGGCCAAAAGGGGTGTGGTGAACCAGGACGGCATGAGGCGGAAGTCCTTCATGTAAAGTGGGAGGAAGGTGTGCATTGTGGAGAACATCATGAAGAACCCAGAGTAGATAGCGATCAGTACAGCGAACTTCCTGTCCGAGAGAACCCGGGCCATGTTCACGAAGACCTCTCCAACCCTGGTGGAGGGGTCTATCTCCACAGGGTCCGTGTAGAAGAGCAGGGTTATCAAGAGATTTACTGTGATAAGTACAGCGGCAAGTATAAAAGTGAAGCGGGCCATGGCCTCGGGGATGAATATTCCTATAGCCAGGGGAACAATGAAGGCCCCCAGGTTGATGGTGAGATAGTATATGTAGTAAGCAAGGTTTCTTCTCTCCTCCCCCGTTACATGGGCGATGGTCGCGGAGACCATGGGCTTGAAGGCACCGGCCCCTATTCCCCATATCAATATGAGGAAGAAGAAGCTGAAGGGAGAGTGGGCGTATGCCATAAGTGCGTAGGCGGGGATGAGAACTGCAAAGGCCATAAGAAGTGTCTTTCTGTAACCTATCTTTTTAGCGAAGCCTGCAGCTATAATAGGAACGAAATAGAGAAGCGCGAGCAGTATAGCAGAGAGAATTCCAATGACATCTTCAGTGAAATGCAGGTTGTACTTGAGATGATATGAGAAGTATCCCATAACGCCGTAGTATGCGCCCCTTTCGAAAAGTTCCAGAGTGTTGACAATCCAGAAAAGCGTAGGGAATCTCTGAAGCCGATTTATTTTGAGCGGCATCACAGCCATAATGGCCTCTCCGTTTTTAGAGCTTTTGGAAGGATCTCGTGGAAGACGAAGTACTTTATCCATATGGTCTCCCCTAGGGAGTGGTTCCTTACATCAGGGACCTTAACTATTAGATCCTTCTTCTTCAGATATCTGTTCAAGGAGCTCTTGGAACGATTGAACTCTCTGTAATTCCTGTAGACCCCAAGGATTATGATCTCAAAGGGCTTTGCGGCCATAAACACCGTCCCGCCGTCCATGGCACCGTCTAAGATCTCCCACCTCTCATCCAGAGGCCTCTTGGGGTTCACATAGACGTGATAGAGAGTCAGTATGTTGTACCCCAGAAGGGGTATATTTGGTATTACGTAAGGGTGGATATAGCCGCTTTCAAGAAGCCTCTCACGGATTCTGGAGACTGTAGGCCGGGAGTATCCGAGGAGGGAGGAGAGCTGCAGGAGGGAGTGCTCGGGATATCTAACAAGAGCCATCATTACCATCTTCTCTCTCTCGGAGAGTTCCTCGGCGGGTGCCTTTTTCTCCAGTTCCCTCTCGCTCCCCCGGAACAGTTTATCCAACCTCCTTGCATCCTTCTCCGGGAATATATCGTGAAATCCCTCCGCTAGAAGAGGGCCAAAGTTGAAGAAACGATATATTTTAGATCTCCTCAAGGGAAAGACGATCTGCCAGGGCTGTTCGATCTCCAGCAGGTTTAACCTAGCTAGAACCTTGAGCCTTCGGTCATATATCTCAGAGAGTGTTGTATAGTCCGTTGAGAAGGATATGGAGAGGCCTCTGTGGGTCTCTCCCAGCGATAGGACAATCTCGTCGAAGATCTCCACGCTCTTTTTGGTGTTGTTAATTCTCTTCTTCGCGCTGACCGCGGGATTGAAGTCTGAATAAACCACAGCCATGTGCTCTATGTTCAGCATGGGGTATACGGGCAGGTAACAGCGCCGGTAGAGACCACCTACGAGCAATCTCTTCTTCACAGTAGCTAGAGTGGAGCGGGGCATTGAAAGGAGCTCCGAGATCTCTTTCTCACTTTTCTCGGGGTATAACGTGAAGGCTGTCAGAACCAGCCTATCTGCCGAAACATCCTTGTCTTCAGAGACAGGCATCAGAGGGAGGTATATTAGCAGGATATATAAGCCTTGCGAACACGTGTAAATGATGGGCGAACATAGTTTACAGAAGTACGAGGCGGAGCCATGGCAATTGAAAATGTGATAAAATATATATAATTCCTTTTTATTCCACTCATGACCCCTCGGAGGTGTTCACGTGGGATACACGGTAGCCCAGAAGGTCATTAAAGAGCATCTTTTGGAAGGAGAGATGAAGCCGGGAGAGGAGATAGCAATAAAGATTGACCAAACGCTCACCCAGGATGCCACCGGTACCATGGCATACCTTCAGTTTGAAGCCCTAGGAATCCCTCGGGTGAGAACAGAGCTCTCCGTCAGCTATATCGACCACAACACCCTCCAGACGGACTTCAGAAACGCCGACGACCACAAATATCTGCAGTCCATCGCTAGGCGCTACGGGATTATCCTCTCCAAGGCCGGCAACGGCATTTGCCACCAGCTCCACCTGGAAAGGTTCGCTGCCCCGGGGAAGACCCTCCTCGGGTCTGACTCTCACACCCCAACAGCAGGGGGAATGGGGGCCATTGCCATAGGGGCAGGGGGGTTGGATGTGGCTGTGGCAATGGGGGGTGCTCCCTTTTACATGAAAATGCCCAAGATCATGGGGATCGAGCTTACGGGATCTCTTCCAGAGTGGGTCTCAGCCAAGGATGTTATTCTTGAAGTCTTGAGGAGAATAGGGGTGAAAGGAGGGCTGGGGTACATTCTAGAGTACTTTGGAGAGGGGGTTAAGACCCTCTCTGTCCCCGAGAGGGCTACGATAACCAATATGGGGGCCGAGACGGGGGCTACAACATCCATATTCCCCTCAGATGAGGTGACGGAGAGGTTCCTGAAGCTGCAGGGAAGGGAGGTGGTATTCAAGGAGATAAAGGCCGATGAGGATGCGGTCTACGACAAGGTACTGCACATAGATCTCTCGGAACTTGAGCCTCTTGTCGCCCTCCCCCATAGCCCGGGGAAGGTGGTTCCGGTAAGAGAGGTGGAGGGGCTTAAGGTTGACCAGGTAGCCATAGGTTCATGCACTAACTCCTCTTATATGGACCTGAGGGTTGTGGCGGAGATACTGAAGGACAGGAAGATACATGAGGATGTCTATGTATCACTCTCCCCCGGCTCCCGGCAGGTCATGCAGGCCATAACAGAGGCCGGCTACTTGAAGAATATAATACGATCTGGTGTTAGGATTCTCGAGGCCGCCTGTGGACCCTGTATTGGGATGGGATTCGCACCGCCCACGGGTGGGGTTTCGGTGAGGACTTTCAACAGGAACTTTGAGGGGAGAAGCGGTACTAAGGATGCGAAGGTCTACCTTGTGAGCCCCCAAACGGCAGCGGCCACTGCTGTGTACGGAGTGCTGACGGATCCAAGGAAGCTTGGGAAGGCGCCGAAGGTAGGCCTCCCGGAGAAGCTCCCCATAATGGATGACCTCTTCGTTTATCCACCGGAGAAGGGGGGGGAGATGGTGGAAATCTACCGCGGGCCCAACATAAAACCGCTTGAGGTGAGAGGTCCCCTTCCCGAGATGCTGGAAGGGGAGGTCCTGCTGAAAGTGGGAGATAACATAACTACCGACCACATAATGCCCGCTGGGGCTAAGATCCTGCCCCTTCGCTCCAATATCCCGGCAATATCTGAGCACGTCTTCGAGATCATTGACCCCACGTTCCCCAAGAGGGCAAAAGAGAAGGGCGGTGGCTTTGTGGTTGGTGGGGAGAACTACGGCCAGGGTTCCTCTAGGGAGCACGCTGCAATAGCCCCGATGCACCTGGGGGTGAAGGCTGTCCTCGCCAAGTCCTTTGCAAGGATCCACAGGGCCAACCTGATAAACTTCGGAATACTACCCATAATTTTCGCTGAGCCCTCCGCCTACGACAGGGTGGATCAGGGGCACCTTCTGAGGATTTCCACATCTGAGCTGGGTGATGAGATCGAGGTGAAGAACCTCACAACAGGTGAGACCATCAAGGGTCTCCTTGACCTCTCCTCCAGGGAGAGGGAAATAATAAAGGCGGGAGGAAAGCTTCCATATACCAAGAGAATGATAGAGGAGGGAAGGTACTGAAAGGGGGGAATCGATGCCAGATGAGAAGCTAGTGAAGGAAGGAGTAGCCGGGACGGATAAAAAGATGGATCTTATCGTGACAATCTTCCCCGGGAAGGGCGGAATTGAGGTGGAGGTGGAGGGAAAAGATGTTGAGTTCTTCGGGGAGGACATAAAGAGGGTCACCGCTGAGACCTTAAAGGAGATGGGGATAGAAAACGCGAAGGTGAAAATAGTTGAGAGAAGCCCCCTGGACTTCACCATAAGGGCAAGGGTGAGAGCGGCGGCTCTGCGGGCCATGGGGGTGGAGGAATGAGACTGAGGCGCAGCAGACTCTACGTGCCGGGAAACAATCCCTCCATGCTGGTAAACGCCGGGGTCTACGGGGCAGACGTTCTCACCTTCGACCTTGAGGACTCCGTCTCCCCCGGGGAGAAGCTGGCGGCGAGACTCCTTGTGGGAGAGCTCCTCAAGGAGAAGACGGTGGATTTCGGGAGATCGGAAGTCACCGTCAGGATAAACCCCCTCTCCACACCCTACGGGAAGAAGGACCTTCTGGAGATCGTGTGCGAGAGGCTGGAGGGCATCTACCTGCCCAAGACGGAGTCGGAGGAGGACGTGATAAAGCTCGACGAGCTCCTAACGAGGCTTGAGGAGGAGAAGGGGCTTGAGGTTGGAAGGATAAAGTTATTCGCCATCATAGAGACTGCCAAAGGTGTTCTTAACGCCTACCAGATAGCGTCGGCGTCAAAGAGGCTTGAAGCTATAACTATCGGGGGCGAGGACCTGACAGCTGATCTAGGCGGAGAGAGGACTCCCGATGGAATGACACTGTTCACAGCAAGGCAGATGATACTTCTCGCCGCGAGGGCTGCGGGAGTCCAGGCGTTGGACACCGTCTACTCCGATATTAAGGACTCCGACGGACTCTACCAAGAAGCGGTGACAGTGAGGAAGATGGGCTACGACGGCAAGGCTGCTATACACCCCTCCCAAATAGAGGTCATCCACAGAGCATTTACCCCCACGGAGGAGGAGATAGAGTACGCCAGAAGGGTCATTGAGGCCCTCGAGACGGCGAAAAAGGAGGGCTCTGGGGTGGCTGCTCTGGGAAGCAAAATGATCGACAGACCCATTGTGAAGAGGGCGGAGAGGATTCTTGAGAGGGCGAAGGCGGCGGGCCTCCTAAGCAGGGAGGAGTAGCGATGGAGTGGGTGATAAACGGGGCGGAACGGAGGATCCCCGTTGAAATCGATGGGGTGAAGCTCCTGCCGTATCGGGGCCCCTTTGTCACCCCTCCCCAAAGGGAGAGGAAATACGGCGCCAGACTATATCATCTGAGCAGACCGGGACAGCAGAAGATTCTAAGGTCCATAGAGGAAGCGGTCAAAAGGGTGGGCTTGACGGACGGCATGACGATATCTTTCCACCACCATTTCCGCAATGGGGACCGTGTGATGAACATGGTCCTTGAGACACTGGAGAGGATGGGCTTTAAAAACCTGACCATCGCCCCCTCCTCCCTCTTCCCCTGCCAGGAGGAAGTGCTTCTCAGGTGTTTAAAGAACGGTGTAGTCAAGCATATTGAGGGAGGAGGGCTCAGAGGCAAAATAGGAAGGTATGTTTCAGAGGGCAACCTTGAGCGACCGGTGAGGATAAGGAGCCACGGGGGCAGGGTGAGGGCTATAGAGGCCGGGGAGCTACACATTGATGTAGCCTTCATCGGGGCGCCCACAGCAGATGAGATGGGAAATCTTACGGGTGTATATGGTCCATCTGCATGTGGACCGCTCAGCTATTCTATGGCCGATGCCCTCTACGCCGACAGAGTTGTTGCTATAACGGACAACCTTGTCCCCTTCCCCCTAGACCGCTTCTCCATCTCGATGGAATATGTTGATTATGTGGTTGTAGTCGATAAAATCGGGAACCCGGAGGACATCGTTTTTGGCTCTCTTAAGGTCACTTCCTCCCCCACAAGACTCAAGATCGCTAAGGACGCTGTGAGGCTGGCGTATGAGACCGGTTACGTGAAGGAGGGTTTCACCTTCCAGGCAGGCGCTGGCGGGATATCCCTGGCATTCGTGAACTTCCTTGCGGAGCTTATGAGGGAGAAGGGAATCCGTGCCAGATGGGCGAACGGAGGAACCACCTCCTATCTGGTAGACATGCTTCGGGAGGACCTTGTGGAGTACTTGACCACCGCCCAGGCCTTCGACCTTACCGCCATAGACTCCATGCGGGTGGACAAGAACCACCTTGAGGTCTCAATAGGGTTCTACGCCAATCCGCACAACAAGGGGACCCTAGTGAACCTCCTGGACCTGGCAGTGCTCGGAGCTACGGAGGTGGATGAGAACTTCAACGTGAACACCGTGACATATTCCTCCGGTTATCTAGCAGAGCCTGTAGGAGGTCACAGCGATGTGGCAGCCGGCTCAAAACTCACCATAATCACCGTCCCCCTTATCCGTGGGAGATTTCCCAGCGTTGTGGAGGAAGTCACCACTGTGGTGACCCCCGGGGAGACTGTTGATGCTGTTGTTACAGAGAGGGGCATAGCCATAAACCCACGCAGAGAGGACCTCTTAGAGAGGCTGGAGGGGAGCGACCTTCCTATAAGGGATATAGAGGAGTTGAGGAGGGAGGCCTACAGCCTTACGGGGGGAAAGAAGGAGCCACCCTTCGGAGAGAAGATTGCAGCCCTTGTAGAGTATAGAGATGGGACGATAATCGATGTCGTAAGAGAGGTGAAAACATGACAGAGGAGTTGAGAGAGAGGTATAGTAAGGAGATAGAGAGGGCAAGTGACCACTTTGAGAACCTTGTGGTTGAACAGCTCGCGAGGGTCGAGCGGATGAAGAAAGACGACAACTGGATAGACTACAGCAAGATAAAGCCCATAATCATAGGCGTTGTGGGCGGCGACGGCATAGGCCCTCATATCTGCCGGGAGGCTAGAAGGGTCCTTGAGTTCCTCCTTCAGAAGGAGGTTGAGGACGGCAAGGTGGTCTTCAGGGACATAGAAGGCCTAACAATAGAGAACCGGGCGAAGGTGGGCAAGGCCATTCCTGATGAAATTCTCGAGGAGCTCAAGAAGTGCCACCTGATTCTCAAAGGGCCCACCACGACCCCCAGAAAGGGTGACCCCTGGCCTAACATAGAGAGCGCCAACGTTGCCATGAGAAGAGAGCTTGACCTCTTCGCCAATGTGAGGCCTGTCAAGGTGCCCGAGCTTGGCATAGACTGGGTTTTCTTCAGGGAGAACACAGAGGGGGCCTACGTTCTTGGCCCCAAAGGGATCATGGTCACCGACGACCTGGCATTCGATTTCAAGGTTATTACTCGCCAAGGAGCGGAAAGAATTATCCGCCTCGCCTTTGATTATGCTAGAAAGAACAACATAAACAAGGTGACGGTGGTCACGAAGGCGAACGTTGTGAAGACCACAGACGGTCTCTTCCTCTCCGTGGCGGAGGAGGTTGCCAAGGAGTACCCGGAGGTGGAATGGGACGATTGGTACGTGGATATAATGTCCGCCAAACTCATCGATCCCGCGCGCAGGTCACAGTTCAGGGTAATCGTCCTGCCAAATCTTTATGGAGACATACTCACCGACGAGGCAGCTCAGATACAGGGTGGGGTGGGTACGGCGGGTGCCGCCAACATAGGGAAGCGCTACGCTATGTTCGAGGCTATCCACGGTTCCGCTCCTAGGATGGTTCATGAAGGCAGGGCGAAATACGCGGACCCCTCAAGCATGATAAAGGCGGCAGCCATGCTTCTTAGGCATGCGGGCTTTGTGGATAAGGCCGAGAGACTGGAGAAGGCCCTGGACATCTGTGCCATATACGAGAGGCGCGTGGTGGTGACGGGCAGAAGCGACGGGGCTACGGGAGAGGAGTTTGCCAATTACGTCATGGAGACCCTCAAAGATCCTGAGCTGGAGAAGAAGTGGGAAAACTACGCCAAAAAGTAGTGAAGAAACCTCTTCCCCCATCACGGTGAACGGATAAGGACTGGTGAAGGGACCCACACCCTTCACCAGAGACGCAGTTTGGAGGTGACGGCCGTATGGCGAGAAAAGGAATAAGAGAGTACGATGCGAAGAGGTTGATGAAAGAGAACGTTGATCTGTTTGAAGGTGCCTTGGGCGATATTAGAATCTTACTGGTGAGGGAGGGCGACGACCTCTCCTCTCTCCCTGAGAAGCACCCCTGGCTTCTTGAACACCCCCTTGTGGTGAAGCCGGACATGCTCTTCGGAAAAAGGGGTAAACTGGGGCTTGTGAAGGTGAACACCGATTGGGAGGGGGTGCTGAAGTACCTTGAGGAGAACATGGGACGGGAGATCACCGTCGGGAAGGCCACCGACAGACTCACCCACTTCCTTATTGAGAGATATATTCCCCACGAAAAGGAGTTCTACACAGCCATCTTAAGCGAGAGGGAAGGCGATATAGTCTACTTCTCCACCCGGGGGGGGGTGGATGTGGAGGAGATGTGGAAATACGTGAAGAAGGCCAATATGGGTCTGGAAGGCACACCCCGCCAGGAGGCCTTCCAAGGGCTTCTTGAGGACCTTCAGGGGGGCGAAAAGGAGCTTGTTATGAGGTTCTTGAAAGGCCTCTACAGGTTCTTTGTGAAGCTCGATTTCGTATATCTTGAGATCAACCCCTTTGCCCTCTCCGACGGAAAGGTCTATCCGCTAGACACCGTGGCACGTCTTGACGACACAGCATCCTTCCGCAACGCTGAGCTCTGGGGTGACATTGATTTCCCAGCTCCCTTCGGCAGAAAGCTCTCCCCGGAGGAGGCGTTCGTCGAGGAGATAGACCGAAGGAGTGGTGCATCGCTGAAACTGACGGTGCTCAATCCCCGGGGCAGGATATGGACTCTTGTAGCGGGGGGTGGGGCCTCCATAGCCTATGCTGATACCATTGTTGACTTAGGTTTCGCGGAGGAGCTTGCTAACTACGGCGAGTACAGTGGCAATCCCTCGGAAGAGGAGACATACCTCTACGCCCGCACCGTTCTTGACCTCATGACCCGGGAGAAGGATCCGCAGGGGAGGGAAAAGATACTCATCATAGGGGGAGGCATAGCAAACTTCACAGATGTAGCGGAGACCTTCAAAGGTGTCATAAAGGCGCTTAGGGAGTACGCTGATAAGCTCATGGAGGTGGGAGTGAGGGTTTATGTGAGAAGAGGCGGCCCCAACTACGAGCAGGGTCTTAAGCTTATGAAGGAAACTCTAGAGGAACTCGGCATACCCGCTGAGGTCTACGGTCCTGAGACCAACATGACGGCTATAGTGAGATACGCCCTTGAAGGCCACAAGGAGGTGGTGAAATGAGTGATGATATGAGGCTGTTCACCAGAGAGACCCGTGCCATTGTCTGGGGGCTTCAGGCCAACGCCATCCAGAGGATGCTGGACTTCGACTATCTTGTGGGGAGGGAGACGCCGTCTGTGGCCTGTGTGGTCAACCCCAATAGGGAGGGTTACCACAAGGTCTTCTGGGGAAGCAAGGAGACTTTCGTGCCCATGTACAGGTCGCTGAAGGAAGCCGCCGAGAAGCACCCTGAGGCTGATGTTCTTGTGAACTTCGCATCCTTCAGAACGGCTTTTTCCGTTACCATGGAGGCCCTTGAGATACCTACCATACACACCATCGCAGTGATCGCCGAGGGAATTCCCGAGAGGGACTCCCGAAGGATGGCTCACGAAGCGAGGGAGAGGGGCAAATGGATAATCGGCCCCGCCACCGTTGGGGGGATCGCTGCGGGTGCCTTCAGAATAGGTAACACTGCGGGTACCATAGAGAACATAATCCAGTCGAAGCTCTACCGTCCGGGCTCTGTGGGACTTGTGACAAAATCCGGAGGGCTTCTGAACGAGATGATGAACATAATATCCAGGAACAGCGACGGGATATATCAGGGAATAGCCATCGGAGGTGACCGCTACCCCGGCTCCACCCTTCTAGACCACCTTCTGAGATATGAAAAGATTGATGAGGTGAAGTTCATGGTGGCCTTAGGCGAGGTGGGGGGTCGGGAGGAGTACAGGGTGGTGGAGGCCTTAAAGGACGGAAGGATTACAAAACCCCTGATCTTTTGGGTCCTCGGGACGTGTGCACCCATTTTTCCCACAGAGGTCCAGTTCGGCCATGCGGGGGCACTGGCCGGAAGTGCAGAAGAGACCGCCCAGGCAAAGCTAGAGGCCCTTAAAGAGGCTGGCGCTATAGTGCCCGAGACCTTTGCCGACCTGGACATGGTGATACAGGAGACATACAAAAGGCTCAGAGAGGAGGGTGTGATCGGCCCTGAGGCGGAGGCCACCTATCGCCCGGTCCCTATGGACTTCAAGAAGGCCCTTCAGAAAAGCATAATAAGATACCCTACCCATATAACCACTACCATATCCGATGATCGGGGTGAGGAGGTGGTCTATGCCGGATATCCACTTTCAGAGATCCTTCAGAGCGGTGCCAGCATAGGGGACGTTATATCCCTCCTTTGGTTCAAGCGCCGCTTCCCGGATTGGGCCACAAAGTTCATTGAGCTCGTTCTCATGACGGTTGCGGACCACGGTCCTGCAGTATCGGGCGCCCATAACGCGATAGTTACCGCAAGGGCTGGTAAGGACCTCATGTCCTCGGTAGCCTCCGGAATACTTACCATAGGGCCCAGGTTCGGCGGCGCCATATCCGACGCTGCCTACTACTTCCACAACGCCCTCCTCTCTGGCCTCTCCCCCAAGGAGTTCGTGGATGACATGAAGGCGAAGGGCATATTAATCCCGGGGATCGGCCACAGGGTGAAGTCTCTTGAAAACCCTGACAAGAGGGTGGAGATCCTCGTCAAGTACGCCAGGGAGAACTTCCCCTCTACCGAACATCTCGACTACGCCCTTATGGTCCAGGGGATAACCACCAAGAAGAAGATAAACCTCATACTGAATGTGGACGGCTGCATAGGGGTTCTCTTCATGGACCTCTTCAAGTCTCTGGGAATGAGCGAGGAGGAGATCGAGGAGCTGTTAAGGACGGAGGTGCTGAACGCCTTTTTCCTGCTAGGGCGTTCCATAGGGATCATAGGCCATGTACTGGACCAGAAGAGGCTGAAGGAGCGCCTCTACCGCCATCCGTGGGAGGACATACTCTACATGGTTGAGAGGCCAGAGGAGTAGGCCCGGGGGAGGGGGCAGAAGCTGGGGCCCACAGCCACCCGCTGGGGGTGCAGCTTGGACTACATCCCCCACCCCCCACTACACCCGTAATGTTTCATGGGACTTATATGCGGTCTCACGAGAATCGTCACTGCCGTGCCACTCTTTGATGCGACAATACGTAATATAACGTGGATGAGCAGAGGACCGAAGCGTATACAGCAGGGCATTTGATATACGGTTTCCGTGCTGGTGATGTAGGACGGGTCTTGCGGCGGCTGAGGCGTTCCTAGGAGACTTACTTCCTATGCCTGGGTGAGGGGAGGTGGATGGGTCGAAATGTTCGCCGAGCTTACACTTCGTAAGAAAGTTTTAATTAGTATGGTTTTTTAGAGCCCACATCTCAGCTTGTTTGGAAAGGTCGGGTGAAGAACATGGGCAAGGTAGGTCTTACAGAACTGGTTCTCAGGGATGCACATCAGTCCCTTCTGGCCACGAGGATGAGAACAGAGGATATGCTCCCAATTGCGGAAAAGCTTGATCAGGTTGGTTACTGGGCACTTGAGATGTGGGGAGGGGCAACATTTGATGTTCCCATAAGGTATCTCAACGAGGACCCCTGGGAGAGACTCCGGCAACTCAGGGAGGCGATGCCCAACTCAAAGCTTATGATGCTTGAGAGGGCCATGAACATAGTGGCATACAGAAACTTCCCCGACGATATAGTTAGGAAGTTCATCTACTACGCCAAGAAGAACGGCATTGACGTCTTCAGAATCTTTGACGCCGTCAATGACCTGAGGAACATGAAGGTACCCATGGAGGCGGTAAAAGAGGTTGGGGGGCACGTTCAGGCCTCTGTCTGCTACACAATCTCCCCCATACACACCGTTGAATACTACGTTGAAACCATGCTACAGCTTGAGAAAATGGGTGCTGACTCCATATGCATAAAAGACATGGCGGGGATGATCTCCCCGCCTAGGGCCTATAACATAATCAAGGGCTACATAGAAGCGGGGGGAAAGCTTCCTGTTGACCTGCACGCCCACTTCACTTCTGGAATGACCGGAATGGCCTACATGAGGGCAGTTGAGGCGGGGGCGGCGGTTCTTGACACGGACATATCACCACTCTCTGGGGGTACCGCCCACCCCCCCACTGAGTCCGTGGTGGCGGCCCTTAAGGGTACCGAGTGGGACACCGAGTATGATATAAATCTGTTAATGGAAATCAGAGAATACTTCAGGAAGGTCTTCCTGAAGTACCGCCACCTGATAAGGCTTGAGGCCCTCAAAGTGGACCCCTCCATAGTGGTTCATCAGATCCCCGGGGGTATGATGTCAAATCTGGTGGCACAGCTTGAGCAGCAGGGGGCTATAGACAAGCTAGATGCGGTCTTACAGGAGGTCCCCCGGGTGAGGGAGGAGTTGGGATACCCGCCATTGGTCACCCCCACCTCCCAGGTGGTAGGAGTTCAGGCGGTGATGAACGTTCTCTTTGGAAGGTACAAGATGATCCCACAGGAGACCAAGGACTATGTGAAGGGCATGTACGGCAGGCCCCCGGGGGAGATCAAGCCGGAGATATATGAGAAGGTTCTGGGGCCCGACTGGAAAGACCAGATTATAGACTGCCGTCCGGCGGATCTGCTGGAGCCGGAGTGGGACAGGAGGAAGAAAGAGCTTGAAGAGATGGGGCTCTTGAGGAAGGAGGAGGACGTTCTGACCTATGCCATATATCCGCAGGTGGGGCTGAAGTTCTTAAAGGGCGAGGCTGTGCCCGAGTTCACCTCCGATCAGCTTCCGCTTCCCTACGACCACCCGGCCACAAGGGCGTTTGTCAAGTCCTTCTTCCCCGAGTACAAGGAGGTCTACCTTGAGATTGAGCCCCCTGAGGCGAGGAAGGTGGCACCTGCCATTCCTACGGAGTTCGAGGTGGAGGTGGACGGGGAGCTCTACGAGGTGAAGGTGAACCCCAAGGGAGGCTTTATGGTGGCCTCAGGCGCCCCGGCGGGTGAGGAGGAGAGGCCCAAGGAGGTGGAGGGGGGTTTGAAGAGCCCCATGCAGGGCACTATTTTGAAGATCAAGGTGAAGGAGGGGGAGGGGGTTTCCGAGGGGGATGTGGTGGCCACCATTGAGGCCATGAAAATGGAGCAGGAGATTGCCACCGAGCGCGCTGGTACGGTTAAGAAGATCTTTGTTAAGGAGGGAGACGTGATCTCCGCAGGAGATGTCATAATGCAGATACTCTGAAGAAGTGGTAGATATGTTCAACAAGATACTTGTTGCCAACAGGGGTGAGATCGCCATAAGGGTGATGAGGGCGGCTAGAGAGGCGGGTATAAAGACCGTAGCTGTCTACTCCGACGCGGACAGACGCGCCCTCTTCGTTCGCTACGCAGACGAGGCCTACAATATAGGGCCAGGCCCGGCGCCCCAGAGCTATCTCAACATGGAGAAGATACTGGATGTGGCCCTGAAGAGCGGTGCGGAGGCGGTGCACCCCGGGTATGGCTTCCTGGCCGAGAACTTCCACTTCGCTGAGCTCCTTCAAAAGAACGGAATTGAATTCATAGGCCCCCCTCCCAGCGCCATGAGGCTTCTCGGATCGAAAATAGACTCCAAAAAGACCATGAAGGCCCACGGAGTTCCAGTAATCCCTGGTGTAATCGACCCTATCTCCGATGTGGAGAAGGCCCTCGACATAGCCCACGAGATCGGATACCCTGTGATGCTCAAGGCCTCCGCTGGTGGGGGTGGCATAGGCATCAGAGTGGTAAGGGAGGAGAAAGAGCTCCCCGGGGCCCTTGAATCCATCCAGAGACTTGCAAAATCCGCCTTCGGGGACGATACGGTCTTCATAGAGAAGTTCCTTGAGAACCCCCGCCACATAGAGTTTCAGGTGATTGGGGACAAGAAGGGACACGTGATACATGTGAGGGAGAGGGAGTGTTCCGTCCAGAGGAGGCACCAGAAACTCATTGAAGAGACCCCCTCCCCGGTGATGACGGAGGAGCTCAGAGAGAGGATGGGTCAGGCGGCTGTTACGGCGGCCAAGGCATCAGGCTACTACAACGCTGGAACTGTTGAGTTCATGTATACTGGAGGGGACTTCTACTTCCTTGAGGTGAATACCCGTCTTCAGGTGGAGCACCCAATAACTGAACAGATAACCGGTGTTGACCTGGTCCAGGAGCAGTTCAGGGTGGCTGCAGGGGAAGAGCTCTCCTACGGGCAGGAGGACATAGTAGGCAGAGGATGGGCCATAGAGGCCAGGATAAACGCCGAGGACCCCCTGAACAACTTCAACCCCGCTCCGGGGAAGATCATCCGCTACGGAGAGCCGGGGGGCCCGGGGGTGAGGGTGGACTCAGGCGTCTACGCAGGCTTTGAGATACCACCATTCTACGACTCCATGATTGCGAAGCTCATCGTCTGGGGTGAGACAAGGGAGAAGGCGATAGCCAGGATGAAAAGGGCCCTCTGGGAGTATCAGATATCGGGGGTCAGGACGAACATACCCTTCCACGAAGTGGTCATGAACCACCCCACGTTCGTTCAGGGGAACTACGACACCAATTTCATACCGAGGTACAGGATTCTGGATGAGGTAGTAGAGTACGTCAAGCAGAAGAAGAGTGCTCAGGGGGGAGCCCGGGTTGCAGCGGCTATGGCGGCGGTGGAGGCAGTAATATCTGCGTCACAGAGCAGAAAGGGACAATAGCAGTATCGGATACTGTAAAGGATAAGGCAAGTTTTAAGTACACCCTGGGGAGTATAGTTTCGGGGGTGGTTCGACGGCGGCGATCAACGTGAAGCGGATATATCAAGGACTTACAACCAGCATAATGGGTCAAAGGATATACTATATGAAGAAGGTGGACTCCACCAACAAGGTGGCACGCAGCTTCGCAGAGAGAGGGGCTGAGGAGGGAACTGTGATCCTTGCTGAGGAGCAGAGCGCAGGGAGGGGAAGGGAAGGGAGGGTTTGGCACTCCCCCCCTGGAGGGGTGTACCTTTCGGTGATCCTTCGACCTAGGATACACCCTAAAGAGGCGCCGCCCTTGGCCCTCATGGTGGGTCTTGCGGCATCTAAGGCCATTGGGGTGAACCTGGGAAGGGTGGCCCACCTGAAGTGGCCCAACGATGTGCTTATTGACGGGAAGAAGATAGCTGGAATACTCCTTGAGAGCTCATCAACTCCTGAGAAGCTCAACTGGGTGGTGGCCGGTGTGGGCATCAACCTCAACGTGAGGCTTGAGGACCTTCCGGAGGATGTGAGAGGGACCGCCACTTCCCTTCTTGTTGAGAAGGGTGAGGAGGTGGACAGAGAGCTGTTCCTGAAGGACCTCCTCTACTATCTTGACCTCCTCTACTTGAGGTTCATGGATAGGAGATTTGTAGGGATGAAAGAGGATTGGATCAAACACTCTTCAACCATAGGCAAATGGGTGAGGGTCTCCACCCCTCAGGCGGAGCTAGAGGGGGTTGCCGAGGATTTAAAGCCCGACGGCTCCCTAGTCTTGAAGAACGATAAGATGGAGTGGACGATATCCACTGGGGATTGCCTGCACCTCCGCTGAGTTCCTAGAACCCCACCTCCCCCTTCTTTTTTCGAACTTTTATCTTACTGTTCGGGCGGGGTCCCCGGGGGACTCTCCGGCGGTGTCTCCCCCGCTGGTTGTCCCTCTTGCGGGACTTCCTCAGACGGAGGTGAAGGGGGGGGCGGAGTTTCTCCTGGAGCTTCCTCCGGTGGAGCTGCAGGTGGAGTCTCTGCAGGTACCTCCTCGGGCGGAGGAGTCACCGGTGGTGCTTCCGGTGGGGCCTCCTCCGGTGGTGTCTCGGGTGGAGGGGTTTCGGGAGGAGCTTCTTCGGGCTGAGGCTGCTCGGGTGGAGCGGTTTCAGGTGGTGCTTCCGGTGGTGCCTCCTCCGGTGGTGTCTCAGGTGGAGCGGTTTCAGGTAGTGCTTCCGGCGGTGCCTCCTCCGGTGGTGGGAGGGCGGGGGCCACCGCAGCCTTCAGTTGCTCTAGATCCTTCTCCTCCGCTTCCGCCACCTCCTCAAGGGGCTCCTTTTTCTTCAGAAGCACCAGGAGCCCTATTACTATGAGGATAGCAACCACAATGAGTATTAACCACCCGTAGTACTTCTCAAGGAACGTCTCCTCCCTTTTCTCCACAGTGTACTGTGGCTTCTCTATCTCACCGCTCACTTTTATGGTTATGCTTGTGCTGCGTGAGAGGCCGCTTGAATCCCTCACTGTCAGGGTGACGGTGTAGGTACCGGGGACGCGGTAGGTATGGGTTACTTCCAGCTCCTCTCCCTCTGTGGTTTCACCGTCACCAAAATCCCATATGTACGTGAGAGACTCCTCAGAGGCAGGTATGTGGAGGTCCGGGTCGTCGGAGGGGTCTGCGGTGAAACTTACTGTCAGCGTCCCGAACTCTTGGTGGTCAGCGGGGCTCACAATGACGGGGGGTGTGGGTGGGTCGTTGAGGTTCCTGACGTGTATTATTATGCGGGCGGTGAACTCCTCTCCAGCGCTGTCTGCTACCGTTAACTCCACTGTGAGGTCGCCTACAAGAGCGTTAAGAAGCTTGAAGGAGACCTCTCCCGTGTTGCTGTCAAAGGAGTATTCAAGGTCCGGATCGTCTATAGGAACTCCCCTCGCTTCAATAATCGCACCGGCGTCTGTGGAGAACTGAAGAGCGTCTCCATATACCATGTCAGGATCCGTGGCCACAGGTCTTAATACCACACGGGCGTTTTGAAGGGATTCCAGCTCTACCTCACCGCCCCTTAGTGGGATGGAGTTCACGGATGTTATCACCGGCGGGTCGTTGAGGCTGTTTACAGTCACCCATATTTTTATTGTGGGGTCTGGCTGCACCCGAGCCCTTCCGTCGGAGGCGGAGATGATAAGATAGTCCCGGCCATTCCAGTTCTCCTCCGGATATATTGTGAGATTGCCGGTGACGGGGTCTATCACTGCCGAGAGGTGCCTCTCCTCCTTGGCGGTGAAGCTGAGGACGTCCAGGTCTCTGTCGGCAAAGTAGTCGTTCAGGTTGATGGTGTTGACAAGGGGCGTGTCTTCCTCCGTGGTCAGGTTGACCTCCTCCACCAGTGCATAGGGTGCGAAGTTGACTATGTGAACGTCCAGGGTTGCAGGCGTTCCGTAGTCAATCCCGTCAAAGGGAGTTACCTTTATGCTTACCACATCCCCCTCCTTTGTATAGTGGTGGGACAGGGTGTTGCTCTCCCCCTCCTGAACGGGTACGCCGTTGACATACCAGGTGTATATGTATGTGATTACATCCACCGGATTGGTGTCTGGATCCTCTGAGGGCGATACAATGTTCACAGTTAGATCCTCAACGCTGGAGGCGGGGCTGGGGACGATCCTAATCCCCGGCCGGTCGGGCGGTGTGTTCACTACATCCACTTTGAAGACCTTTTCTGATGACTTGCCCCATGGGTCGTGGGCTGTAATCTTCACGTAGTAGGAGTGGTGGTACTTCATGGGCCTCTCCACAAAGAAGGAGGTGTCACGGCTCGTCCCAGAGTAGAAGAGGGTTCCCGGGGAGACCACATCCTCATATATCTCTATTGTGTAGGACAGTACATCCCCGTTGGGGTCGTCAGGGGCCTCCCATGTGAGGGTGGGGGTCACGTTGTGTGTCTGAAGGGGCCTGAGCTGCCTGGGGCTCCCTGGAGGATAGTTGAACTCCAGGGTGTACTGCAAGGACAGCATTCTGTTTATGTTATGGTCCCCCCACTGGGGTATGTACTCTGGAAGGTAGACGGAGATGTTGTAGGGGTTCAGTACGGTGGATGTTCCATTGGTGAAGTAGTACTCTTCCATCCAGATCCAGGAGAGCCTCCCATCCGCCGGTGTGTAATAGGTCCACTCCTGACCCGCAACGTTTGCGAACTTCACCTCCACCTCCTCCAGAGGATAGCCGCCCTCGTCTTCGACTCTTATGAAGACAGGCCAGAATACCTCAAGAGTTGAGAGGGGATCCCTCACGGAGACCTTCGCCAGGGGGAGGGTTGTGTTCATGGATTTCAGTGTTGAGTTACCATCCATAACCGCCGCGTAACCCCCTATAGCGCCCATGGTGGCGTTGTTTAGCAGGACCGATGAGTTTGAAAGAAGGGTTATAGCATCCCGGTTGGAGGTTATGGTGAGACCTGAGATGGTGGAGTATTTGGTATTGTTGAACACGAAGGCGTTGTTAACGTTGCTGAAGGACACATCGGATATGGTGGCGTGGTCGCAGCCGTTGAAAAATAGGCCAGTGTCAGAGCCGGTGATGGTGAAGGGTTCAAAACTTATGTACGAGGACGAGGTAAATTCCAGGGCGACCCCTCCTCCTGTCAGAAGGTTCTTCCGGACGTTGTAGTGGTGCACATCGCTGAACTTCATAAGGACGCTCTCCCCGCTCCCGGTTATGGTGTTGTTGTACAGGGAGGGAGTGCTCCTCTCAACCAGCACCCCAGGGACATCCGCTCCGCTCACATCTATCGTGTTGTTGAAAACTGACGGGAACCCTCCGGAGATGTGGATGCCGCCCAAGGTATTGTCGTGGATATCATTGGAGTAGTATGACCCACCTCCTCCTATGCACTCTATCCCGTACTTTCCATTGTTATAGATATTGTTGTCGTATATGTTAACAGAAACCCCGGATGTCTCATTACCTATAAGGATGCCATTTTTCCCGTTTCCGTAAATTCTATTATACTTAATCTCCCGGGGGTACTTGTTCTGGAAATTCCCCCAGATGCTGAAGTATATCCCATCCCAGCCGTTGGATGATACGGTGTTGTTCTCAATGATCGCGTCAATAACGTAAAAGGAAGAGGGGCTGGTGGGTACGGGCCCGCTGTAAATGCCGTAACGCCAGTTGTTAGAAATAGTGTTGTTTCTCACAATCACATGGCAGTTGTTGGACATTGTTCTGGACACTCGTCTTACCCCAAGGCCGTTTGAATTGTTAATGATGGTGTTCCCCTCAAAAATATACGGAACGGTGCCGGAGTAATAGATAAAGTCAATGAACACACCGCCGGTTGAGGTGGCATCTAGAACGGCGGAGTTTAGATTTCTCCCGCTTCCGCAGTCCTTTACTATGTTGTTTTTGAAGAGCGGTTCTCCATAAAGGAAGAACTGCACACCCCTGTAGGATGCGTTTGATATCACATTTCCCACGATCTCCGGATGCCCCACACAGGACATAATTCCGTGGGAGGTGCTGTTGTCAATCACGTTGTTGTATATTTTCGGCTTTATAAACGGATTATCAGAGAGGCTAAAACTGCTGGAGCCTATGAAGATCCCGGAGCCTTCTGCCTTCTCTATCCGACAGCCCTGTATAAGGACATCATCTGTACTGAAAATAACCACTCCACCTTCCAGTCCACTCTGGTAATAAATTGTATTTCCACCCCAGAGGTAGCTGAAGGTGGAGTTAAGTAGGGTTGCTTTGCCGTAGATGTAAAACTTCCAATGATACCCCCACGTCCTGACCCACTGGGGTCCCGTAGGCACGTCTATAAGGGCGGTGGTATTGGTGGTAGTTATGGTGGAACTCTTTATGATAAGCTCCCCGCCAGAGTATACGTAGATCCCGTACTCTCCGTCAGTAGAGCAGTTCATGTAAATGGTCATATTATCCAAAGTGAGTTTGCCGCCCGAGTATATCTTTATGTCACCGGTGACCCTCCAGGTCTCATTGGAATAGCTCACATCTCCTGTTACAGTGATATCACCCTTCTCTATTATCTGCCGCAACCCCACTTTCCCCTGAGCCGGAGGCGCACCTGTCAGCATAAAAACCCCAAAGCCCGACAGGGCCATAAGGGCGGCCAAAAACAGTGCTGAAGAGGTTGAAAACCTTTTCTGGCTACCTTCACGCATACTTCTCACCTGCCTAAAAGTCAATTGCTCTATCAGGACGCATTTAAAATCAATCAGGCCCGTGCGGTATCATATAAACGTAATGCTATTTATTAATTTTTCCCGTCGCTCGGGGCCTTGCACCCCGAGGGGGTGCTCCGCTGAAGAAGTATAGGCTCTCACTGGAAGATGAATCCCATGCCAGAGGCAGCGTCCTCCTCCTCTGACTTGAGCTTCTCATAGGCCTCGGCAGCCCATTTGCCGGAAAGGATGTTATTGGGGGCGATCCCCTTCACCCTTTCAATAGCCTCCTCCGATCCCTCGATGAGAATATATTCTTTATCCTCCGCTAGACCCAGAACCTTGCCGTCCCTTATAGTTATGCTCTGTCTGCTTATGACATCATCTGAGAGGATCTCCTTCTCCAGGGCCTTCTCTGAGGGCTTCAGTTCAAGGATTATGTGCGCCATCTAAAACACCTTCCGAGGGCAAATTCGTTGTCGTTTATAAAGATTTGCCACTCTTCTGCAGTCTCTTCACCTCCTCCCGCACCATAGCCTCTATCTGCCTCCAACGGAATTTAAGCTGCTGGATGGTGAAGCGCTCGTCTTCCACATCGTTCAAAAAGAGTCCAATCTCGTCAAAGAGCTCTCCGGAGATGGGGTGGGTCTGGGAGAGTATGAGGAGCTTGATCTGTGTGTTCTGTGCCTCCTGCCGGAACAAGAAACGTATCAGGAGGTCCAAAAGAGCACTTACGTTCACCTCTCCTTCGGCCCTCTCCTCTCGAAGACTGAGCCCATCCAGCACGTCTATCAAGTTCATAAAGCCCCCCTCCACTGTTATGGGGCCCATATCTTCTGTGAATACATTATCCGTCGCCAGAAGCCTGAGCTCCTTCTCTATCCTCTCCACACGCCCCTGGAGCTCCTCAAGCCACCTCTCAAGCAGGCTTATCCTGTTCGTCTCTTTATCTGTCATCGGATGTAAATAAGCAAAGTATATATATAACCAACTGCTTTTTGTGGCCGCCGAAGAACCTGCCAAAAACACCTCCTTTTTTGGTTGAGTTTTTTCGGTGAGCAGCTTAAGAGGTAATGGATATGGAAGGAAGTGAAGAGGAGATCAGGTATGTGAAGGTGTCTGAACTGCAGCCTAAGATGGGCGGTGTGAACATCATAGTTAAGATACTGGATCTTGGGGAGGAGAGGGAGGTGAGAACCCGTCGCGGGGAGACCAGAAGGCTCAGGGAGGCCAGGGTTGCGGATGAGACAGGCTCCATACTTATGACCCTCTGGGATGATCAGGGTAGCGACTTTAAAGACAACGATACGATCAAGATAGTAAACGGCTACATTTCCCTTGTAAGGGGCCATATGAGGCTAGGCCTAGGAAGGTATGGAAGCTTTGAGGATACCGATGAGGTCCTTGAGGAGGTCTCAGAGGAGCCAGATATGAGCGAGAAGGAGTATGAGATGGAGCACGACAGGCGGTGGAGGGGCTACGGCTCCTGGGGTG
>Ga0164310_10000339_pt1 | contig 24306 bp, 27 predicted proteins | sample GuaBasSedimGuay1_FD_121795 | JGI IMG/M metagenome (GOLD analysis project Ga0164310, IMG submission 121795) | Subseafloor sediment microbial communities from Guaymas Basin, Gulf of California, Mexico - Guay1, Core 4569-9, 0-3 cm | ecosystem: Environmental > Aquatic > Marine > Hydrothermal vents... | reverse complement strand
CCTGGACGTAGCTATAGTCTCCGATGAATTCAAAGATAGGGATAGGAGGCTAAAGGTCTACGATGTTCTCTTCTCGAGATACTTTAAGACTCCTATAGAGTTTCACCTGCTAACAAATGAACAGTGGAAGTTCTACCTAAAGTTTATCGGAGAAGAGTATGAAGAGGTCTAAAATCTTCTAAGTTGACTCTAGAGCATAAAGGAATATGGGTATGTCCTCGCACCCCAGAATTTCTACGTTGGGAGGGTATTTCCTATGGGGCTTCCCTGCCTTCACCTCGATTTTCATGTCTGCTGCTATACAGTCCACCTCGTATCTCCCTCTCGCGCGCGATCCTCCTGGCCAAGCCACCATGGATTGTTCCTCCTCAGCAGGCTCTCCATCATAGAAATTATACTTCTATTGATTTATGAAGTAATAGAAGTGAAAACTCTAACATAGGTAGCATGCCAAAAGGCCAAACTATCCCCCTCCGGCTCTAAGAGGACTCAAGACATGGAACGCCTAGAGGAAACCGAGCGGACTTGAAAGCTATAGGCACTGTCGATGGTTAAGGATGGCTAAGAACAGTTTAACGTGGTTAAGCCGTTAGGAACATGTAAATCTATAAAGTTCCATGGGCTTCCATGTTAGGGTGCTGTATGAAGCTTTACGAGTATGAGGCAAAGCAAGTATTCAAGAGGTACGGTATAGCAGTGCCTGAGGGAAGGATTGCTGAAAGCCCTGAGGAAGCTAGGGCTGCAGCTTTGGAGATAGGGCTTCCCGTGGCCTTAAAGTCTCAGGTGTTGGTTGCAGGCAGGGGAAAGGCTGGTGGCATACTGTTTGCAGACACGGCTGAGGACGCCTACGAGATAGGCACACAGCTTCTGGGAAGCACTATTAAGGGGCTGCGTGTCGAGAAGGTGCTAGTCGAGGAGAAGCTTAGGGTTGAAAGGGAGCTTTACCTCGCGATAGTTGTTGATAGGGCTGAGAGGTGCGCCACAATCCTCTACTCGCCTGTTGGAGGAATAGACATAGAGGAGCTGGCTAGGAAGATGCCCGGGAAGATCTCGAAGGTAAAGGTTAATCCTCTGGTTGGGCTGCAGCCGTACCATCTTAGGCAGCTCACTGCAAGGTCGGAGCTTGAGGGGGAGAATAGGAAAATGCTGGCGGACATTGTTTCAAGGATGTACAGGATCTTCGTCGACTATGACTGTATGCTCGTGGAGTCGAACCCTCTCGCCCTGACGGATAAGGGGCTTGTAGCCCTAGATTCAAGGATGATAGTGGATGACAACGCCCTATACAGGCATCCGGAGTTCACAGGCAGGGTTGTGCAGGGGGGGTTTAGCTATGTTGAGCTTGAGGGGGACATAGCGGTCATAGGTAACGGTGCTGGGCTGACTATGGCCACCATGGACCTTATAGCCCACTACGGCGGGAGACCGGCGTGCTTCCTTGACATAGGTGGAGGTGCGAAGGCTGAGACTGTGAGGGATGCGCTTAGGCTTGCATCCTCCAGGCCCGGGGTTAAGACTGTGTTCATGAATATTCTAGGCGGGATTACGAGGTGTGATGAGGTGGCTAAGGGAATAGTTTCAGCCCTAGACGCTGTAGGGGGGAAGCCTATGGTTGTCAGGCTCGCGGGGACGAACGAGGAGGAAGGTCTCGAAATACTTAGGGAGGCTGGGATATCAGCGTACAGGGAGATGGATCCTGCAGCCCGGGAGGCTGTTAAACTTGCCGGGAGGTAGGTGTCAATGATACTCGTAGACAAGAATACAAGGGTTCTTGTTCAGGGGATTACGGGTAGGGAGGGAAGCTTCCACACCAAGAGGATGCTCAACTACGGGACTAGGATACTCGCGGGAGTTACCCCGGGCAAGGCCGGCTCCACGGTGCATGGAGTCCCCGTGTATGATAGTGTCGTTGACGCTTTGAAGGAGCATCCTGAGATAAATGCTTCGATAGCCTTCGTACCTGCGAGGTTCATGGCTGACGCTGCCTATGAGGCTATAGACTCTGGGATAAGGCTTCTCGTCGTTATAACGGAGCATATACCTGTGCATGAAGCCATGAAATTTATAGGGTATGGTAGGCTTAGGGGAACGGTTATAGTTGGCCCTAACACTCCGGGCGTGATATCGCCTGGGGAGTGTAAGCTTGGAATCATGCCTGAGACTGTGTTTAAGCCTGGAAGGATCGGCGTAGTTTCTAGGAGTGGAACTTTAACCTACGAGATCGCTATGGCCATGTCTAAGGCTGGCTACGGGCAGTCAACCTGTATAGGTATAGGGGGAGACCCCGTGACCGGGCTGGACTTCATAGATGTTGTTAGGATGCTCGAGGAAGATGACGGAACCGATGCCATAGTTGTTATCGGGGAGATAGGAGGAGATGCTGAGGAGAGGCTTGCAGAGTACCTTTCGAAAGGTAGACATAAGCCCGTTGTCGCCTACATAGCTGGTAGAACCGCCCCTCCAGGTAAGCGTATGGGGCATGCAGGCGCTATAATATCGATGGGGGTTGGTACCGCGGAGTCAAAGATAGAGGCTTTCAGGAGGGTAGGCGTCCCGGTGGCTGAGACCCCCTCTCAGGTGCCATCACTTCTGGAGCGGGTTCTAAGTGGAGGTTGAGGTTGAAGTTAGGGGCAGAGGGCACAGGAACATTAGGGCAACCCACAGGACAACCTTGATGTTCACCAGAGACCCGGAGCTGACTACCAGGGGTGACTGCATAGTGCTTGTGGGATGCGACAAGGCTTTGTCAGACTTCCCAGGTGATTTCGTGAGGCTGGCCAGGAACAGGGATGCTGTAATAGTGGTTGAGATCTCTGCAGGCGGGTACCGCGAGGTTGTAGTTGGCAGGGGGCATCCCTCCCTTACCTATGAGAGCAGCAGGGATATCGTGGTAAGGAGGAGTAGCTTCACCTGTCCCCGGACGCTTGCCATAAAGGCTGATAAGGCTGCCTGCGACATTTCCAGGGAGCTGGTCAACGCTTTGAGGATGGGTGCTGATGGTGTTGTGAGGATTAAGTTATATTTACCCGGAAGCCCTATACTTTGAAGGACATGTATAAGGTTTCATACGTTCACCTAGCCTGCTGGGCAACCCTTACAGTTGGGATTGTCCAGTGTCTTATGGCTAATGTTTACCCGGTTTTACCTAGGTTCGCCCATCTACTCGTACTATTAGCTTCCAGCTTCATGGCTGGATACTCCTACGGCGGTCTTAACAGTGCCGTGAAGATGTGGTTCGCCGCAGCCTTAGCCTCGGGGATAGTTATGTACGTGCTGCTCCTCACTCCGCTGGCCTTGATGCCTGAGCAGGCGAGTATTCTGAGGCTTACCTTGCCTGGCTGGGCTATAGCGAAGGTTCTGAACCTTGTAAACTTCATCTACCTGGCCTTGAGCATGTTTGGAGTTGTGGTTGGTGGTATGCTTGGAGAATAGGATCTTTATCCTGGCTCTTTTGGCGGCGGCGTGTGTCTTGATAGTTGCCTTGGAGTCTAAAATGTATAATATGGTTTTTCTAACGGTGTCAAATGTTAACTTTACGATTGAGAGCTTCAGCGTTGAGGAGGCAGGAGGTGGACGTGTTAAAATGTCACTCGTGCTTGTGGTCAGCAACCCCGTCGGCTATTCGGAACTCTATGTTAGAAGCTTGAACTTCAGGGTTTCAGCTGTTTCTAACGGGAGCCGCGGGTACGTAGGGGTCTTCGAGGAGATATTCAATGTCCAGGTTCAGCCACACGGCGAGACGGCTATACCTTTATCATTCACGGTGCATGGAAACCCTGCTGAGAAGCTACGCTCAGCTGACACGGTTGAGTTTGAGATGAGAATCAGGCTTGAGACTCCTATGGGAGAGTTCCCGGTATGGGCTAGCTTCGAGTCTAGGCTAGACCGTGATTGACGCTATTAGGGGGATGCATCCCAGCGTGAGGGGGATGCTCAGGCCTGGGATGACCCTTCTCCTTGAGAGGAGTAGGATATTTATCCCTGTCCCTACAACTACAAGGAGGATAGATAGAAAGCCGTAGGATAGGCCAGCCTTGTACAGGCAGGCTGAGGATGGAAGAGAGTAGAATAGGATCTCCCCTATTCCGAATTCAACCCAGCTTCCGGAGTATGATATTTGGGGTACTTTGTGCCTGGGCTTTGAGACTATAACCTTACCATAGAGTTTGATGAAGAGCATGTCGAAAACTGATAGAAGTATACATATGGTTACTACCGTCACAAGTGGGAGTCTTATCCCGAAGGCGGCGGAGAATATTGAGCCGTAGGCCAGTAGGATTATGTTTTTCAGCCTCTTCCCCGGGATGTCGGCTATTAGAAGCAGCTCCAGGAAGAGTGTTATGTATATCGTGGCTAGTATCAGGATTGCAGCCAGCTGGTCTGTTAGACGCCTCCAGACAGCTGTAATAACAGCCTGGGATACCAGGAGGAATGCAACTCCTAGAATAGGGGTTGTAAGCGATACCATTATTATTTTAGCCTCAAGGTTCAGCCCCCTAGTGTTAAGCCACCATATACCAAGTGTCAACAGAAAGCCGAGTGCTGAAAAGACAACCGACGTCAGTAGACTCTGGGAAAGAGGGGGCTCTCTAATCTTGAAGCTCGGATTTTCGGGTGTCAACAGGATCGCAAACAGGGAGGAAGCGGCAAGCGTCGTGAGTACTGGAGCCATATAGTCGAATAGCAGTGACATCCCTATGCGGCTTGGCTTTGCCATTAAGATTTTAATATTACAGCCAAAGTTTAAAGGTTTGATAGAGAGTTGCCCCTGCTAAGCGTTGAAAACCTTAAGGCCTACTTCTTCACAATGAAGGGCCCCGTGAAGGCTGTCGACGATGTCACCTTCAGCCTGGAGAGGGGAGATGTCCTCGGTCTGGCTGGAGAGTCTGGATGTGGGAAAACCACAACCGCGCTGGCCATACTTAAGCTTCTGCCGGAGCCCGGGAGGATAGTGAACGGAAGGATAATATTCGACGGAATGGACCTGGTGAAGCTTAGCGAGGAGGAGATGCGTAGGAAGGTCAGATGGAAAAGGATTTCACTAATATTCCAGGGAGCCATGAACGCCTTAAACCCGGTCTTCAAGGTTGGAGACCAGATAGCCGAGGCCATAATGCTCCACGAGGACGTAACCAAGGAGGAGGCTCTCGAAAGGGCGGCTGAACTATTCGAAATGATAGGTATAGAGAAGTCCATGATAAACAGGTACCCGTTCGAACTCTCCGGAGGTATGAGGCAACGTGCAATGATAGCTATGGCCCTAGCATGCAGACCAGATCTTGTCATATCAGACGAGCCTACAACCGCGCTCGACGTTATTGTGCAGGCGCAGGTTCTTAAGCTTATGACCAAGCTTAAGGACGAGCTGAACCTCTCATTCATAGTTATTACCCACGACCTCTCTGTGATAGCTGAGGTCTGCAACAAGGTAGCAATTATGTATGCTGGGAAGCTCGCCGAGATAGGAGATGTAGTCACCATATTCAAGAAGCCGATGCACCCTTATACCCAGGGACTTATAGGGGCGTTCCCAAGCGTCAAGGAGAAGAAGGAGCTCATATCTATCCCAGGCTACCCGCCTGACCTGCTTAACCCTCCAAAGGGCTGCAGGTTCCACCCGAGATGCAAGTATGCAATGGACATTTGCAAGAAGGAGGAGCCTGAGATGAAAATTATAGAAGGCCACAGGGTGGCATGTCATCTATACTAAAGGTGGACCGAGATGGAGGATTACATCCTTCAAGTTGAAAACCTGAGGAAGTGGTACCCAATAAGGAGGGGGTTCCTCGCAAGCCTACTCTCGAAGGAGGAACTCTACATTAAGGCTGTGGATGGGGTATCGTTTAAGGTTAGGAGGAAGGAAATATTCGGCCTGATAGGGGAGTCTGGATGTGGGAAGACGACCCTAGGCAAGACCGTGATCCGCCTGTACGAGCCGACCGCTGGTAAAATACTTTTCAACGGGGTTGAGCTGACGGCTCTTAACCAGAAGGAGCTTAAAGAGATGCGGAAGAAGATGCAGATAATATACCAGGATCCCTATGAGTCTTTAAACCCGAGGATGAGCATATATGACATTGTTTCAGAGCCGTTGAAGGTTCACAAGATCACGGACGACCCTGCAGAGGAGGAGGAAATAGTTAGGACAACGCTTGAGAGGGTTGAGCTTAGACCGGCCGAGGACTTCATGTACCGGTATCCACACGAGCTAAGTGGAGGCCAGCGGCAAAGAGTAGCAATTGCAAGGGCGATAGTTTTAAACCCGATATTCCTGGTTGCAGATGAGCCTGTATCAATGCTTGACGTATCCATCAGGTCGGGAATACTACGTCTAATGCTCGATCTCAGGGAGAAGTATAATATAACCTACCTGTTCATAACCCACGACCTGGCGATAGCGAGGAACATCGCTGACAGGGGTATGATAATGTACCTTGGAAAGATGGCTGAGCTTGGAACGATGGATCAGATCGTTGAGAACCCTCAGCACCCATACACTAAGGCTTTAATAGCGGCTGTCCCTGTTCCGGATCCCACCGCTGAGAGGACAAAGGTTGTGATAGGCGGAGAAGTGCCGAGCCCAGTTAATCCGCCTCCCGGATGCCGGTTCAGAAAGAGATGCCCACACGCGATGGAGATATGTGGGAAGAAGGATCCCGAACCTGTAGAGGTTGAGAAGGGCCACTACGTAGCATGCTTCCTCTACGCATAACGATTAGCAGAGCTTATCTGTCTTACATATGAAGATAAGGCTGTGATATTTCGACGGCTATTCATAGTGTTATATGTATTGTTTAAGGCTCTACTTGTTTTAGCGGATTTCGAGTCGAAGACTACATAGAACTGCAACTACATAGTTAAGAGTAAAACAATCCTTGTTGAAACGATCCTTGAAAACGACAATGCTAAAATTTATAATTAGCAAAAATCGGAAAAATTGAGAAGGTGAAACAAACATGAAGAGAGAACTATTAGCGGCATTCCTTCTACTCTTGATGGTTGCAACAACCCCCATACTATCCCAGCAGCAGCCAAAAGTCGAGAAGGTCGGCCCAAGGATAGATAGACTTCTCATAAAGATATACGAAAACCCAGAGGCAGAGGCTCTAGCCCTTAAGGCTGGAGAAATAGACCTTATGGACTGGTCACTACCAGCCGAGAAGATAGAAGAGTTTAAGCAGGATCCGAACATACAATTGTTCGTATATGAAGAATTCGGCATGTTTGAAATTGACATAAACCACAGGGTCTGGCCGACAAGTGACCTACACTTCAGGAGAGCCTGCGCCTACCTCGTAGATAAGGATAGGCTCATAAGCGAGGTGATAAAGGGATACGCTGTAAGGATAGACTCACCCGTACCATCCTCAATGGGAGAGTGGTACAATCCAAACATAATGATTTACGAGTACGATCCTGAGAAGGCAGCCGAGGAGCTTGAACTAGCAGGTATAGTAGACACGGATGGAGACGGGATAAGGAACGACCCGAGAACTGGGAAGAACATGGACCCGATAATATTCTACATAAGAGCAGACGATCCATACAGGAAGACGGCTGGAGAGTGGCTTGCCGAGGAGCTTGAAAAGCTTGGGGTACCAGTAGATGCAAAGGTAGTCGAGAGGACGGTCTGCTACGAGCAGGTTATGGTAAACTATGAGTACCACCTATACACAGGAGGCTGGCTACTAGGCCCAGACCCAGACCACCTGTACGACCTATACCACTCAAGCCAGGACGTAGCCCCAGAGCCGTGGAGCTACAACTATCCAGGATTCCACAACGAAACCTTCGACATGTGGGCTGAGAAGGTGAAGTATGGGTCAACGAAGGAGGAGGTTCTAGAGGCAGCCCACAAGGCCCAGGAGGTATTCGCCGAGCAGGTAGCCACAATACCGCTGTACAACTTCATAAACGTCGTAGCTGCAAGGAAGAACTGGGTTAACATTGTAAACCATGTAGGCTACGGGCCACACGAACACTTCACATTCCTCCAGGCCCACCCAGAAGGCCAGGAGTTCGGTGGAACACTCAAATGGGGATTCAAGAGCGACGTCGAATCACTAAACCCGATAAAGGCAGAGTGGGTATGGGACTGGTACGTCCTAGACAGGATATACGACTACCTCATAAGAAGGAACCCATACAACCCCGCCGAGTGGTGGCCATGGCTAGCAGAATCATGGACTGTTGAAGAGTGGACAACCCCGGATGGACAGCCAGGGCTGAAGATAACCTTCAAGCTGTGCAAGAACGTTACATTCCACGACGGTGTTAAGATGACGTCTGCAGACGTGAAGTTCACAGTTGAGCTGCTAACCCACGCGAACGTTTCAAGATGGATGCCATACACCTCGCTGGTTGAGAAGATAGAAGCCCCAGACGACTACACGGTAGTATTCTACCTGAACACTCAGAGCTACCTAGCCCTCGCATACGTGAACTACCCAGTACTGCCGAAGCACATATGGGAGAAACACTGGGACGACTGGATGGACCTGAAGCCTGACGAGACAGGTGAACTCATAGGTACGGGGCCGTTCAAGTTCGTAGAGCACATCCCAGGAGAGTACGTGCTGCTAGAGGCCAACGGGAACTACTTCAGGAGACACCCAGGAAAGAGCATAACACTCGAGTCACTAACCACGCCGGGCACTCTGAAGGCTGGAGAAACCGGGACAGTCTCAGTGGCGGTTAAGGACTACACCGGTGCAGCTGTGACAAACGCCACGGTAAAGGCGGAGATACTGAAGGATGGAGCAGTGGTCTCAACGGTAACCCTAACACACACGTCAGGCGGGACATATGAGGGAACAGTAACCGCGCCTTCCGAGCCTGGAGACTACACGGTTAGAGTTACGGCAACATATACCAACCCAACTGGAACATACAGCGCTGAGACAACAGGAGCCATGACGGTTGCCAAGAAGTTCCCAATGACACTAGCGCTGGGCGTAGTAGTACTGATAATAATAGTCGTCGGCGTAGGCTTCGTACTAACACGTAAGAAGAAAGAGTAGGCAAACCTACCTACCCCTTTTTTATTAAACTCGATCTTCAACTTTCAACCAGGACTGCTAACCCATCTGTCCCGTAACCAGCCCTGGACTACCGTTAAAGATTTAGGAAAGGCTAGATCTACACGTAAAACCTTAAGAACGGGGAAACTGTCCAGTAGACATTATGGAAGCCTTATTTCAATGTATGCTTCGGCGCCAGTTAAGGCTAACCTTTATATCCTCTCGAATCACCATTTAACCCTTGATGAAAAGATGGGCTTGAAAACCTACATACTCCGTAGGACAATCTACATGGTAATACTGCTGTTCTTTGCCATGACACTCAACTTTATAATCTTCATGGCCATGCCTGCGGACCCCGTTTCGATCCTCGCATCCACGTACAGGCTTAAGCCGGAACAGGTTGAGGTCTTAATCGAGCAGTTCGGGCTACGGGAAAGCATGTGGGTTAGATATAAGCGTTACATGGTTAACATGCTGACGTGGAACTTTGGCTACTCATTCTACACCAGAAACTCGGTGAAGGATGAGATCCTCGAAAGGCTCCCTAACACCCTGCTACTCCTAGGGGTGTCGACAATCTTCGCCATCCTAATCGGAGTCATCTTCGGAGTGAGGGCGGCCTCAAGGAGAGGGGAGATAAGCGACCTTATGGCTACAATATCATCCCTGTTTGCATACGCTTTACCAACATTCTGGATCGGTATGGTATTTCTAATGGTCTTTGGATACTGGCTCAGGGAGTGGACCGGGGGTAAGATATACTTCCCACTTGCTGGAACGATGAGCAGGCCAGCTCCAACAGAGCCGCTGGCGAAGATCCTAGACCTGCTATGGCACATGGTTCTACCAGGTATAACCCTCTTCCTGGTGACCCTGGGCGGCTACGTTCTCCTTGTGAGAAGCACCGTGCTCGAAACCCTGACAGAGGACTATATCGTGACGGCCAGGGCGAAGGGCTTATCAGAGAAGGTTGTGCTTTTCAAACACGCTCTTAGAAATGCGATGCTCCCGCTTGTCACAAACGCGACACTGTCATTCGCATTCATACTTCAGGGAGCAATCCTAACCGAAACAGTGTTTTCATGGAGGGGCATAGGAACCTACATTTACCAGGGAATAACATTTAGGGACTACCCTGTACTTATGGCAACATTCTACATCTCATGCCTCGCCGTAATAATAGCGAACTTCGTGGCAGACCTACTCTATGGCGTAATAGATCCGAGGGTTAAGTACGAGTAGAGAGGTGGGAGGAATGGTAAAGTATGAGATCATGATGAAAAGGGCCAAGAACTTCTGGTCGATATACAGGAGAAGCAGGAAGGGGATAATAGGCCTCGGCATACTCGTTGTATTCATACTGATAGCTATCTTAGCTCCTTACATAGCCCCTTACGACCCGCTGAAAGATAGAACCCTCGCAGGGACGAGGGCGAAACCTGTATGGCTAGTTAGGCTAACCGGGGCGAACTACAGCTTAAACGTCTTTCCAATAGAGGATCCGGACTTCTGCACCCAGGACTCTATAGATCAGTGGACTGTTGAAACCTCAACCCCCGGGTGGGAGATACTCGTAGAGTGGACGGAGGAGAAGGGATTCGGAAACGAAACCATCCCGGGATGTATGCTCGTAAAATTCACGAAAACAGGGGCTAGCGATGAAAACCCGTCGATCACACTGTACAAGGAGATAGACTATCCATATTCGGGGTATCCCGCGAGGTTCAAAATATGCCTAGCGGCCAGGCTCCAGTCGGAAGGCGGAAGAGCGACGGTTAAAGTCTTCATAGAAAGACTTAACGACGGGGAAAAGTTCTACATCTGGGAGGAGAGAGTAACCCCTCAAAAGAAATGGGTTGAATTTAAACATGCAGACTCATGGTCAAGCCAGATGAAAATCAAAGTTTTCAAAGATGTCCTGATAGATCCAGCACAGGTAATATTTAACAGCCCAGGAAAGTATAGGATAGGAATGGAGGCTCAGATATACCCTGAAGACTATACAGACTTCAACCTCTACATCGACGACTACGATATAAAGCTTTACGGCACAGCCTTCGGACTACTAGGGACAGACCACTTTGGAAGAGATATATTCTCACAACTAATATGGGGAAGCAGGATATCGCTGTTCGTAGGGCTAATGGCAGCGTTTGTAGGAGTAGTAATAGGGCTAATAGTAGGCTTAGTCTCGGGATACCTGGGCGGAATGGTTGATGAAATCCTAATGAGATTTGCAGACATGCTCTTAGTCATACCATTCCTACCCCTTGTCCTAGTCCTAATCGCAGTGCTAGGCTCATCTATCTGGAACCTGGTAATACTCCTGGGGCTCCTCGGCTGGATGTCCTTCTCAAGAATAATAAGGTCACAAGTCCTAAGCCTTAAGGAAAGGGCGTTCGTGGAGGCAGCTAGGGCCGCGGGAGCAGGGGCGGGGCACATCATTCTTAGACACCTCCTGCCAAACGTCTTGTCACTTGTCTATGTGAACCTCGCCCTCACAGTGCCAACCATAATCACAGTGGAGGCAGCACTAAGCTGGTTAGGGCTTGGAGACCCCAATACGATGACCTGGGGCATGATGCTCCATAATGTACAGTACTGGGGTGCCTACAAGGACTGGTGGTGGGTTTTACCGCCTGGAATCTGCATCTCGTTGCTTTCTCTGTCATTCGTGTTGATAGGGTATGCCATTGATGAGATCGTGAATCCGAGACTTAGAAAAAGATAGTAGGCAATGTACGTGTTTTTACTTTAATTTCACAGAAAGAAAACATGATCAAGTACGAATAGGTATATATGAAACTATTTATTTATAGCTGGTTCCGTCTGTGCAGATAGGATTGAAAGCAGTTTATGGCATACATCATGGAAACTTCTCTAATCATTCTCTATTCACCAAGAAAATTTTCATCGTCGCCACGAATAACCAAAAATTTAAAAATAAAAATTCAAATAATAAAGCGTCTACCATTGGTAGATATAGGAGAAGTTGAAAGAGCCATAGTAGAGACGCTTAAGGAACAACATGTCTGCGTACAAGTTGAACTTGAGAGAAGGCTTGAATATGAATGGTGGAAGGTTAAAGAGGTAAGAGAGACTCACAAAGAGCGGCCGGGTAAGGTTTAGAAAGCTGAAATTTCACCCTGAATCAGGCGAGGCGAAACTCTACTTTCTATCAAATGGTGATCCCACCAAGATTCTAGAGGCAACCTCACGAAAATGCCTTATACTATCAAGGATCTCAGATAGCCGCTTTACTAAGCCACTGGGAAATTTTGGCGTCGAGGTATGCGTCAAAGCTCTTTTAAAAGCAGGCTTTACAGTCGTAGCTAAAAATTCAACATTCTCCAATGGTGTACAGTTTAACCAAAACGAAGATGGAGATTTAGATATAGTGGCGTATAAAAATGGCAGGTTTTATGCATTTGAAGTGAAGAACAGGAAGACATATTTGAAAATGGAGGAGTACGAGAAACATCTTAAGAGATGTAGAAAGGTTGGAATAAATCCAGCGTTTATAGTATCACATGCCTCGGAGGAGGTTAAAGAACAGGCTGAGAGGGATAGGGTTCCCATAATAATTACGAACACACAGTATGTACAATATACAACTCAGAATCGGAACATAGTTGAGTCTGCCAAGAAAGATCTCGGAGACAAATTCTACAAACTCATAAGAAAGGAACAAACCCCTAGAATATTGGTAGACCTAATAGGAGAAGAAATATGGTGAAGTTGATCATCCAATATTCAAGTTGTTTATTTTTTGTGCTGTTTTTTGCATTCTATTTTTATTTGATGGGCGATTGTTTTACTAGTGATGTGTTATGGATGAGGATGTTTCGAAGAGGAAGGAGGATATTGAGGAGTTTAGGGAGGTCATGAGTGTTATTAGGAAGGAACTCCCTGGACTGATGAAGGATGTTTTTCAACCGCTGCTTGAGTTTCTGAACGTTTTCTTGTCCCCCGAGGTTGCTCGTGAGCGGGCTAGGGCTATAGGTGAGAGTTACAAGGAGCTCGTGCAGGCGGGTATTCCAAAGGAGGAGGCGCTGGAGATCGCTAAGTCTCAGGTTATCGATGTTAGGACTATATTTCAAGGTGTGTTGGAGAAGATTGTTAGTATGAAGGGTTTAGAGTCAAGGAAGGCATGGTCTAGGCGTTGGGATGTCGGAGAGGAGAGGGAGACTGGCGAGGATTAGGAATGCTCTGGCTTTCCTGTGGGCTTTCACTGTAACGCTGTGGCTGGTTTTAAGGCTGATATTAGGGCTTATATGGCTATATTTACGTCTGAGGTTTGGTGCGTGGAGAGCTAGGTGGGTGTTTAGGAGGGAGCTCCGTGGCTATGGTCTTCCAGGGTGGTTTGTTGACGATGTCTCGCTACAAGTTTACCCTTCTGTGGGTCTTAGGGATTTGTTTAGGTTGATCAGTCTTGGAAGAGGAGGATTTGGCTTCAAGGCTGAGGAGGATTGAGGAGAAGCTTGAGAGGATAGCTGGGAGGCTTGAGTCTCTTGAGCGGGTTGTCAGGGAGGGCCGGCAGGACCAGGATGTTGCTGATCTTCTCTTTCTGGTTAGAAGGCTTATCAGGTTTTACTCCAGATATGTCTGGTTCATGGAGGAGGTTTCCAGGCTGAAGTCTCTCCCCCAGATTGCTGGAGATGATATTTCCATGCATATTGTTGAGGTGCTTGCCGAGAAGGGTTCTCTGAACATTTCCCAGATAACGGAGGAGGTTAGGCGGAGGAGGGGTAAAGCTTCTAGAGGTGTCGTTTCAAAGAGGCTGGAGTATCTGAGGTCCGAGGGCATAGTTGAGGAGGTTGGGGGCGGGGAGAGGGAGAAGAGGTATTCTTTGACGAGGAGCTTGAGGGCTAGGTTACTTAGGTTGTAGGGTTCAAACTTTTTAATCTTTAAAATAGTGGTTTGAAGGGGTGGCTTAACGGTTGAAGGGTGACTTTGAATATTTTATTAGAGAGTTTAAAAGGTCTTATCCATGGGTGGAGTACGTAGCAGTGGTGGAGCCTGACGGTATGGTCTTGGCCGGGGAGCTTCCAGAGGATGTCTCAGTTGACGACGTGGTTTCCACCGGTTCAGCGTTCCTGAGCGTGGCTAGTAAGCTTTCTAACATGCTAAAGATGGGGAAAATCATGGTCTCTGTGGTTGAGAGTGCTGATGGAACCATTATCGCCTCCAGCGCTGGCAATGAGAGGGCTGTAATCGCGTTGACCAAGGAGAAGCCTTCCCTCACGGCGATGGCTGTCAAGAAGCTTGCACTCGAGCTTACCAGGTGATGCTATGGATGAACTCAAAGACTTGATTATGCGGCTGAAGATCGACGAGGAGGGCAGGCTTGTCCTAGACGGCTATCCGATGATACTGACTACCAGAAACTATATAGCTTTCATACAGCAGAGTGCCGAGGAGGTTTTGGGTGTTAACGCCGCTAGAACCGTGATGTACAGGGCTGGCTTTAAGAGTGGGTACATGTTTGCGCAACATCAGTCGGACATATTCAAGGTTAAGGGTGGGGACATTCTGAAGAAGTACCTGCACGACGCCTCGCTGAGGGGGTGGGGGAACTTTACGATCGTAAGTTTTGACTCATCTATCCCCAGGGCTGAGGTTAGAATTGACGCTTCGATTGCTGAGGAGTGGAAGGATGCAGGAAGATCTGTATGCCACTCTTGGCGTGGAGGCATTGCTGGTATACTTCAGTTTATCGCTGATACCTCAGGCCTGGATGTCAGGATCGTTGCTAGGGAGCCTAAGTGTATTGCTAAGGGGGATCCTTACTGCTTAATAATCGGTGAGCCTTATAGACATGGGAAGGTGGAGGAGGAGTGAGTGGTAGGGATTACTATGACAGGGTTTTCAGCCTTCTAGAGGAGCATCACAAGTGGTTTGAGGGCGCAATCCCCCTGATAGCGTCAGAGAACATCGTTTCCCCTGCTGTTAAGGAGGCTGAGATATGCGATTTCAGCCATAGGTATGCTGAGGGATGGCCAGGAGAGAGAGTTTACGCCGGCTGCAAGTATATAGACCAGGTTGAGCTGCTGTGTATAGAGCTTGTGAAAAAGCTGTTCAGGTGTAAGCATGCGGATGTCAGGCCTGTATCGGGGGTTGTGGCTAACCTCGCCATTTATACGGCTTTCACGAAGCCCGGGGACACGATGATGGCTAGAAGCATAGTTTCAGGCGGGCATATCAGCATGGGCCCCCTTATAGGGAAGAAGGGAACCCATATCGGAGGAACGGCTGGGGCTGTCCACGGTCTAAACGTGGAGTATCTTGCCTTAAACTATGAGAGGATGGAGGTTGACATTGACAGAACTGTTGAAAGAATTAGGAAGTATAAGCCAAGGCTTATAATGCTTGGCGCAAGCGTGTTCCTATTCCCAGACCCGGTTAGGGAGATAGCTGAGGCGGCAAGGGAGGTTGGGGCTATCGTGAACTATGACGCGGCGCATGTTGCAGGACTTATAGCTGCAGGCTACTTCCAGGATCCGCTTAAGGAGGGTGCTGACACAGTGACCTTCTCAACACACAAGACACTATTCGGGCCACAGCACGGTGGGATTATAACAGATAATGATGAGCACATGGAGAAGATAAAGAAGGCGGTGTTCCCAGGGGTTACAAGTAATCATCACCTACACAATGTTGCAGCCTTGGCGGTGGCGGCAGCGGAGTTCCTAGAGTTCGGCAGGGAGTACGCTGGGCAGATCATAAAGAACGCTAAGGCTCTGGGACAGGCGCTGTATGACCTTGGATTCAAGGTCGTAGCTGCTGACAGGGGCTTCACGGAGAGCCATACAATCCTAGTGGACATCTCTGAGCATGGTGATGGGGCGTGGGCTGAGAAGACCCTGGAGGATGCTGGAATAATTGTAAATAGGAATCTGCTGCCATGGGACATAAAGATGGGGAGGGACTTCAGAAAGCCTGGAGGCATAAGGCTAGGGACTTCAGAGATTACAAGGCTAGGCATGAAAGAGGATGAGATGAAGGACGTAGCCAGGTTCATCAAGAGGGTAATTATCGACAAGGAGGATCCAAAGAAGGTTGTGGAAGACGTAAGGGAGTTTAGGAGGGATTTCCAGGAGGTTAAATACTGCTTTGACCCGTCGAAGAAGGCGTACGAGTATATTAGGATAAGATAGCGATGCTTACAGTAGTACTTGCCGGGGCTTCACTTGAAACAGTCCCCGCAAAGATAGCATACCATCCGGTAATAGTTAGGCATGCGAGACGGAAGGGTGTATCTCCACTTAACATTATTCTAGACGACTCACTGCATCATATCGCAATGAAAACACTTAAGAACTGGAGACGTAGAGGAAGGCCTGACATCGTCCACTTCTGCCTTCTAACCCTAACAGGCTCTCCGCTTTACAGAGAGGGGAGGCTTAGGATAATAGTGCACACGTGTAGGGATATAGTCATAAGGATCGCAGGTAATGTTAGGCTACCAAGGCACTACGAGAGGTTTAAAGGCCTTATGAGCCAGCTTCTCAGGCTGGGGAGAGTGCCGCCGACCGGGAAGCCACTGATGGAGGCGGAAAAGGGTGAAATACTAGACGTCCTCAAAAAGTTTCAAGGATACAAGGTTATAGCTTTCACAGAGAAGGGCGAGTACTACACGCCAGGTAGGCTTAGGAAACTGTTCAGCCGGGTTGAGAACCCCGTCGTGGTAGTGGGCGCGTTCCCCCATGGCGAGCTTCCCGGGGAGGTTTTGGATAGGGCTGACTATAAAGTTTCGGTATACGAGAGCCCCCTCGACGCATGGGTAGTGTTGTGTAAGCTTCTATGCGCGTATGAAGAGGCCTTAAGAGAAAAGGGCTAGAACCCGCCCTTCAAGATCCTGCTGATCATCCGGTCAACTTGCCTTGTAAGATGTAGCGGCAAGCCTAGAATCTCCACGTCCATGAACCCCCTGATCAGGAGGCTTGTTGCCTCCTCTTCGCTTAGGCCGCGTGCCATGAGGTACTGTATCTCTTCCTCGGCTATTTTACCAATGGCAGCCTCATGGGTCAGGCTTGCCCCCATCGCTATACCTTGTAACTCTGGAATGGCATGTATCTCAGCCTCATCCGATAAGAGTAGGCCCGAACATTCGAGATGTCCCCTTGAGGAGTTGCTTAGGCCTTCCAGTAGTCCCCTGGCATATATCTTGGAGCGCCCTGTTGCTATTACCCTCGAGACTATCTCGGCCTTCGAGTTTTCGCCTTTGAGGACTGCTCTTGCTCCAACATCTATTATTGATGATGAAGCTCCATAGATCAACGATGTGAACCTTACGGCACACGAGTCTCCCTTGCAGAAGGCTGAAGGATATGTCTGAACGCTACCTACAGGTCTGAGAAGTATGTAGTTGCTGGTGAAGCTCCCACCGTCCTCCAGAATGATCCCTGTCCTAGGCCTCACGTGGAGTCTCCGGCCCCAGTCGTGGAGCATAGTGAATGTTAGGTGTGCATCTCTCCCGATGTAGAACTCTGAGACGCCTATGTGGAGCCCGATATCAACCTGTTTGCCGGTTACGCAGCCTGTTATCAGTTGCGCCTCAGATCCCGGCTCTGCCACTATAATGTTGTGTACAACCTGCCTTCTTCCCTGGGACGCCATGTATAGGCACGACTGAACTGGGAGGTCAACCTTCTCCCCCTCTCTAACCCTTATGAAGTATCCGAGTTCGCCCTCCAGGTAGGCAGTAGCAGTATACTTATCGGCTACGGGATCCACTGCCCTCCAGTAGTACTCTTTGAGCCAGTCGTGGGTTTCAAGGGCCTCCTTGATGCTTGTTATCTCCACCTTGCCATGGTACACTTCTTCGACTGCCTCCTTTAAGACGGAGCTGTCGACTTGAAAGTATGTGCCAGCCCGGTCTCCAACTGTCACACCGACGTCTAGGGCTCTGGAGGCCATTTCCTCTGTGATTGATGAGTAGCCGCTCCTAACAGGAGGGTACATGTTTATATCTATGTCCGGGCCGTACCTTGACGGCTTGCCGAGGGCTTTTATAATTTCCTCCTTAGACCTTTGCATTTCTCACACCATCCGTAACCCATGCTTAGTATCTGGCTTAGAGTTCTATCAGGGTCTCCGCTACACACGATTTCCCCGCTTATCATGACATGGGCAAGGTCAACATCGATGTATTTCAGAATGAATCCTTGATGGGTTATTATTAGCCCTGCTTTGCCTCTAAGCTGCCTGTCTATGATTCTACCCAGCCTTTCTACGTTTTCAACGTCGACTCCCGAGTCGGGCTCGTCTAGGATCAGGAAGTCCGGGTTCATCGCCACGAGCTGGACTACCTCAGCCTTCTTTGACTCGCCGCCTGAGAATCCCCTGTTCAGGTCTCTCCTGAGAAAGTCGCTGTCAAGTTCTACGTCTCTCAGTATCCTTTCAACGTCTATCTTCCTATTGAAGGTTTTTCCAACAGCGTTTAACACGTCAATAAGCTTGACCCCCTTCATAACTGGGGGCTTCTGGAATGCTACGCCCAGCCCGAGCTTCACCCTTTCATTTATTGGCATGTGGGTGATATCTACCCCCTTGAACGTTATACGCCCTTTTGTAACCTTGTAGCCTTTAAATCCCAGTATCGTGTAAATCAGGGTTGACTTTCCTGAGCCGTTAGGGCCGAACAGCACGTGGACCTCGTCCTCGGGAATCGAAAGATTTACACCTTTAAGAACAGTTCTACTTCCAACTGATACCCAGAGATCTTCTATCTCAAGCATTACACTATATAGTTATTATCGTTTTAAGATAAAGCTAAACTATTTCAGCCTCTAGACATTGAATGCTGGCGTAATGAGTTCTTGCAGGATATTATGAAGTGGCTTTAATTCGATGTAGGGACATAATGGTTTATAGGCTTACCTCAACCTTTATCTTATCTCCTTCTTTAGTAGGTCACCTAGCCTTGATATCCCTTCCCTTATGAGTTGAGGAGTGGGGAAGCTGTAGTTTATCCTCATAGTGTTTCTTGGAACGGTAAGCCTTGCAAACTCCTTTGTTGATGGGTCGTAGAGCAGGCCTCTTAGTGGGTAAAACGCGTGCCCTGGGACGTATAGTATGTCGTTAGGGATTGCTACACGTTCCAGAAATCTCTTGGAGTCGAACCCGTCATTCTCGGACTCCCACCATACGAAGAATCCGCCTGTAGGATCCGTTCTTAGGCCTGAAGGGAAGTATTCGTCTATGGTCTTCACCATGGTGTCTCTCCTTTCCTTATAGCCTTTGACTATGTCAGGCAGAACCTTGTCTATGTACTTTTCATAGTATATTGAGAGGATTTCTTGGACTATGGTTGCTGTGCAGAGGTCTAGGAACCCCTTATCCTTGACTACCTGTTCCATGAGCTTCCTAGGCATGACTGAGTATCCTACTCTGAAGACAGCTGCCTCCTTGGAGGTTGTCCTTAGATATGCAACCCTTGTATTGTACTCGTCGAACGTTTTAATCGCTGGAAGCTTCAGGTCTCCGAACTGTATCTCCCTGTAGGCTGCATCTTCAATTATTAGAATGTTGTGTTCCTCGGCTATCTCAAATAGTGTTTCACGCCTCTTATATGGCATGGTCGTGCCTTTAGGGTTGTCCGAGTCCGGTACCACATATATTATCTCAGGTTTCTTTGCGAAGTCCCTAATAGATTTGAGGATCGCCTCTTCAACATACTCCGGAACTATACCCTCAAGATCAGTCGGCACGCATATGACCTGAGCGCCCAGCTTCTCGGCAGGTGAGACAAAACCAAGATAAACAGGCGCAGTCGTGATAATAACGTCTCCAGGATCTATTAGCACGTCGAGGATGGCATATAGGCATTGCTGTGAGCCCGTGGTTATTAAAACGTCGTCAGCCGTGATGTCAAGGTTGTCGACGCTCCTAAGCCTTTTAGCGAGAACCTCCCTGAAACTCTGAATGCCCTGCGTCGGACCGTAGTTATACTCATTTATGACTTTCAAGGCGTTTCCCTGTGCTACGTCTTTAAGCTGTCTCTCTGAAAGCTCCTTTAAAATCTTGGCGAAAGTTTCGACAGGGACAATACCGGGTTTTCCGCCGCCAAAATAGTATTTAACTTGGTATCGGAGAAGCCGCCTAATCTCAGACTCGGGTATGAACCCGGTCCACGTTGAAAAGTCGTAAGCGGCTTCCCTAAGTGTTTGTTTAACATGAACCACTTAACGCTTCACCCAATAGTTTAGAGCTGGGATAAAAATAAAAGTATCTCTCAAGAGAAAAGTTCTTAGATCTAGATTTCCAGCTTTATAGCCTGCTCAGCAGCAGCATTACAAGTTTGCCCATCCTACCCGAATGGGAACGGTTATGGATGGTCAGATATCGGCAAATTCGTCATTAATCGGAATCTCCCGATTCATCATCCCAGTATACCTACCCAAATCCTGCTTATATTCTTATCGAACTATATTTCAGCCGTCTCGCCAGGCTTGAGAATGATTAGTTTGGCCTTTGGATAAGCATTCATAAGCTCTTCCTTGAACATTTCAGGAGTTCCCCATAGGACTGGGAAGGTTGCGTAGTGCATGGGCACCACGTACTCTGGCTTAAGTAGGCTCGCCGCCAGCGCGGCCTCCCTTGGACCCATGGTGTAGTGTCCTCCTATGGGTAGTAGGGCCAGCTTCAGCTGGTAGAGCCTCCCTATGAGCTCCATGCCTGAGAATAGGCCTGTGTCTCCTGCATGGTATAGTGTTTCGCTTCCAGCCTTCACGACAAAGCCAGTAGGTGAACCGCTTGCCGAGGAATGTACCGCCTGTGTTATTACGACTTCGAGCCCGTCTATTTTTATTGGGCCTCCTATGTTTCCATCAACTGTTTTGGCGCCCATTCCTGACGCCTTGTTTGCAACCTCGAAGATAGCCACTATAGGGGCACCTGTCCTCCTAGAGATATCTACAGCATCCTCCAGCCCGTGGTCTCCGTGATCATGACTTACAAATATGTAGTCAGCCTCTTCCACATCTTCGACTTTGACCGGGGCTGCAGGGTTTCCTGTGAGCCAAGGATCAAACAGAAGGGTTCTACCTCCTATTACCACTTTAAAGGCGGCATGGCCAAGATAGGTAACCCTCATAAAGTGTTTACCCTAGACCAATCTCTTAAATTTATACACGGAAGAGCACTCTCTCACTTCTAAATAGTCTAACAGCTATCGATATGAAGATCGTTAGGTATACGATTGAAACACCGTATGCAACTACTATGTTGGGTATGGTGGCTGTTTTCACTATTATTTTCCTTAGTATAGCTACCAGGGAGGCTATGGGCAGATATAGGGTGAAGTCGAGCATCCTTGGCGGCAAGTATGCAACTATGATTGCTGGCACCATTATAATCGTGTTCAACGCGCCGAAGTACTGCTGGGCTTCCCTGAAGCTCTTAGCGAAGACTCCAAGGGCCATGGTTAGGGCGTTACCGGTCAGGCCCCCTATGACTATTGATGCAAGCAGCCCCAGAACGAGACCTGGTGAGAACTCGAGGGATGTTACTGAAGCCTCGCCTGTCTGGAAGAGGCTTACCTGTATTCTCATGCTTAGTATCAGGCTTGCAACCGTTAGTATTCCCGTTATTAGTGTTATGAGGGTTGCGCTAAGATACTTCCCAGCTATCAGTGTCCTGCTAGGCACAGGGCTTGATATTAGGACTTCAAGGGTTCTCCGCTCCTTCTCGCCGGCTGTAGAGTCGAAGACAAAGCTTGCCGCCCCGGCCACTGAGAATACCGCGACGAATATTGGAAGCATCATTGAAGCCATAACCTCTCCGAACCCTACTTTCCTGACAGTTACGCTTGATATTTTTATCGGCTCGATTGTCTCCTTTGAAATGTTAAGCTTTGACAGCCTTTGATATGTTATCGACTTGGATATCTCGTTTACTATCACCGTAACAGATGTCCTACCTGTCTCCGACACCATGCTTGAGGGATCGTAGATAATCGTCAGGTTTACAGATTCTCCACCGGTAATCTTGTCAGTGAAGTTTTCAGGTATAACTACTATTAGGTCGTAGACGTTTTCCTGGACGAGTGCTGTATGGTTTAACTCTGGATCAACGTTGGAGACTGTTAGGGTGGGAGTTTCGTTCAGCGCCTTTACCAGGAAGACTGCCTGCGGGTCTAGGTTGACTATGCCTGTCCTCGCCGGGTTTCTCGTTGGGGACATGAAGAATAGTGGAAGGTTCATGAATATCGGTATTGTTACTATTGGCAGTATGAATGCTGCTATTATGGTTCTTCTATCTCTCAAGGCGTCTAGGAGCTCCCTCCATATTATTATGAGGAGCTTATTATCTGGAAGTTTAAATCCAAGCTCGCCGATAAATGCTGTCATCATTTTCTTCCTTCTCATGCAACCTCACCTCTTATAAGCCTCACAAATATCTCCTCAAGCTCCTTACTCTTGGATATCCTCTCAAGGTTCTCTATGCTCCCAGAGTATATTATTTTGCCCTCGTTTATGATTGACAACTCGCTGCAAAGGTTCTGCACCTCCCATAGGTTGTGGCTTGACAAAACAACCGTTCTATCCTCTCTAACTATCTCCTTTATCATCTCCCTTATCTCTCTTGCACTCATCACATCAACGCCCAGGGTTGGCTCGTCAAGGAATAGGACTGGAGGGTTGTGTATTATCGCCCTCGCAAATGCGAGCTTCCTTTTCATCCCCTTTGAAAGCTTACCTGCCAGCTCGTCCCTCTTCTCCCAGAGGGAGAGCCTTTCGAGCAGTTCCTTTATTCTTTCCTTAAGCTCTTCCTCCTCCATCCCCCAGAGTTTCCCGTAGAATAGGAGGTTCTCTACTGGTGTGAGCCTGTCATACACGCCGGTCTCCTCGGGGACTAGACCTATTACCTTTCTCACCCTTCTCTTTTGCCTGACTATGTCATAGCCGAGTACCTCAGCTGTTCCCTCAGTAGGTCTAAGTACTGTTGAGAGCATCCTCAAAGTGGTCGTCTTACCAGCCCCGTTAGGCCCCAGAAACCCATATATTATCCCCTTTTTAACTGTAAAGTTTATGTGGTCGACTGCTGTGAAACCGTTGAACCTCTTGGTCAGATCTTTGACGATAATCGCATCCATAACAGACACCTTGGTTGCTTCAGATAGCAGTTTTATTTTAATTTTAATTCGCATCTATAGGTCTAAAAAACTTGACCTAGAGATGTAAAAGTATGTTTAGGAGCCACTTCAAACTTTATTCTAAAATTTTACCCTTCGCACTGCAAATTAAAATTAAAAACCGGAGATTTAGTAAACTGTGAGGGGGATAAGCGTAATACTATGTTTTATCCTACTACTGGGAGGTGTTCCCGTTCTAGAGCCCACGCACTACTGGAATGTTGAATTCTACCCAACAGAGGTTATTGCAGGCGGGTATTTCATTATAATTCTTAATATTACAAAGAGAGACTGTCCTAGGACGCTTGAATCCATGAATATTACATTGAAGCTTCCGAGTATCCTCCAACCAGCTCATTGGCTAGAGGAATACCTACTCTACAAGGATGCTACCAAGAAACTGTATTTTTATCCTGTAATAGGTGTCGACCAGTTTACGCTTAAGATTAGGGTTTTCGTGCCTATTAATGCCACAGGAGGCACATACACGGTGACGATAAGTGGTAAGGGTGCGGAGAGAACTCCCGAGGGGGATGTAGTCCTCGTAGAGTTTGAGAAAAGCCAGCAGATCAGGATTAAGCCCTACTCGGTATGGCATTCTGTGAAGTTAACCCCAAATACCGTAACACCTGGGGATAAATTAAGATTGAAAGTGACTGTTATTAATGACGAGTTTCCCCAGCCCAAGAAAAACCTCACAGATTTCAAGGTTAACATTACAATCCCCCACCTTAACAAGACTATCATCAAGAACAGGAGTATGTTTTTCTATGGGGGAAAGTTCTCCTATTCCACCGATATAGCAGTGCCCAGGGACATAGAAGGTGGGATTCATAGGGTTTACGTTACGATAAGCTTTATCGTGGACAATAGGACTTTCATCTATAGATACACTCCAACTTTCGTCGTTGAGAAGCCCCCCCAGCTAGAAGTAACAATATATGCCCCCTTAACCGTGAAGAACCATACTGAGATAAACATCACTCTCTCAGTGTTTAATAAGGCTGAGTATCCAGCTTTGAATGCCACAGCATACATCAAGGTTGGGAGAGAAAGTTCCAGTATAAAGCTTGGAAAAATCGAGCCTTTAAGTGAGGAAGCATACAATGTAAGGATCAAGGTAGAAGCAAGGGCAAAGGAAAGAGT
>Ga0164310_10000338_pt1 | contig 24326 bp, 46 predicted proteins | sample GuaBasSedimGuay1_FD_121795 | JGI IMG/M metagenome (GOLD analysis project Ga0164310, IMG submission 121795) | Subseafloor sediment microbial communities from Guaymas Basin, Gulf of California, Mexico - Guay1, Core 4569-9, 0-3 cm | ecosystem: Environmental > Aquatic > Marine > Hydrothermal vents... | reverse complement strand
GTCTGTATCATAAGTACCATTTTCTGTTATTACAAGTGTTCCAATAGCCATACCACTAATCATTAATATTGCAACTGCTAATGCTCCAAATTGATAATACCTGCCTGTTTTATCCTTAGACTTTAATGTTCTTTTGTTTTCTCTGCCTTCTAATCCATTACTTTCATATCCTTTCATATATTCAATCTCCTGATTCAATTTTATTCAAACTTCAAGTTTTCCTCTTTTTTTTTCTAAATCCATATCTGATCTGTGTTTTATTTCAATCAATTTTTTGATTTAACTTTAAACATTTTACTTTCATCTTCAATTACTATTCAATTATTATTTTACTGTCAGTTACATAAATAGAAACATACGCTGTTTCATTTGTTATTCCCATGCCATTTAACGTGATCTCAGAATCTCCCGAATCATCAATAACATCAAAATTAATTGTAAACAATGAACCAGATCCAGTTACATTACCTGGTCCAAAGATCAAACAATACATTAAGTCAATTGTACCATTTGTATTATCAATAGTTCCCTTACTTCCAAAAATTGTGTATCCATCAAATATATCTCCCCAATCAATAGAAGTTACATTCAAAAGACTAGCATTAAAATAAACATCACATTCCCAAGATTTAACAGGTTCCCCTGGGATACATTCAACATCAATACTAAATGAAGAACTTGAACCTTCATAACTTTCTGCATAAACTTGAGTAAGTGGATCGCCAACAAAAACCTCATAGAAAGCATTAGTTTCTGCATCATCCTCAAAACTAATACAGCCATCAAGATCTGTACTTACAATATCAAAAGGTGATGAATCCTTCTTAATTACATATTGTTTTAAATTGTTTAATCCTTCGATGATGAATGTAGTATCATTTGACTGTTTTGAATAAAAGGAAATCACAAGATCCTCCCCTGAACCATTATAGACATCCCCATTTATAAAATCTATTGTAATGTTTACATCATCCGCTGATTCACATTTGAAAACTGTATTATCGAAACCAATGTATTCCTCATCAATTATGATCTGAGAGAAAGATAAAGATTGATTAAATCTAACATTAAGATCTTCGCAAACAAAAACAATATCTTCACTATTATCAATTTCAACAAAAACATCACCTGATGATGCATTGAATGAAAGAGATAACAAAACAACAATGAGTGAAATTCCAAATACTTTAAATTTAGATTTGAACATTATTTATTTCACTCCATTTATTTCTAGCCGGTTCCATAAACATTAGCATAATCCCAACCTGATTCTGAATAAGTGTACCATGATTCAGAAGGATTAGAACCAATTGTATCATCATTAAAATTCTCAGAACTAGTAGTAGTTCCAGAACCAGTAAGGGCCTCAATTGAAGGTTCTGTTGCAGCAAACATCTCTGCTGAAATAGAACTCATAAAAATCATTATTACAATTCCTAAACTTACACCAATAATAAGAACTACAATCCCTGAAACATTCTCTTGAATATCCATTCACTTCACTCTCAAATTTTCAAAGTAATTATTTTTCCTTTCCTGAGCTAAGCCAAACCAGATTAAAAAAGAAAAAAAGGAGAGGATGGATGGGTAAATTATTGCTAGGTGATGATTAGCAAAGGCCCTTAAAGGGCTCCGCCACCTTGTCCGCCACCAAATCCACCGGTGAAGAAACCAAGGCCAAGAATCATACTTAGAACTAGAAAAATCACAACACCAAGCACGATCAGAGGCATATAGCCACCGGTTTGTGCTAATGCTTTGAAACCTGATACAATTCCATCTTGAATATATCCTTTAATTGTTGAATTATTCAAGGCATTAATATCTGATTCCACAGTTGCATATGTTTGACCTCCAAGAGATCCTGCAAAGATGATTACTATTGTACCAATAGCAACACCGACTATAAGCGTTACAATTGCCATTACATTTTGTTGAACAAAACCTTCTTCCTCATAAACAGTTTCATCCATTACTTCTTCTTCAATATGTTCTTTTTCCATACAGCTCAACTCGATATATAAAGATATATAAAAGTGTATATTTAAACATAGAAGAAAATACTACTATACCACTACAACAGAGGCTTTAAATACCTACTTTCTAGAATAATCAGTTTCCAAACGATCCCTGAAACCAATTTTACTAAAAGAAAACAACAACTCAAAGATAAAAAGCATAGTTATAACAACTAAAATAAAACCCGCAATATTAAGATAAGCACTCATGATAACTGTTTGATCCACCAATAAACCCAACAGAACAAATAACACACAAAAAACAGAACCAATGAAACCTAAGATACTATAAACATAATCATAAATCTCACCCTTATGCAAAATATTATACATCTTCAAAAAGAAAATAAGGATCAATACAACTAAAAAAATAGCACCCATAGTTGAACCAATACCCGCAGTGCAAACAACATTTATCATGACTTAATACACTCCACCAACATAATTGTTACGTGGTGTAACAGCAAGGGATAATATAAGTATTGTGATAGCCAACATACAAAGCATCAAAGGCTTATAATAATTAACATCAGCACCCTCATACAGAAGGATAAAATAACCAGCATAAAACAAAACAGCAATATACAAAGCAATACGGAAATCAACAACAGCAAAAATGATACAAGACAAAGCAACCATCAAACAAATAAGATCAACAATTGTAACACCCAAGCCAGCTTCAAAAATAGTAATAACAGAATCAAACATAATTAAACAATACTCCCCCTAGATCTAATATTCATAAGAAAACTGAAAATACCAATCATATAAATAGCACTGATACACGCCCAAATAACAAGCTGGATCTGAGCAACAATAAACGCATCAATACCAATAAACATGAAAACAGTACCCACAATAATAGAAACCATCTCAGGAATCGCAAACAACAAACGCATAATAAGATCAATCAGAATATTACCCGAATAAAAAACCAAAGCACCAAGATCCAATAAAGGAAGATTCATCTGCTGATCAACAGAACCCTGCATATCAGTAGAAACAGATTCAAGATCCACATTATGATCAGTCTGAAAATTACTCACATAATTAACACTATCAGCAGGAAGAGCATAAACAATACCCGTAATAGCAAAAGCAAAAATAAGCTGAACAATAAGAATCTCTCCGAACCAATCCATTATCTTCATAATATTTCAAAACTCCTTATGTGATCATAGCGTTCTCTTTTTTATAAATGAAAATAGTGATCACCAATAAAATCCCAATGATCACTTGAATGAAAGTAATATACCAAACCTGAGCAGCAAGAACAGTAATACCAAGACCAATAACCTCAATGATAATTCCAAAATAACCAAAAGTAACCTTACTAGAAGCAAAAGTAAAACCAAACACACAGAACATAATAGCAAGCATAACAGCAAGACCAGCATCAATAAGACCTACCTTACCAGAAGTACTGATATACTTCTCAATAGTATCAACACTATCATCATCCCTAGTGAGCTCCAAACTAAGCAGAAGCATCTCATTATTCAAAGTAATAGTACTATAATCAAAATAAAGAGTGATCTCATTAGGATCCTCAGTTTCCACATGCTGAAAAACAAGATCATCACCATCATAAAGCTTGATTTCAACCTGAGCATTATCACCCGCTATATTAGCATAATAAATCTTCAAAGTTGTATTAGTCGTTTTTGAAACATGAACATCCTCAGAAAGCATACTAAAAGAATAACTAAGATTCTGATAAGTCAGAAATTCAAGATTAATAGTACTGGCCCTAGAACCCTCAATACTAGAAAGAAGAACCTTATTACCAGAACTAAAAGTATAAAGATAATACAACATGTCAATAGTTACAACCTGAGTACTGTAATAATCCTCATAAGCCTCATAAGTATAACCCGCATGAACAAAACAATTACTTAACACATTTTTAACAATCACCGGTTTAACAGTAGCAGAATAAATAAACTGAGCATAAAACGATTGCTCAGTTTCAACCAGCCCAATCCTACTCACAGGATCCAGAAGGCTCATATCAAAAGAACGAATCACGGAACCCACCGTATTATCAAAGCTCATATTAATCCTGATAATATCCTCATCAGAAGAAACATAAGTAAAAGAAGTATTTTCATTAACATAAAGATCTAATGTAACATTTTTCCCAGGTATAGTAAGCAAACAACCTGAAAGATTACCATTGTTTTTCGCATTAGTCCAATCAAACAGCGTTCCATCACGTTCATTGATCAAAGAACAATTCACATAATAAAAAGTCATAGATTCAGAATAACTAACATTATTGCCCGCACTATCAGTAGCATTAACATAAACAACATTAATTCCATCACCTGAAAGATTGAAACTTACCTCAGTGATATAACCAGGGACACTCACAGATTCATTGAAATATTCACCATTAGCAGAAATATTAACCGCAACATTACCCGCATAATTATCATTAACAGAAACATTAATCAAAGCTGAATCCACATTAAAACCTGAATCAACAGAAATAGAAACAACAATAGAAGGAGCAACAACATCTGCAAGCGTAGTAACATTTCTACAAACAGGAAGAGTATGATAATTCATAGAATTATTATAACCAAAGATACCGAAATAATAAGTTGTATTAGCTGAAATATTACTCCAAATGAAAGATGAACCTGAATCATTATAGATAACAACACCATCAGAAACATCAACAGGATCCATAGAACCATTAACAACAATAACAGTATTTTCAGTACAAAGGCCTTTGTCCCAACTGAAAACAACATTACCAGGAACACTAACAGAAACATTAGTTACAGAACCAGGAATACTAAAATTCATATCAGAACCATAAACAGTTCCATAACTATTCTGAGCCACTGAACGATAATGATAAGTAGTACCCGAACTAAGACCAGTTAAATCAGAAGAGAAAAAATCATCATAATGAATCCGATAAGCCCTAACCCCTTTACCATAAGATGCAACATACAAAAACTCGATTCCATCACCCCAAACATCCTTACCATCACTATATGTACCGAGTGTATGATTATATTCTATGGAAAAATCTGTTCCATTATATTTATATGTTCGTAATGATGGGGAACTTGAAGAAGCTACAATCCCTGTATAAACATACATTCCATCACTGAATACGCTTTTGTAATAACTACCATCATCCCTCTGTCCTTCCAAAGTAAAATTCGTCCCATTGAAGGAATAAGCATAAACCCCATCAGAACTAACTGCTGAATAAACATACATTCCATCACTGAATATTTCTTCATAATAACCTCCATCGTCTTGAACATCTTTTAACCAAAATTCCTCCGTACCATTCTCATTAAATGTATATGCCATAATGCCACTATTAGCAACAGTAACATAAATAATTGAATCATTACACCATACACCATTATACGGCTGTCCCACATCACCATCAAACTGAACATCTTTTAACCAAAATTCCTCCGTACCATTCTCATTAAATGTATATGCCATAATGCCAATATGTTCAGCAGAAACATAAATATACGATTCATTACCCCAAACATCATCATAAATTGGATAATAACCATCAACTTGAACATCTTTTAACCAAAATTCCTCCGTTCCATTCTCATTGAAGGAATAAGCACGAATCCCTTCAATGCTACTTGCAACATAAATATATGTTCCATCACCCCAAACACTTTCATAATAATCACCATCATCACTATAATCCAATAAAGTAAAATTCGTCCCATTGAAGGAATAAGCATAAATTCCCTTAGAACCAACTGCTGAATAAATATATGTTCCATCACCCCAAACACCCTTATAAGGACTACCAGCACCCGCATCATCAATAGCCGATATGTATTCAATTCTTACCACATTTTTTGATATTGACGATGTACTATCCCCATATGAATCAGTTTCCCCATATTGAAACCAAACAGTACAATTAGCACCACCATAATCAGAAAGAAAACCATTCAAAGTAATATTAGTTCCAGATTGATCCGTTGTACTATTAGTTGTAACACCAGGAGCAGAAGCAGCAGAAACAAAATTAACACTAAAACATAAAACAAAGACCGCAAAGATCAAACAAACCAATAAACATATTTTCATACCAATCCACTTCTAGCATTAAGCTCAACAGTAGAACGAGCAATAATATAGATCACAAAAGTAATCACACCTACAATAATAATCCAGCTATACTGAAAAAAACCAGAAAGAATCATAATTTGATCAGCAGTACTATCCGAAGCATCACCCATAGATTCAGCAACCGCAGCAGCAACCTCACTATCACCAATCACAAACTGATCATTAGCCATATCAATAATATCCTGACCAGCATTATAAAAATGACTATTCACATTAATCAACATAGGAATAGCAATAGCAAACAAAGTAAGAAGAATAATTGCCAGGTAAATAAAAATAAAAAAATAACTCAATGAACCATGCCTATCTCTTCTAAATTCCCTAAACGATCTCATATTCAAAAAAACCTCCTTACTTTTTAGATTTATTTTTCTTTACTTTATCCCTTTCATTCACCAACAAAAAAGGATTATAAAACGGATTATTCATAAATGGATTAACAGGATCATTGCTGCTTTTCTTTTTTCCATCAGGATTAATTGGATTTTGATTAGCTGGATTGAACAAATTAAATTCTGGATTATTTTCTGCAAAACGCTTAGACATTTCAATATAAGCATTACCTGCTTTCTTCAATCCTTTTTTTAATTTAGTAGAAGGTTTTTCCTCAGGATGATTATCATAATACTGTTTCATCAATTCCTTGTAAGCAGATGGTTTTTTTTCTTTGAATAATCCCTCGTTAATTGTTTCAAATAAACCTGTTTCTTTATTCAATCTTTCTTTCTTAGCTAAATTTTCAAAAATACTCATTTTTTACAACACCTTATACAATGCTCTGAGAGCTGCTTTTCTTTCATCAAGATATTTCTTTCCATTGCGGATGCTTCCTTGTCCGCCAGCACCACCTGAATTATTAGCACCAAACGGAAATAACGGAGGAAGCACCCGCATTATAGGGGAAGGAGCTGGTACAGCAGCCCATGAAGGATTAATTGAAGTATCTGTATTTTCAGTAGTATCAGGATTATTACTAGGTTCCGGTTCAGTTACAGTATCAGAAATAGGATTCCAATTAGGAATAGTAGGCCCAGGAACATTAGAAGGACCAGGTACATTAGAAGGTAGATTGTTATTATTTGGTATGTTAGAAGGAACATTACTTGGAACATTAGAAGGAGTGTTACTATTATTTGGTACAATGCCCATGCTATTCATATAATTAATAAGATTTGTCATAGGGCCATGATTTTTAGAAGGATCCACACTATAATCATTGACATTTATTGTTTTCTTTCCATAATCAATATTAGGATTTTGACCTGATGGATTAAAAGCTGAAACTTTCGTTCTCCTAAACTTACCCTTGATAATTGCTCCTCCAACAAGATCACCAGGATATTCATAAGGATCTATAATCCTAGCACCAGCAAGTAAACCCTTAGAAAGCTTAGGTTTAGTAACTGAAGTTCTAGCAATAGTAGTACCTAAACCAGTTGCAAATAAAGAACCAAAAGCACCAGATCCAAGAAGCCCACCAGGAAGAGGCAAAGGCCCTAATTGATTAGTTTCATATAATTTAATTTCCTGTTCATTCTTCAATCTTTCCTTAGTGTACTCCGCAGCACCTTCAAAGAAACCAGCTGGCATTAATGAAGCAATAGCGGATTTAGTAACCTTTGAAGCTTTGGAACCGCCAACCTTAGTGAAAACCTTAGAGCCAATTTTCTGGCCCATGACCTCAGCTCCCGATTCAATACCGACAGTACCAACAACATCACCAATAGCCTCAGCAAAATTAGATTCAGAAGCAAGTTTCCCCATATGTCTAGATGTTTTAGCATCATAACCCTTAGTTTTATAAAACTCAGTAACATGCTTTTCAATATCGCCCTGTTGCTGCCATTGAGAAATACCAGGGATCCAAGAAGCCATATCATCAACAGGAGTAGCAGTACCACCAATTTTTTTATTATGTTGATTCTTAGCAAAATTAATAGCATCTCTAAAAGTCTTAGTATTCATCCGATCATAATCAGATCTATTAGTAACCAGCTTTGAAGTCTTATGAACCTCTTTTGATATTTTAGGAGCTAAAATAGAACCCGCAACAAAAGTACCAGCCTTAGCAATTTTAACCGCAGCAGATCCACCTTTGACAATACCCGCAGCAGATCCAGCAACAGATCCAGCACCCGCAGCTGCAACACCCATAACAAAAGGTTTAGCTGATAATTCAATCTTAGCAAAATCCGTTACCTTATCTGCTTTTCTAGCAGCTTTTTCAACAGTGCCAGGTGTAAGTATCTTTCCTGTCTTTGGATGTCTAATATTAGGTGCTACTGTTTTTTTTGATTGAAAAATTGAATAAAAAGCCTCAGTATTTTTAATTTGATTTTTAATGATTTTCTCCGCATTTTTAGTATTGTTAATATTAGAATTTGCAATAGCCTTAGATGTATTATTTCCATTGATCATATTTAAAACATTATTATTTGGAGGCGGCGGATTAAATGCATTACTAGAAACATTACTCTTATTACTAGAACTAGAACTATTAGAAGATCTTGATTTCTTTGTAGATCTACCCGAAGAAGCAGACTTTCTTTTATCAACAGCCTGAACCATCTTCACAATATTTCTTCCACTAGAAGTTCTTTGAAGATTTCTTTTTAAAACTGGATTAATAGGCATAACAAATCAACTAGATAAAAAGATATATCTAAATGAATATATTAAACCCTGAGAAAATACTACTATACCACTACAACAGAGGCTTTAAATAATCGCATCAGCACGTTTAGGTTTCTTACCCTGAATTTTAGAAATAATAAAACCAATCTTACGATTAGAAACACGACAATCAGAAATAAGTTTATCCTCATTATCATTATCAACATCGCTATATTCCTTCAAATAATCAGAAAGCTCAGTTTCAGTAAAATAACCAAGATTCTCAGCGATAATAACAGCCTGATCAACTTCAAGATTTTTAACAATCATACCCGTTTCAAAATTACCAGCAACCACACCCTTACCCAAAGCAGCCAAAGCACGATTTAAACCATTCTGCAAAATAAGATCAACATCATCTTCTTCATTAAACAAAACTTCACTATTTTTATAATTCTTCATGTTTCATCATCCTCATGTAAACTATCAACAATACGAGTTTCAAAATCAGAAATCTCAGTTTCAGTAAGTTCATGCATCTTAATAAAATCCTTATTAAGACGAGGATTTTTCAAAGAATCAGGCCTATCAAACAATAAATTAGACCATTGATGATGCTTTGAATAATACTTCAAAAGATACTCAACCTTATCATACTTACCATACATTTCTCTATGAACACGTTTTTCAATAGCCTCAATTTTTCTTTTAAGAACATCAGATTTCTTATGAAAACTATTCTCATCATAAGTCCTCCGAATTTCAACTGGAGGAAGCCTTACTTTAATATCACCAATATAAACCTTTTGAGATTTACCATTATGATTAGCAAAACCCTTCAAAGATCTCTCTCTCAACTTAACATTAGAAACATCATGTTCATCCTTCCAGAATCTCTTTAAACGTAAAATTGCGTTCTTCCCAATAGGCCTGAAACACTTACCACGATATTGAATAGTTTTACGAGTTGCATAATCAATATCACCAAGATCCTGAGAAATAACAATAACAACTAATGGCTTAATTCCACGATGTTGATTATTAATATCATTAATAGTTCGATTAATAAAATCATACCAAGTTTTACTACTTAACAAATCACGAGCCTCATCAATCATAACTACATGCAACTTTCGTAATTCCTTATTAAACATGATATTACGCATCTTAACTGAGTACTCCAAAGGAGTATAAATCACAGCATCATCCAACACATCAACATACTCAAGATCATAAGACTCAGCAATAATCTTCTCAATAGCTAAACCAGTATATGATTTTCCCTCACCACTATCACCAGTAAGATACATAAAACAAGGTTTTTTTGCTTTAATTCTGTTCACCGTAAGATGCTCAATTAAAGTGCTTCCAAGCGTTTCAAGACTATCACACTCAGGCAACCTAAAATCTATATACTTTCCCATGAATACACCCGTAAGCCTTTTCATATATATAATTATATGTTCTACAAAAAACAAAGAAAAAGAAATAAAGAAGGATAATAGGATAAAATAATGACGATAAGCCGCCACCAAATCAACAGAACAATCAACCAAATAGATCAAGAAAAAAAAGAAAACAAAAAATACCCAAAAAACGAAGCAAAAGCACTACTCTCAATAGCATACCTCACCAAACTAAACACAAAGAAACTCATGAACTTCAAACCAGAACAATTCATAGTAGAAAAAGGAAAACTCAAAATACTAGCCTGGGGAAAAAACTACAAAATAAACAAAACAGATCCACTAGCACAAAACATAATAGAACTAATAACACCATCATTCCCCGAAAGATACATATTTACATACTTCCGGAAAAAAACAACAATACAAGTAAATGGAAAAACATATACCAGATATAACAAAACATATGAATACTGGCTAAAAAAATGGTTCGGATGCAAACACGTAACACCTAAGGATCTGATGAAATAACAATATCATCAAGATCCGCAAAAAAAAGACCAATAGAAACAAATAAGAAACCAAAAATACACATAAAAACATCATACCAAGAAACAATAGGGCCCAACGCAACATTAAGAAAAATAACAGAACCAATAATAAAAAACAACTTAATTAAAATCCAATCAAGCGTTTTTAAATAATCATCACTCATCTTTTTTATCTGATTTTCTTGTAACATAATAACCAACATATACAACGATAATAACATTAATCAAAATCAACACCAAAGCATTAACAGAACTATCATCCTCAACGCAAGCTCCTGACATCTCACCAGAAGGAACCAAAAAAGAACCAGCAGCAAAAAGAAGAACAAAGCTGACAATAAACAATATTGCAAGACGAGATTTCATTTGTAACCATCCAAAACATAATAATAAATTCTTTCACCTGCATTTGCATTTGCAGATCTCCATTCCTGATGATAATAAAATGTATAAGATTCACCAACTTCAAGATCATCAAGATAATCTATTTCATTTCCAAAATGAAACTTACCACCATATTTTACAATATTACCATTTACTGTGCTATTATGGATCCATAATGATGTATGTGGATACTCGCCACAGAAATCACCGAAACCCTCAGTAAGACCTTTTTCAAAAACACCCACAATCTCACCACGTTCATAAAAAATTAACTCCCAACCACCAGCAGATAGAAACACTACACTAAACATCAAAACCATTGCAACAGCCACTTTCAAATCTTCACACCTCATAAGTTAAATATACTACTGAAAATATAATACCATATTACAACACCAAATATCACAAGAGCAGTAGTAGACAATAGAAACTGATGTTCATATAACCAAATAACAATATCCTCAACTATCTGTTTCATTTCTTCATCAATTCCCCCTGTTCATAAAACGTGCATTAAATGAACATAAGATTTTTAGAAAAATTCTTGATAGCAAATTAGACACCCGTTTTTTGAACACCAGATTTAATATTTTGCTTAATTTCAGAGATCTTACCAATGCTAGGATGCTGGATCTTACCAAACTTTTTCTTATATGTTATGTTTTTGTTAATGAAACGAATACTTTTACCACCATGTAACAACTCAATAATCTCATCAACTGTTTCACCTGGAAGCTTAGATCTACCCAACTGCTTACCATTAGCCTTAGCACGTTCCAAACCCGCCTTAGTACGATCACTAATTTTATCTCTCTCAATCTTTCCAAGAGTAGCCATAATAGAAATAACAATATCTCTCCAAGGCCCTAAACTACTGAAATACTGATCCTGATAACTATGCCATTGAATACCAAGCTTTTCCAACTCATTCAACTTTTGAAGAGTAAACAAAGTACCAGATCTAGAAAAACGAGTAATATCCCAAAACAAAACCACATCAAATAATTTCTTATGAGCATCCCTAAAAAGCTGATCATAAGCAGGCCTAGAATCCTCCTTACCACTAATCACATCCTCATAAACCTTAAAAATCTCATAATCAGAATTAATACAATACTTCCTCAATTGCAAAAGCTGATTATCCGCCTCCTGGTTCCTAGTTGAAACCCTAACATAAACAGCAGCTTTCATTTAATACTCCAAAATAGATTCCAATGTATCAATCGCTTCTTGAATAGTATCAGCGTTCTCTTGAAATTTTTCAACTCTTTCAGATTCCTGTAAATTCTCTGGTGCATTATCATATTTTCCTTGTTCACATTCTTGCATCTCAGATAATTGATTAATTAAATCATTGAGTTGCCCTGCTTGATTTTTATTCATACAATATCACTTCCAAATTTCTCAACTGGATTCCTTATCTAATCGTTCATTCAATCTTGCTAATTTTTGATATTTAATGCTTTCAACCAAATCGGAATCAAATATAATTCTCATCTGCTTACACATAATCTCAACATCTGCAATTTCTTCTGCAATCTGTTCCTTAGTAGATCCATTTATATTACGACCATACTTAGCAAGTTTAGTAATCAATTCTGAACATTCTTCAATCGTCTGTCTTATTTGATCAGATTCACCCCAAAGCATAATGCATCTAACACCAACTTGTTCTTCTGTTACCATTTCAATCATCTATTATTTTTACTTTTGAACTTTCAATTATTTTTCTATTAAATAAAGGATATTTACTTTCAATTAATGGCTCAGAAAATCCACTTAATTTATGATTTACAATTAATTCCACTTGTATCTTATATCTATAAAGATTATTATCTTCACTATATGATGTTCCCATTTACATAACACTCCATTCATAGTTTTTCTCTTGTATATAATCTAATTTCATTCCCCATATCGATTCTTACAAATGATTCTTCAATTTCTATTCTCATTCGTTCACCATTTGAGAATCTATTACTTTCCTCATCAATTCAAAATCAATCTCAAATGGTTTTCTTTCATCAGGAACTTCTGATTTTTTACCAATGGAATAATCAAGATATTCATTATACAACGATTCAACCAAATCAATTTTAGTAGAAAACATCCAAGATAAAAAAGAATCAGGATTCATCTTATTATATTCATCAATATATCTTTTTAATGTCATTCAATCACTTTTTGCTAGAAGCAACGTTTCTGTTTTTCTTCTTGAATCAAACAATCCAATTCATCGATTAATTCATTATGATCAATATTTGATATTTTCTGCTTCAACTCTTCAAATTCCTTTTTTTCCATTCAATCACCCTTCAATAATATCTGCTGCTTTCCATTTCCTTGATTAATCTCTTATATTCAACTCTTAAAAATGCTAAATTCTCAATATCAATCATTATCACAATTCACCCCTAAATTTACAGTAACAATTTTCAAACCTTCATCCCTAGCAATTTTCATGATTTGCTTATTAACAATAAAATTTTCAAACTTAGAAACTCTCATAAAATATCACTTCCAGCTTTCCAAACAAAAACCTCATATCTTTGCATAGGTTTCTTAGGAGCAGGCATAGGAATATCCTTCAAACGAACAATCTTAACTCTATCCCCTGGTTTCCTAAGACTAAACCATTTATCAAGATTCTTAGTACCTGGAATCTTCCTAATTACATTCTCACCAGAATCAGGATCCTTTTTACTAATTTTAATAACATATAATTTCAAAAAATCACCAGAATCAGGATCTTTAAAAACTGAATTTTCAACCCTAACAAAAAAACCAATCAAAACCTCATTAACATCAAGTTTATAAATCTCAGAAGGAAGAGGTTCAAGCACCCAACCACTACCCTCATTAATCCTCTTCTGATTCATCCAAATCCCTCCAAACAATATCATGTGGATCATTCAAAAAATCAAAACGTGGATCATCCTTCAAACCAGGACATAAACTAAAACGAGATTGCTTAACCTTCTTCTGTTGCTTCTCTTCATATTGTTGATAATGAAACTCAGTAACCTTCCTAGTAACACCACAACCACAAGAACAATGTGGATTCTCATGATTCCTTTGAAGATACTTATTCACAGTTGAATTAATACTAAAAACACGTTCACATTTCATACAAGCCCAAAAAGTAACCATCTTAACAATACATCCCCCTTTCAAATAAATTAGAACCAGAACCATTACTATCATTACCACTAATATTCTCAGGAGCATAAGTCAAAAGCATAAGACTATTGACCGCTTCTTCAAGAGTAAGCTTAGGCTTAGTAAAAGTTAAATGATGTTCAAAACGAGTAGCACCAATCTCTTTTTTATAATAAACCTGACACCAATCATTAACAAACTTCCTAAGACTAATACAACCAACATCCTCCATACGCAACTGCTCAAAATCACGAGCAACACCAACCTGAACCAAAGAAACATTACGCTTACGGAAAGGAGTAACAGGCTCAAAAAAACCATTCAACCAATCCAAACAACGTAAAAAATCATTCAACACCAAAGGATTCTTAGAAGCCTTAATAAAAATCTCAACCAAACCAGAACCATGAACCGTAATAGTAACCCTCCGCTGCTCAAACCACTTAACACAAGTAGAACGCTTATTAGTCGTAACCTCAAAATCATTAGCAACCAACCAAGCAGCATATTTGTTATTATTTGATGGGATGCCCTCCATCCCATTTATGTTATTTTCAAGGATTTTCATTTCAAGTTTAATTCCATGTAAAGTTACAGGTGGATTTTCTAAAACTTTCAATGTTTTTGGTTTGATAATTGCCTGGTAAAATCCCCTGGATGGCTTTTTAATAATCTTCTTATTATGAAGCCTATTAAGTTCAGTTCTTATCTTAGCAATACGTTTTTTATCAACTTTGTAATTTTTACCATTTTGAAGAGATCTATCTATGCTTTTTGCATTATGCTGGATACGTGGATTTGATTCCAGTAATTTTACGATCTCTTCACTCAAAACCAAACTAAGGGATCCCCCCCAAACATAACAAAAATGATGTTATTTTCGATGTTATTTTCTAAATTTTTAGAAAAAAAATTATTCATGCAAGCCTCCAAAGAGTATTTGCCCTCATTTTTCCATTATGATCAGGGAAAAAATCAACACCAGCTTCTTCAATCAAGCCAATATTTACTAGCTCTCCTCTTCTAGGAGTAACACAATTCACAGGCCACCCTAATGCTTCAACTATTTTTTTATCAGGTATAGGATTAGGATAACTATTTTCAAAAACTTTATACACAGCCCATTGTGCTTCTGAAAGATTCGAGGGTTCCAGCCTTTTATAATTTTCATTTCTCACTATCTCAGATAATGAAATTTGCCTTTGCATATCTTTTTTCCACCTTCGATATATTTATATTTTTAACATAAAGAAAAAACTGGATCAGCTAGCTGGATGGGATGCACTGTAAAATTAATGCTAGCTGGTTCCAGTTGATAAGAATGAGATAAAAAGGAGGGTGGCCAGGAATCGCCATTTACAAGAAAAGACGATTTATGGGGGTTATGCCAACAAAGATGCATATTTTTAACGATCCCTGGCCTGATGCATGTAGGAAATCTAAGAGGGAGAGGATAAGGATGGTAAAATGAAAAATAGAAATTAAACCCATCCTCATCCATTATGAAATTTAACATAAAACCTCCAATAGATCTGAAAGGTTTTCAGGATCTACTTTCCCATTGTTTTCATAATAAAGTTTAGTAAGTTCAATTAACTGAAAATTACTGATTCCATGTATTTTAGCATCAACACGAATCATTGAACTCAGTTCATTAAGTAGCTTAAAATCATCACTGAACAAAATTATCACTACTCCCTATGTCAAGCATACTGCTGCATAGGGGTAATGGTTGACATGGACTTATCTGGAAATTATTCCAAATCTCGGCGGGCCCATAATCCAGTACTCCTGTTGTTGTTGTCAAGCAGTATTCATAATTTATTTTATCAAAAAGAAGATCATCAAATTTAATTTTACAGACCTCTTCATAAATATCATTTTCAATTAAATGAAGATACCTAGAAGTTGTTTCTAATGATTCATGACCAAGTATTAACTGTAATGCTTTCAGATTCATTCCTTTTTTTAAACATTCAGTTGCATAATAATGACGGAAGGTATGCGGATTTATCCAGCTGCAACCCGCAGATCTAGCAATTGGTTTAAGGTATCTTCTGATATACCAAGGTGCTGCTTTTCCTCTATCTGTTGTAAAAGTATATATTTTTGATGTTTTCCATCTATGATAATTGATATAATTTTTAATTGATGGATATTGATGGCCTTTTAGAACAAATTCTTTTACTGGAACTACTCTATTTTTTCCACCTTTTCCATCATAAACAATTATATTATTTCGATTGAAATCAATATTTTCAATTTTAAGATCACATACTTCTTCAATTCTAAGGCCAGTATGAGCCATGAAATAAACAACAGTTTTCAATAATTTTCCCTGTTTACTTCTTTCACATTGTTTAAGCACCCTAGATATTTCATGTGAATCAGGGATTTTAATAGGTACATGATGTTCTTTGAATTGTTTGAATTTATGTTCAATATCTCTGAATTTGCACCAGCTATTAGCTGCTTTAATATAATGATTCAATGATTCTCTTTTAAGTCCTTTTTTAATACGTTTTGCAAAATAAGAATAAACCTGATCAGGATTGAAATCAATTAGATCTACATCATTTTTTTCAAGATGCCTAAGTTTCCTTTTTCTTTCATCTAGGGTTGATGCACTATACTGTAATCTAGTAAGTGCATAATTATCATATTCATCCCAAGTTTTCTTATCAGCCTTCAATGATCATCACAACCTTTAAAATTGTTTTGAATCATTTACTTTTTTTATAAAATAACCAATACTGAAACCTAGCTCATATTTTCGTAACTGCATCTTTCCTCACTATTCCATCCTTTTTAATCTATCTCCAATTCTTCCATTTGGATCTAGATAATACTGGCATACATAACGTACAAAACCCGCCCTAGTTGTGAATATGTTACTTTTTTCTACTATTACATCTATTTCCTTAATTAGAGCATTTGGAAGTTTCACAGGCGTATAATTATCCTTCATTGTTACCAATTTTGGTAAACATTACGGATATTTAAAGATTATGATTAAATCAATAACTCTTTTATATGGTTACTTAATAAGTATAAAACATGGATGGAGCTAAAAAGAAAAGTGATGATTCAACACCAGTTAAATTATCCAATGGCATTATAGCCCAGATTGATAAGATAATTAAAGAAGATCCTGACCATGATTTTAAATCAAGGCCCGATGTACTTAAATATCTTATACGGAAATTTATAGATCATCAAAAGGAACTTGAAAGTTTCTCAGAGAAAAAGTAACTGCATCTTCAACTGCTTTTTCTAAATCATCATTTGCATATTGTTTAAGTTCATTTAAAATTGTATTTTCTATTTGAATTGTTTTAAATTTAGATTTGTTTTCTTCCTTCAAATGGTTTGTCCTCCAACCCAACTAAATATTACAAATGTTGTATTAATTGTTTAATATTTAATATCAATTATTTAGTTATTCCTACATAATGTCAACATGAACATTTTTATTTTTTGATTGTAGGATTTATAATATAATATTTCTTACATAAATAAGAATCTATCTGATAAATGAAAATATTAAATATAACCAGATAAACCAATCATGAAACCATACAAGAAAGCCACAGAAAACCAAATTACCAAAATACCAAGACCAACCAAATCACCCTGAGAATAATTTTCTTTCTTCCAAAAACTCTTATGAATAAAATACAAACAAGCAGCAATAATAATAAAATCACCAATTCCAAACAATGAATCACCAAATAAAACAAAATTTGAAAACAATCCAAATATTTCCAGACCTAAAATAAGAATACACACAATCCCTGCAATAACATAATGATTTTTCATGATAAAACCCTCAGAATCTACAATAAATCTATATATATAAGTTTATGTTATTCTTAAAAGAAAGTAATAGCAGTAACTAAAAAACTACTAATAATAACAGGATAAAACGCAACCTTACCTTTTATTTTACTCCAATAACGTAAACTATAATGAACACAAGAAAAAGAAGCAAACAACAAAAGGAATACAACAACCATATCTGAATCAATGATCCCCAGGCCCACTATGATCCAGCTGAGAGCAGCTAGATCACCTTTTCCAACAACCCTTGAAATAATCATACTGAACAAAACAGCAACACCAATGAAAACCATAATATAAAATATAGAAGGATTTTCAAGAAAAATCATAGATCCAACAATACCACTCATGAACCAATTATAACGAGAATCGATCTTCCCTTTTTTAAGATCCTGATAAGTAAGAATAATCAACCAGAAAATACCAAAACTAAAAAAATATGATAAATCCATTTTAATCAACGTAAGAGCCAGAAATCAAAATATCAATATGATACATATCATCCATTCGTTTAACCTTACCCTGCTGAATATACTGAGATACAAACGTGAAATTATTTTCATGTTTAGACCTTGTATTATTTTGAACTTCATCACACCAGGAACAAATTTTTTTAAGGATCTTCTTATGATACATTTCACTAAGATTCCAGCTATCCTCATTCATAAGATCAAGATTTTCCTCTTCCACCTTAAAAATCTTAAAAGCCTTACCCGCAGCTTTCATAATGAAACTAGAAGGAAAATCAAAATCAAAATGAAGAGAATACTCCCCCTTCTTTGCAGATAAAGAATACTTTGGTTTAAGATTCTTAATATGAATCTTTGTTTTACGATCACCAAAAAAAGCCATCAGTTAATAGGCCCCCCACCAGAAGGAAGAACAGAACCCGTATTCTGAGCCGCACCACTAAGCGTATTGAACAAAGCAGGGCCAAATAACAAAGCAAAGATAATAATAACAATTGCAAGGACAATAATAATCATCCATCCTTTACCGCCAAATATACCACCTGATTTTGGTTTAGCATGTTCAACAATGTAACGGGCAAAATCTCTTACATCACTGCTAAGCTGCTGAGTTTTCTTTAAAATGAAAAGACTATTGTTTTTAGTGAAAACCTCTTTTTCAAAAGTACTAAGACTATCCTTAGAAAGATACGCATCAATATTGCGATTATAAAAAAAACAAGGATACTGATCCATACGGAATAAATAATCCGCTTTCTCATCCTCAGTAGGCATTTCAAGATAAGAACGAGCCTTACCATCATCAAAACAAGAACCAGGAACACTAACCATATTCCCTTTTTTAGGAGCAGTAAGATAACCGACCATATCACGATTATAAACACCATCTGCCTCCTTACCTTTAAGCGTTCCATGAATAAACGGAGCTGCAAGTTTAGTAATGAAAGGAATGACAACACCAGTACTATCAAGAGTTAACGTAACAAGGCCCTGGCCCTCCATCATCTGAGTAAAAGCATGACGTGTAAGAAAAGTACTGAAAATAGAAGATCCGAAAATACCAATAAATAAGAATACAATTCCAATGATCAGATCACCAAGTAATAATAAACCCATGATAAAAAATATAGATGGAAGCATGCCACTTAATAAATAAGATCCATACTTCTTAGCAGTATACATGCTAGCCATAATTATCTTATCCCTCTATTCCAAGTCTTTTAAATCTAAACATTAAAGTAGCACCGCAAACCGCATAACCCAAGCCAAACATAGAAGCAAGCATTGAGATCAACCAGATTAAAACATTTGAAGTTATCATATTGACAATTAACATAATAACTGCTATGATGCAACCTATTCCCATTGTTAAAAAACACTGCTTTGATAATTTATTTAATCTACTGAACATATCTTTCTTCACTTTCCCCTTAAACTTAAATTAAAACCTTTCCTAGGTTGTTGCTGATTATTGAAATTATCCATATCTGGATAATGATATTCAAAACGAGCAGAAGTTAATTTATCAAAAGCAGCAGCACCAAGGCTGAGAGTACTGCTGCTCAGATAATCAAAAACATCCACCATGAATTTAAAATTATGAATTACATCCTGTTTAATTGTCTTGATGGTTTCCAAGGTTTCATTTAATACCTTTAATTTTTCATCAAGCTCATTTGTTTTGATAATATTATTATCAATCACCTTAGCTATTGCATCATGCGGATTTTTAGAAAAATCCTTGTCATTGTAATCTAATAATTTCTCAACTGCTTTTATTTTTTCACTGGTTTCATCTTCCCAATTTACAACATTGACACAATGAGTTCCAAATTCTCTGATCCATGCGAAATCTTTTCCTAAAAGGTAACGATCCCAATCGTTAAAATTAGCTAGTTTATTTCCAGTGGTTGAAATAATATGAAGTATTTCATGAACATCATCCTCAGTTAATGAAGATTTTTTCATTAGTTCTTGAAGCCTTCGGTTATCCTCACGATTTAATACTTTATCAGTAAAACTTTTTTCAACTTGATCTTGAAACATGTATGAGCTGAGAGCTTTTTCATAGCTTTGTGAGGGATCAGACATCAAAACGGTTATATACATGTATATATATAAACATATTGTTAAACATGTTCACAACAATAGCTATAAATGAAGATACAAATAATGTTTTATTAGAGATCATACCACTATACAAAAAAAAACATGAACTAAAAAAACTAAGCAGAAGCAAAATAATCCTAGAAGCACTAAAAATACTGAAACAAATGGAGCAACTATGAACCATGATGAACACATCAGGAAAAAAATAGCAGCTGAAATGATCATCAAACACATAGACAGCAACATAAAAATGGGAATCACCGCAATAATAATCCCCTTCATCACATTAATACTCATCATAAGCCTAGGGCAAATACCAGCACTTGTAACATGGTCAATAAGCTTCATTTACATAGGATACATCCTTTTCAAATCAAGAAAATACAAAGATTACCTAATAAAAAAATATGAACTACAACACCTTAAAAAAGGGAAAACAGAAATATGAATGAACAAATCGCCGGAGCCGGATACATACTAACATTTTTTGAAAACCTAATCAACCTAAACAATGGATACAGTGAACTAAAAAGAAGAATAATCAGCTGCAAAACACACGCATCACTAGAAAAAATACAAACAAACAATACAAACGCAATACCTGGAGAAGAACTCAAACAAATAACAAAAGCCTTCCACAACATAAACTTCTTCATAGATCAAACCTACATCATGAGCCAAGCACTACAAAACAAAGTACAAAGCTTCAAAGAATCAAAAATAACAGAACTCTACAAAAAAACAGAAGATGGAAAAATACCCAACCTGGAAGAACTACAACAATATATAATTCTAATAAATACAGCATTTATAGATGATGTAATGGAAAAACTTCTAGTAGACAGTAAAGAAATATATTCAAAATTAAGGAAGTAAAAATAAACATGGATAATGAAATTATTGATCTTAAATTAAACATATATCCAATAAAACATATGGGTAAAGCAGTAATACTAATAAAAACAGAAATACACGACACAGAAAGGATCCATGAAATATTAAGAAAAGCATTTAGAGATGAAGCACTATTCTCAAAAATAGAAATAAAAAACAAATGGAAAGCACTACCTAAACTAGTAAAAATGAACCTACTTAAAAAAGAACAAATCAACAAAGACACACTACTCAAAGAATTTCTACCAGAATAATTAGTTAAACCTTTTTTTTAAAGGGCCGAATCACTGCCACCATTATTTTTAGATCCACCAAAAAAACCAAGGCTTAAAATCATACTTAAAACCAAAAAGATCACAACACCCAATACAATCAATGGAATATAATTCCCTGTTGCACCAAGGCCCTGAAAACCTCCGCCAATGGCATCATAGATATGACCACGAATATCATTTAAAGTATCATCACCATTTTCAGAAACAGAAGAAACCGCAATGTTATCAAACATAACATAAGCAGCAGAACCAGAAACACCAGAAATATTAAACACAGAAAGATCAGTAATGCCACTACTGAAAATATCAGTACCAGATTTTAACAAACTAGAACCCTGATAAATCTTACCAGTAACATTATCCGTAAGCCAATCAAAAGAAGTAACAATACGATACCAAGTATCAACACTAATAACCTGAGTAAAAGCACCATCATAAAAATTAACAGAAGTACCAGATATATTAAATTGACAAATTACATTACCAGAAGAATCCTTCAAATAAACAGTACAATTATCATGAGAAGCACTTAACTTAAAATAAAAACTCAAAGAATCATAATCATCCGAAGAGAAAGTAAAATCACTATAATCATTGTTTCCATCTGGATCATTCAACAAAAAATAATTATCCGATGAAGCACCAGTTTGATCACCCTCACGTAACTCAAAATCATGATCACTCCAAACACCATTAGAAAACGAAAGCAAACCAGAACCATCAGAAACATAAGCAGCAACCACAGCACTATTACGATACAGCGTATAAGTAGTAGATGATTTAAAACCAGAAAGATTGAACCAAACAGATCCGCTAACAGTATTTGCAGAGAAAGAAAGAACAGTATCACCAGTAGAAGCACCAGCGATATTACTGTTTAGATATGACAGTGTAATATTAATCGGGTTACTGCTTGTTATGTTAAAATCTGTATCATTGAACTTTATCCAACTGCCTGATTCGTTTAACATTACCTGGCTTAATGTTATTCCACCTGCTGGAAAAGTATAGTTTTCATTGCCTACATTAAATACTGTCGTATTGTCATATGTTACATCAGCAGAAACAGAATAAGACCAACTAGCAACTATACTAAGCAATAAAAGGAAAGAAAAAAGGATTGTTCTATTTCTGTTTTTCATTTAAAACAACCTCAACCTTATGTTAATGTTATCTGATTCCAAGTTGAATTTGCATATATATAAAGACCAGAATTTAATGTATCCCAAACCAATACATCTTCTACTGTATAACTAGCCCAATCTCCTGCACTTCCAGGTACACCTACATTATAACTCAATCCATTGAAAATATTGCCCCCACCCATAGTTGAAAAATTGCTTGTTATAAATCCTTTAAATTGATTATCATTTATTATATTATAATTACCAATTAATTCAATTCCCCATTTTGCAACACCATTACCATCAAAAATATTATTTGTTATTACATTCCAATCAGAAACACCATATATTTTTATTTCTGCTTCATCATTACTATCTGCACTATCTGCTCTAAAAAGATTTGCATTAATGATATTATTACCACCAATTAATACCAAACCTTGTTCGTCATTTCCTTCAAATTCACAATTACTTACTCTATGGAATTTGCCATCAATTTTTAAACCAACTCCTTTATTTGCACCGAAACGACAATCAATAATTCTCATATTACTATTCGAATCGCTATAAATACCACCATCATTATGACTTCTTTCAAAAATACTATTAGTTATACAAAAACCCCATGCATAATCTGTTTTTAATCCCCAACTATAAGTCTCTTCAACAAAAACATGGTCTATATGAACATCTTTTATATGACCACCATTTGAATCATCAAAATAAAATCCACCACCTGCTGATTGAAGAGAACCACGACCATTAATTGCAAATTGTTGATACATATTCCATGTTATGTCATTAGTTCCATTTCCTCTAATCACCCATTTATTAAAATTTACAGGAGGTCTTATACTTGTTTGTCCTATTCCATTACCTGCTAAATGTACTCTACGGTCAGATACATTTATACTAGCATTACCTAAATAAAATGCCCCCGTTCCTAAATGTACAGAAACAGGTTTAGTAACAGCAACACTTTGAATACAATCATTTATAACTGTACTAAAATTAGTGCTTTTAATTCTAATTAACCCATTTGAATTATTAATAGCCACATAATCAGAACCATCAATATAAATCTCAAAATCAAATGGTTTCTGCAATATCGTATTACCATTTTCAAGAATACCTGTTGATTCTGAAAATGTGATTGTTGCAATTCCAACTGCTGTTACAACAAGACATAACGCAACTGCTAATGCTCCAAACTGATAATATTTGTATGTTTTATCCTTAGACTTCAATCCTTTTCCTTTCATTTTTTGGTTCGACTCCTTTAAATATATCTAATCAATTAAGATTAATCAGCAACAAATTGGAGGAAGAAAGATCTTGGTTCGACTCGT
>Ga0164310_10000337_pt1 | contig 24359 bp, 40 predicted proteins | sample GuaBasSedimGuay1_FD_121795 | JGI IMG/M metagenome (GOLD analysis project Ga0164310, IMG submission 121795) | Subseafloor sediment microbial communities from Guaymas Basin, Gulf of California, Mexico - Guay1, Core 4569-9, 0-3 cm | ecosystem: Environmental > Aquatic > Marine > Hydrothermal vents... | reverse complement strand
CAATCATCCTTATTCTAAACCAATCATCATTCAGAGCACTCTTCATAATACACCTATGCAAACTCTCCACAAGAAGTAAAGGTTCCTTTTACATACATAAAAAACAAAACAGAAAAAAGAAAGGTGCCCTAGGCGTACTATTACTTTAAATTAGGCATTATTTTTATATATTTCTCCTACGGAGAATAATAGCGTGATACTATGACAAGCCAAAAACTAGTGAAAATTCAGGTAGAAGAAGATGAAAAATATATCCGATTAAACTTTGAACTAACAAAGAACATCTACCCCACACAATTACCAGAAATCATAAACGAATTCCCAGACGTACAAGGGAGAAAAATACTACTCCTCTCAGGAAGGGGTCCTATATGGCTATACTGTGCTCTAATACACAAGTACGCCCATCTCGTTAGTGCGGTAGCTACATACGATCCAAAGATCGGAGGATACGTAGTAGTCTCCTCTCATGCCCTCGACGTGGATGTCGGAGAGATCATCCTCGCATAAATAAAATCCCTTAGTTTTTTTATCTCCATGTTATAAACGTGGGTAAATGCTTAATAAGTAATTAATCAGTATATAGAAGGGAAGATATATGGGAAGATATCCAAAGTTAGGACCATACAAAGTGGTTTCTTTTGCAATTGAAATTGATAAATATCAGATTCTCAAGGAGATTGCGTTCCAGAAAGGCAAAGCACTTTCTGATTTACTTCGTGAAATAATAGATGATTATTTGAAGTCTCATGGTCTCCTAGAGGCAGAGGCTGTCGCTATGAACGGAGGTATAAAAGTGCTTTCTCTCATCGAACAAAAGTTACTTACCTCAGAGTTAAAGGAGTTAATGATGGATCTAGAACGATTATCCAAAAAAATTAACGAATACCCTAAAGGAACAATATCATGGTTCGACATAATAGAGAAAATGAGAGCAAAAATTAGAAGAGCTTTAACTATAATTCAAAAGTTAGGGGTACCTTCCGACGCAACTCTTAAGAAACTAAGGCAATATTCGGAGCTAGTAGAAAAGTCGCTATCTTAAAATTATCTATTTCAGATTTTCTTTAGGGGAACCTACATGAGTAATATTCCAATTGTAGATTATACGGAGCCTTGGGATTGGTTAATTATCCTAGACGCCTGTAGATTCGACTTCTTTGAAAAGTACGCCTTCCCAAAAATACGATCAGCATATCCTATCGCTAGATTAGAAAAACGAATATCGTTAGCCTCAGAGACTACAGGCGTACTAGAGCGTTTCCCTAAGCTAAATAATGTAATCGTATTAACTGGGCATCCTTTCGTACTACAAAGAAAAGACAAATTCCCTGAGATTATAGACGCAAAATTTGATTATGAATTATCTACTTGTCCTCCTTGGTACATGTACGCTTCATTTATGGTTCATAAGAATCGCTTATTATTAAGGAGGAGACGGATATTATGGTTCCTTCAACCTCATCATCCCTTTATCGGTAAAACACGGCTTAATGTACGAATTTATGAAGGAGGAAAGAGTTCTCCATTACACGGAACCGAGAAGATCGTAAGAGAATACAGGATGTATAAGGAAAAGGGATTATTAATACCCGCATACCGTGATAACCTTCTTTTAGTTACGAATTACGTGTTAAGGATGTTAAAACACATAGAAGGAAAGATAATAATTACCTCAGATCACGGAGATGGATTAGGTCTTCCTTTAAGACCCGAAGACCCTCCTATACTTTCGCATCCTGCAGATAGGAAAGAATGGGAATTAAGATTAATTCCTTGGTGTATAATTCATAAGGGGATAAAATGACACTAGATCTAACATATTATAAAATGAAACTCTACCAGAAAGCAAAAGAAGAGAACTCAAATCGAATTAACGTAAAGAAATTGCTCATTCCACTATGGATTTTAAGGGAGTTAGAGAGGCAAGGGATTATCAGGTTCATAGGATTGAACGAAATAGAGATCCTAGAACCCTTAGCCTTAATGAAAGAAAGAAAAGAGGAACAAAAAGAGGAAGTTAAAGAAGTATCAAAAGAAGAGAAAGAAGAGGAGGCTAGAGCATCTATCGAAAAATACAAAGGTATGTTAATGGATGAATCCAATCCGTTAAACCTTCTTTTGGGTTATGATGATCTTAAGCTATTAGTTTTAAGGAGCTTAGAAGAATCTAACATACATTTCCTTTTCGTAGGTCCTCCCGCTACGGGTAAGTCGTTAATACTTGAAGGTATTGAATTGCTGAAACCCGAAGGTGCCTATTGGATAGACGGGACGCACCTAACTGTAGCGGGATTGGAAAACGCTATAATAAACTATAGACCAAGGTATCTACTCATAGATGAGATAGACAAATCCCCTGATAGGAATATATGGTACTCCTTGCTAAACCTTATGGAGTTCGGCAGATTCAAAAGCACCAAATATAAGAAAATGTACGAGTTCCCAGTAGAGCTTAACATATACGCTACGGCTAATAAAATTGATAAGTTGCCTGAGCAATTGCTGGATCGTTTCATTATATTTCATTTCCGAGAATACACCAAAGAGGAAATTAAGAAGATAATATATCACTGTTTACATAAAATAGCGGGTTATGATGAGGAATTCAGTAAAGAGTTCGCAGAGATATACGTAAAGAACTTTGAAAAACCATCTATAAGAACGGCTATCAGGTTAGCTAAGCTATGTAGGAACAAAAAGGATATTGAATTTGTAATAAATACGATAAAGAAGTATTCGCCATAGATTTTTTTAATCGGGCTTCCTGAGAAGTAACATTACTACGGCATCCCTGAATAACGCTTCGTGTAAATAGCAAGACCGAAAGAGTCTCGGGTTTTCATCTAAAGCACATCCGTATTCTACGCTAATAACCTCCCAATCGCCTTGCTTTAACAAAACCTCTAAGGAATCCATGCTATATACCCTCTCGAAAGTAGGAGGATGATGAGGTTTCCCGAAAGGCAAAGTAATTATTGCGATCCCTCCTTTCTTTAACCATTTCCATATTTTCCTCATAGTCTTAATATCGCCTTGGGGATCTTGTATTTTTTGTCCATAACACGGTAAGCCTATGTGTTCAATAGTTGAAATAGCTATGATTATATCGAATGATTCAGGCTTAAAGTCATACTCTAATATGTTCGCTTTAATGAACTTCGCCTTACCGAAATCATCCTTATTAATGTCTATCACGGTTACATCGAAGCCGAGAAGTGATAAGACCTTAGCGAGTCGAGACTCTGCCCCTCCTACGTCTAGTATCTTAATTTTCTTTCTTTCTTCCTTAGGAAGAGTTAGCAATACTGATAGATACTTCCAAGTAAAGCGATACTCTAAAGGTCTTTCGTAGGCTGAGTTCCCCATACTCATATTCATTAAATCAATAACTAACATACATGTTACTTTTCCTTAGGTGATAACTTAAAAGATAACTTTTAATTAACCTATGAGTAATTTTTTAATGGTCTTTAAGACCGCCATCGCTTAACCGTAAAGTCGGTTAAGCGTAGATGAGGGGGAGGCAAAGAACAATAATGGGGGTGTGTGATATGCGGTAAGTAATAACATACAAAGAACGCCTCCCCTGATATAAACTTTTGATTACTCCCTAAGGGATATGTATATATTTGATTTCTTTAGTATTTTCCTACGGAGAATATGTCTATTGATTTCATCATTAAAAAGTTGCAAAGAGAGAAAAGGGTACGGGATGCATTCCTACTTCTTAAGGCAATTTACGAGAACCGCATTATGAAGTTTACGGATATCATCGAAATGAAGGATGTTGATAGAAGTAGGGGATTACTGAGGATATTCTGCAATAACGATATACTAAGAAGAATAACAATATACAGGGCTGGAGGACAAAGCACGGCATATATTATTACAGAGAAAGGCTATAAGTTGCTAAAGGAATTATCGAAAATATTAGGGGAGCCGATAGTACAATCGAACCCAAAGATCATAACATTCACGAATAAAGAGTGGATTCTAATAGCACTAGCAAGACTTGCAAGAAGAGGAATTTATAAGGTTACAAAAGGAATGATCTTTAAAGAGATTATGAACATAATAAGGTTAAATGAGAGTAAAGGTAATAAAGTAATACATCCAAAGATAACGTCATTAGACAGAGTGATAAGGAAATTAGTAGAAGAGGGGATATTGATTAGAGAGGGATCTCATAGAAACCCTAGATATATAATAAATCTCGAACACGTAATTGTGGAGGTATGAGGTATGTCTAGAGAATCGTTAGATCTATTAAAATGGATGATAAAGAAACAAAAACAAGGGTTCTTGCTGATAGTACATCTTAAGAACAATACATGCAGAGTCTATGAGGTAAAAAGGTACATCCTGTTATATCCACTAGTGATAGCACTTAGAATAATCCATTTCAGAGATTTGAAGGGCTTCGAAATATTAAACCTAAATGTTCTTGAAACTATCGACTAGGCTTTTCTTTTCTTATCAGTATTATCCATCCTAGGATCGTTAGTATTAATCCCCAGAGACCATGATCTAAAATTGGAGGATAAGTTAACGAAGCCCCCGACATTATGTATTTCTCTAGGAGTAACGTTATTCCTGAAATTAACAATACTGCTCCAAATCTCCTTATCATCCTTTGGTACGATACTGGGATCCCTGATATGGGTTTTAATCCCTTGTAAATTATGTAGGCTTGGTAAGTTCTCCCAAAGTAAAACGATAGAATAATTCCAATCACATAGAGGAACTGATCTGCTGATATAAGTTGAAAGTATCTAAGTATGCTGCAAGATACAATTATCCCTAAAGCTATTATATCTTCATTTCTTATTACCAACATCTAAACCCCTAAAATTCTGAGGAGAAAGTTCCTTATATACCAAATCCTCAAGTTCTACTTTCTTAAAAGACAAAATTATGAACTTGTATTTTTTTCGGGTTTCAGTAGTCTTGAATTTTAACACTCGTTTCATCCTTTTCATCCCCTCTTTAATATCGATTTTATTAATGGGGTTACTTCCTTATAAGTATTCCATATTTCCTTTTGTTTACGTTTTTCAAGTCTCTTTATTATCTTTTTACTCATTCCGTAGAAGTTGAAGAGCGGAACTAACGACTTTATTTCAAAATATTCTCTCTCATTAAACTTTGCGAAAGGTTCGTAACGTATTCCATACTTGCCCGAATATCCATCGAAACGCTTAATGATATTTGCGGTTCCTTTTTCGTGTATTGTAGTCTCCAAAATAAACCACTCGTTATTAATTAAGAACTCTGCCCAAGCATGGTAACCCAGAAGATCCCCGTTAGCATTATAGACGGCACCTAACACACACCATGAATCTATGTTTAACTTTCTCATTAGTGAAACCGCTAGTACTGATGTATCTATACAAATCCCAAATCCCATATTCAGAACTTCCGAAGGAAATAACCACATATATTGTACACACTTCTTAAAGTGATACGAAAACATAGTACGTTTTGACTTTAAAAATTGCCCATCCGTAGATGGATTACCTCTAGAATCTAGCGGGTAGTAGAAATTATCCCTTATGAATTTCGCTATGTTCAATACCGTTTCAACATTATCTTTTCCCTTCAATTTCTCCGCTACGTACTCTACCATGTAGGTGTTAGGCTTAATAAACTCGGTAATGTAGTACTCATCCCCAAATCTCCAAGATATTACAGGGATGTTTTTTACCATGTATATCCCCATATTACTATTATTTCCACTTGTGTAAAACTATTTAAAGATTATAGGTAAAATATAACACGTATGGAAAAGTATAGCATGATCCGTGAAGCTATTATGTGGGGTCTACTAAAGATTCTGAGAGGAGCTAAAGGACAAGTAGTAACTTTTACTCCAAAGCGAGTAGCCAAAATGGGAGGTCTTTCAACTAAACCAGTAACCTTATCGATAGTTCGTTACTATTTGGAAGAAGAGCTAGGATTACGAGTATGGAAACGTGGAAGGCATGGCATAAGGTACATAATGACAAGGAATGATCATCCCGAATTATGGGAGAAAGCTAAAAACGGGTATTGAACTATTTTTCGTATCCTCTCATCCTCTTTTTTCCCAATTGTTACAAATAAATAGATGATATACAATTATCACACTAGGGGAATTAAATGAAGAAAATAAAAATAAACGTGAACGGAGAGGAGAAAGAAGGCTTCCTCATCGAAAAGACGTATAGCCGAAAGCGGAAGAGGAGAGGGAATGATAAAGATTACGAGTGGTTAGAGGAGTACATTATATTCTATATTCCCTCATCATTACGTGGAAAGAAGTGGATAGTGATACCACTATGACTTCGCCATATAGGAAAGGAAAATACTACGAGTATCAGTTAATGTGGTTTTTAAAGAAGCACGGGTATTATGTTCTCCGTTCCCCTGCCTCAGGTAGGCGTGGAAAACGATTTTTCTATCCTGATATTATAGCTATAAAGAAAGGTGAAATCTTAATAATAGAGGCAAAGATGTTAACGGAACCTAGAGGGGTTTACCTGGATAAAGATAAAGTACAAAAGTTATTATGGGTAGCAAAGGTAACAGGAGGAAAGTCGTATTTAGGAGTTTACTATAAATTGCATAAAAAGTGGTTCTTCGTTCCTGTCGAGAAATACCAGAGCGAGACTGAAAAGGGTTTCTGGTACGGGTATCGGCACATTTTAGAGAACTCAGTAAACCCTGTAAATACGGGAGAAAAACGAAATGTTTAAATAATCAATTCCCCATATTCTCCTATGGGGAAAACCTATGAGTGAAGTAAAAAAGAAAAAGATTGTTTGGACAACAATCAAAATCCCGAAGGATATATTACCTTTAATAAAATCTACGGCTCAAAAAGAAGGTAAAGCTTATTGGATAATCTTAACTGAGGCTATAAACCAGTATAGGATGAGTAAAAAGTTCCCACAAGGTAGTAAGGATATAATACCTGATGATAAAAAAGCATGGTACATAACAAAACTAGGAACCTCAATAGGAATATTAAAGGAGAACCCTACGGAACAAAACTTAGCTAAGACCTTAAAGACTTTAAACCAAATAGAAACTAGACTAGGCGTAAACGTAGAACCCTTAAGGCGAGTATGCATAGAGTATGTTAAGAGGAAAGATACTGAGTTAAAAATACAATTAAACGGAGTCTTGAAACAGACAATTATCGAAATAATGAACCTTTAATCAATCTTCCAATTCTCAGGCGGGATTTTTATAATCAAAATTAACCCTTCCTCAGTATCATTAAATTCCGTGATGAACTTCTTACCCCTAAGCCTGAATTGGGCATAACGGGAAATTGCTTCCAATTCTCTTCTACACTTTTCCTTAGCTAAAATCTCCAATTGCTTCCTCCTTATTCTTTCGATTTCTGATAGGGGTTTAGGAGGGGATTTCTTAGAGGGATCGGATTTCATAGCAATTCCCCCTATTACTCCCTAGTTTATCCTCACACTACATGATATAAAGAGAGCAATCATATTTAATTATTTCTTACGCTATGTCGCCATGAGTCTATAATTTAAATTTCACCTTTCTCGTAAGTCATTCGGTGAAGTATTTATGCCATTAGTAAGATCTGGACAAGAAAGGCACGAGAAATGGGTAGCCAAATACAATCCTACTGTCGTATCAACTAGATTTACCGATGTAGAAAGTGTAGCTAAAGCTAGAGCACAAGACGGATTAGGAATTTACGCTGATCTTGACATACGCATAGGATCCATATTAGATCAGCACGGCGTTACTGGACCTGATAGAGCTAAGTACTTAGCTTTCGCTAGGAAAGTACAAAAAGCAGCTTTAAGAGTAAGCGGAGCTGCACTAAACACTCAGGTACTAGGACTTAAACAGTACTTCATAACTTCATACAAGTGTGAAGAGCCTATATTAGACGCTATACTTCAGGGCATAATCGGTTACGTGCCAACTTACTAGAAGTGCTAAAGACTATTTAGGGTACTGAAACTTAAAGCGTACTTAAATATCATTTATCTTTTTTTATTTCGTTATCTTTATTTTTCCTTTTCGCACTATATCTCCTCTAGGGGATTATGAAAAGAGTAGCTATATGTACTGGTAAAGCGACTTCGCTAATGCAAGTTGCTAGTGATATACTCAAAGTCTTCGAGAGGAGCGGGTACATAGCACATATAATTAATTCAGTTCAGCCAATCGTTTCCAGAAGAGCTAGTGTAGACGGATTGATAATCTTTTATCCTGCCGATCCTATAATGTGCTTGGGGTACGCTTCGTGGTACCTGATGCTTAAGAAACGCTTAGGTGATAAACTACTATTCTATACTACGATCGAGGGAAAAGTGGAACCGCATATAGTCAATTGGGCTGTTTGGAAGAACGTGGATTTGATAGCTAATTCAAAATATACTTATAGGAAATTAGCGGAGGCAGGGTTTAACGTAGTGGATATAATATATCATGGTGTAGATTTTGAGGAAGTTAAGGAGGCTAAAAAGCTTTCTGAGGTTTTAAGGAAGAAGATAGAAAACGACTTCCCAAACAGGGTTTACTTCTCTATTGTATCCTCTGGGCACAGGCGAAAAGGATGGGATTCTCTAATACCAGCTATACAAATGATAAATAAGAAGTATAAGGATAAAGTCGCCTTCTTTGTCATTACAACTCCCGACATGTTCTCTAAATTGAATATTGAAAATGTCTATATAGTCTCCGAAATGGGGAAGAGACCACATATAGACGTGTTAGCACTACTTGGAGCCGTAGATTTCCATATACAAGCATCATATTCAGAAGGGTTCGGCTTACCGTTATTAGAGGCTATGGCTATGGGGACGCCTTCCCTACATCCTTGGTATGAACCTTTATCTGAGTTTTCAAGTAAAGAAGGCAACATATATTGGTACCACGACTACATCGAGATTATGGAGAGAGATAAGCAAAAAGGAACGGGAATTAACTTCGAACTTCATTATTACGAGCCGTCTAAATTAGCGGAGGCTATAGAATACGCTATCGATATAAAACTTAATAAGAAGGAAGAGTACGAGAATATGAGCAAGAAAGTAGAGGAGAAGGCTAGAGAATACGACATAATGAAAGTTTATAAGAGATTCGTGGATATGCTTTCATAGGGAAGTTAAAATGTCGTTCTACAATTTATTCGGAACTACCTACGATATAAATAAGCAAAAGGAGAAGTTACACGCTAAATCGTTCTCAGAGGATGGTGTAGTTACTACTTGGGAGAGGATGTTCGATGTTGAAGGAATTTTAAATAGAGATGTATCAAGAACACTAATATCTGATTTCCTAACAACACTATCAGAGATATCACTATTTGATATCGATTTCTCGTTCTTTGATAATATTAATCTTGATTTCCACTTTGAACTTCCTTCATTTGAAGACGTATTACGTGGAAAGTTTATATCGGTAGTTGAGGAGGATTTTACGGAGTCTTTCAAGAAGTACATGAGTAACGTAGAAAGAATAAGTGTTCCTGAGGAAGTGATAGATAGGGATGCGACAATAAAATATTTCTTCCCTGAAGAAGTTCAAGAGGTACTGAAGACGGATAAGATTGAGATAGCCAAATACGGTATTTCACGATATGATGAATCCGTTTACGGTCCCTCAGTTACTGTTAATCAATCGTTCCAAATTGCAAGGAAGAGGATGGGGATTCATATATGGAGTAGATGGCAAAAGCCTATGCCCATACCTCTATCACCAGTCTTCTTTAAAAATCCCGCAAATACGGGTAATTCAGATCCAAAAGGAATGTTTAATGAAAACCCCGAGTTCTTTAGTGATCTAGTACTAAAAAGGCATATTATCGATACGTGTATTAAGAAAGGCGTGTTTATGGATGCGTGGATATTGGATTACTCGGAATTCTCAGAAATAGATGAAGAGGGTAGAGCGATCATCGAGGTAGATGGTTTAGGAGAGTTGCATATCAACAATCTTATGGAAATAGTAATAGGAGAGCAACCTACCGATCCCGAAGCCGTCTTAGTACTAGACTTAGGAAGATTAGGAGGAGATGAGACGGTTAATTATGTACACGAAAGGGTAGCAAGGTTCATAGATTGGAGAATCAACTCGATTATAGATAGGTTCCTTTCAAGTACTACACCTACCATATTCTCTAGAACTGGAGAGGAAAAGAAAGACGCTCATAAGCATAGATCTATTCTGAGATATGGAGAAGCGAGGTACATGATTAGGCAGATAAGAAGTTGGGTAAAGCGAGTTCTATCGAATCATGATTTATCAATATGGGATATAAACGCCTATGCCTCGTTAGTAATTGAATACGTATTCTCAGCTTGGGAAGGGCATAGGGCTACAAAGAAGTTCAAAGAGGAAATGGAGAAAGAAGAGTTAAAAGAATATCTTCTAAATAAAGCGGAACTGTTAGGTTTAAATAGGGATATATTGAATAATCTCCTAGAGGGAGCGGATATATGGCGACAAGCTATCGTGAAGAGAAACCTAGCGAAAGCACGGGCGTCGTAAAGGTCTCTGAAGGTCCCGTATCCCAGTCTCCTCCTCCTCAGCCTACCGTTACACAACAAAGAGAAAGAATTTATCAGCCCCCTCCTCCGACACCATCACCAGAAGATAAAGCACGAGAGAAGATAACGCAATTGGTAGGGCAACTACTAACCGAGGCGAACGAACTAGCTTTTGATCTTGGTGATATTACATTAGCGACTTGCAAGGATTGCCCCTTGTTAGCAAGGACACTACGTATGTTAAAGATTCTTAAGGAGCTTAGGAACGTGATATCGAAGATGCGTTCTCCTTAGGTAAGAAATCAATATATTAATATTTTTTATATTTTTATCACGATATTAATATGAGTGAAGAAAAACCTTTAATCCAAATAGCTAAAGAGAGGCTAGAGAAATCTAGGAAAGAAAGAGAAGGAAAGATACTAGAGGAGATTAGGCGAAAGGAGGAAGAGAGGAAGAAATTCCTTAGGCAAATTATAATGGAACTTCACGGAGTTAAGGTTCTCTTATTTGAGACTAAGGTATGGAAATTTAAATGGGGGGAATCATATAGTTCAGTAGTAGCTTTAAAGGATGGTGATTATGTTAGCAAACCGTTTACTGTGGATTATAAGGAGGATCAGGAATTCAAAAGAAAGCTTACGATTGAAATACTCAGGTACTTATCGCTCAAAAGGAGGCTCGGAGAGGTGGTTAGGAGATGGTAGAGGAGAAGGAAATATTATCTCAGATAGAAATAGAGAAGATCTTGGATAACGTATCCGAGGATATAGATAAGGTTCTAAATGAAGTAGTTGATAAAATAGATTTCCCAGTATCAGTTGTAGTTTACTCGGGGTTAACATGCGAAGAGAAAGAAGTACCACTAGACCAAGTGGATATAGAGCTGTTGAAGGAGGCGTTAGTAGAATACGGAGGATGGACTGATCCTATAGGGCAAATTAGAGATTGGATGTATGAGCGATTAAAGGAGTTCACGGATTGGATATCCTCTGCTGTAGACACGTTATTAGAGCCTATACGTGATAAGCTTGATGGCGTCTTCTCTAAGATAGAATCAGTATTTAGTTATGTTACTGATAAGATTTGGATTTATATTCAGGATATTTATGATTATATCAAGGATATTCCTAGTAAAATCGATTCGATTATATCATCATTAGGCGATATTGGAAGTAAAATAGAGTCGCTCTTTTCCACGATTAAAGATATAATAAAGGATGCGATATCAGGCTTTGTCGGTGATATAATAAGTGCGGTGAAAGGGCTGGAGGGCAAGATATCAACATTTATCGAATTAGTGAAAACGAACGTGGTAAAGCCTGTAAAGGATTTGCTAGAAACCGTCCCCGAGTACATAAAGAACTTGCCCAAATATGCCGTTCAGGGAATAGAGAATGTTTCGGATTGGATTTGGGAGCACATACCCGACTGGGTAAAGAAGTTCCTTACAGAATCAATACCGAACGCCTTGAAGTCTATAGGCGACGCTTTACAGTTAGTGGGAGTTAGGTTTACAGGATTTATCAACGCAATATTGAAGTTCCCTGAGTGGTTCCCCAATTGGTTCAAGGAACATATAAGCAGACCGATAAGCGAGGCACTAGAAAAGTTAGGATCATGGATTTGGGAGCATATTCCTGATTCGATAAAATCGTTCTTTGAAAGGGCTAAGGAATTCTTTACTAAGGATTTAGTAGACTTCTTCACTAAGACATTACCTGAGAAGTTTAGCGAACTATCAGAAGCTATAAAATCCGTTCCCGAAAAGATAAAAGAGATCCCTGAGAGGTTAAAAGAGATCCCCGAGCGGATAAAAGAGATCCCAGACAAAATAAAGGAGACGCTAGAACATATAGCAGAGACCATTTGGGAACACATACCCGAGAGTGTAAGGAATTTCATAGAGACTAGTAGGGAATTCGTAACGACATTATATGACAAATTCAAAGAATTTATAGAGGATCCCAAAGGAAAGATGTACGATTTCCTAAAAGGAATTGGAGAAAAATTATTAACGGGAATGGAATGGATATGGGATAAAGTAAAAGATCTCTTTAACTATTTAAAGCAAAAAACTATAGATATTGGAAGAACGCTATCATCATGGGCAATAAGCGGAGCGAAATCGCTCAAAGATTTCTTTAGTGATATGTTCAGCAATTTATATGTTGGAGTTACCCAAGAAGTCGTTCCAAAAATAGTTGAGACGTTCCTAGAGAAACTGGAAGAGGCATTTAAGAGCGAGAAAGGTGGAGAATTTTACTTAATGTCTTCATTCGTTCCTGCGGTATATCAAATAATGTATCCGATCATCATTATACCAGCTACGGTAAAGGGCATCGCTAAAGCGACTGGCGAACAAGAAGTAAATGGGATATTCGGTAAGATCAGGGTTAAAGTAGGTGAAATAGCTAGTGAAGTAGCCGAAACGATGAAGACTATCGCCATGAGAACTGCCGATGAAATTGCTTTAGGTCTTTCATTTAATGTGTTCGAACCACTTCGTTACATGGTTAGACCTCTCTCAAAGAGACTACTTACTCCATTATTTGAGAAACATTACGGAATAGATGCCTTCTTTGAATTGCCTTCCTTTGGAGAGCTACGGGAATTATTACAAAGGCACTTCCCAATTACTGATGAAGAAAAGAAAGAGTTCAAAGAAATGATGGATTACATGACTAAGGTACTCGATATCCGAGGGTTACCCTCCTCATTCGTAGAAAAGATAATGAAGACCGTAGAGGATTGGAAAATTGTAGTTAAAGATAGATTTGGAGTTAAAAGAAATATCCCTCTATCCCCATTATACGATCAGCCTAGCCTAAGTGATGTATGTACCTTTATGATTCGTGATCTATTAAGCTCTCCCGAAGATTTCAGAAAATGGATAACCAAATTAGGAATGTACAAGGATGTTGGAATATTCTACCTCCTACTACATTATAGATACCCAAGTCCCGAAAGGTTAGCGGAATTCTTCTGGAGAGGAGTAGCAGGGGAACTTTGGAACCCCGATAATACGGTAGATGAAGCGGTTATGAAGGCATTCGGAATAGATCCCGCTACTTGGAAGGCAAAAGCCCCCAAGGATATGAACTTCCAAATAGAAAACTTAAGGAAAATGCTAAGCATCTATATGAAATGGCATGATTATGCAAGGATTCCTTGGATCAAGGATGCTCCTACTGATAATGCAATTGTACAAGATCTTCTAGCCGACATACCAGGTAAGATAGACTTACGATGGATGTCTAGATGGGGCTTATTTGACTATTGGGGAGCTAAGAATATTGGAGTAACCGATTCAATCGAAAAGATAACAACTACGTTAGTTAAACCAGATGCCAAAACACAAGCAGAAGATGTAATCGAATACATAAAGAGACAATTAGAAGCTGAAACGCCTACGTTCGATATAAGGCAATTCTGCAGAACGTTACAAGCTACGGGGTTACATCCGTTCTGGGTTCCTTGGATTGGTATTGCGGAAAGCATAAATGCATTAACTGAAGAACGAACCCTATTAAGAACGGGATTTATGAACTTGTATGAAGAAGGTATATTAGACTTAAGTGGGCTAAATGATTTGTTATCGGGATTCTTCACGGTAACATTTAAAGTAGCAAGATTATCCGACGATCTTAAGAAGTGGATAGAGAGCGAGGTAGAAGTTCCTATAGCATTCTTACCTGCAGAGAGCAAATTAATGCAACTACGATCTATATTCGATAGAGCGATTAGCCTAGTACGTGATTACATATCAGTATTGAGGACTGGAGTGCGTGAGTGGTTCATTACTCCTGATGATGCTATAGAGAAGTTGAAACAATTTGTAGAAGCGATAAATAAACACTTCTTTACTTCCGAGGTAAAGAAGGTATCAGGCAAAAAACTGAGTCTTAAGCTCGATGAAGGGTTCCTAAACAGCCTTAAAGATTATTTTGAAGACCTAGCTGATTTAAGTACGACTAAAATGGAAGTAATGCCTACACCTTCCCAGATCGCTTCATTCGCAGAGTATATAGATGTTCCCAAAGACATAATCGAAGAATCGCTTAAGGTTAGAAGATTCAAAGATAAGATAAAGAAGTTATGGAAAGACTACATTTCAAGGAGGGCTGTAGCTTCCGAAACGAATCAAGTAGCAAGTACGTTTAGGAGGCTTTACGAGTACTTTAACGTATCGGAAGAAGAGGTAAAGAAGATAAAGGAAATATTAGCTAAAGGAGGATGGACCAAAGGAGAACTTCCATTATTTGATATGGATTTAAAATTACGAAAGAAGTATAGGATTTTGTCGTATCTAGTGCCTACTATCAGGGGAGCCGTAGGGGATGCCTATTACTTGCCGAAATCTGATGAATTAATAGAAAGTGTATGTAGGGCAAGGGGGATCGATATAGAGAAGTACAAGGATCACGTGGATTATTATAAGAGATTAGTCAAAATGAGGAAAATATACAGAAGACTTTCATCGTACATTACTGAGCTTGTAAACGACTATGCTTCTAGAGTAATTGAAGAGGATTACCTAAGGTCTAGACTAGAAGAGTTAAAGAAATACGGTATAGAGGAGGAGGAGATAGAAATAATTATCAAAACCGCAAAGCATAGAAGGATGAGATATGATAAGATATACGGGCAAGGAGGAGGAGGACAAAGTTCCACTCCTTCGTCTCCGTCTCCTCCATCGCCTAGTAGTACTACCACTACGACACCTTCGCCTATAAGACCCGTTCCTAGATCTCAATTAGGATTAGGGAGGTAAGGGGGTATGATAAAGAAGATAATATTTAGGATTAAATTATCCCTTATAGCGTTGTTCTATGGTCCTGATGGCGTGTTTAAATTTATAATCAGGGATCTTAAAAAGAGTATCAAAGATGATTATTGGGTTAGAGTCGGCTTTGAAGTTCTCAAATCGAGAATAGCAATATATGGGTTAAAGGAAATTTATGGTCTTTCTGAGGATTTAGCTAACAATATAGAGCTGGAAGGTAGAAAAGCTTACCTCAGTACAATATCTAAACTGTTAGGCGAAATTAAAAATAAAGAGCGAGTAGATTATATAGCGTAGTGTGGTGATAAATGTATGGCTATAAGTCTTCAGGAATTTAAAAAAGGACCATGGCAGAGGGTTAAGTATTTTGAATGGAATGCGTTAGTGGATGTATGGGAGAAGTCATATAAGGCAGCATTAGGGTATTTTGATACTGATATTAAGCCTACCGAGGATGGGAAGTTCACTATAGGGAAGGAAAATTTAAGGTTTTATAATATATTCTCGTATCGTGGAGACTTTAAGGAACAAGTACTAGTTAATGGAAGACCCGTATTGAAGGATGGAGATCCCATTTCTATAATGTACATATACGAAGGTGCTAGGGATCAAATCACTAAGGCGATAGATCTTTCGAGCGTTCCTTCGAAAATGGATGTAATAAATCAGTATCTTAACCAGATTAGGGAAGGCGTGTCGATATCCGATATCCAAGACGTAGCGAAAGGGAAGATAAGGGATGCGATAATTGAAGCTGTAAGGCAAGACCTAGTAGATATTAAATTAAAATTACAAGAGTTAAGAGCGGAAGTGGATGAGCTATATACGAAAACGTTTTCAAAAGTATTTTCAGGATTATCTGGATCTGATTCACTAATATTGTTCTACCCGACATCTGGGAAGAGTATAAAGACTAGGAGCTGGTTCTTGCATAGCGATAGTACTAAAGGAACATTCTTCCTATGGGGTCCCGTATCACGGAAATATATCGGAGCACTATTCTGTACACGCTCGGGCGTATCGCAACATAATAGGATTAGAATAGAATTAGGGATTGATGAGCCTATAGAACTGGTTTGGGATGGGATTGACACGAACTCTTCAATTATTGTACAGATAACGTATAAGGAAGAGTAGGGGATTTTCTATAGGGGAATATGGTAAAGCTCCCTCGTAGGCTTTACTATGCTTATCCCCTAGGGAAGAAGATATCCTTTCGTATTGTTGCTGAGCAATATATCAATATCCTTGCCAAGAAGTACAAGGTGTATAGGGTAGCGGAAGAGACTTTTAGGAGATGGAGACCAATAAAGACTTTTCCCGTAGTGATCCATCCTATGATATACCTGTGTATAAACAACAAATCTACGCTAGACTATCTACGGCTTAACCAAGATTTTATTATTGGATTTGAAGTAGCCGATACGGATCATATTTCAGAACTTGGTGTTGATATTGTTAATTATGCGGATTTGCTAATAGTTCCCTCTAACTTTTGTAGGGAATCCTATCTTAACTCAGGATGTAAAATACCTGTGGAAGTGGTACCACATATTTTAGATAGAGTTTTTTATAGGAAAGACATTAAACCAAAGCATCCCTTCTTTATCCGTCTAAAAGAGGCAAAAAGAAAACGGAACTTTGTGCTTATGCTATTTTTCTTATGGCATAGTGGATTTAGAAAAGGAGCGGATTTACTAAGGGAGGTATATAGGGAGTTAAAGAAGACTCATAAGAACTTGTACTTAGTCGTTAAGATATCTAACATAGAAGACCCGTATTTGCGGGGGTTATTAAAAGAGGGATGTTTAGTTATCAGGGGATGGCTGAAACAAGAGGATATCGTAGCTTTATACGATGTGTGTGATATTTATCCACTATTTAGTAGGGGAGGAGGATTTGAGTTAAATGGTTTAGAAGCATTAAGTAGGGGAGAAATTGTTATAGCTGCAGATAAGGGTTCTTGGATAGATTACCTACCTAGAGAGTTCCTAGTACCTACGAGAGGGAAGGTAAAGATTTTTAGGGATAACTTGCCCTCAGTGATTCATGATGGATACGGGTATGAGATAGACGTGGATAAGGCGGTAGATAAGATACACAATATTCTAAACGACTTATCAGAGTGGAAGGCGAAGGCTAGGTACTATGCAAAAATTGTTAGGGAGCGTTTTTCCGAAAAGCGAGTAGGGGAACGATTAATTAATCTATTTGAAAAGTACATAGAATAACTGAGGGGATAGATATTGAATGGTGATAAGGGAAGGATTAGGACAAGGACTAGATTATGGAAGATCCATTCTAAAGACCCACTACTATATATAATGCTCAGGGAGGGAAAGGATGTAGAGAGAGTTCTGAGATTCTTCAAGGATGTTAAGGTAGAGCGAAGAGAAATACACGGTAATGTATTCCTTACGGAAGGAATAAACTTTATTTGGAGAATGGTAACGGGAGAAGCTGGATTAACTCCGTTCGATGAGAATAACTCCTACATAGGCGTGGGGAACGGTACGGATCCCGAAAATGCTTCGCAGACGGGATTAACGGGTACTCAGAAGTACTATAAGAGGGTAGATTCGGGTTATCCAAAGATAAACGGGAATCAAATAACTTTTAGAGCTACCTTTAACATCGACGAAGCAAACTTCACATGGAATGAATGGACTGTCGCTAATGGTCCTAATGATAATGCTATAAATCTCAATCGAAAAGTAGAAGCCTTAGGGAGTAAAACATCGGGACAGGTGTGGATAATGGAGATAACTCTATCAATATCGTAAGGGTGAGATTGTGCCTACTTTAGCAAGGCTGTTATACCTTACGACACCCATTAAGACGTCAATATTGATTACTGAACAAAGCGGATCAGATTTAACGGATTATGAAGTTCGTATAATGTTGGATAGTGGATGGGATGGATGGGATAAAGTCTCTCCCGATGGTAACGATATATTTGTAACCGATGAAAATGGAAAACCACTATACTATTGGATTGAAAAGATAGACAAAGACAATAAGAGCGGTGTTATATGGTGTAAGGTGCCTAGCATTCCCGCTAATGGACAAGTAAAGATTTACTTGTATTATGGAGGGATAAACCCATACGTTAATTATCGTGATGGTAGTAAGGTTTTCAAATTCTTTGATGATATTGAGACGTGGACAGGATGGGAAAAGGTAGGAGACGGAGATGTTACTCAAACTACAGAACAAGTTTACCATGGTGCATATTCTTTAAAGAAGATCTCAAATTGTGATCCTCATGGTGGAAGAAAATCGTTAGGGTTTACATTAGATAGGAATTACTGGATAGTGGAATTCTTTAGGAGACGCAATTCTGGAGAGGGAACTGATTGTTATGCTGATAGAACGGGAGTAGAAGATGCTAATGGAAATGGATATAGTGCTGGATTTTCTCATGGTTCATCTCCATCGATATACGTGGATAAGAGATCGGGAGGATCAGCTACTCAATTGGGTTCTACATCAGTTTCGGATATCTTATCAGAATGGTATATTGCTCAGCTAATCCTTACTCCAAGTGTGGTAAAGACTCGTATTTTGAAGAAAGATTATACGTTACATGCTGAGACTACCGTCTCGGATACTACATATACATCGTTCACACACATCTATATTAGAGGAGGAAGACCCTACTATGTTGATGTAATTCGTATTCGAAAATATGTAGATCCCGAGCCGAGTGTTCAAGTCTTATCATCAATAAACGTAATTAAGGAGCTTGACTTTATGTAAGGAGGGGAGAAGATGCCTGTCTATGTTTCAGATCTAATTCCACATAAAGGGACAGTAACTCCATCGGATCTTAATGTCGAAACTACAGTTATTGAAATCACGAACGTAGGATCTCCCTTCATCGTAGAAGGATATATAGACGTCTCTCAGCTTCAAGATGGGGACACATTAGAGATACGTGAGTATATATCAGTTGATGGAGTTAATTATCAAAAATTTATGTCAATCATTTTATCTAACGCTCAGGATAATCCAATCATAAGATTTCATGCAAAGACCTTTACTGATGATATGAAATATAAAGTTACCATTATCCAAACCACAGGGGCAGTTCGATCATTCCCATACAGGTTCATAGAAGAGATATTATCAAGTGGTTAGTCATGTCATTCGTAAATTCCTATCCAACTAACCTAGTGAAGCTTTCGTTCGTACCTACATCAATCGTTACATCAGATTCGGCATTAGGTAGCGAAGCTTCTATTCGCACACCAACGACTCCTCGTATCATTTCGATTGAGGATAAAGGATCTTCTGTAGAGATTAGTGAATACAATATGTACTATTATATCAAGGGGATTCTTGTTAGGATTCCTAAGTTTAGGGATATTATCCTTCCTGAGGATAAGAATAGTTTAATCGATGCGTTAGATATTATACTGGAGGAAGCTAGAAAGAGATTGGAAGAGTAGGTGTTCTATCATGGTTACTTACGAAGAGATCAAGAAGAGAATTCAGCTCCTTAGAAGAGTATCAGAGGGAGATGAAGTATTGTATACAGATCCTCATGAAATAGCTGAAATAATGCTTGAAATTATTGAGTATATCGAGGAGAGAGGCTGGACGCACTCGCTAATACCAAAGGTGAGATCAGTATGCGAAGAGCTGTTAACTACACGAGCACTAGATTTTGTACAATCTGAATTATGGCGAAAAATGGCACAAGCAATACGAGACCTCTTCCAGATATCGAAAGAAATAAAGTTCACGATATGGGTAGAAAAAGTAGAGGAAGAATATGGAGGAGGGTATGTAAATGTACAAGGTAAGATATATCTTAACGAGCCTGAAGGATATAATGGAGGAGGGTATGCAGAAGGATATCACGGAACTGGATATGTATGGGATCCTGAGGGTTATAATGGAGGTGCTTATGTAAATGTTGAATAGAAAAGGGTATTTAGATGTTATTAACGCCTTTGGAAAGCGAAGTAAAACGATATACATAGATTGTTATGGTCTTCCCGATATTATTACTCTAGGGATAGAGTTCAAGTATAACAATTACGATGATGAAACTTTGTATTTCAAAATCAGAGCAGAATCAGAATCCCCATACTGGTCTTTTGCAGAAGCAAAAACCCTTGGATCTCTCGGATCAGGAGGATCTGCTTATGCTTTGTGGGATAATATGGGACAGAGATCTAATCCCAATTCTGATTTAGAGGAAACGATAAAATTAATACTTGAGGCATATAGGGATTCTAACTATACTGAATTAAAATGGACATTTTCAAGATTGGTAACGATACGATTCTTATATCCTCCAAATTGGACAATATGGGATGAAGACAATTTCGATGCTGGAGATACCGAAGGATGGGAAGGCTATATAGAACAAGGATATGTTCACGAAAGGACTGGAGTATCATCAGCATACGCACTATCTCCCCCATATTCATTACTCTCTTACGGATATTTCGAATGGGGAGGAACTTGGGATTGGTGGACAAGAAAGAATATATCAGTTCCAGAATGCGAAGAGGCTTTCGCTACGCTTAATATGAGATGGCATCCTAATGGAACATTTCATTTTGCCCGTATTACTTACGCTGGTGCTTACAAGATGAACTTCTCAGTTCCTCCTCCAACAAAACGATGGATTCGTGTTACATTCCCGCTTACGCCAAATTCTTCAGGGTATCTTCAAATCACATATAGGATTGCGGTAGCCTCAGGTGATGTATGGAATTTCTTTATGGATGACGTTAGATTCTTCTATAAATAGAGGGGAAAAACTATGCGTGGTTCTAAGATCCATCTAATCCTTATGTACGTTACCGAGGGTCTTACTATTGCTTTAATCGTTCTATGGCTTATGTTTCAGAGGATTGAATTGTTACTATTTTCCCTAATGATGTTGATTATAACGTGTACGGAGCACGTACTGTATCTTCTTTCTAGCATTTATGAAAAGCTAGAAAACCTTATAGTCGAAAGTACAAGTTTATTATACGAAGATGGGGATTAGAGGTAAGACGTATGGATAAAAAGAAGATATGCTTCATAATAATATTAGCGGTCTTGGGAATGTTAGTAGGGGTTCCTAGCGTGGTAGCGTTAGCTAATGGGGTTCCTGAGCTTTTTGAATACTACGTTAAGGCGTTAGAGTACGGATTGAAAGGGCTATCAGAGTACTTTAAATTCATTATAGATTTGTTTAAGGTAATTGTAGGTCTCTAGATTTTTTCTTTTCTTTTTTCTTTAGGGGAAAAGCTTATATACCCGTATATGCGGGTATTATATGGGGAGAGAGATGCCCAGAAAGAGATTAACCGATAAAATCCTTGAGAAAATCGATAAGGAAATAGAATCGGATGAGAAGGGGAGTTACATAATTGTCTATGACTTTGGCAATAGGAGGTATAATCCTAAGGAATTCTACTATGCTATTATGGATCTAATAAATAATGGGCACAAGATAGTAAGAATACAAAAGAGCGTCTATTTAACTGATAGTCTAAGAACCGCTTTAGCGATAAAGGAGTTAGCTAAACACTATGGAGCCGAAGTAAGAGTGTTTAAAGTAGAAAAGGAGGTTTAGCGAATATAGATCAAAAAATTCAGTTTTTGGTTTTTGGGATAGGGTATTTTTCTAAAAAATACTCAATTCCAAAACGGATTAAACTCCTTATAGCCGTACTCCTATTGGGGTAATACCTTTCTTTCACTAGCATGTCGATGAACTCTAGCATGTCTTTAGGTAATGCGATTGTGGTTTTGTGTAGTTTTTCGCTCATGTCTTTACCCTCCTATGCTATCATCCTCTTTCCTGTATATGTTCTTTCTCTCCACAATTCACGGTTTATTAGATCCCTAACCGCAACTCTAATGGCTTCGCTCCTAGAAGGGTATAACCCGTTCTCTACTAACATCTGAAGATATTCTACGTACTTCTCAGGTAGGTGTACGCTTACCAAGACCAAATTGTTCTTTTTACTCATACTATTCCCCTTAGGAGTATATGTGCGAGACAACATATAAATGTTTCCCCTTAGGAAAAAAGATATATAAAGAATCGAGCTACTTTAAGCTCTATTGTTCAAGCTCGTTTTCCTTCTTCTAAGAGCTAGAATGTTCAAAGGTTATGGTAAAGTTATGGTAAAGTTTAAATACGATTCTTCCTATAATGTTCATAGGTGGAAGGATGAAGATATATGCTATTGAATGGAAGAATGGGAAACACCAGATACGTATATATCATTCGCATGAGCCGAAGTACCATGTAAAGATTGAGGGAAGTAAAGGATGGATCACAAGAGGGAGAACTTCCGAGACGTGTATTGAGCAATTAATTATCAGGATAGCAGATAAAGATGATAGGACTAATGCAATACTTGATACTATAATAAAACACATTACTGAAGATGGGTTTGAAATTGAAGCATTTGTATTAATGGAATTAGTGAATGATATCGTAGATATTATAGAGTCTTACAGTATACCAAGTATGGATATAAACATAACGCAAATTGGAGGAGACTACCCGATGTGTTCCGCTAAGATCATAATCTATGAATAAACCTAACACACTTTTTAGTTTTTTTGGTTTATAATTCGTTAGTTTTTTATATTTCATTTTCCTTTATTCTCCTTAGGTGATGTATATATGAGTGCTAGGAGGGTAGTGTATTTGGAGTTCTTAAGGCAATTATGTAGATATGGGTATAGTGTAGATGTCGAAGAAGCAAAGAAAGATCCAGAGGAATATATAAAGAAGATAGCTGATAAAGTGGATAGGGATCTTGCAAAGAAAATAGTTGCTTTACTAGGTGCTAAGGCTGTAACTACATTCTTTTTCTTAATGCCTACAGAGGAGAATATAGCTGAAGTTAAGGATGCTCTTAAGTTCCTAGAGAAAACCTTTGAGTTACGTAAGCGAATCTGAGTTTTCTTTTTTCTTTATTTTTTATCGTTTTTTTCTTTAGGGGAAAAGCTTATATACCCGCATATACGGGTATTATATGGGGAGGGGGAGTATGAGGATTGAAAACTTGCGTTTACGGAATGTGGAGGTTAATAATCTGATATCTTTAGTAGTTCCTAAGGAGTTACGTAGTAAAATGGTAACACGTATTAAGGGAGACTTAGCATATATGAACACTCCAGCTAGAAAACCCGATTTTACAATAAGAAGGGGTAATGATTATTTTAGCGTATGGATTTTAAGACGTAGTATTGTAGTCTTATGGGAGTGGGATAACGGAGTACCGTTCTTATTCCGATTCGAGGGAGTAACTGCAGAAGAGATAAAGAAATGGTTAGAAAGCCTATAAGCGTTTTCTTTTTTCGTTAGTTTTATATCTTTTCTAACAACATATTCTCCTTAGGTGGTGTATATATGAGTAAGGAAAAGGATAGGGAGAGGGGGGATGATCTGGGTTTTGCTTATATTCTAATTGACTTGGGCACTATTGCAGACCCTACATTAGAGGTAGAGTATAATCTACAGTACGAGGTATATCCCGATGGTCTTATTAGGAGGATAGAGGATGGGCATAGTACTACATTATTTCCAGTATATTATCCTGATGCGGGGAAAAGAATTATCAGAATTCTGGAGAATGCCATTCGTAAAGTAAAGGAATGCTATAATATTCGAGATTAATCGTTCTTTTTGTTTTCTTTCTTTTTTCTCCGATGGGGAAAGGTTTATATAGGTGTTTTTCACCTGTATATACGGGGGTTAGGAATGGTGGAGATACTTGGTGAATATTCGATAGATAAAGGAGTAAAGTACGAGCCTTGTCCAAATTGTGGTAAGAAAGCTAAGGTAGAGATGGTCCGTATAAAGTTCTATATGGGGAATGTCGTGGATGAGATGATAACGGTTACTATTTGGTGCTCAAATTGTGGGTATTTCGCTAGAATGGAAGGACGCAAATAACGGTCTTTCTTTTTTCTGTTTTGTTTTTTATGTATGTAAAAGGAACCTTTACTTCTTGTGGAGAGTTTGCATAGGTGTATTATGAAGAGTGCTCTGAATGATGATTGGTTTAGAATAAGGATGATTG